>Ga0209592_1000625_pt1 | contig 10921 bp, 14 predicted proteins | sample PPLLak2March2015_2_FD_187251 | JGI IMG/M metagenome (GOLD analysis project Ga0209592, IMG submission 187251) | Freshwater sediment microbial communities from Prairie Pothole Lake near Jamestown, North Dakota, USA - PPLs Lake P8 Core (3) Depth... | ecosystem: Environmental > Aquatic > Freshwater... | reverse complement strand
TTGATAACTTGCTTTGTTCGATTCGATCACCGTCCGGATATTCGGGTTATTGAGGTAGTCTTCAACCTTCTTCCCGTTCATAAAAATCTTGGGCTTCCTGTTCTTTAGACTCCGTTCATAGTGTTCCGGTGTATTGAGGGCCATCTCATCTTCTCCTTTTAGCCAAAATTGCAGAAAATTAAGAACAAGATTCTTAAATTAAATCAGGGACAGCGACTATTTTGTTGACGATAAGGCATCGGAGTGATAGAAACATCGCATACCTAGGATAGCAAGAGCGGTAGCGTCCGAATTATTTCATAAGATAACACAAAGGAGTAATGATCAACAACCTGTTTTTGAAGAAGATAACGATTTGGCTCGGTACAATTCATAGTTGAGGGAACGCAACCGAAAATACGGTCTCGGGATAGGGGCGAAGTGCCTCATGAGCAATCATGTTTATTTTGCATGCGTGCCAGAAAGAGAGGATACCTATTTGAGGAGGAGATCGTGGGGGAGAAGGTCTTAATCGAACTTGAACCGAACCTGTCAAGCTGTATTGAAACCTTGGCCAAAAGGGAATATAAGCAAACCCTAAGCTCCATTCTAAAAGCAGGGACCGAGGATGAAGAGCTTTCAGAAAGATTAGAAGTTTTGAGGCTTTTCCTGGAGTCAACCGATTTCAGCGCTCTTCGAAGCCGGTACGAAAAGTATCTCGAAGAAGGCAAGAAGGTTAAATTCAGGATTTCTTGTACAAATGGTAAAGTGAACTGCAAATACACATTACGATAAAGCAAAATCGATCCATTAAATCAGACCTTACCTGGAGAAACCATCTGTATCGAAGCCTGGACTAGGCTTGAATGGGTTGTTCGATCCCGAAACAAAGGTATATCTAGGAAGCAAGTCCCATTCTTTTCAAAATTTCGTCGGCAGCAATCATCCCGCTCATCGAGGCTTGGATGAGGCCCCTCGTGATCCCTGCCCCGTCACCGATCAAGAAGAGGTTCTGTATGTCAGTCTCTAAGGTGGGGGAGAGCTTCAACCGATTGGTATAAAATTTTACTTCTACGCCGTAAAGAAGAGTGTGTCTTGAATAGATGCCGGGCGTTATTCGGTCCAGGGCTTCCAGCATCTCGACGATGCTCTTGAGATGCCGGTAAGGCAGAACAAAACTGAGATCGCCGGGAGTGGCTGAGGGAAGGGTAGGGTGGGTCATACATCGAGTGATCCGATCCGGAGTGGATCGCCTTCCATCAAGAAAATCTCCCAATCGCTGAACGATCACTCCATTGCCGAGAAGATTGGCCAGCCTCGCAATATACTTCCCATAACCGATGGGGTCATTGAAGGGCTCCGTGAACGTACTCGAGACGAGAATGGCAAAATTTGTGTTCTCCGTTTTTTTCTCCGCATAACTGTGGCCATTGACGGTGATGATCTCCTCGATCGTTTCCGTCACCACCTCTCCGAAGGGATTCATGCAGAACGTTCTGACTTTTTCATCAAATGTTTTAGAATAGTAGATCAATTTCGCCTCATAAGCCAAATCAGTTAAATTTTTTAGGATGGAAGCGGGTGCCTCCACACGAACGCCTATGTCCACAGGGCTTGAAATGGAGGGGATCCCAAGACGTTGAACTTCATTTTTGATCCACCCCGCTCCAACGCGACCCGGACCGCAGATCACATACTCCGCATTCACCTCGGTCCCGTTCTCAAGGAGAATTCCTTTGGTTTTTCTTCTCTCCACAAGAATTTCCTTCACAGGGGTTTCAAAGAAAACCTCCACCTTTTTGTCTACGGTTTCTCTTACTTTCTTGAGGAGGGGGACGCAGTTTTCCGTTCCCAGGTGTCTGATCTCCATGGGGATGAATTCCAACCCTGCCAGTTTAGCCTCATGGTACAGGGCTTCCGTTTTATCTGAGGATTGTCCGTGGATTTCCTTTGGAGCGCCAAAGGAGAGATACGTCTCATCAGCCTTCTTAAGAAGGGTGGTCAATTCGGTTTGGGGGATAAAGTCGCTTAAGAATCCACCCACCTTTGTTGAAAGTGTGAGTTTCCCGTCACTGAAAGCACCGGCTCCTCCCCATCCGCACAGGAGGTCCATCCCTCGCCCTCTCTTTCTTTCATGGATGTCCTTTCCCTTCTCGAAGATGGCGATACTCTTCACGTTACTCTTCGTCAGGGTCAGTGCGGCAAAGATGGCTGATGGCCCTGCTCCAACGATCACTACCGGGTATCGGTCTCTCATCTTAAATTCCTTTCTAACCTCAAGATTGAAGAAAAAATCCAAAAATTTATGATGATACAGATTATACCAAAGAAGAAGGCCTTGTGGTCAATACCTTCTTGGAATTTCAGAGGAATTCGAAAAGGCTCCGTTCTAAGGTACTGTTTCGGATGAAATAGTTTTGTGGTATGATTTGTTCATGGAAAAGAGGGAACCTGAAAAATTCTTCAACATTATTTTTAATAGCATTGCCGATGGTGTTTTTACAACAGACGGGGAAGGTAGAATAACCTTTTTTAATAAGGCGGCTGAAGAGATCACCGGATTTTTGAGCGGAGAGGCAATTGGCCGGTACTGCTACGAAATCTTCAGAGCAGATATCTGTCAATCTCGCTGTGTTCTGAAAGAGGTCTTAAAGACAGAAAGGGAGATCATCAATCTCACCCTCACCATCCTAAATAAAGACGGGAAAAGGATTCCCATCAGCATCAGTGCTGCCGTATTGAGGGATGAGAAGGGAGAGGTAATCGGAGGAGTTGAGACATTCAGGGATCTCTCAGTGATTGAGGAACTAAAGAAGGAGCTCTCCCAGAAATATACGTTCGGTGACATCGTCAGTAAGAACCACTTCATTCATGACCTGTTCGACATCCTTCCGAATATTTCAGGGAGTGATAGTACCGTTCTGATCCAGGGGGCGAGTGGAACGGGTAAGGAGCTCTTCGCAAAAGCCATTCACAATCTGAGCCTGAGAAAGAATAAGCCTTTTATCAAAGTGAACTGCGGTGCCCTTCCGGACACCTTACTCGAATCGGAGTTGTTCGGGTATGAAAAGGGGGCTTTCACGGATGCAAAGAAAGATAAACCGGGAAGATTCGCCCTTGCCAACGGAGGTACGATTTTTCTCGACGAGGTAGGTGATATGTCCCCTTCGCTTCAGGTGAAACTTCTCCGTGTACTTCAGGAGAAGGAGTACGAACCTTTGGGTTCGACCAGTCCAAAGAAGACCGATGTCCGAATTATTGCGGCTACGAATAAAGATCTTTCTAAATTGGTCAACGAAGGAAAATTCAGAGACGATCTCTACTACCGGCTCAACGTGGTTAAGATTGATCTGCCTCCTCTCTCCCAGAGGAGAGAAGATATTCCTTTGCTGATCGATGCCTTTGTTCGGAAGTTCAATGCCAAAATGGGTAAGCAAGTCTCGGGTGTATCCGACAGGGTGTTGAGATTGCTTTTAAGGTATGACTATCCGGGAAACGTGAGAGAGCTCGAAAACATCATAGAACATGCGTTTGTCCTTTGTGGGGAAGACCGAATCGACATAGACTGTCTTCCGAAGGAAATTACAGGAGGCCAAATGGAGACAGTCTTATCTTTACCCATGGAAGAGGCAAGTCCGTTTGAGCAAGCAGAATCAGAGGTCATAGAGAAGACATTGAAGAAATACGGGGGGGACCGGATCAAGACGGCTAACGAGTTGGGAATTGGCCGCACAACCCTCTGGAGGAAAATTAAAAAATATGGACTCGCCTGAGAGTGATTAGTTTCATTTCAGAAACTGTTCCATTAGATTTGTTCCATATTTGGAACGTAATAACACCTGCCATCGAAACATTCCAAGAACTTCCATTCTGTTACTTATTGATATCTTTAGTATTTCCATCCAAATTATGTTTGGCACTTTTCTTGCTCAATCTATTTCATGGACATGAAAGTTGCCATACCACTATTTAAAGATCGTATTTCACCTCGGTTTGACGTCTGCCCGGAGATCTGGATCGTCGAATTGAACAATGGAGAAGTGATAAGCCAGGGGAAGTGGCCAATGGAAAGCTTCAATCTCCAACAGAGGCTGGATCAACTGACTTCCAAAGGGGTGGATAAGATCATATGCGGTGGTATTGACAGTTTCTGTATGGATCATCTGGGAAACATGGGAATTCATGTGATCCACAACGTGGCAGGTGAAGCCGGGGAAGTTCTGAATCTCTTCATAAGTGGAGTGCTTCGACCCGGGTTTTACTGTAATGGAAAAAGAGGAAGAGGCCAATTTCCTTCGAGAAGACTTGAGCCCGGTTGAGAAAAGGCTCGAAGACTTAAAGAAATAGGCTACGGACACGAGACACGAGACACGTGACACGGACACGTTATTTCTTATGTGAAAGGAGGTGTTCTTATGCCAGGATTTGATGGAACAGGACCAATGGGTCAAGGACCGATGACGGGTGGAGGTAGAGGTTTCTGTGCTATGCCAAACAGAGGCTATGGACCTTATGGATATGGCTCCCAAGGACCCTACTATCCGCCTACCGGTATGTACCCATTCTATGGTCGGCCATTCTATGGTCCTGTCTTTGGGGCAGGGCGTGGTGGCATCCCGTGGGGTGGAGGCCGCGGCAGAGTATTCGGTGGCGGGCGAGGATTCCGTCGTTGGTAGTAATGCATGGGGGAACTGCGACGGAAGAAGGGGGTCAATCTCTACCACAGGTTGACTCCCGACCGGCCCCCGGGATCTAAGCTGCGGAAAGAGTAAAGGTCCATAGTCAGCGGAATTTCAGAGCTCGAAAAGGAATAATTCGAGACAGGAGGATGTTATGAAAATCGTTGTCACAGCATCAGGACCAGAATTGGATTCACCCGTCGATCCCAGATTTGGCCGGTGCCAGTATTTTATCTTTGTCGATCCTGATTCTCTGCAATTTGAGGCCGTTGAGAATGAAAATATGATGGCCTCAGGCGGTGCGGGTATTCAATCTGCCCAGTTTGTGGCCCAAAAGGGTGCCGAAACAATCCTCACTGGAAACCTGGGTCCTAATGCTTCTGCCACTCTCAGTGCCGCAGGCATGCGGGTCTTTTTGGGCGCCACAGGAACTGTCCGGGAAGCCATCCAGATGTTCAAAAAAGGACAGCTTCAAGAAGCCTTTGGCCCCTCTGTACAGGCCCACGCCGGGATGGGACAACAGCCGTCAGCAGGGTCTTCGCCCACCGGTTTCGGCCCAGGAACGGGTGGAGGAATGGGAATGGGCATGGGCATGGGCAGAGGCATGGGCATGGGACGGGGTATGGGAATGGGTAGAGGAATGGGTATGGGACGAGGAATGGGAATGATGGGCCCAGCTCCCGCCCCACCTCAGGCGATGAGCAAAGAACAAGAGCTTCAAATGTTGAAGGAGCAAACTCAAGTTCTGGAAGATCAATTGAAAATGATCGGGCAGAGAATTGAGGAACTGAGTAAGAAAGGGAATTAAAATTTGATACTTCGACGGCGCCAAACCCCGGCCTTCAGGACCGGGTAAAAAGCGCCGCTCAGTATCAACCCTGAGCAAACCCCGGGTTTTAGACCGGGGATAGTCGAACGGTTGATTAAAGGGGGCGATAAATATACCAAGAGGTGACGGAACAGGTCCTCCTTGGGGTGGTGGACCGGGTTCTGGAAGAGGTGCAAGAAGGTGCGTCGGCCCGCGGAGCTCTAACAGCTCTAAAATAGGTGGAAGTCGAGTTGAAAGATACGTTGGATTTATTGAGATGCTGGTCCCATTGGCTTCCACTTTAGTGGCGCTGTTTAAGAAGCCCGAAGTCCCCAAGAGTAACATTAGCGCATTAACTCGTGTTGGTGTCGAAGAAGATGATTCTAAAAATTTGAAAAGAGGTGATGAATATGCCGAGAGGTGACGGAAAAGGCCCACCCGGGGGTAGTGGTCCGGGAACAGGCAGAGGTGCAGGAATGGGTGGATCTCGTAGGGGAAGAATGGGTGGCTCCAGAGCAGGTGCAGGCCCAGCAGGGGAGTGCGTCTGTCCCAAATGCGGAACTGTCGCACCTCATGAGGTTGGAATTCCCTGTTACAAAAAGAATTGTCCTAAATGTGGGGCAAAGATGGTAAGGAAATAGATCACACCTTTGATGGTCTCGTAAAAAGTCCCGATTTTTCATCCTGAACGCAGTGAAGGATCTAAAATGCCTTGATATGATTGGATTCTTCGCTTCGCTCAGAATGACAGGGTGCCATTGGTAGACTTTTTACGAGATCATCACCTTTAGAAAAAGGAGGCTCCGATGGGCGATCGAGACATAAAAAGCGTTGACAGAGCTACACAAATAATGATCGAAAAGGCAGCGGCAGATGGTTGTGAGACAATCTTTGACAGGGCTGAGACGATGAAACCTTGCCCCATTGGGGCAGAGGGGAGTTGCTGTAAGAATTGCGGAATGGGGCCCTGTCGGGTTCCTGCTCCAAAGAAGAAAGAGGGAGCCGCCGAAAAGCCGAAACGGCGAGGACTCTGCGGAGCGACGGCAGAAACCATTGCCGCCCGTAATTTTGCCCGGATGGTTGCCGCAGGAGCTGCTGCTCATTCTGACCATGCCCGTGGGGTAGCAGAACTCTTTCTGGCGACAGCGAAGGGTGAGGTGCCTGACTACCAGATAAAGGATGAGCAGAAACTTTATCAACTGGCCATGGACTTTGGGGTTGAAATCGGGGATCGATCCACCCAGGACATCGCAATTGATGTGGGTGAAAAAGCTCTGGCAGAGTTTGGTCGACAGGAAGGAGAAATTCTATTTCTCAAACGAGCTCCTCTCAAACGGCAACAACTTTGGCGGGAGACAGGGACTGCTCCACGGGGCATTGACCGGGAGATCGTTGAGATTATGCACCGAACCCATATCGGTGTGGATCAGGATTACCAGAATATTCTCAAAGCCTCAGCACGTTGCGCTTTAGCAGATGGGTGGGGCGGTTCGATGATCTCGACCGAACTTCAGGACGCCATGTTCGGGAACCCCGTTCCCATAGCCGGTCAGATTAACCTCGGAGTTCTGAAAGAAGACCATGTCAATGTGATCACCCATGGTCATGAGCCTCTTCTTCCCGAAATGCTTGTCGTGGCATCTCAGGATCCAGAGATCCTTGAATTGGCCAAATCGAAAAGAGCAAAGGGGATTAACCTTGTCGGCATGTGCTGTTCTGCCAATGAAATTCTAATGAGACATGGAATTCCCTGTGCAGGGAATTTCCTCCAACAGGAACTCGCCATTATCACCGGAGCTGTTGAGGCGATGGTTGTCGATGTCCAGTGCGAGATGCAGTCTCTCTCAGATGTAGCAAGGTGCTATCATACTAAACTCATCACCACGGACCGCAGAGCAAAGATTGAAGGGGCTATGCATATACAGTTTGATGAGCATGAGGCCCTCAATATTGCCAAAAGAGTTCTCAGGGAAGCGATCGAAAATTTCTCCAATCGAAAATCCCCGATCCTCATCCCTCCGGAAAGTATGGATACGGTTGTGGGTTTCAGTCACGAAACGATCAACTACCTCATGGGAGGTGTCTATAGGGCATCTTACAAACCCCTAAACGATAATATTATTAATGGCCGAATCCGTGGGATTGCCGGGGTGGTAGGATGCAACAATGCCCGGGTTTCCCACGATGACGCCCATCTGAAAATGATCTTAGAGCTGATTGGTAATGACGTCATCGTCCTGACGACGGGCTGTAGTGCGATGGCTGCAGGCAAATATGGTCTTCTCACTCCCGAAGCTGCCCATAAATATGCAGGTAAGGGATTGGCTTCCGTGTGTGAGGCGGTAGGGCTCCCCCCTGTTCTACATATGGGCTCTTGTGTGGATAACAGTCGGATCTTGATGGCAGCCACCGCTGTGGTCAAGGACGGAGGGCTGGGGGATGACATCAGCGACCTGCCGGCTGCTGGTGCGGCACCTGAGTGGATGAGCGAAAAGGCCATCTCCATCGGCCAATATTTTGTCGCCTCGGGTGTGTTCACCGTGTTTGGCGTCACCTGGCCGACACTTGGGAGTGAAGAGGTTACGAAGATGCTCTTCGAAGGATTTGATGAAATCTTCAAAGGGAAATGGGGGTTTGAGCCCGACCCTGTTAAAGCGGCCAAAATGATGATTGAACATATAGATAAGAAGCGTAAAGCGTTGGGAATTGATAAGGCAAGGGAACGAATACTCTTCGACATGGCCAAACGCCGTGAATTGGAGGCTGCCTGATCAGATAAGCGCGTAATCCGTGATCCATGACTCGTGATAAAAAAACAAGACATAGCGGAGCTGGTTTAAAAAATGAGGGAGCCCATGAATGAAATGTTGACTGGTCAAAAAGGGCAGGGAGAAGTCAATCTTCACAGAAATTGTTTTGCCTGTGGCGCAAATAACGGAATGGGTTTGGGGCTCAAGTTTTACAAACATGAAGATGGGACCGTGGTTGGAAGTTTCTTCGCAGATCAAAAGTTTGAGGGCTATTCTGGAATCATTCATGGGGGAATTATAGCTACCCTATTGGATTCTGTAATGACACATTGCCTCTTAATGCAAAAAATCCCTGCCCTCACGGGAAGACTATCAATCAAGTATTCCACCCCCATTCAAACAGGAACAATTGTGAAATTAGAAGCGAGGATAGTTGACCAATTCCATAAAATGTTCATTTTAGAAGCAAAGGCTTTGGTGGATGGAAAGAGGGTGGCAAGCGCAGAGGCCAAATATAGAAGCATGAAAAGACAGGTTCATCGAAGGCCAAAGAAATGACGCCGTTTTCTTCTGAGGGTCCTTCTTTAGAGAATAAATTGATCGGGAATATTCTGAGGGAATATCCCCAGATGTCCAGGATCATGGAAAGATATTTTGGTGGACATTGCCTGGAAAGGCCGGGCTTCAAAATCCAGACGCTCGGGATGGCTTGCATACTATTCGGCGTCGATCAGAAGAGGTTGCTTAAAGAATTGGAGGCTCTCTGGAATTGATCGGCTTGAATAAGAAACTGAATGACCTGGTGATCCTAATCAAAGGTGCAGGGGAGATGGCAACAGGTGTTGCTCATCGGCTTGCTTCCTGCCATTTCAAAGTCTGTATGACTGAAACTTCGAATCCTCAAGCCGTAAGAAGGGAAGTGGCATTTTCAGAAACAATTTTCGATCACGAGAAAGAGGTGGAAGGGGTTACCGCGAGGAAAATTGACTCACCGCACTACGTCTTGCAGGTATGGAGTGAGCGGAAAATTCCTATCTTAATAGATCCGGAGGCAAAGGTTAAAGACTTCCTAAAACCCGATGTTCTTATCGATGCCACTCTGGCCAAAAAGAATCTGGGCACAAAGATTACGGATGCCCCTCTGGTCATCGGCCTTGGGCCCGGATTCCATGCGGGAAAGGATGTTCATCTGGTCATCGAGACAAACCGTGGCCACAATCTAGGAAGAATCATTGCCAACGGGGAAGCTGAGCCGAATACCGGAATCCCTGGGGCCATCGGTGGTTATGCAGAAGAAAGGGTGATAAGGGCTCCCAAAGATGGAAATTTTGGAGCTCTGAAAAAGATCGGTGATGGTGTACGACCAAACGAAAAGGTAGGGATGGTAGGGAATGCTGCGGTTCGATCCAGGATTGCAGGAGTCATCCGGGGTCTGCTACGGGATGGAAGTGAAGTCTGGAAAGGGATGAAACTGGGTGACGTCGATCCACGGGGAATTAAGGCCCATTGCCATACGATTTCAGATAAGGCCAGGACAATCTCCGGCGGAGTCCTACAGGCTATCCTGGAGCACTTCAATGGATAAGTCTTTAAATGAACCAAAGGTGATTATCGGTCCAGTTCGACTGATTAAAAAGAAATAGAGGCCTTAATGATTGTAGCAAATCGCAAGTCACTTGATGAGATCCTGCAGATGATCAAGCCTTATAAGAAGGTTCTCCTTCTTGGCTGTAACGAATGCGTAACCGTCTGTGCTGTTGGTGGGGAGAGGGAGGTTGGAGCACTGGCGTCGGAGTTGAGACTCTCTCGTGCAAAGGACGGAGAGGAGATTGAGGTTCGGGAGCATACGCTTGAGCGTCAATGTGACTCTGAATATATCGATCAGGTCCGTCCCCTTGTAGGAGATTATGAGGTGATCCTATCGATGGCATGTGGTGCAGGGGTTCAATATGTAGCCGAGAGGTTTCGGACGAAGCCGGTGTTACCGGCTGTGAATACAACTTTTTTAGGAGTGACCCTGGAGCAGGGAGTTTGGGCTGAACGGTGTCAGGGTTGCGGGACGTGCATCGTGGATAAGACCGCAGGGATCTGTCCCATCGCCAGGTGTGCTAAGAGTTTGTTCAATGGTCCCTGCGGTGGGTCGACGAATGGAAAGTGTGAGGTGGACAGGGAAACTGACTGCGCGTGGCAGCTCATCATCGATCGACTCAAGGAGCTTGGCCAGCTCGATCGATACGAGGAAATCATCCCTATAAAGGATTGGACCACTGCCAGGGATGGAGGGCCTCGTAAGAGGGTGAGGGAGGATTTGAAACTCTGATGGATAGCACACAAATTGTTCTTCAAAAAATTACCAAGTCTTTTTTTAATAGGTTTGGACAAGGGAAGACGGCATGATTATTTCAATTGCAAGCGGTAAAGGGGGGACCGGAAAGACCACCATCGCCGTTAATTTAGCCCTTTCGCTCCCCAAAGGGACTGTCCAATTGATTGACGGCGATGTGGAGGAACCTAATTCCCACCTGTTTCTATCCCCCACCATCCACCAGGTGACCTCCATGGGAATTCCGGTCCCCCAGATTCAACGATCAGAAGAAACGGATTTACTTCATTCATAGCGAAGTTTGAAACACAGGTATGGCATTCACAATTTCAACGAGGGAGGACGACAAAAATGAAAAAGGTGTGGATTTTCCAGTTGGTGC
>Ga0209592_1000624_pt1 | contig 10922 bp, 5 predicted proteins | sample PPLLak2March2015_2_FD_187251 | JGI IMG/M metagenome (GOLD analysis project Ga0209592, IMG submission 187251) | Freshwater sediment microbial communities from Prairie Pothole Lake near Jamestown, North Dakota, USA - PPLs Lake P8 Core (3) Depth... | ecosystem: Environmental > Aquatic > Freshwater >... | reverse complement strand
TGTGGAAAGACGTGTTGAAAATTTAAGAAACGCTGGAGTAGAAGTCGAGTACCGCAGGTATAGGAATGCCGGTCATGGCTTTGGGCTTGGTGTGGGTACCGATGCCGAAGGATGGATAGAATACGCCATTAAATTTTGGGAAAAGCACATATCTGAGCAGAGACCACAAAACCAATGAAAAACGAGGAGCAAGACCCAACCAGGCGTTGGAGCCGACTCGTTACACTGGTGGCTCAACTCATCGTTATACTCTCTTTTCATCAGAAATCATCACCTCCCGATGCTATATAGATCCAATGCTTTGCAGGTGAAAGCGCCGAAGGCTAAGCAAAGCCTCCCTCTTCGGGTAGCCCTATATCTGCTATCTATCCTCTGTTTCCAACAGCTCCAAAAAGTTACGATTTGATATTCAAAGAGTAGCAGGTGAAATGTTCGCTCGGGATCTTTGAGTGTAATCGAATTGGGGTCAGCCCTCGGCATTTGACAAAGTTCTTTCTGACATAACCAATACAGCCGACCGCTTACAGCGCCGGCTGATTTGGGTCGTTCGACCACAAAAAGGAACTAATTTCAACGGTATTGATTTTTGAACGAAATTGGGATCATGAAAGTGACACGAAAGCAACCGTAAAAAAGATAGCAGAGCAGGTCAAGGTTCTTCCTGAAAGTGAGCTGGAAGACTTCCTCTTCTGGCTCGTGGAATACGAGATGGGCCATTCGGACGAATGGGACAGGGAGGTCGAGCGGGATTCTCAGAATGGGGGCCTCTGAATTCCGTACTGAAGCGAGTCCGCGCAGGTATAGCCTCGGGAAGGACCAAGCCTCTTGATAAGGTCATCGACAGCCCTGACTTTTGAAACTCCTACACTGTCCTCCCGCCGGAGATCAAGACAAGAGCAAAGTTGATGTATCGATTATGGCAGCGAGATCCTCGTCACCCCTCCCTTCGATTCAAGAAAACGGGCCACGTTTGGTCAATCCATACGTGATCCTTTTCAGGTATTTTTTTCTTGGACGCTTTCCTCCTTCTATTTTCTATGGTTTTCGCCCGGAGGAACCAAGAATCTGAGCCAGGGTGCACATGGGGATCACACACGTGGGGTCAATCACACATTGCACATCAGGGGCTACTAAATGTTGACCCCATTGTTTTTCTTCTTGACAATAGTAAACAAATTGTTTATTATTGTACCGTGATCAAGTCGTTTCGTTGCCACGAAACAAGAAAAATATTCCACCGCCAATTTTCCAGGAAGTTTCCACATGACATTCAGCAGCGTGCTTTTACGAAACTTAATGCGATTGATGCGGCAACTCAGCTTGAAGATTTAGGTCTACCATCATCAAACCAACTTGAGGCTTTGAAGGGGGAACGTAAAGGGCAATGGAGCATTCGCATTAACGATCAGTGGCGTATTTGTTTTGAATGGCGCGATGGTAATGCAGAAGAAGTGGAAATCGTCGATTATCATTGAGGAGGTCAGCATGAACAAAAAGCGTATTTCTCCAGTACACCCTGGGGTGTATCTAAAAGAGTTGCTCGACGAGTTAAAACTGTCGCAATACCGACTCGCGCGGGAGTTAGGCGTCCCTGCAATGCGCATCAATCACGTTGTGAATGGCAAACGTCCGGTAACAGCAGAGCTTGCCTTGCGCCTCGGGCGCTATTTCAACCAGAGTCCGCGTTATTGGATAAACCTGCAAAGTCGGTATGATATGGATGTTGCTGAAGATACGTTGTCCAAACAGGTGGCACGTGAAGTACGTCCTATGATGGCAGCCGTTTGATGTCAATAACAACATTCGTTGATTCACTCATTCAAACCGCATGGCTCAACAAGGGCGTGAACGCGGACTGTCAACTTCACCGCGCTTCTGCTGTTCTCCTTTCCTTCGCTCTTCTTTCTTTCTCTCTTTTGATCTCAAGACTTCCTCTATTGATCTAACATCAACGGGGGGTTCTCTACCAAAACGCTTAAAGTAAATCCTTTCGATGAAGGCAGGTAACGGTGCTTTCCAGGGTTCTTGTTTCTCATTGGCGATTTTTCCGAACTTCTTGGGATTCATACCCAGTTCTCTGGCCATCTGGATGTGAAGATCAGAAAGATGATATCGCCTTCGAACATCAATCCATAATTGATACTTCTCGGGTATCCTCTTTTTCTTGGACACTCATACCCTCCTATATTCTATGGTTTCCAACCCGAACCAAGGATCTGAGCCAGTGATTTTGCCAGATTGTTCAGAACGGACTCGTCTGGAAGGGTAATGGTCATTTTCAGACGGCCATTTTCATCCTTCTCCAGACACTCAGACAGGTAACTTTTAAGATTTTCTGCAACTTGAATGGTTTCTTTCGTCTCTTCTTTTTTCGGAAACATTTCACCGATAAAGGCGAAAGCTGCTCCCAGAAGCTGGCCGCCGGCGTTTGCCATTCTTTCCTTCAGGGCCATCCGTTCCGCTTCTCTCTCTACCTCTGCTCTCTGACTCTCATCGATCGTACCATCCGGTTTGGTTCCAAGAAGAATCTCCAGTCTCCTTTTCAACTCCTCCATGCCGCTTGCAAGATCGACCGTCTTCACTTTGGAATCTGGATCGAGGGCGGCCAAGGCAAGATTGTGTTTTGCAGAAAGGGTTCCCAATAGTTTTTCTTCCAGCGTCTCCTCGGTGACGAGGAGAAAGGCCTGGACAGGTCTCCTCTGGCCCATCCGATGGACACGGGAGATCCTTTGCTCCAGCATCGCAGGATTCCATGGGAGGTCTACGTTAATGACTGTATTGGCTGCCTGGAGATTAAGGCCTATTGCTCCGGCATTGGTCGTGATAAAGAGCTTGAAGTTCCGCTCTTTTTGAAACTGGGAAATTAAGCCCTGTCTTTTCTTCTGGGGGACAGAACCGTCTAACCGGACGTAGCTCAGTTTACGTTTTGAAAGCAAGGGCTCGATCAAATTGAGCATGGTCGTCCATTCAGAAAAAAGGACGATCTTTCGGTCTTCCTCCTCAACCAGTTGATCGATGAGATTCTCGAATTCGACGAGTTTACTGGAATAACCGGGCGGGACTTTATCGACAAGAAAGGTGCTGTTTGCGGCCATCCGGCAGATGAGAAGGGCCTTCTGGAGCCGCAGAAGATCCATCTCGGAGATATACTTCTTAGAAATGATGATTTGGATGAGCCTCATCTGGCCGTCATGAATCTCAAGCTGCTCCGAGGTGGGAGGGATTCTCCTGATCTCGGTTGTCCTCGGCGGGAGTTCAGTCATCACCGTTTTTCTTGTCCGTCGAAGGAGAACAGGTTTTAGCCTTTCCCTGAGATCATCCAGGTTTTGGTAGCCCAACACCCTGCCTTTTCCATCAACGACCCTGTAACGATTGTAGAAGCGAAAGGCAGGTCCAAGGCGGCGGTCATCAATAAACTCTACGACCGAATAGAGTTCGTCCAGGCGGTTCTCAAGAGGGGTTCCGGAAAGAACAAGAGCGAAGGGAGATTTCAGGGCCTTGATCACCTGGCTTGTCTTTGCCTCCCAGTTCTTAATCCTCTGTCCCTCATCCAGGATAATGAGGTCCCACTTCACCCTTTCGATGGTGGGAAGATCCCGGAGGACCTGCTCGTAATTACAGAGGGTGAAAAAGCAGGGATTATCATATTGAGCAGACCTTTCTTCTGATGATCCAAGAACAAGCTGACAGGTTCGCCCTGAAAAACGCTGGATCTCCAGGCGCCAGTGAGATTTAAGAGAGGCCGGGCAGATGACAAGAGTTCTTGAAATCCCTGCTTCGTGAGAGAGCAACTCGGCTACCCCTATTCCCTGGATTGTCTTACCGAGTCCCATGTCATCGGCGAGAACTGCCCTTCCGGCTCCAACAGCAAAGGCAATGCCGTCGAGTTGGTAGGGAAGCAGTTCACCCTTGAGAAGCATTTTTCGCAAAGGATGGTTTTTTGGATCTTTCCGAATCTCACTCACTTTATTCCATATCCGGTCAAGGTAGAGAGCCCTGTTGATGTACTCTTCAGCATCCGGATAGATGGTGACCTCATGTCCAATGCGCCCCACCTCTTTGATTCGTTGTAAAAGTTCTTTCACATCTCTGATCGGTTTGTTCATGAGAGGACGGATGAGCATCAGGATATGGTGATCGAGGTTTTCTGGAACGAGCAGTCGAAGCTCTGTCTCTTCACCGTAGCGAAGATGAACGCTTATGTTTCTAATCTGATAGGGTTTTTCCCTGATGGCTTTACTGAATCTTTTCTTAACCTCTTCTATCACGTGCATAATATGTTTGCATGTACCGAGGGTATTCTTTCTAAAATCTGGACAGGAGCAATAGGAATCCCCTCTTTCCCAACCTCTCAATGCGACACGGTAGCTTTTCCCGGAAGAATGGCTGGTAATGGTATAGTCTGTCCATAATTCGTTTTGATTCAAGGGCTTCAATTGCATCTTCTCTGTTTTCGAGCGTTCAGCCCTCTCTTCGAGAGCCTGCTGAATAATTTCCTCATCACTCAGGCTATCGACAGGCTTTCTTTCAGGAGGCGGTGCCGAAAGTCCCAGGGACAATTTCTCCTCGAGGATGAATGAGAATGCAGCCCCAAGGTGTTCGCAAGCAGATATGCATTCGCTGCAAGCGAAATGGAGAGATTTTGGTTTTTCATGGTTTAAGGAGAAGGTTACGATGGCGTCTCCCAAATTGAGTCTAAACAGATCCTGCTCCCAAGTGACCTGTTCATCGATGTCAATGGGATACTTCCCCCCTTGCCTGATCAGCCTCTCTCCCTCCGGTCCAAGCAATTTGCGGGCTTCTCGATAAGTAAGATGGGATAGTCTGTCTTTGAGAGTGATCGTCATTGGTTCTCCTTTTGGATTCACGAAACAGAGGATTTTTCAAGGATCATCTAATCTTTGTGACCGCTGCCCAGGGAACAATGATTTCAAAAGGCGAAGCCTCTCCGTGAATGTAACGGGACGCACGGTACTTATCCGATTTTTCGAATTGGGGATTTTCGACAAAACCGTGGTCTGAAAAAAGTATGACTTGGATCCCGGGTGGAAGCTCCCTCAGGCGAGGGGCCAGGTCGAGTTGCAGGAATTGAAGGATATTCCGGAAGAGATATTCAAGGTTTCCTCTTTCCGTATGGACCCTTTCATCGATGCCGGCGATCTTCCAGATCTTTTTTTCTCCAGTGAAAAACTCCATCTGTCTGGTTGTCGTTGACGGAAGATGGGCCCAGAGTGCTCCTTCCTGGATGATCCGGAACTGATTGGCCATGGAAGCGAAGAAATTCTCTTTCAGATATTCCCACAAGTCCCAACGCATCCCATCCATGAGGACAAAGATTTTCTGTTCCCCCTGCGGGATCTTTGCCTTCTCAAGGTCCTCGATCATCTTAGGCTTTTTCGCTTCTCCCGCTTCCCACAAAGGAAGAACATTCCGGTAGAATTCAGCAAATTTTTCTGAGAAGTGATGGTTCAGGTCTTCGGCCTGCTCCAATCGATCCTTTGCGGGAAGGGGAAGGCTGATATCCATCCGCTCGACCCAAGATGGGAATGTGGCGAGAAGGAAAGAGAGAGGGCTTAAATGCTGAAGATAGAGAGATTCCCATTTCTGGAAATCCTGAGGCGGATTGGTCTGCCTTCTTTTCAGGTTGAGAAGCTTTTGCCGGAGGGTATCGTAATCCTTCAGCGCCTTGACCATTTCTGTCTGTTTCTTAATAAATCCTGACGTCCTGGAAGGGAGCTTTGGATCCTCCGAAGGAGTTACCATTCTTCCCTCCTTCTCCTCCTCTGGAGCGGCCAGAAGCCTTTCGAACGTTTCCCGGAGGATAGAAGGGAAGACGGTCTCCCGGCAGAAGATATCGACAGCCTTTTCTCCCTCGAGAAACCTCGATACCTCAGGAAAAATTCCCCCTGTTTCCTCAACCTCCTGAACGACCCTCTCGAAAAGATCGGGCTGCTTCTGACGGATGAGCCTTGCGGCTCCGGAAAGCTCTTGAATCAAAAGATCCCCTCTCCCCTCCGTTCCCTTCTGGAGAAATGGAAAGAGTGGACCAAGTTGACGGGGCGCGATCTCGTGTCCTTCGATCCAGAGAGAAAGAAGGAGTGCCTTCTTAAAAATGGCCTGGCCCTCCTCCTGAAGAAGAGGCAGGAGATGAGGGGATTCAGCCTGGATGAAGGGTAAGAACCTTTCCTGCCCCTGAGCCTCTCCTGTTTCTCCCTTGCCGATGAAGTGGACAAAGGTCCCTTCAGAAATTTCATCGTCCTTTAGCCATTCGCGGAAAATCTTTCGGACTTGAGGAAGGCCATATTTTCGCCGGATAAGGGCTCCATAAAGCTGGTCGAGATCGCGTCTGACCACAACGACCCTTCCCTTGAAAGCCTCATTGATCCCCTGGATGGCTAAGGGAGTCAAGGCTTCGTCAAGCCTTGAAAGAAAGCCCTCGCCCTCTTCGGCAGAAAGGCTGAGGACTTTTCTGACGGCCGAGGCCTTTTCACTCTCCCCGACTTCTTCAAGCCCCTTCAGGTAAGGAAGAAGTTTCTCCTGATAGGTAGGGGAGTTCAGGGCTTCGATCGTTTCCCGAATGCCGAGGTCAATCGCCTCTTCGATCTCCCGAAGGGGTGGGAACTTGGGTTCCATGGTCAGAAGAAACCCGCAGGAGCAGACGGGATTGCTTTGAAGAAGTTCGGCGGAAGGGGCATTGCATTCGGAAAAAAGGACCGCTGTCAGCGCACGATCCACAAGACTGCGGTTGTGATGGACGGAGATCATTTCCAGTTGATCGAGCCTCGCGAGAAGGAGGTAGCGCCGGGAACGGCGAATCTTCTCGTAAGGGACGAATTGTTCACCTGAACGGGCGCGGCGATGGGCTTCGGCATAGACCTGGATGTATTTACCCCGGAAATCCTGGAAACGGTCAAGAATCTTCTGGATCGCCTCGTGATCGATCGAAATATTTCCAGCTTCAAAGAAACCGAGGATTTCGGCCTTCTCATCCCTGAGGGATCTGTAAGCTGGGAGGTCTGGAAGGGAAAGGCGCGGGTCGCTCAGATATTGATAGACGAAGACAAGCCTTTCGGCATGATCGAAGAAGGCCCTCACCTCCTCTAAGCGGCGAAGCTTGTCCGGGAGGAAAGGCTCCTTTGCGGCGGCCGACAAGAACCGCTCCAGTCCCTCCCTTGGGGGAAAACTCACCTTCGCCTCTTCCCACTGGCCAAGCACATCTTCCACCTCCCGGCGGAAAGAGTCCCAAGGAAGATATTTAAAGGCTTGAAATGAGGAGGCCCACTGGAGCCTCTGGAGGAGGTTCTGGAGAGACTCCATCTCCTTTTCCTTCCTCGATTTTATCTCCGCCCAGAGGGCTTCCTGCGAAGACAAGGTGAAAGGGCCTTTCCGGAATTTTTCCGGGACGAGCGGATGGTGCGGGATGGTTTGCCGGATTTCATCACCGAGGATCTCTCCCTTACTGATGGCTGTCACTCCCTGGAGGCCACTGCGTGAAATATCCTCCAGTCCTTTCTTTCTCTGTCCCTGGTGGACAAGGATATTTCCTGAGAAGAGAAGGGCGAAGATGAGTACCTCGAACTGGTGTTTCAACAGGCCGTAGTCGCCCTTTCGGAAAGACCAGTAGAGCGTTTCTGGAGGAAGGGGGCCTTTTTCAAGAAGAGAAAGAAAGTGCCCTGCCAGTTCATTGCTTCTGGGATCGACGTGAAGGATGTACTGGTTTGTCTTCTTCTTGATCAGGCCCATGGGCTTGAGGAGCCCTTCCAGGATTGTGCGGAGGCCGAATTTGGTCCGGTCATCCACCTCCAGCGTTCCGGTAGCAAAGAAATCCCTTAAGAGATTGGGGACCGTGGTTGGAGCCAAAGCCTCCAGGTAAGGATGGACCCTCTGGTGCTTCGGAAACCTTCGGGAAAGAAGCGGAGGAACGAACTCCTGGAGAAACTTCTCCTGGGAGAGGTATCCATAGGCAGAAAGTTCCATCTGCCTGTCGTCCCAGAGCAAGAGGCCGTTGAAATAGGCCTTTGTTAGGATCTCTCCCAGTTTCTTCCTCCCGTTTTGAAGAAAAGTCTGGAGGAATTCCTGTGCCGGGAGCCCGGATTCTGAGGACTCTTGCCGGGTGCGGTCAGAAAGGAGAAGAGCCGAAAGAAATTCTTTCATCCATGATTCCTCTTCTTCTTTAATCTCCGCAGGGATCCAGAAGAGAAAGAGCCCCGGATACTTCTCCCTGAGGTGGGGAAGAAGAAGATCGCGAAGGTGTTGATACTGCCTTTCAACCTGATGGGTGGTCCCGACGACAATGAAAAAATCTTCCTCTGCCTGCTTCCATTCTTCGGCCCGGGTCTTTGCTTCATCAAGCAAGAACTCGTCGATCTGACGCAGCAGAATGATTCCGCTCCGGCGCGTATATTCCCAGGAGGTCGAGACCCTCTGCTCCCTCTGTTCGGCCCATCCGACAAAAGGAAGATGAATGGATTCAGCAAAGGGAAGGAGGCAATCAAAGAGGCGGCGGTCACCCGGGAAGATCTCCATGACTCCCTGCTGAACCTTTCGCCGCAGGATGCCGGCAATATCAGCCCGGAGGGTGATGGAGAACTGGTCGTCGAGAGGATCCTTACCGGGTGTCACCGAAAGATGAGAGGTTTCTTTCACCAGACGCTCGAGGACGTCCCGGAAGTATTGATAGTTGATCTCCGCTTCCAGATCCGTCACTCTGAAGAGGATCATCTCTGCCATATGGCGCGCTGTATACCTGAACTTCACCGGCGAGATGGTGAAGAGGATGAGGAGTTTCACCGCTTCGAGAGCCACCTTCCGCTGGTCCGGATCTTCGAAGATCCGAGGAATCTCATCCCGGTAGTAGTCAAAACCCTTTTCCACAAAAGGTTGTGTTTCTGCCATCTCCCGGATGCGGTGAAGGAAATGATCGAAGATGGCTGGCGGACCGAGAAGGTTCTGAGCGGGCCTGTCAAGAAAAGTGGGAATTCCCCGTTCTGCGTCCCCTTTCAGCCTGTAATGAATGAAATCGACGACGCCCCGGTGCTCGGAGAAAAGGGGCCGCAAACGATCGAGAAGGGTGACCGTTGCGGGATGAACAGGATAGAGCTTCAAAAACCTTGTCTCGTCCACAGGAAAGGAAGGAAAATAGCGCCTGAGGGACTGGTAAATTTTGCGGATCTCCTGCTCCGCCGCTGGCCGGTGACGGATCAAGCGTTGGGAGACCAGCTCTTCAATGTGAGCACGGCCCAAGCTAATTCGAAGATGATAGCGGTCTTTGATCTTGTTGAAGGTGTCTTGATGGATCTCTCCTGTCTCTTCAATCCATTCCTGAAGAGACGCAACGATCCAGAGGGGAAAGGAGGAGGCTTCTTCTCCGAGATACTGAATAAATCGAATATCCTCTTGATAGGCATGGGCATCCGTTTTGGATCGGAGAAACTCCGAAAGTTCGTCGACCAGCAAGACCAGCCCTGAATAGCCAAGGTCTCTCAACGCCTTTCTGATCTCCCGAAAGGTTTCATGCCTCGATTCCGCCCCCTCAAAAGGCTTCCCGATCTGAAGGGAAAGCTTCCGGAAGATCTCTTTGAGGAAGATGTCCTCCAAAAATTCCGTTCCCCGATGCTGGATCAGGGAGATCTCAACGACAAGAAACCTGCGGGACTGAAGTTCTCTTTGAAAAGAATCCAGGGATGGTTCCTGGGAGAGCAGGGCATGCCAGGAATCGGGAGTGCGAAGAAGTAAACTCAGGATACTGAGGAAGTGTGACTTTCCTGACCCAAAATGGCCTTTCAGAAAGGCTCCCTTTCCTTCCGGTTTGGAGAGAGAGGTAAGGATCATCTCCAGGTTTTTCATGACCTCCGTTGTGACAACGAAGGAGTCGAGGATCATCTGCCTGAGACTCGATTCCTCGATATCTTTCAACTGGATCACCGTCTTAATTTCAGGGATCTCAATGAGATCTCCAACCTTGATCAATGCTCAATCTCCTTAATGTAATAAATAACGTGTCCGTGCCTGCGCGCTGAAGCGCTTCGGCGCGCAAGCGTGCCCGTGACCCGTGTCAATAAGTCATTACATTTTCTTTCTTTTCGAAATCAGTTCAAGGAAACCCCCCCCATACTTCTTAAAGGTGACTTCTCCGACACCGACGATTGACATCATCTTTTCCCGACTATCGGGAAGTCTGCTCGCCATTTCTCGCAGGGTGCGGTCTTGAAAGATGCAGTAGGCAGGTAATCCTTCGGCACGAGCGAGCTCTAATCTTAGCTTTCTCATGTCGTCGAAGAGGCCTTTGTCAGGTTCACCTTCCATCCTCCTTTCCTTGATCTCCTTTCTGGAAGGTGGAGAGAGCGGAATCTTTCCCCTTTTTTTCATGACTTCCCACCCCTGAGGGGTGAGAAGGAGAACCCTGTAATTCTTCTCTCCCAATGTGGCGGACTCCTGCTTCAAATAGCCGTGTTCCAAAAGTTCCTGGATCCAATTTTCAACCTGCTCCTGGGTGAATTCAGCCAGGAGCCCGTAGGTTGAAAGCCGGTCCAGGTTGAATTTACCAATCGCCCTCTCTTTAGAGCCGGTCAGCATCTTTACAGCCATGCCCAAGCCAAAACGTCCTTTCATACGGGCTACGCCGCTTAAAATCTTTATAGCCAGAAGGGGATCGGACATATTCTCTTCGGTAGCTGGCCTGACCTTCAAGTTTTCACAATGATCGCATCCCCCACAGTTGTCAGAAGGATAATATTCACCGAAATACTGAAGAAGAAAGGCCCTCCGGCATCGACTTGAAGTGCCGTAATCCATAATCCGGTTTAGTTTCTCAAGCTGGTGGGCCTTTCTGAGTTGCAGGGTCTCAAAGTTAATGGGAAGCTCTGATAGAGCCATACGCGAAAGGAGGCGAACTCCCCTTCCACGAAAAGGGGGAATGTAGG
>Ga0209592_1000621_pt1 | contig 10943 bp, 8 predicted proteins | sample PPLLak2March2015_2_FD_187251 | JGI IMG/M metagenome (GOLD analysis project Ga0209592, IMG submission 187251) | Freshwater sediment microbial communities from Prairie Pothole Lake near Jamestown, North Dakota, USA - PPLs Lake P8 Core (3) Depth... | ecosystem: Environmental > Aquatic > Freshwater >... | reverse complement strand
TGCGGGATTTGAGAACATTAAGCATAACCTGCCTAAACCCATGGATGTCGGACGCATTATCGGAGGTGATTATCCTCAGGGGCGGTATTTTGGCAATGGGGTGGGGATCGGTTTTGATGCCGTGGTTGGATTTGAAGCCCTTAAACTCAAGCGCTTGCACGGATTTCCGAATTACATCATCGCTGCCTTACGCACGATCTTCCTTTACTTTAATGCCCCCCTGGTTGAGATTATATTGGACAAAGAAACGATCAAACAGCCGGCACTGATGGTATCGATCATGAACGGGCGGCGCATGGGGGGCGGCTTTATGATGGCACCGAACTCGAGCAACTGTGACGGTTTGCTGGACCTGTGCGTCGCCGGGCAGGTCAGCCGGGGGCGCATATTGACCCTGATCCCTCACTTCCTGAAAGGCACCCAGGCCACGCAGAAAGAAATCACGATCCTGCGCGCAAAGCAGGTGCAGGTAACCGCTCTGCAAGGCGATCTGCCGGCGCATGCCGACGGTGAGACACTTTGCACTCACGGGGAGCAGCTGACCATCGAGCTGCTGCCTGCCCACCTGGACCTGATCTGCCAGCCGGAAGCGGAGGGTCTATGACGCTGGCAACCTGGGCGGTGAACAATACCATCAAAGGCCTGACGCACCTGATCTGCCGGGTGAATGCCGAGCCTCTGTCCCAGATCCCCCAGCAGGGGCCTTTGATCCTGGTGGGCAACCATATCAACTTCCTGGAAGTGCCGGTAATCTACACGCACCTGCAGCCGCGCCCGGTGACCGGATTTGTCAAAGCGGAGACCTGGGAAAATCCGGCAATGGCAATCCTGTTCAATTTTTGGGGAGGCATCCCGCTGCGGCGTGGCGAGGCCGATCTGGAGGCTTACCGTCTAGCTCTGGAAGCCCTGGCGGCGGGGAGGATCGTGGCCGTGGCGCCGGAGGGGACGCGCAGCGGCAACGGTTGCCTGCAGCGAGGTCACCCGGGAATTGTGCCCCTGGCGCTGCACAGCGGGGCGCCGCTCATGCCGATGGCTTATTTCGGGGGTGAGCTCCTGCGCAGCAACTTAAAGCGCTTGCGGCGCACGGACTTCCACGTCCGGGTGGGGCGGCAGTTCATTCTCGAGCTGGGGGATGCCAGAGTAACGCGCCAGGTAAGGCAGGCGATCACCGACGAGATCATGTACCAGCTGGCGGGTCTGCTGCCGCCGGCTTACCGGGGGGCTTACGCTGATCCAGGAGCCGCCAGCACGAAGTATTTGAGATTCTTATGACCAGGGGTGTGCACGCAAAAGATGTCAGATAGCCAAGGGTAGAGCGGAACGTAGATTGCATAGGGTCTGCCAATGCCCACTGAGCCAAGCCGCCCGTGCTTTTGCGGTTTGGACGGCGCCTGTGATCGTCCACTGAGCTCCTGGCAGCTTGAGCCGCTGAGTAACGATCTGTTTACAGCCACTTTCGACCGTCCCGCTGCCAATCATATACCCAGCCGCTCGGAAGCGGTCATAACGCATCCGCTCTGCATTGGCGTAGAAATAGTGGGCGGCTTTCCGGGCAAGTTCGCAAGAGGCAGCTAGCGCTTTACAGGCAGCGACCACCTGTTCCACCTGACCGTCCCACAAAGCTTGCGTGACCCCTTCCAGCCAGTTGGTTCGATCCGGGTCTTGTGGAAAAGCTGCACTGGCGACAATTTCGAGATGTTCTTCAGCATGATACCAATCCACAATCTGAATGGCGTTGGGGAAATACTTGGCAACCAGGTTCCAAATCCATACCGCCCCATCTCCCAGGAAGATCAATTCTGGGCTCAGGTCAGCTTTGAGATTACAACCCGTGGCCCACAGAAGTTTACCGAAATCGTCTGCGCCGCGAATGTCGCAGAAATAGCGCAGGTTCTTGGCTCGCAGGGCAACCTGCTGGCGCTCGACCTGCTGGCGCTGACGAGCTGAACGTTGAGCGGGTGGCACATTTTCCGTCTCAAACCAGCACAGCACTTTCATGTCTCGCCAATCTTCGTGCTCTTCCGGTGCTTGGCCCCTCTTGGGGCGAGGTTCGATGCGCACTTTCGCCGCATCGATCGAACCGTACAAGCGGGGGACCACCGGGCCTGGCATGCGCTGACGCTCTTGGAGATAGGTTTCATCTTGGCTGCGTTGGATGAGCCCTTCTTCTTGCTTTTCCTGCAAGGCCCCCATCTGCTCGGTTTCCGAACGCACCGTGTTCTCGGAAACCTCAAAGAGCAGATAAGCCTGTAACCATTTCGGGCTCTGATCATACGAGAACTCAATCCCAGCCAAGGCTAAGAGCTGGGCTAACCCCGCCGTCACTGCTCCCGGCTTTAACCCAAACTGCTCGTCAAGTGGTGATTTGCCTCTCTGACAAGAACAGCCAGCATAATAGGCTCGCGTGTAGCTCGTTTTGCCAAATACACTGGTTATGGTCGCCTCCCGCATGCGTTGATAATATAGGGTTCCGCCACATGCACAAGGGATCTCACTCGCCGGTGTTGTTTGCATTGCACTCAAGAATTGACCCAACGCCCGCAATCCGATCTGTCGCAAAACTTCCCGCATGTGGCTCTCGATCTGAGCGATTGCGGGGATGCCTTGTCCTCCTTGTTGTTGGCTTATCACAATGTTTTTGAACATCTCGGCAAGTTGCGTCGCTGCTCTGTTAATCACTTCCGTGTTATAGTCCATTTGGAGCCTCCGGTAATGATGGTTGTCGCAAACTCCTATCTTACCTGAGGCTCCTCTTTCCTGACAACCTTTGCGTGCACACAAGGAAGGGTTGGTTATTGACACGCGTCTTATTTTATGTTAATATTATATCAGAAAACCGGTTGCGCAACCGGTTTTCTGGCAAAGCACGAGCATTTTTCTGTCTCTCACCGTTTCAGGTAACCTTCATTCCAATCCATATAATTGCTCCAGGTATAGCTGGATGAAGCGCGTAACCATAACCGATGTTGCTCAGCGAGCGGGGGTCTCTAAGTCCACCGTCTCGCATGTTATTAATGAAACGCGTTTTGTCGAAGTGGATACCCGGTTGAAAGTCCTGCAGGCCATCGGCGAGCTAGGCTACCGTCCCAGCGGCATTGCCCGGAGTCTGGTATCTCAACGTACCCGCACTGCCGGGCTGCTTATTTCAGATGTCGGCAATCCGTTCTATCACGAAGTGATCATGGGTGTCGAGGAAGTAGCCCTCTCGCACGGGTATTCCGTTTTCTTGTGCAACACCAACTACGACCTGGACCGCGGGATGAAGCTCATCCAGTCCCTGATCGACAAATCTGTCGATGGGGTGCTGTTCATGTCGAGCAGCATGACGATCGAGATGGTGCAGGAAGTGCTCAAGAACCAGGTGTACGCCGTAGTATTGGATTGGGGTAATGCCGGCGTCGATCAGCTCGCCTCCACTCTGACGATCAATTTCGACAAGGGCACTCAAGATGCTGTCCGGCATCTGGTGGCGCTCGGTCACCGGGAGATTGGCTATATCAGCGGTCCGTTAAGTTTGTGGACCGCCCAGGTGCGGAAGGATGCTTTTTTCTGCGCCTGTGCCGAGAACGGATTGGACCCAGAGAGGGCTTTCATCATGCAGGGAAACTTGCGCGTCGAAGGTGGACATCGGGCTTTCGACGACTATCTAAAGCGAGAGCCCCGCCCGACGGCGGTGGTGGCAGCCAACGATCTGACCGCCATCGGTTTTTTGCTGGCGGCCCAAGATCACGGGCTGTCGCTGCCGAGGGATGTCTCCATTGTGGGTCTGGATGATATCGACCTGGCTTCCAGGGTGACCCCACCCCTGACAACCATCTCACTGCCGCGCTATGAGATTGGGATGCTTGCCATGCAGATGCTTTTGGAGATTATCGATAACCCTGCCAGAGGCAACCAACAGCAGGAAGTCGCCACGAGCCTGGTCGTACGCGAATCCACCGCGCGCGTGGCAGAAGTATAATTAGAGATGAAAAGGAGGTGGTCGCCGTTGAAGTGTATCGTTCTATGCGGATTCAAAATTGAATTTGCACCGTTGGTCCATAACTCAATCGTTTCACATTTCTCACTGGAGGAGAATCCATGAAAAAACTTACCACTCTTATCTTGCTCGCCATAGTTGCCATGATGATCCTGACAGCCTGTGGTGGGCAGGCAACTCCCACTGCCGCGCCGGCTCAGCCGGAGGCAACCGAAGCGCCTGCACCTGTAGCCACCGAAGCGCCGGCCCCTGAAGCTACTGAGGCCCCTGCCCCGGAAGCCACCGAAGCTCCCGCCCCGGAAGCCACCGAAGCCCCCGCTTCTGTCGTGGAAGGTTGCGAAGCTCCTGTTGTTGAGCTCAAGGAAGTTCCCCGCGAGGACACGGTGGTGCTGGGCTGGTCTGTTTCTTCGCCCATCGGCGTGACCAACCCGTGGGCGGTGCCGGGCTACACCCACCAGGAAGCCAACAACTTCATGTGGGAGCCGCTGTACTGGTTCGGCATCTTTGCCGACAAGGAGATCCCCTGGCTGGCGGAAAGCATGGAGTACACCAAGGAAGATTTCACTGAGCTGACCATCAAGCTCAATCCGCTTGCCAAATGGTCGGATGGTGTGCCGGTGACATCCAAGGATGTTGTCTTCACTTTCGAAGGCCAGATACAGAACGAGAGACTGGCTTACCACGGGCAGTTCCTCCAGTTTGTGGATAAGGTCGAAGCAGTCGATGATCAGACCGTCGTGGTGACCTTCAAGCAGCCGGCGCCGCGCTTCATGTTCGAAGTGCTGATGCTCAAGTTCGACACCGGCATCCCGATCGTGCCCGCCCACGTGCTGGAGGGCGTCGATGACTGGAACGCCTATCCTGGCTGCTTTGACATGCCGCACTCAGGCCCGTACACCATCGTTAGTTGGGATGCCGCCCAGAAAATCCTCGACCTGCGCGAAGACTGGTGGGCGGTGGAAGCTGGCCTGATTGAGATGCCGCAGGTCAAGCGCATCGTCATGGTCAACCTGGGCGGACAGATCGGCCAGAACATGGACGTCGTGGCGCAGCGCCTCGTCAACAACGAGATGGACTCGGCGCTCGACATGCGCAGCGACCTGATCAAGAACATCCTGGCCCAGAATCCCAAGATCACCACGCACACCGGCAACAACCCGCCTTACGGTTATCTGGACTGGTGGCCGAACTCGCTGTGGGTCAACACACAGCTTGAGCCTTACAGCGACCCACTTGTGCGCCGAGCTTTCAATCGCTGCATCGACCGCGATACGATCGATGAGATCGTCTATGAAGGCGCTAAGATCGCCAATGTGTATCCCTTCCCGCTCTACCCCGGACTGCAAGCGTTCGTCGATAGCCCCGAGGTGCAGGCGCTGATCGAGCAGTACCAGCCGCGCAAGTTCGATCCAGAGGAGGCCGCTGCCTTATTCACCGAGGCTGGCTTCACCCAGAATGCCGATGGCCTGTGGGAGAAAGACGGCAACACGATTTCGGGTGTGATCAATGCCTTTCCTGGCATTCACAGTGACATCGCGCCCGTGCTGGAGGAGATGCTGCGTAACTGCGGCATCGATGCCGCCACGAACTTTGGCGACGACGCCATTACCAACATGACAGATGGTAATGCCGGCTTCTACATGTGGGGTCACGGCGCCAGCCTGAAGGACCCGTATGCAGCTTTCGAGCTGTATCATGGTCGCTTCAGCGCAGAGATCGGCACAACCGCCGGCACCAACCGCTGGTCGCGCTACAGCAATCCCGAGTACGACGCCATCCTGGACGAGATGGCTCCGCTGGCTTCTGACGATCCCCGCTTTCACGAGCTGGCGGTCCAGGCGATGGATATCTACTGGCGGGATGTGATCGATATCCCCATCATCCAGTGGCTGCACCGTATCGCCTACAACCAGACTTACTGGACCAACTGGCCGACTCAGGACAACCTGGCCGCCGGCTCCAATGGCGCCTTCTGGGCCCATACCGGACAGCTGGTGATCACCAACCTGAAGAAAGCCGCCCCGTAAGCTTTCACCGGTAGTTTGAAAATGGGTGGCGCGGTTCCGCGCCACCCAATCTGGTTCATCAAAATACAACCCTGGTAGGTCTGTATAAATCATCCTGATCTCGTCACCAGCCGCTGCTAGGGCGAGATAATCCCGCTCTTGCGATTATAATACGGTTGTGAACCGCAGGAGGAAAATAGCGTGAGTATTCGGAAGGTAATCGAGAGACTGTTCTTCCTTATAATGGTCATCTGGGTTGCGGCGACGATCGTTTTTTTCATCCCGCGCATATCCAAACGCAATCCGGTCCGTGAGCGTTTCGCTGAGCTGGCGCGCACGGGCGGGTTCTCCCCCACCGACCTGGAAGTCATCATTGCCTCGTACAACACGAAGTTCGGCCTGGATAAACCCCTCTTGCAGCAATACTGGGACTACATATCCAGCCTGGCTCGTTTTGACCTGGGCGTATCGATGAACAAATTTCCCAAGACTGTCTCCGAGCTGATTCAGGAAGCGTTGCCCTGGACGCTGGCATTGCTTCTGGTGACTACGGTGATCGCTTTCGTCCTTGGCAATCTGCTTGGAGCGGTAGCCGCCTGGCCGCGCTCGCCGGGCTGGCTGCGCGGTTTCGCCACTCCCTTCATCCTGCTGATGGGCGTGCCCCCGGTGCTGCTGGCAGTTTTTCTGCTGTTCTTCGTCGCCTTCCGTCTGAAAGTGCTCCCGCTAGGTGGGGCATACTCCATCGGAACTGTTCCAAACCAGTCGCTAGAGTACTACCTGGACGTTTTGCGGCACCAGCTCCTACCAGCGGTGGCGTTGATCTTTGGCTCGGTCGGTGGGTGGGTGCTATCCATGCGCGGCATGGGCATCACCATCCAGGGCGAAGACTACGTAAACTTTGCCGAGCATAAGGGCCTGGGAAATTTTGCCATCTTCCGCGATTACTATCTACGCAATGCCATGCTGCCGCAGGTGACCGGTTTTGCTCTGGCTTTGGGCAGTGTGGTGACCTCGGGGATCGTCATCGAGCAGCTCTTTGGCCTGCCGGGTATCGGCACGGTATTGAATAACGCCATTAAGGCCAATGATTTCGTGGTGATCTATGGGGTTGTGCTCTTTATCACCATCGCTATCGCCACGCTGATGGTATTTGTTGAGCTGCTCTACCCATTACTTGACCCGCGCATTCGCGAATAACGGGGACCTCCATGACAGCCACTGCTGCGACATCAACACTTGCCCAGCCAGAATTCCAACAGCCCAAACGCCTGACTCTGCTGCTGCGTTATATGCGCCGCAATCCAGGCCTGATTGTTGGCATCCTGATTCTGCTGGGTCTGGTCTTGTTCACCGTGATTGGATTGCTGACGATTGACACGGAAGATGCTTACCCCTTGTCTGCCAGGCCTAAACAGCCCCCCAGCGTCGAATACCCGTTTGGCACGGACTTCTTCGGTCGCGACCTGCAGGCTGCTATGGTGGTTGGAATGTGGCAAACTGCGCTGATCGGCGTGTTGGCCGGGGCGATAGGCACCTTCATTGGTGTGGTGCTGGGATTCGTCTCAGCCTACTTTGGTGGCAAGATCGACAGTGTCATTAAAGGTCTGTGTTCGATCCTGATTCCGATACCGGTGTTCCTGATCCAGGTGGTCATTGCTGGCTCGCTCGATAAGCGCGATGTGACCATTTACACCATGGCGTTCATCGTGCTGATGCTGGCCTGGATGGGGCCAACTCTTGTCATCCGCTCGCAGGTATTATCGATGAAAGAGCGCCAGTTCGTTTCGGTCGCCAAACTTTCAGGGATGGGAGACACTGAGATCATCTTCGCCGAGATCCTGCCCAACTTGTTGCCATTCATCGCCGCCTCATTTGTAGGGGCGGTGTTCTCCGCAGTATTTGCTTCCTTCTACCTGGCGGTCGTTGGCCTGGGACCGCTGCGCGAGCCATTGTTAGGGAACATTATCTGGGCTGCCCAGTCGCAGGGTGCCTTTTTCAACGGCTGGTGGTGGTGGCCGGTGATCCCGGCGGTTGCCATGGTGCTGATCCTCAGCTCGCTGGCGCTGATCAATATGGGCCTGGATGAGCTGGCTAACCCGCGCGTCCGCCGGACGGAGTGATTGGTAGCCATGGAACCGGTTCTCCGAATCATCAATCTGCAGGTCACGTATTATACCGATGCCGGGCGCGCCAGGGCTCTGGATGGAGCCAGCCTGGAGCTGATGCCGGGGGAAAAGCTGGGGCTGGTCGGCGAATCTGGCTCGGGTAAGAGCACTATGGCGCTGGCGATGATGCGCATGATCAAGCCTCCCGGTCGCATCGAAGGCGGTCAGGTGATCGTCGGCGGCACGGATTTGATGACCCTTTCCGAAGAAGAGATGCTGAAAGCCCGCTTGAGCAAGATCGCTTATATTCCTCAGGGAGCAATGAACTCACTCAATCCGGTCATGCGCATTGGGGCGCAAATGACGGATGCAATATACGCTCACGATAAATCGATCTCCAAGTCCGAAATGACCGAAATGAGCATGCAGGCGCTTGAGTCGGTGGACCTGAAACACAGCGTGTTCAAGATGTATCCCCACGAGCTGAGCGGCGGAATGAAGCAGCGCGTATGTATTGCCATCGGCATCCTCCTTAGACCACAGGTTGTCATCGCCGATGAGCCTACCAGCGCGCTGGACGTGGTAACCCAGCGCCAGGTGATGGAAACCATCGACCGGGTGCAAGATCAGATCGGCGCAGCTGTCATCCTGATCGGTCATGATATGGGATTGATGGCGCAGTTCGTTGACAAGGTGGCGGTGATGTACACCGGGCGGCTGATGGAATTGAGCAGTGTGCGCGAGATGTTCACCGACCCCAGGCATCCCTATGCCCAGGCGCTGATCAGCAGTTTACCGAATTTGGAAAACAAGGGCGTCTTCCAGGGCATTCCTGGTCTGGCTCCGGCCTTGCTCAGGTTACCCAGTGGATGCACCTTTCACCCGCGCTGCACGCATGTGATGGAGGTGTGTAAGACAGCGCGTCCAGAATTTGTCACCCTGAGCGATGGGCGCCATGTCGCCTGCCATCTCTACGCCGAGCCAACCTAGCCATGCCAAAACTGCTGGAATTTAAAAATGTAACCAAGATATACTCCGGCGGAGGTTTTCTCTCGAAAGGTGGTTCGACAACCGCGTTATCCAACCTCTCGCTGACTCTGAATGAGGACGAGCCCACCATCATGACCGTAGCGGGTGAAAGCGGCAGCGGCAAGACCACTCTGGCGATGCTGTTACTCGGATTCATCTCGCCCACCTCAGGCCAGATCCTGTACCGGGGTCAGGATATCAGCGCCTTGAAAGGTGAGGACAGGATCACCTTTCGCCGTGAGGTCCAGGCGGTCTTCCAGGATCCGTTCGCTGTCTTCAATCCGTTTTACCCGGTCGACCACCTGCTGACGGTGCCGATCAAGCGCTTTAAGCTGGCGAAATCTAAGAACGAGGCGCGTGACAGGATGGTCGAAGCGCTCACGGCAGTCGGGCTGCACCCACAGGACATCCTGGGGCGTTTTCCACACCAGCTGTCCGGCGGGCAGCGCCAGCGTATCAACGTCGCCCGCGCTCTGCTGCTCCAGCCGAAACTGCTGGTCGCCGATGAGCCGGTTTCCATGGTGGATGCTTCCCTGCGCGCCAACATCCTGGAGACCCTGCGCACTTTGCAGACCAACTACGGCGTTTCGATCATTTATATTACCCACGATCTGACCACTGCTTACCACATCGCCAGGTCCATTATTGTGCTCTATCGTGGGGCCGTCATGGAAGCCGGCGATGTGGATACCGTCATCAAGGCTCCCCAGCACCCTTACACCCGGCTGCTGATCGATTCGATCCCCTGGCCTGATATCAACCGGCGCTGGGGTGAAACGGAAATCAAGGCGCGCGAATCCGACCAGAGCGACGTTGGTCCTGGCTGCCGGTTTTACGCTCGCTGCCCGTTTGCGATGGATAAGTGCAAGAACCCGCCCCCACTGTTCCGGGCCAGCGAGCATCAGGCCGTCTCGTGCTACCTGTTTGAGGAGCACCCTCAAATCGTGCCGGAGAAACTGTCCGATTTACTGCCGGTCTGACGGCGCGCCTGCTTCACTGAGCAGCCTGTGGTGCAGATTTGCTCCCAGGTGGCTGGCATCGAGCTCCAATACTCGCTTGAACTGCAGCCTGGCAGCGTTTTCATCCCCTAATCCCAGGCACCCCAGAGCCATCATATAATGACAATGCATGCGGTTGCGCCGGGAGAGGTTTTCCTCGAAAACTAAAAAATCCGGCAGCGACACCGCAAAATAATCCATTTTGACCTCATCATCCAGGTGGGCCTGCCCGTAATCCACAAGCTTGTGAAAGATGCCTGCCGCCTGGGCAGTGTTGCCGAGCTTCTTATGCGCCAGACCCTGGTAAAAGATCATATCCGGCGGCTGGTCATTGTAATATAGGGCTGAAGATGGCTCGCTCAGACCTACGGTGGCGCGCTGGAAGTGCTGCTGGGCAAGATCTCGATCGCCTAACCCCTCCCAGGCACAGCCCAGGTAGTACAGGACGTTGTTCTCCAGGGCTCCATAGAGCTTGCCCTCTCCCAGGTTGTGGGGGTAGCTCTGTGCCTTTGCCAGGCAGTCCATCGCCTGCGTGTATTTGCCCTGCTCGATCAGCCTGCGCGCTTTCTCCACCAGGCAGGTGACGTACTGCCCGGTGGTCTTGCCCTCCCCGCCTTCCCAGGGATGAAAGTTGCGCCTCATCAGCGCCTCATAGGCCTTGTCTGGCATGCCCAAGATATTGAGCAAGGTGATGCGCTCGATGGACAGGTCGTCGCGCTGATGGACCAGGTGGGGGTATTGGTCCAGGTGCTCCAGCCGCACCTGGGGTGACCAGTTCAGCTTCTTGTAGAGCTGGTCCAGCTCGAAGAGCAGGCGCGCGTCCGCA
>Ga0209592_1000612_pt1 | contig 11009 bp, 13 predicted proteins | sample PPLLak2March2015_2_FD_187251 | JGI IMG/M metagenome (GOLD analysis project Ga0209592, IMG submission 187251) | Freshwater sediment microbial communities from Prairie Pothole Lake near Jamestown, North Dakota, USA - PPLs Lake P8 Core (3) Depth... | ecosystem: Environmental > Aquatic > Freshwater... | reverse complement strand
GCGGATGGGGTCGGTACGGTGGCGCACATAGTGCAGTTGGGGGGCTTTGCGGTGCTCGCCAGGTTGGACCCGCGCTGTATGGCACAGGCGGCGGCGTGATCACACGACGGACCGGATATCGAACGCTTTCTTCCGTTTAGCCAGACTGTCGCCGTGGGCGCGTCATTGTCGGTAACGAGCACCGCCGAAAGTCAATTTTCAGCATATCGAACCGGACCGTATGTGGCGCCGGCTATGTACGTCACCGTACAGACCGTTGAATACTTGCGCCCTATTGTTAGCGCTTCGAGGAACGCACGACGCCAACTGAGCGTGTATTGAGCAAAGGTGAAAGTGATGCCACAGTTAATCAACTGGCCTATAGGCCAAGCAGCAAGTAGCAATTACGCAAGCTGCCGCATTGGCGTTCTTCGGCAAAATTTGGGCTATATAAAAAGTGAAGGTGATGGGGTTTGATGAACTTTTGTTGGAGAATGCTGAAATAGACGTCAAAAGCTTCAAGGGTGTGGTTTGGTTGAGCGGCTTTGTCAGCACGGAGGCCGACATTAAAGAAGGCGGTCGTTTGCACGCAGCGTCATGGGTGTGACATCCGTCAAGAATGACAGGCAGATTAAGCGTTTGAAGTGAATCTGCATGTCTTGTTAAGCTTTATTGGGAGGTGTAAAAATGCTCGGAACTATTGCAGTTATCTTGATTGTTCTCTGGTTGCTTGGACTGGTCACCTCGTACACCATGGGCGGATTAATCCACATTCTCCTGGTCATCGCGATCGTGGTGATATTGGTGCGTGTCATTCAAGGTCGAGGCGTGTAACGACCCTGGGATTTTTCCGGGCGGGAGGAGAGTGGGTAAAGCGATCCGGTTGTTCACGGTTTCAGCTTTCCCCGGCTTTCCCGTCGCCAATACAAATGCATTTTTATGGGAGAAAAATGGAATGAATGCAATCAAGATGTTGGCAATCGTGCTGATCGTGGCCGGTGGCCTGGCGTTAGCGTATGGCGGTTTCACTTATACCAAGGAAACACATCAGGCCAAGCTCGGTCCGATAGAGTTGTCGGTCAAGGACACAGAGACAGTCAACATCCCAATCTGGGCCGGCGTGGGGGCGATCGTGGCGGGAGTGGTCCTGCTTTTTGTACGCAAGTAGCAATACGGATAAGCCAGCGAATTCAGGGCAGCCGCATAGCGGATGTTTCCCAATTTAACGGTTAAACCGTAGGGTAATACGATAGGAATCCTCCTATGAGCACGATAGAACTGGCAATGGAGAAAAGCATGGAAAAATTATTGGGTGAAGTAACCAAGGATCAGTTGATCACCGATTTCAAAGTGGTGGTGTCCGATGCCGAAGCGCTGCTGAAAGCGACTGCCAACCAAGGCGGCGAGAAGTTGGCCGAGGTCCGCGCCAAAGCGGAAGAGTCGCTCAAGCTTGTGAAAGTCAGGATGGAGGAGGCACAGGCAGCACTTCTGGCCAAGACCAAAGCAACAGCCAAAGCGACCGACGTTTATGTCCACGAAAATCCATGGAGATCCATCGGCATTGCCGCCGGTGTCGGCTTGGTGATCGGCTTGCTCATCGGTCGCCGCTAGTCGCTTCGCCATGACCGAGAAAACGCCCGGCGGGAGCAAAGGGCTGCTTGAGTCGCTGACCACGCTTGCTGCCACGCTGGTTGCCATCGCGCACACGCGCCTCGATCTTTTGTCCGCAGATGTGGAGGAAGAACGGGCGCATGTGTTGTCGCTGCTGGTGTTGGCACTGGTCGCCCTGTTTTGCCTCGGGATTGGCGTGGTGCTGGCAGCGATCCTGCTCGTGGTCGCATGCTGGGACACCCACCGTCTCCTGGTGTTGGGGTCGCTTGCCGGATTCTTTTTGGCAGCGGGCATCGCGGCATGGCTGTTTGCCCTGCGCAAAGCGAAAACAAAGCCGAGATTGTTTGAAGCGAGTCTGTCTGAATTGTTAAAAGACCGGCAGCAGCTCGTTTCCAGACCGTAAAGGATGATCATGAACGATAAATTGATCCGGCTGGCTGAACGACGTGAACGCCTGGTTGCGCAGGCTGCAGCACAACGAATGGCGCTGGCGCAAAACATCGAGCCGTGGCGCAACCCCCTGGCGAGGGTCGACCAGGGGCTGGCCGCGCTGCGTTATATAAAGAGCCATCCCGCCTGGATCGTCGGCGGCGTCGCCTTGCTGGCGGCATTGCGGCCTGGCCGCGTTGGAAAATGGCTGGGGCGCGGCTGGGTAACGTGGCAGATGGTGAATAAACTGCGCGGCAGGTAGCCGGAACCCGGAACATCGAGACAAGAAGCCAGGCTGCCTGTCACACACCCCAATCAAGACCCAAATGCTCCCGGTTGAGCAGAAAGCCGGCAGCTCGGCACTTTGCGCCGAAAGCAGACGCGATAGGCGAGGGCGCAGGCACGAGCACTTCCATGATGCATCGGGTCGCGCGGTAAATTTTTAGCGCGGATTCATTCATTCGGGCGCGTGTCGGTTCGAAGAACTGCCCAATTCACATAGCGAGATCATTGGCCATTCTCAGGAAAATTATCCGGGATGGAACAGGGCGGGATCGGTTCGATGCCGAACAGACGGCCAGCATGGTTTCCGTATGTTGGTCATCATCATCAGCGAAAGATCGCCTCTATGTTCGCCAGCGCACGGAACTGTGCGTGGCATTCGCCTACGCTGTCGATCTACCGGGTGCGACATCCCAAGTCGAGCCGGTTTGCTCGCGGACGGCTCGAAGCCATCCGTGCCACAATTTCCAACTTCCAAAGGATTGACCATGAACCATACGCTATTGATTTCCGCACTGCTCGCAACGCTCAGCCTGGCCGCCTGTGACAAGCCGACCGTGGTCAATGTGCCCGCCACGCCCGTCGCGGTGCCTGGCCCCGCGGGTCCGCAGGGCGAGACCGGCAGCCAGGGTGCAACCGGGTATCAGGGCGAGACCGGCAGCCAGGGCGCAACCGGATATCAGGGCAACGAAGGCGTCCAGGGCGAGACCGGTAAATCCGGCGATGGCACCACGGTGATCGTGGTGCCGCCCGATGCTGCTGCGCCAGCAAACTGAATCCACTACTCACTATTTCGGGGAGAATCTCATGTTGGGAACCATACTGTTGATCGTTCTGGTCCTGATGCTGATCGGCGCCATTCCGGCCTGGCCGCATAGCAAAAACTGGGGCTATGGGCCCAGTGGCGGATTGGGTTTGATAGTGATCATCATCATCGTGCTGCTGTTGCTGGGACGGTTGTGACGGGTAGTCCAGCTCTGCGGTTTGGCTAATAAGATCTCGCGCGAGTGTCCTGTTGAGGGATAGTTGATGTTTTCATCGGCTCCGATATCGGAGCGGCGACTGCCTTACCTACGTTTTTGGCTGGCCGTGTGCGTGTTGGGATTGCTTGGCATGGCCGGTTGCAGCAGCGTGCCGACCATCGTGCCGGACCTGGCCCGCCGCCCCGGCCCGCCCGTGCAGATGGAAGGGGCGGGCGGCCCACTGTCTGCCGCGCAAAGCAGGGCGATCCTTGGCCGCCTGGAAAACCGCAGCCAGGACACCGGCATCTTCGACCGCCACTTGGCGCTCGAGGAGGCCATCGTCGGCAGCCCGCTGACCACCGGCAACCAGGTGCTGTTACTGCAGGATGGCCCGGCCACCTACCAGGCGATGTACGCGGCCATTCTGGCGGCCCGGGACCATATCAACCTGGAAACCTACATCCTGGACGACGATGAGGTCGGCCAGCGTTTTGCGCAGGCACTGATCGCCAAGCAGCAGCAGGGTGTGCAGGTCAATCTCATCCGTGACAGCGTGGGCACCCTCGACACCCCGGCGGCCTTCTTCCAGAAACTGACCGACAGCGGCGTCCAGGTGCTCGAATTCAACCCCATCAACCCCTTGGTGACACGCAAGGAATGGGAACTGAATCAGCGCGACCACCGGAAGCTGCTGATTGTCGATGGACGCACGGCGTTTCTTGGCGGCATCAACATCAGCAGCGTCTACTCCGGTGGCTCATTCAGGCGTGGTTCGCGGGCCAAGCCCAGCAGCGGGCCCGACGACAGCCTCGCCTGGCGCGACACTGACCTGCAACTGCGGGGGCCGGTGGTGGCCGAGTTGCAGAAGCTGTTCCTCGCGACCTGGGAAAACCAGAAGGGCGAGCCGCTGCCCGAGAAGAACTACTTTCCGCCACCCGAGCAGGCCGGCCCGCACGTGGTGCGCGCGATCGGCAGTTCGCCCGACGAACCCTTCAGCCTGATTTATGCCACGCTGCTCTCGGCCATCGCCAGCGCTGAAGTCAGCGTGAATATCACCAACGCCTATTTCGCCCCCGACCCGCAGCTGCTCGACGCGCTCGAAGCGGCCGCGCGGCGCGGCGTCGCCGTGACCCTGATCCTGCCCAGCCAGACCGACTCCTGGCTGGTGTTCCATGCCGGGCGCAACTACTACGACCGGCTGCTGCGCGCGGGGGTGAAAATCCATGAGCGGCGCGGCGTGATCCTGCATTCCAAGACGGCGCTGATCGACGGCGTATGGGCCACGGTCGGCTCGACCAACCTCGACTGGCGCAGTTTCCTGCACAACTACGAGTTGAACGCGGTGGTGCTGGGGTCGGAGTTTGGCCAGCAGGTGCAGACGATGTTTGACAAGGACCTGGCGGCGTCCGACGCAATCACGCTCGAGCAGTGGCAGCACCGCCCGCTCGACCTGCGCTTGAAGGAGTTGTTCGCCCGGCTCTGGGAGTACTGGCTGTAGCCTGGACAGCTGGTGAGGTGCTGCTGTTTGATTTAACCCGGTTGTCCATTGGAATGCCCGTGCATGGAGCACCCACAAGGGACGGGCATAAATTCGCGGCGAGGGCGTCGCTCCCACAGGGGACTAGGCGGCCCGCCCCCGGGCCGAATGATTACCGCGATGTCTGCTGACGCAGATATTCACTCCGTTTCATATCCATATAGGCGGTTTGGCTTACTTCGCGCAATTGGCGGGGATATTGCTCGGTGGCGGTGAACCATCTGTGCAGGCGTTTCTGAAGTTGCACAGGCGGCGGCTCGGCCAAAGCGCCAAGATGGGCGTCGATGGCGAGGTAATAGCGCATGGTGTTGCGTTCCGCCACGCCCCGCATGCCCCCGATGTATTCGGGCTGGCCGCTGGATTGCTTGCCAATACGGGTGAACCCCACCTTGCCGCTTCCAATTGTGGCGAGGTAAGCCTTCATGGCAAGTCGTCCAGCCAATCCGTAAGCATACGAATAGGTCAGGTGCAGAAAGGTCCGATCGTTCCCAACCGGCACAGCCTGCAGCTGGATGTGATAGTTGCGGGTACTCAGCGGTCCCTTCTGCGCATTGAGCTGGATCTCAAGATAATTCGCTGTCGCCGCGTTGATGCGATAGGAGAATTCGATGGGATAGGCATGTTTGATCGGCTGAGGAGTTTTCTTGCCGATGTACACCGTCAGGACCGTGCCGGTCTCGTCGGTCGCGGCATGGCAGTACTTGGTATTGATATGCAGGATCAGCACGTCACACCAGTCCTCTGCGTTATTGAGTGCGGTACTGACGGTGGAAAACGGATAGTCGACCAAGGCGTAGATGTCGCCTTTCAAGTCGTTGGACGATTCGGAAGAGTCGAGGGCCAGCGCTCGCCGAAAAGGGTTGTGCTGTAGTCGTTCGCTCAGGGACACGTATTTGGCCTGGAGTAGTGCAGCGGATTGCGTATCCGGCACGGAGGCTAGGACCAGCCCCGCACTGGAAAACGCTATCCAGACGAGCAACACCCTTATCAGCCAAGCCAACTTATTTTCCCGGAATCCTGTCCTGAGCAAGATGCAGCGCGCTTACTTCTTCTCCGGAGCTTTCCGCTTCGGGGTGGGACGCATTGTGCGCGCGCCGGTTTTCTTTCCTGCGCGTGGCGGCGCTGCAGCCGGGCCCATCTCAAGACGCTTGCCCTCGGCCAGCAACGAGGCGAGGGCCGCGGCCGGCAGCGGTTTGCTGAAATAGTATCCCTGCATGGCGTCGCAGCCGCGTGCGCGCAGGAAATCGAGTTGCGCAAGGGTTTCGACACCCTCGGCGACCACCTTGATCTCCAGGCTGCCGGCCATGCTGATGATGGCGGTAGCGATGGCGGCATCGCTCGGGTCAGTGGTGATGTCGTCGATGAAGGCTTTGTCGATCTTCAGGTAGTCCAGCGGAAAGCGCTTGAGATAGCTGAGCGAGGAATAGCCGGTACCAAAGTCGTCCACCGACAGCCCGACACCCAGCCCGCCGATCTGCCGCAGGGTTTCGATCGCCGCGCCGGCATTGCGCATGACGGTACTTTCGGTAATTTCGAGCGTCAGCCAGCGCGGGGAGAGGCCGGTCTCCTGGAGAATGCGGGCCACGACCTCGGTCAGATTCTGCTGCTGGAACTGGCGTGCCGCAATATTGACCGACATGTGCAGCGCCGGTAGCCCCGCCGCCTGCCAAGCCTGGTTCTGCGCGCACGCGGTGCGCAGCACCCATTCCCCGATCGGCACGATCAGGCCGGTCTCTTCCGCCAGCGGGATGAATTCCAGCGGCGATACCATGCCGATTTCCGGCCGTTGCCAGCGGATCAGCGCCTCCATGCCGATGACCTGCCCGCTGGCCAGGTCCACTTGCGGCTGGTAGTGCAGCACGAATTCATCGCGCTCGAGCGCATGGCGCAGCGCCGTTTCGAGGCCAAGCCGGCGTGCGGTGCGCGCGTTGAGCTCGGGGGTAAAGAACTGGAACGTGTTCCGGCCGGAATCCTTGGCATGGTACATGGCGACATCGGCGTTCTTGAGCAGCATCTCGGGGTCGGTGTCGTCGAGCGGGTAGAGCGTGATGCCGACCGAGGGCGACACGAACACTTCCTGACCGGCGAGCAGAAACGGCTGCGCGAACATGTCGAGAATTTTCTGGGCAACGCGCCCGACATCGCCCACATGCGCCACGTTCGCCAGCATCACGGTAAATTCGTCGCCGCCAAGGCGCGCGACGGTGTCGCCCGGGCGCACGCAGTCGGACAGGCGCCCGGCGACGCCCTTCAGCAGCAGGTCGCCGGCTTCATGGCCAAGGGTATCGTTCACCAGCTTGAAGCGGTCGAGGTCGAGATACATGATCGCCACCAGACACTCATGGCGCACGGATTCAAGCGTGGCCTGCCGAATCCGGTCGAGCAGCAGCAGCCGGTTGGGCAGCCCGGTGAGGGTGTCGTAAAACGCGAGGCGGTTGAGCTGCTCCTGCGCTTGCCGGCGTTCGGTGATGTCGGAGATGATGGCGACGAACACCGGCGGCGTTTCCGCCGCCGAGAGCTGCAGGCGCACCTCGACCGGATACAGGCTGCCGTCCTTGCGTTTGTGCTCAGTCTCGAACGACAACAGGTTTTCATCGTCGCGGCGCAACGGCTCGATCAGTTCCCGGAATTGCGCCGTCGTGAACGCCGGTTTGAGATCAGCAGCCGTGAGGCCGCGCATCTCATCGAATGTGTAGCCGAGATTCTTCAGGGCGCCCTGATTGACCTGGGTAAATTTCAGCGTCGCGGCGTCGAACACGTAGATTTCGTTCGACGACTGTTCCAGGATGCGCCCGAGCCGGGCCGCCTGATCCTCGGTCTGCTTGCGCTCGGTAATGTCCTCGGCGATGCCGAGCAGGTATTGCGGCTGGCCGGATTCATCGAGAATCGGAATCTTCCGGGTGTGCAGCCAGCGTTCTCCCTGGTGGCGGGTCTGGACTGTTTCGAGTGGGATGTCCATGAGCTCGCCGGTTTTCAGCACCTCGCGATCCATGCTGGTGAAAAAGTCGGCCTCGACCTTGGGAAAGAAGTCGTAGTCGTTCTTGCCGAGCATCTCGGCGCGCGGATAGCCGAGGAGTTCCTCGGCGGCCTTGTTGAAGCGCACGAACCGCAGATCTTTGGCGTCCTTGGCGAACAGCATGTTCGGCAGGTTCTCGACCACGGCGTTGAGGAAATGCTGCATCTGCCGGGTCTCCTGCTCCGCATGCATGCGCGCGTTGATGTCTTTGCCGGTGGACACGAACTGGGTGACGCGCCCGCTTTCGTCCGTGAGCGGCGTGATGGTCTTTTCCTCGAAAAAGACCGTGCCGTTCTTGCGGCGATTGATGAATACCTCGCGGAACGACTCGCCGCGTTTGATCGTCGCCCACAGACGCTCGTAGAAACCTTGGTCATGCTGCCCGGATTTGAGCAGGCTGGGTTTGCCGCCCAGCACTTCGGCGCGCTGGTAACCGGTTGCTTGCTCGAACGCCGGGTTGACGTATTCGATCACGCCGTCGGGGTCGGTGATGATGACGCTGTCGGCGGTCTGTTCGATGGCGATCGAGAGCTTGTGCCGCTCGGCCTCGGCGTGCTGGCGCTGGAGTTCGGCCACGGCGCGCGCGGCGCTGATCTGGAGGATGGACTGAATCTGCCTGGGGTTGGCCAGCGGCTCGGCATGCATGATCGCAAGCAGTCCGAGTACCTGGCCGGAGGCGCCGATCAGCGGGTGGCCGATAAAGGCCTCGGCATGGAACTCGCGCAGAATTTCATCCTCGGGATACCGCTTCCGGACGCCCTCGGGAAAATAGCACACCGTCTGGCACCCGACGCTCCCGCAGGCCGTGGCCGGTACGAGCGGGTATTCGATATTGTCGACAATGCGCCCGTGGTCGCAGAAGGCGATGGTCTGGATGATCCCGGCATTGTGCGGACTGACCTCGCCGACGAAGGCGTAGTCCACCCCCAGCGCTTTGGCGAGGCTGAGTACAAGCTTGTGGAACAGGGACTCGCCGGCGCTGGCTGACAACACCTGGGCGATGTCGTGCAGGGTGTCCGCCGCCTGGCGACGTTCGTTCTGCAGGTGGTGATGGGAGAGGGTCAGACCCAGGACATCGGCCGCCTGCGTCGCCAGACGTTCGTCGTCCGCACTGAACGGCGCGCCATCGAGCCGGTCGCTGAAATACATGCGCCCGTATACCCGGCCGTCGCATGAGATCGGCACCGCCAGCAGGCTTTTCATCGGCGGGTGATGCGGCGGGAAACCGACCGAGCGCGGATCCCGGGACATGTCGTCCAGGCGCAGCGCGTGGTTTTCGTCGATGACCACACCGAGCAGGCCGTGGCCTTCGGGCAGGCGGCCGATGCGCGCCGCCAGTTCCGGCGTAATGCCGGTGTGGACGAAACGCCGGAGCTGGCCGTGCTCGTCCACGATCCCGACCGCGCCATAGCGCGCCTTGAGCAGGCTGGTCAGGGTTTCGATCGCCGGTTGCAGCAGGTCCTGTTCTTTTTCGTGGAGTGCCAGCAGACTGAGCAGATGCAGCGACGCCGAGTGCAGCCCCTCGATCGGTGCCGTGGTGACGCCGGCCACCGGCTCGCCTTCAAGCAGTGCGTCGAGCAGGCTCACGCGTGTCACCGCGCCGAGGAATGCGCCGCCCTCGTCCAGCACCGCCACGGCCTCGGCTTTCTCCCGGTCCAGGTGAGTGACGACGTCGTTGAGCGGAGTTTGCGCCGCGACCGGAACGGGTGCCGGGCGCGGCAACAGGTCGGCAAAGATGCGTTCGTGATAGGAGGCGGTTTGGCTGGATGTCACCAGACCGAGAAAACGTCCAGCGCCGGCCGGGTCTTCGTCCGGGGTAAAGACGGCATACACCGTTTCCCCTGCCTGTTGCGCCGGCGGGCGTTTAGCCGCGCTGACGCGCACCACCGGGCACAAGGCATGGCGCGCCGTCAGCATGGCTACAGGTTTTCTCTTTCAATCGCCACCTCGACCTCCAGGTCGAGGTGCAGGATCTCGTTCGCCGCCATGAGCGGCTTGATCTGGGACAGCACGAACGCAATCAGCTTGTCTTTTGGTATGCGCCGCATGATTGCGCTGCGCACGATGATGTCGCTGATGACGTCGTCCTCGAATTCGAGATGATCGAACGGGCTCGACACCAGAAATTCGATCGCCTTACGGATGGCAGCACAGCCGATAGGGGACTGTTTGCCGAGTACCAGGACGTCATGGATCGGCGGCACGCCGAATTCACGCACCCGAGCCTTGATGGTGTATTTCATATTCGCCACTGAGGCAATCGCCAAAAGTTTAGGGAGGGTAAACGCTATTTTTCCTTAAGTCCATTGTAAGTCCACGGTCATTGGGACGGCCGTTCGCCCTGCAACGAATGCTTACGCACTCTCATTTATGCGCAATCGGTTTTTCGGTGAACAGGTAGTCCTTGAGCTGCTTGGAAAACCTCGGGTCCTTGCGCCGAATCCACTCCAGCACCATTGAGGCATGCTCTTTTTCCTCGTCACGATTGTGCTCAAGGATTGCCTTGAGTTCCGTGTCTTTGCATGCATCAGCACGTTGGTTGTACCAATCAACGGCTTCCAGCTCTTCCATCAGAGAAACAATTGCTCGGTGCATGTCGCGCGTTTCAGCTGACAGTTCCTCTATAGGTTCGTGATACCCGACGCTGGACATATTTTTCTCCTGATGGTTGTGGGATTCTTGGCGAAGAATGCCTGATTTTGAGGCAGGCAGGCAACATTACCGTAGTCGCGGTGTGGCTCCGATTGATTCGACCGATCGTCGGCTGCTTTCCACAATGGCGTGGCGCGGTGACGGCCCGAGTGCACCGTTTATTCTGTCATGCGGCTCACCACAGCCCCCGCATCAACAGGGGATGTCGCTTCACGCGCAGATTCCCTTCCCAGCCGCAGTCCATCGAACGGCAGTGGTAGCGGCGGACCGGTGTGACGATGCTCATGAGTAAATCCACGAACCGACGTGGGACTCGGTACACAGAGCCGTTGCAGCGGGGGCATGCGTATTCGGGAGAGGGATAGCCAGCGTCGTCGGGGCGACCGTCGCCGACGGGGGAGGGCGCATTCATGACCTCGACCACCTCGTGACGACGTTGCCCCATCGACTCCACCGCGAGAAAAGATTACGCGCCGCTTCGCGATGCCACACAAGCCCCCACCTTGATGCACCGAGTGACTCACCCGTCTCCGTGTCGATT
>Ga0209592_1000610_pt1 | contig 11028 bp, 7 predicted proteins | sample PPLLak2March2015_2_FD_187251 | JGI IMG/M metagenome (GOLD analysis project Ga0209592, IMG submission 187251) | Freshwater sediment microbial communities from Prairie Pothole Lake near Jamestown, North Dakota, USA - PPLs Lake P8 Core (3) Depth... | ecosystem: Environmental > Aquatic > Freshwater >... | reverse complement strand
AATTCCCAGATATTCGTCATAAAATGTAATGCCACCGTAAAAAATAATTCTATCGCCAAAATAGAGAGAGTTCCAATTCACTCCTCCATTTACTGTTTCAAAGACATCCTCCGGCGTGAGAATAAAACCTTTCAACGAATCCAGCATTTCAAGTCCCATTAGAGAATTATACCCGCCATAAAAATCAAGTTGATTGATCCAGTTATAACCAGCATCGCTTGTTTTATAAACAGAGTAGTAGCTAAGTGCCCATCCTGTAGTTGGTGAAACGAAATCTATTTTAGCGAGATCATCATTAATAGACTTACTTACACGTGTCCAATTGAAGCCACCATCAATCGTAACAAGAAAATCTGAACCAAAAGCAAATCCTTTTTGAGAATCAACAAAGAAAAGTTTAAAGTTGCCATACGATGCTATTTCACTTTCTTGCCAGCTAGTCCCGCCATCTGATGTAATGAAAATTTTATTGACCGCAACTGCAAAAATGTTGTTTTCATTTAATGAAAAAATATGATTGATATCCAAATTTGATGTGGATGGATGAATTAACGTCCAGGATAAACCCCCATTCAAGGTTTTATAAATTCTTTCATCTTCTCCAGCTATGAAGCCAACTGCTTCACTGGGGAAAGTCATGGTAACCAGATCATAAGGTAAGTCGCACCATAGCGTATCCCAATTTTCTCCCATATCATCGCTATTAAGAATATATGAAACTGAATCAGAAATTATTCCATTATAGAATGCATTCAAGCTGCTTCCGATAGCTAATATTTTTTCACTATTCAATTTTTGGAATTGATGAATACTGCCGTAAAGTTCTTCCCATTGATACAAACTATCACCAACAAGAAAAGTCGGGATGTCATATGTATATCTCCATTGATTAAAAAAATTATCGAGTTTTTTGATACCATCATCAACAGATTTGATCATTTCACTAATTGAAATCGGAAGAAAAGTTCGCGCATCAGACATAGAAATCTGAGCTTCATTCCAGGTGTTACCGCCATCAGTCGTATAAATGAATGGTTCAATACCGTTTAGAAATATATTATTAGAAGCAAAACCAAATCCAGTTACGTTATTTATAAATTTTAATTCCTCAATCGATTGTTCAGCATAGTATTTAATGATATCCCAAGTAACCCCACCGTCACTTGTCATCAGAATATCACCGGCCTTGTTAACACAATAACCCTTGTATTGATCGAGAAATATTAAATCATTGATATGGTCAGTGGGAATATCGGGATACACAAGATCCCATTGTGAGTAGCTTAATTGACAGAAGAAGAAAATTACATGAAAAAGGTAAATGAAGCTTTTCATTATTAACTCCGTAAATATTTCAACTCAAATTTAATACTATTAAAAATGAGAGTAAACAAAAAAGGCGAGTGATGAACTCGCCTATGTTAACTGAATCAATAATTATCATTTACAAAATAAACTTACTCAGATCCCTGTCTTTTACGATCTTATCAAGTTTTTCTTTGACAAACTCTGCATTAATGTTAATTGTTTCAGTTGGAATTTTATCCGGAACATCAAATAGGATTTCATCCAGTAAAGTTGTGAGAATAGTGTGAAGTCGTCTTGCGCCGATGTTTTCAACTGCTTCATTAACCTCTGTTGCAATACGGGCTATTTCTCTTATTCCATCATCCGTAAAATGTAATTTAACTCCTTCAGTTTCCAGCAAAGCGGAATACTGCTTTAACAATGCGTTCTGCGGTGTTGTTAATATCTGAACAAAATCCTCTTCGGTTAAACTTCTCAGCTCAACACGAATTGGGAATCTTCCCTGCAATTCAGGAATGAGATCGGAAGGCTTTGCAACGTGAAAGGCACCGGATGCAATAAACAGAACATGATCCGTTCTAACGATTCCATATTTAGTGTTAACATTTGTTCCTTCAACAATTGGGAGAAGATCTCTCTGCACACCTTCACGCGAAACATCCGGTCCGTGACCTTTACCACCGCTGCTGGCGACTTTATCAATCTCGTCAATAAAAATTATCCCTGATTCTTCCACTCTTTCAATTGCTTCCCGCTGCACTGCTTCCATATCGATAAGCTTTTGTGCTTCTTCCTGTGCTAGTATTTGTCTTGCTTCTGCAATTGTGGTTTTTCTTTTCTTCTTTTTCTTCGGCATCAGGTTGCCGACGATTTCCTGGATATTAATTCCCATATCATCCATACCAAAGGGACCCATAACCTGCATACCAACTGCCGGTGGTGCCTGTGAATCAAACTCAATCAGTTTATCATCCATTTCGCCGCTTTTCAGTTTTACCTTCATCCACTCGCGCGTTTTCTTGTTCTGGTATTCTTCCGAATTAATTTCTTCAGCATTTTGTACCACATCAGTTTGTGTCTGCACCTGAACCGGTTGAACAGGCTTCCTGACTGGTGGAATTAGAATATCAAGTATTCTTTCATCTGCCAGATGTTCGGCTTTGTATTGAACTTCCTTTGTCTTTTTCTGCTTGACCATATTTACGGCAAAGTCAGTAAGATCGCGGACCATTGATTCGACATCTCTTCCAACATATCCGACTTCTGTAAACTTTGATGCTTCAACTTTTATAAACGGTGCTGCAGCAAGCTTTGCAAGCCGACGGGAAATTTCTGTTTTACCAACTCCCGTTGGGCCAATTAGTATTATGTTGTTTGGAAGTATTTCTTCGCGAAGGACATCCTCTATCTGTTGTCGTCTCCATCTATTTCGTAGAGCGATAGCAACAGCACGCTTGGCATCAGTCTGCCCGATTATATACTTATCAAGCTCTTCAACAATTTTACTCGGTGTTAACTCTTGCATTGATCTTTCATTCATAAAAATTTTTCCCTTCCAACTGGGCGTACTCGTCGACGAAGCCCGTTAATCAATTACTTCAACATTAATTTTATCATTTGTGTAGATACAGATTTCCGAAGCAGTTTTCAGTGATTCTTCAGCAATTTCTTTTGCAGATAATTTGCTGTACTTTTTTAGCATTCTTGCAGCAGATAATGCATACATTCCACCTGAACCGATTGCAACTATTTTGTCATCCGGTTCAATTACATCTCCATTGCCGGAGACAACAAGTGCAGTATCTTTTGAAACCACTGCCAGCATTGCTTCCAGACGGCGGAGGATTTTATCGGTCCGCCACTCTTTTGCTAGTTCAACTGCTGCACGGCTAACGTTTCCCCGGTACTGCTGAAGCTTATCTTCAAATCTTTCCATCAAAGAAAAAGCATCTGCAGCGCCACCTGCAAAACCACAAATAACTTTTCCTTCCGAAAGTTTTCTGATTTTCATAGCATTATGCTTCATAATTGTATTACCAATGGATACCTGTCCATCACCGCCGAGAGCAGCCAATCCATTGTGAACAATTCCAAGTATCGTTGTTGATCTTATTTTCTCACTCATTATTTCTCCTTATTCAGCTTTCAGCAAAAACTTTTTGATTGTATGGTTTAAATAATTTAATCGGAAAAATTCTTGGCACTTCCTTTTTATAATTTTCATAAATCTTACCAAACTGCCTCACTAATTTCCTCTCTTCATAATAGGAACCAATGTAAAAATAAGCGACTAAGCAGATGAAGAATGTGAGGTAAAACAAATCCATTACCGGTCTGAAAAGTAAAAACGTGATTGAAAAGAAGTAAACAGGATGCCTTGAATATCTGTAAGGTCCTTCAATACGAAGAGTGAATTCCTCATCGAGCACTGTCGTATATCTTTTCTCAATAAATCTTTTTATCTGATCCAGACCTAAAAATTCTTTGAAGCAAATATACTTAAACACCCAGAATACTCCTGCCAGTGAGAGAAGCTGTGGAATAAGAATAATTAAATCAAAAGGATTTTGTAAATCATAAATGATGATGTGGGGCTTCGGTGAAAATTCATAGATTAAATAAAGTGAGAAGAAACCAACGAGATTATAAAGAAGCCGGTAAAAAGCGATCAGCTCTCCAAATATTTTTTTGAATTGAATCTTTACCTTTTCAGAAGCCAGTAAAGAGTGAGTGTAACCAAAGACTGCAAAAAGTAGGACGATGATACTTACATCAAGAACCAGGTTCATTAAAGTTCTTTTCTGAGCCTCGCAACAGGAAGTCTTAATTGCTCTCTGTATTTTGCAACGGTTCGCCTTGCAATATGTATTCCTTCATCATTAAGAAGTTCTGCGAGCTTATCATCGCTGAATGGTTTTCTTTTATCTTCTTTATCCATAATTTCTTTAAGTCTCTCTTTGATGTGCTTGTTAGAAACTTCTTCTCCATTATCGGTTGCAAGACCTTCGCTGAAGAAATATTTCAACTCGTGAATTCCCTGCGGGCTTTGAACATACTTGCCATTAACCACTCTGCTTATTGTGGAAATATCCATATTTATTTCCTGGGCTATATCCTTGTAGATCATCGGTCGAAGAGCTTTAGGACCCTTTTCAAAAAATTCATATTGTCTTGTGAAGATTGCCTGCATAATTTTCATCAAAGTATCTCTTCGCTGCTGGATGCAAGCTATAAACCATTTTGCAGATTCAAATTTTTCACGAAGAAATTTATACGTTTCTTTTTCCCTGGACGATTTTTTACCTCGTCTCCTGTTGCTCTCGAACATTTCGAGATACTGCCTGCTGATGGTAACCGAAGGCATACTTCTGTCGTTCAGCGTAATCACATAATCATTTTCAACCTTTTCTATTATGAAATCAGGAGAGATCTGGTTCATCTTTTCAGAATCAATATTTCCTTCTCCCGGTTTTGGATTCATACTTTGAATCAGGTTAACAGTTTCTCGGAGAGTTTCATCAGAAAGGTTCATCTTCAGCTTCAACATATCAAATCTTCGCTTGGTGAAATCGTCATAAAACTCCACAAGCATTTTCTCAGCGATGTACTTATAATACTCATCAATATCTTTACCGTTACGTATTTGAACCAGCAAACATTCCTGAAGATTTCTGCAGGCTATCCCTAACGGATCAAAGAGCTGGATTCTTTTCAGAAGAACTTCTGCATCTTCTAAGTTAATTTTTATATTATCAAATAGTTCAAGCTCGTTCAATATTTCTTCAAGATTTCTTTTGAGATATCCACCGTCATCAAGGTTGCCGACTATTTCCTCCCCTAGTCTGAATATATTCTCAGCTAGGTTAAGCATATTCAACTGTTCGACAAGATGTTCAGATAATGTTTCTCTTACTGGAGCAAGTGGATGATACTGTTCTTCATCACTTCCCCGATGAATTTTTTCGTGATCGAAATCATCATCGTTCATATAATCTTCTAAGCTAAACTCTTCATTATCGGGATCTTTTATTTCGTCAGAAACGCTATCTTCATCTTTATCCTTTTCTTTATCATCAGTTTCCTGAGATAATTCCATTTCCTCTTCGAGTATAGGATTGAGCTCAAGTTCAGTTTTAATTCTCTGCTCAAGTGCAAGAGTATTAAGCTGCAGCAGCTTCTGATATTGAATCTGCTGCGGCGAAAGTTTTTGCTGTTGCGATAATCGTTGACTTAGTGAGAGCATGTTACTTTCCGATTAGTTCCTTAAATTGTGAATACCATTCTTTACCATACAGTCTGCTGAGTGATTCTTCACAGAACTCTGCAACAGTTGTATTTTCTTTTTTTCCAAGTTCAATTGCCGGCTGACATTCATCGAGATGTTCAAACCTCAGCACATCTCCACCGAAATCAGAAATTCTTATAGGGAACAGATGACATGATATTGGTTTCCTGAAATCAGTTTTACCATCGAAATAAGCTTTCTCCATTGCACACTTGGCAATTCCATTATCATAAAAAACAAAAACGCAGGCACGGTTGTCAATACTCTTAAGCAGCGGCTCATCTTTCTTCACTTCAAAAAATCCATTCTCTTCAATTTCACTTTTATGTTCCTTTGGGAGATACTTAATAACTGTTGAAAGAACCTGATTAATTTGATTAACCTCATCCCAGGTTATTGGTGCACCATAATGACTTTCAAAAGTGCAACAGGCTCCCTTACACTTCAATAAGTCGCATTTGAAGGGGATTTCAGCAATTTCTTTTCTGACTAATATATTTCCAACCGGTAAAATTTGCTTATCCATTAACTTGGAATAATTTTTGAGAAAAGATAAACAATTGATTCTTTTTTACAAAGTTTAAATACTCTTTCCAATTGTTTAAATTCCTTCCTGAATTTCGATAAAAAGCCCCCTGCACAGATGGATCTCAATAACAAAACAGTTCTATTAACCGGAGCTTCATCCGGAATCGGGTATTCCCTTGCAAAATTACTGCCAAAGGAAAATTGCTCGATTGCTCTTCTCTCAAGAAGTAAAAATATACTTAATGATCTGGCAAATGAAATAAATATTGATGGAGGGCAGGTTAGAGCGTACAAATGTGATGTTGGAAATATTGATGAAGTTCGGAACTCTTTCGAACATGTTAGAAAAGATTTTGGAAAGATAGACATCGCAATTCTAAATGCCGGTGTTTCTTCGAGAATAGATGTAAGTAAGTACTCCTCATCTATAGCAAAAGAAATTTTCGAAGCGAATACATTTGGAATTGTAAATTGTGTTGAACAATTATTACCAGATTTCATAAAAAGAAAAGAAGGAATGATCGTGGGTGTATCAAGTCTTGCAGACTCGCGTGGTTATCCACGAAGTGGTTTCTACAATGCAAGTAAAGCCGCAGCAACTTTACTTTTAGAAAGTTTAAGAATAGAATTAAATCCACACAACATAAAAGTTTTGATTGTTAAACCCGGTTTTGTTAGAACACCAATGACCGACAAGAACGAATTTCAAATGCCATTCCTCATGGATGTTGATAGAGCAGCAAAAATAATTTTGAATGGGATCAAAAAAGAAAAAAAGATTATTCAGTTTCCTCTGCCAATCGTTATCGGTTCAAAAATTATGAAGTATATGCCCGATTGGTTGTTTGATTTCTTCATGAGTAAAGAATTGCCAGCAAGAAAGAACTAAAAATTTTTTATATGCTTAAAAAACTATTACCAATATTTTTTCTTCTATCTCCGTTAATAATTCCTCAGTCGGATTCCACTTTAATCCTAAGTGAAATAATGTTCTATCCTCAAACAGGTCCAAATGAATTTATTGAGCTATACAATTACAGCGAAACTGAAAGCATTAACATCAATGGATATAAAATAAAATATTCTACTTCTAACCCGGATGTAATAACAGACGCCGGAGAAGGAACTATCCTTCCTCCAAAATCTTTTGCGATAATTCTTGAAGGCGACTATCCATTCGGAACGGGAATTTATGATGGACTGATTCCAACTGAAGCACTCGTTGTAAAAATATCCGATAACTCATTCGGTACATCTGGAATGGCCAATACTGAAAACAGACAGACTTGGTTGCTCAGTGCTGCTGATGACACTCTTGAAGCCTATTTCTACTCGACGCCTAATACCCAAGGGAATTCCGATGAAAAGAAAATAATGATTAAAGATACTTCTCAAACTAATTGGGCGAATTCTATTGTCGCAAATGGAACTCCGGGATATACAAACTCAGTTACTCCTGTTCAATTTGATTTACAGTTGGCTTCATTAACATTCCAACCATCAAATCCTACGGAAGGTGATGATGTAACCATTACTTCAAAAGTTAAAAACCTTGGCACGAATGCAGCGGACATATACACAATCGAAATTTACAATGATGCAAATTTTGATTCGACTGCAGATCCCGGCGAAATAATTTTTACTCAACAATACAGCAATCTTGCTTCTGGTGATTCAATTACCGCAAGCACAATTATGAATTCATTACCTTCAGGGAATTATCAAATCATTAGCAAAGTAGTTTATGCCCTGGATGAGAAACCTGAGAATAACGAACTGATTAAATCATTTAATGTCTTTCCACCCGGAAACAATTACAACGATGTTGTTATTAACGAAATTATGTATTCACCTTCAACCGGTGAACCTGAATGGGTGGAACTATTAAATACTACTAATCAATCAATTAATCTTGGGGGCTGGAGGTTTGCAGATACTAGCTCGGGTGTAATATTAGGTTCTCTTCTTGAACCAATTCTCGGACCAAATGACTTTATAATTCTTAGTGCCAGCGAATCAATTCATAATTACTATAACATTCCTGTCGAAGTTCTTGTCTTAAATCTGCCTTCATTAAATAATTCAGGAGATATTCTAACGCTCACAGACTTTAATGGAAACTTAATTGATAGCGTAGCCTATAATCCAGCTTGGGGAGGATCAAACGGACATTCTTTAGAACGGGTTTCTTCGGAAGCTGAAAGCAATGATCCTTTCAATTGGGGAACTTCAACGAATTTATTTAAAGCAACACCCGGATTAATCAATTCATTAACCCAAAAAGATTTTGATATTGCTGTTGACGATATATTATTCAATCCTGAATTTCCTCTTGAAGGCGATACGGTTTCAATTGCAGTAAAAGTGAAAAATCCCGGTAAGAATGATGCAAATTTTTCATTGCAGCTTTTTGAAGATACCAATCTTGATTCAATCGCTGATTTGCTCTTGGAAAATCTTCAGACACTTTTCCTTGCAGCAAACGATTCCGGAATTTTTAGTTTCAACTATTCAATAGAGAATATTCAAACTCAACGTGGATTTTTGGTAAATGCGATATTTGGTTTAGACCAGGATACAACAAACAATAAATTATATAAAACAGTTGAGCCCGGTTTACCATCACAATCAATCGTCATTAATGAAATTATGTATACTCCTGTTGGAGGTGAACCTGAATGGATAGAACTATACAACCGAACCAATCTTGCAATTAATCTTAACGGTTGGGGAATCAATGATGTGTTTACAACTCCAACAACTGTTACGATAAATCAGGATGTTTTTATCGAACCTAATTCATATCTCATCTTAAGCAGAAGCGCTGCAATTTTTGATTTCCATCGGTTCATCCCTTCAGAAGTTTTTGTTCTTTCTTTACCTTCTTTGAATAATGACATTGACGGTGTGGTGTTAAAAGATAATCGCGGACTTCAAATGGATTCTGTGCTTTACTCAAATTTATGGGGAGGAACTAATGGTTATTCTCTCGAAAGATTATCTGTGAACGCAAGTTCAAACCTTCCGGCAAATTGGGGAACGTCATTCGATATTGAGCAAAGCACTCCCGGAAGAATAAACAGCTTAACACCAAAACAATTTGATCTCTCTGTTGCTGGAATGAATTTCAATCCGCGTTTTCCTGTAGAGGGAGATGATGTTTTTGTTTCAGCTTTTATAAGAAATAACGGAAGCAGCGATGCAAATAATTTTAATGTTGAGTTTTATATTGATACGGATACTAATAACGTAGTTGATCTGCTTCTTAGCTTTGAAACAGGATTAAACCTTGCCGCAGGTGATTCCGTAAATGTTACTTCAACATCACCAATTCAGAATATCACTTCAAAAATATTAACCGCTATTCGAATTGTTTATTCACCGGACGAAGACACACTCAATAATTATTTTGAAAAATCTGTTGAACCCGGCTTTCCCGCTGGTATAGTATTGATAAACGAGGTAATGTATAACACCGAAACCAACAAGCCCGAATGGGTAGAACTTGTGAATGTTTCAGGAGATAGTATCAACATAAAAAACTGGTCAATGAGCGATGTGCTTACAACTCCTACAAAAAGTTTTATTATAAATGAAGATGTTTTTTTACAGCCGGATGAATATATCGTGATCGCAAAAGATACTTCGTTCAATTCTGCTCATCCCGGAGTTACGGCAAAAGTTTTCTTTACAAACTTCGGATCACTTGGCAATACTTCGGATGGAGTTGTTATTTATGATTTCAGAAATGGAATAATTGACAGCTTGTTTTATTTTTCTTCGTGGGGTGGTGGAAGAGGTTTATCGCTTGAAAGGATTTCTCTATCAGCAGCAACAAACGAAAGCACAAACTGGACAACTTCTCTCAGTCCAAAAGGAAGTACACCTGGTGAACCAAACTCGATTCTGAATGTTCCCGATTACGAAAGAAATGATCTCGTCATTAATGAAATTATGTTTGACCCTGAAACAGATAACAGTGAGTTTATTGAATTCCTGAATTTGAGTAACGATTCGGTTAACGTCGGAGGCTGGGAAATAGTGGATGAGAACGGGAACAATTACAGACTTTCACAAATCCCATTAATGGTGCCGAACAATTCTTTCTTTTTATTGGCCGCTGATTCATTGGTAATAATTAAATATGGATTGGATGAATCCGTGCTTAAAACAATTGTGGGAGTTTCAAGTCTTGGTTTGGTTAATACAGGCGAATTAATTCTTTTAAAAGATGTAAAGGGAAATATTATTGATTCGGTCTGGTATTCCGATAAATGGCACAACGATAATTTCGGTTCGACAAAAAATATTTCTCTTGAAAGAATAAATCCGAATCTCGGTGCAAACGATCCGAGCAACTGGAGCAGTTCTGTTAATTCGATTGGTGCAACTCCCGGAAACCAGAACAGCATTTACACAGTTAATCCGAATATTGAATCAAATATTTCTGTTTCACCAAATCCATTCTCACCGGACAATGATGGATTTGAAGATTTCACAATCATCAACTACAAATTAACTCAGGCAACTTCACAGGTTCGCATAAAAATATTTGATAATAAAGGAAGACTCGTGAGATCTCTTGCAAACAACCAGGCAAGCGGTTCTTCCGGCTCAGTTATTTTTGATGGACTTGATGAGGATGGACAGACGTTGAGAATTGGAATCTACATCGTCTTTCTAGAAGCAATTAATGAAGGCTCCGGTGTTGTTGAATCAATGAAGACTGTAGTTGTTGTTGCGAGAAAACTTTAGGAATATTTTTAACGTCTAAAAAAAAGAAAAGGAATTTTATGTCAATGGAAATAAAAAAAGTTGTTGACCGTTTGCAAGAACACATCAACCACACTCCATCAGAATTTCTGAAATATCCTGAAGGAGAATTGAGAAGAAAACCTGCACCTGAT
>Ga0209592_1000609_pt1 | contig 11042 bp, 14 predicted proteins | sample PPLLak2March2015_2_FD_187251 | JGI IMG/M metagenome (GOLD analysis project Ga0209592, IMG submission 187251) | Freshwater sediment microbial communities from Prairie Pothole Lake near Jamestown, North Dakota, USA - PPLs Lake P8 Core (3) Depth... | ecosystem: Environmental > Aquatic > Freshwater... | reverse complement strand
ACACCTCGGTAATGGACGTACGGCAGGCGCTCATCGCGAGAATCACTTCCGAGATCTTCGCCCGGATCGTGTAGTCCTGATATGCCGGTAGTGCGACCGCCGCCAGAATGCCGATGATCGCGACCACGATCATCAGTTCGATCAGCGTAAAGCCACGTTGGATTTGCTTCATTTTTGCTGCCCCCTTCCTAGGACGAAATATTCGGTCAGATCGACCGCCATTCGTTGTAGCACACGCCCCGCAGCGCGAATCGGTATTCGGTCACCCGAGTACAAGTATTTGTTATGAGTGGCAGTTTTGGTCATGGTGACGACAATTGCCGTCACCTGTGCGCGGCCGTTTTTCTCAGTAGGACTTCGGCAGGCCGAGCACGCGCTCGGCGATGAAGCAGAGGATGAGCTGCGGCGTGACCGGCGCGATGCGCCCGACGAGCGACTCGCGGAGATAGCGCTCGACGTGGTACTCGCGCGCATAGCCGAAGCCGCCGTGCGTCATGACCGCCTGCTGGCAGGCGTCGAAGCAGGCCTCGCCGGCGAGGTATTTCGCGGCATTCGCCTCGGCGCCGCAGGGCTTGCCCTGGTCGTAGAGCGAGGCGGCCTTGAAGGCCATGAGGTTCGCCGCCTCGAGCGCCATCCAGTTCGCCGCGAGCGGATGCTGGATGCCCTGGTTCTGGCCGATCGGCCGGTCGAAGACGATGCGCTCCTTCGCGTACTTCGCCGCGCGCGCGACGGCGCAGCGGCCCAGGCCGACGAGCTCCGCGGCGATGAGGATGCGCTCGGGGTTCATGCCGTGCAGGATGTACTCGAAGCCCTTGCCCTCCTCGCCGATGCGGTCGGCCTCGGGCACCGGCAGCGCGTCGAAGAACACCTGGTTCGAGTCCACCGCGTGCCGGCCCATCTTGTCGATCTCGCGCACCTCGACGCGGCTGCGGTCGAGGTCCGTATAGAACAGCGTCAAACCAATGTCTGTTTTGGCCAACAACAAAACCTTCTCGGCCACCTGCGCCGTCGAGATCCACACCTTCTGCCCCGAGACGACATAGTCGCTGCCGCGCTTCACCGCTTTTACAGAAATACGTTTTGTATTTAAACCCGTATTGGGCTCAGTCACGGCGAAGCAGGCGCGCTGCCTGCCCTGGATGAGCGGCGGCAGCATGCGCTTCTTCTGCTCCTCGGTGCCGAACACCACGACCGGGTTGAGGCCGAAGATGTTCATGTGCACGGCGGAGGCCCCGGAGAAGCCGGCGCCCGACTCGGCGATCGCCTGCATCATCACCGCCGCCTCGCTGATGCCCAGCCCCGCGCCGCCGTAGGCTTCCGGCATGGCGATGCCGAGCCAGCCGTCTTTCGCGCAGGCCTCGTGGAAGTCGGCGGGGAAGCCGCCCTCCTTGTCGCGCTGCAGCCAGTACTCGTCGGGGAAGCGCGAGCAGAGCTTGCCGATCGCCTCGCGGATGCGCTCCTGCTCGGGCGTGAAGGAAAAGTCCATGCTCAAGGTCTCACTTGCGGCGGCGGGCGAGCTGCGAGACGCCGAGCGCGATGAGGATGAGCGGCCACCAGTTGCGCAGCAGCTCGCGCAGCTGCCGCCACTGGATGAAGTCGAAGTTGTGCGCGAGGAAGAGCAGTCCCAGCACGATCAGCACGATCGGCCAGACGATGCTGTCGCGTCCGTTTGGCATACAACCCCCTTAAATGGGGCAAAGCCCCATTTTTAACTAAATGGGGACAGACCCCATTTTTCTCATCTCGGCGATCTCGGCGTCGTCGAAGCCGAGCTCGACCAGGATCTCGCGCGAATGCTCGCCGAGCTGCGGCACCCCGGAGCGGATGCGCCCGCCGCGGCGGCCGTCTGCCCATACCGGGAAGGGCACGAAGTCTCCCTTCACCGTCTCGCGCGCGACGATCTGCGCGTTGCCGGTCGCTTCCCCCGGCGTGACGCACAGGTCGACCGGCACGTCGTGCTCGTTCAGCAGGCGCAGCCATTCGGCGGCCGGCCTGCTTTTCAGGACCTTCTCCAGCCGGGAGGAGAGCTCGTCGCCGTGCTGCCTGCGCGAGGCATCGGTCGCGAAGCGCTCGTCGCGCAGCTCGGGCGCCACGGCGAGGAAGTTCTCCCAGAAGTGCTCCTCCAGGATGCCGAGGGTGAGGCGCTTGCCGTCGGCGGTCTCGAAGACGTCGTTGACCGGGAAGATGTGCGCGCGCGGGTCGACCTGCGGGTCGAGGCTGTGGCGCATCGCCGCCCAGAAGAACGCCGACTCGAAGAGCGACAGGTCGAGGCGCACGCCCTTGCCCGTGGCGTCCCTTTCCTGCAGGGCGGCGAGGATGGCGATGGCGGCAAAGGCGCCGCCGCTCATGTCGGCGAGCGGCAGCGAGGAGCGCGCCGGCGCCTTCAGCCACTGGCCCGGGAAGGCGAGCGCCCCGGCGGCGGCGACGTAGTTCACGTCGTGGCCCGGCCGCTCGCGCCAGGGCCCGGTCTGGCCGTAGCCCGAGATGGAGCAGTAGACGAGCTTCGGATTGAAGACCGACAGCGTCTCGAAATCGATCCTGAGGCGCTTCGCCACGCCGGGCCGGAAGCCCTCGATGGCGACGTCGGCGTGCGCGGCAAGCTTCTCGACGACCTTCGCGGACTCCGGATTCTTCAGGTCGAGCGCGAGGCTGCGCTTGTTGCGGTTCTCCATGCGGAACTGCACCGGCACGTAGCCGCGGCCGGGGTCGCCGCGCGGCGCCTCCACCTTGATCACCTCGGCGCCGAGGTCGGCGAAGATCGCCGAGGCGAACGGCCCCGGGACGAACATCGAGAAATCGACGACGCGCAGGCCTGCCAAAGGCGCCCAAGCGCCGCTCGTTTCGGGCTGCCAGGGCTCGCTCATGGGCGCGCGTCGATCCAGTTGTAGAGGCCGATGCCGCCGTCGACGACGATCGAGGCGCCGGTGACGTAGGCGCCGAAGCGCTCGGAGAGCACCGCCACCGCCATGCCCGCCACGTCCGCCGGCGTGCCGAAGCGCCGCAGCGGGATCTTCTCGACCATGCCCGGCGGGGCCTGGAAGCCGCCGCCGGGGATGGCGCCCGGCGCGACGGCGTTCACGCGGATGCCCTGCGGCCCAAGGGCGCGCGCGAACTCCTTCACCAGCATCGTCTCGCCCGCCTTCGCGGCGCTGTAGTGCGGGATGTTGCGCGGCGACTCGGCGTGCAGCGAGGTCACCAGCAACATGCGTCCCCGAATACGGTTGCTTTTCATGTGAAGACCAAGGGCTTGCATGAGGATGAACGCCGCATCGAGGTTGACGGAGAGCATCTCGCGCCACTGCGCCTCGGTGGCGTCGAGCACGGTCTCGCCTTCCTGCCGCCGCGGGCTCGCGCTGTGCACGAAGATCGACACCGTGCCGAGCCTGCGGATCGCCTCCTCGGCGAGCGCGCGGGCGCCGGCGGGCGTGGACAGGTCGCATTTCACTTCGGACTCCGCGATGTCGGCGCGCAGGACTTTCGCCCCTTCCTGCTCGAGCGCATCGGCGATGCCCTTGCCGATGCCGCGCGCGGCGCCGGTGACGAGCGCCCGGTCGCCCTCGAGGAGCTTCACTTCAGCCCGGCTTTCGCGCGCTTCGCCGCGAGGCGCTCGCGGGTCTTTGCGGTCTCGACCACGAAGCGCACGTGGGTCCCCCGGCCGACTTCCTCGATCGCGTCCTTCACGGAGAAGGCGAACGCCACCTTGCGTCTGTCGATTTCCACGATTTCGACGCCGACTTGGACTTCAAGACCGAGCGGCGTGGCGGCGAGGTGGTCGATCGAGACGTGCGTGCCGACCGAGTCCTCGCCCGGGTCGAGGTGCGGGAGCAGGAAATCGCGGCAGGTCTGCTCGACGTCGCGCACCATGCGCGGCGTGGCGTAGACCATGCTTTCCTTGCCCATGAAGCCGATGCAGCGCTCTTCATCGACCGTGAAGCTTCTCCGGGAAGAAAGACCTTTCTGAAGAGAAGACCTCACGGCGCCTTGTAGCCGGCGCGCTCGACGGCGCGCTTGAAATCGGCGAGGCCCGACTTGGCCGGGTCGTACGAGACCGTGGCCTTCTGCTGCTCGAGGGACACCGCCACGGCGGAAACGCCGGGGACGCCCGAGAGCATGCGGGTCACGCTCTTCACGCAACCCTGGCAATCCATTCCTTCGACTTTCAGTTCGACGGTTTCCATCGGTTCAGGAGTAGTGAGTTGGACACGACCGACACGGAGGATAACGCCATCGCCGCGCCCGCGATCACCGGGCTCAGCATCCCGGCCGCCGCGAGCGGCAGGCCGAGGACGTTGCAGACGAAGGCGAAGAACAGATTCTGCCGGATTTTGGCGAGCGTGGCGCGCGAGAGCGCGATCGCGTCGGCGATGCCGGCGAGGTCGTTCTTCATCAGCGTCACGTCGAGCTCGACGGTGTCGGGCATGGCGGCTCTTGCGGGGTACTCGCATCGGTCTCGCACAGGAAGGGGAAGTGCAGCGTGAAGGTGCTGCCCTCGCCGAGGGCGCTGTGCACCGTCAGGCTGCCGCCGTGCTGCTCGACGATCTGGCGCGCGATGGCGAGGCCGATGCCGGTGCCGGAGAAGCGGCCGGCGACGTTCGCGCCGCGCTCGAAGCGCGCGAAGATGCGCTCGAGGTCCGCCGGCGGGATGCCGATGCCGCGGTCCTCGACGGAGAGCAGCACCTCCGGCGGCCGCGCCTGCATGCGCACGCTCACCTCGCCGCCATCGGGCGAGTACTTGACGGCGTTGCCGATCAGGTTCTCCACGGCGCGCTGCATGCGCGGGCCGTCGATGTTCACGATGAGCTCGTCGGGGCCGAGGAAGCTGATGCGGTGGCGCGAGGTGACCTGCTGCTGCTCGCTCACGGCCTGGCGCACCAGGGCGGCGAAGTCGCTGCGGCTGCGCTCGATCTCGAGCGGCCGGCCGATCTGCAGGTGCGCGACGTCGAGGAAGCCGTTGAGCAGGCGCGCCATGCGGCGCGAGGCGGTGAGGATGTGCTCGCTCACGCGCGCGAGCTGGTCGCGCGCGACGCTGCCCGGGCGCTCGGCCGCGCGCTCGAGCACCTCGCCCGCGGCCTGGATGGTGGACAGCGGGTTGCGCAGGTCGTGCGCCGCGGCGGCGAGGAACTCGTCGCGCGTCTCGAGCGCGCGCTGCAGCTCGGCGGAGAGCTGCTCGGCGCGCGCGAAGGACTGCGACAACCGCCCGGCGAGGATCCATCCCAGGCCGAACACCACGCCCAGGATCACCGCCAGCACCGCGGCGCGCTCGAGCGCGTCGAGGCGCGCCGGCGCGAAGACGCTCGCCGCCGGCTCGGAGAGCAGCACGCCCCAGCCGAAGTCCGCCACCGGCGCATAGGCGATGAGGGTCTCGCTGCCGCCGGCGCTCGTGATCGAGGTGGCGGCCTTGCCGCCAAGCACCGCGTCCACCTCCGGGCCGCCCAGGCGCTTCAGGCTGGTGAGGTCGTCGGGGTCGGGGCGGATGAAGGCCTGGCCTTCGGCGTCGATCACGGTGAGCGCGACCGAGCGCGCGCCGATCTTCGCCATCAGGCCGGCACCGAAGCGGTCGGTGGGCAGCGGCGCCACCATCACGCCGCGCCGCCCGGCGACAGGCTCGATCGGCACGGCGATGACGACCGTGGTCTTGCCCGAGCGCCGGCCGATCAGCGCCGCGCTCACCACCGGCTTGCCGCTCTCCACCGCCTGGCGGAAATAGGCCCGGTCGCCGAAATAGCTGGACGCGCCGGAGAGCGACCCGGCGATGCTGTTGCCGTCGGCGCCGATGACGCCGACCCCTTCCCATTCCGGGCGCTCCCCGGCGACCTTGCGCGTGAACGCGTCGAGCTCGCGGCTGGGCGCTCGCGCCCCCGCGATGGTCGGATGCAGCGCAATGGCGGCGGCGGTGGCCACCTGCCCCTCGAGGAACGCGGCGGTGGCGAAGGCGGCCGCCTGCGCGAGCTGCAGGCGCTCGGCGGCGATGCGCTTCTCTTCATGCTTGACCTGCTGCCACAGGCCGACGCCGCTTAGGACCACCAGCGGCGCGATCGCGAGAACGATGACCCACAGGATGCGGGCTCGCTGCGACATCTTCACTTCACCAGCAGCACCGGGATTTCGGAGAGGTGGAGGACCTTGGTGGCGGTGGAGCCGACGAGCGCCTTGCCCAGCTCGCTCATGCCGCGCGTGCCGATGTAGATGAGGTCGCAGCGCCTGTCCCTGGCGTGCTTGACGATCGACTCGGCGATCTGCCCGACGAGGATGCGCGGCTGGTAGGCGATGCCGGCCTTGTCGAGGCGCTTCTTCGCGCCGGCGAGCCTCGCCTCGCCCTCCTCCCGGTAGTACTTGTCGATCTGGCCCTTGCCCACCGCCATGCCCATGCGCGGCAGCTTCGGCACCGGCAGGTGCACGGTGACCAGCTCGACTTCGGGCTTCTCCCGGTACCAGGCGGCGTGGCCGACGAGGCAGTCGACCGCGGCGAGGGCGTTCTTGGAACCGTCTACGGCGATGAGTATTCTCATGGCCGCGATTCTAGAGCACTCAGATGCCGGCCAGCAGCGGCTCCCCGGCCCCGCTCACGCGCGGCAAGTTTCATCTGCGTCGCCTTGATTACGTTGCGCCGAGGCAGGCGGCGATGCGCTCGGCCTCGTCGGCGGTCTTCCTGGCCGGGTTCAGGATGAAGCAGCGCAGCGGCCGCACGCCGATCCCGGCGAGCCAGGCGCTCGCGCAGGCCTTCTCGCAGCCCTCGACGGCGTAGATGGGGAAGCGGGCGCGCGCCCGGTCCGCCTCGGCGCCGGCGAGGTAGGCCTCGCCCAGGCCGCGCCGGTCGAGCAGCCGCGCCACCTCGCGCGCCGGCCCGTCGCGCTCGCAGCCGCGGCAGGCGAACAGCACCGGCGTCGGTCGCAGGGCCCTGTCCATGCTGTGAGCTTGCCGCCCGGGCGCCGGGGCGGGTTGATCCACGTCAAGGATCAAAGGCGGAAGGGCAGCGGGTCCCTGGCCAGGGCGACGGCGACGACATAGCCGGCGGCAAGGAGGGCGCCGGCGAAGGCCGCCGCACGCACGGCCCGCGTCCTGCCGCGGCGCAGGGCGACGCTGCCCAGGACGATGTAGGCGAGCAGCCCCAGCACCTTGGCCGTCAGCCAGCCGTGCACGAACGGGTACTGCTGCATCATCCAGGCGAGCCAGAGCGCGCTCGCGAGAAGCAGCGTGTCGACGACGTGCGGCGCGATGCGCACGAAGCGCGTGCCCAGCAGCGGCGATCCGGCGAGCATGAGGGCGCCGCGCGCGGCGAAGCCGCCGAGGCTCAGCACGACGCAGGCGAGATGGAGGTTCTTGGCGAGGACGTACGGGCTCAGCATGCCCTGCCCACGCCTACCGCACCAGCGGCGTGCCCGCCGCCTCCAGGTCCACGCCCTCCAGGGTCGCCTCCCCCGCCAGCACCTGGAGGTACTGGCGCAATGCGGTGACGTAGGCCTGCCGGCGCAGCGACAGGGCCACCGCGGCGCGCACCGACTCGAAAGGCTGCGCCGCGCCCGGCTCGCGCTCGAGCACTTCGACCACGTGCAGGCCGAAGCGGCTGTGCGCGAGCCGCGGCAGCACGCCCACCTCGGCGTGGCCGAAGAGCTCGCGCGCGAGCTCGGGGGCGCAATCGGCGGCGGCGAGCCAGCCCAGGTCGCCGCCGTTTTCGCCGCTGGGGCAGTTCGACCACTTGCGCGCCGCCGCGGCGAAGTTTTCGGAGGCCTGGCCGTCATGGCAGCGCACATCGAGGAAGATGGATTCCGCGCGCTTGCGCAAGGCCGCCACGTCGACGCCCGGCGTCACCGCGAACAGGATGTGGCGCACGCGAACGCGCTCGCCCGTGCGGTAGGCGCTCTCGTGCGCGGCATGGTGGCGGCGGCAGGCTTCCTCCGAGGGTTCGGGCAGGTTCAGTTCCCGCTCCAGCAGCGCTTCGATGGCGCCGGTGGCCGCCTCGCTCCCCACGCCGTCCGCCGCGGGAGCGTCCGCGGCGTCCAGCAGGCCGGCACGTTGCGCCGCCTGGCGCAGCAGCTCGGTGCAGGCGCGCTGGCGCAGTTCCTCGGGAGCGAGGGTTTCGCCCGCGGCGTGCAGCGCCACGCCGTTGATGCTGGCCAGGGTCATCGCTGCGGCGGCTGGTTGTGGCCCGCGGGCACGTTCAGCCTGCGGCTGCGCACCACCTGGTAGGGGCGCAACAAGTAGCCCACCGCGGCAAAGCCGCTCCAGATGTGCACCAGCCGGCTGAACGGGAACAGCAGGAAGATCGTCATGCCGAGCACCACGTGGAACAGGTACGGCCAGGGCACATGGGCCAGCGCTTCGGCGTCAACCGCGCGCAGGGTGAGAACGCGCTGCGCCCAGTCGGCCAATACCAGCATCACGCTGCCGTCCGAATGGGCCCAAGAATACGGCAGCGTGACCAGGCCCACCACCAGCTGCACCCACAGGATGACCAGCACGGCAATATCCGTGGGGTGGCTGGTGGCGCGGATGCGCGCATCGAACACGCGGCGATGGATCAGCAACGACAAGCCGATGAAGCACAGCACTCCCGCGGCCCCGCCCGAGTAGATGGCCAGCATCTGCTTGACTGGCGCTTCCATGAAGTGCCCGTAGAACGAGTGCGGCGTCAGCAAGCCCAGCAGGTGGCCGAAGAACAGGAACAGGATGCCCACGTGAAAGAGATTGCTGCCCCAGCGCAGGCTGCCGGTGCGCAGCAGTTGCGAGGAGTCGCTCTTCCAGCTGTACTGGTTCTGATCGAAGCGGATCAGGCTGCCCACCAGGAACACCGTGAGGCAGATGTACGGATAAACGCCGAAAACGAAGCCGAACAGCGTGCTCATGCGGGCGTCCCCCTCGCGGAGTCGTCCTTGCGGACGATGCGGATAGGCTGCGGCTGCCCGGGCGTGGCCTGGCCTTTTGCGGAGCAACCGTCGAAGGCCGGCGGCTCGGACCAGGCGGCATCGAGCGGTTCATCGGGTTCCACTTTCACCGGCTGCGCCTTCTCGCCCGCCAGCTCGAGCAGGGCGCCGAGCACGCTGGCGTAGGCGCTCTGGCGCTCGCGCAGCGCGCCGAACAGGGCGTTGAAGATGTGCGCCATCTCGCCGAGGAAGGCCCGCGCCTCGCGCGGCGGCAGCGTGGACGCGAACTCCAATACGGCGGGCAGGTAGTCGGGCAGCTCGCCGGGCGCGAGGTACAGGCCCGCCTGGTCGTAGGTGCGCGCCAGGTCGATCATCGCCGGGCCGCGCTCGCGCGAGTCGCCGTGCACGTGCTCGAACAGGTGCAGCGAGGTGGCGCGGCCGCGATCGAACAGCTGCACGTAGGCCGCCTCGGCGTCAAGCGGCTCGGCGCCGGCGAGCGCATCCACCAGCGCGTCGAGCTCCGCCAGGCGAGCGGCGCCGACGGCACGCTCGCCGCGCAGCGCCTCGCGCAGCGCGGGCAGGTGGGCGCGCAATTCGGCGTCGGGATAGCCCAGCAGGCGCGCCAGCACCCGCAAGCTGAGGGAGATGCTCATACCTGCGCCTTGATCGGGATGGTGCGCTTGCGGGTGCCGCCGAACAGGCTCACCTTGTTCGAGCCGTCGGAGCAGCCGTTGCCGAAGGAGAAGCCGCAGCCGCCGCGGATGTCGAAAGTGTTCTCGGCGTACTCGCGGTGCGTGCTGGGAATCACGAAGCGGTCCTCGTAGTTGGCGATCGCCATCACGTGGTACATGTCCTCGACCTCGAGCTGGGTCATGCCCACCTGCTGCAGCGCGGCGAGGTTGGCCCGCCCGTCCACGTGCTTGGCGCGCTGGTAGGCGCGCATCGCCAGCATGCGCTCGAGCGCGCGCACCACCGGCGCCGTGTCGCCGGCGGTCAGCAGGTTGGCGAGGTACTTCACCGGGATGCGCAGCTCGCTCACGTCCGGTATCTCGCCGTTGCTCCGCATGTGCCCGGCGTTGGCGGCGGCGCTGATCGGCGAGAGCGGCGGCACGTACCAGACCATCGGCAGGGTGCGGTACTCGGGATGCAGCGGCAGCGCCACCTTCCACTGCACGGCCATCTTGTACACCGGGCTGCGGCGCGCGCCTTCCATCCACGCGTCGGGCACGCCGTCGGCGCGCGCCTGCTCGATCACCCGGGGATCGTTCGGGTCGAGGAAGATGTCGAGCTGCGCCTGGTACAGGTCGCGGTCGCGCTCCACGCTGGCGGCCTGCTGGATGCGATCCGCGTCGTAGAGCATCACGCCGAGGTAGCGGATGCGGCCGACGCAGGTCTCCGAGCATACGGTGGGCTGGCCGGCCTCGATGCGCGGGTAGCAGAAGGTGCACTTCTCGGCCTTGCCCGACTGCCAGTTGTAGTAGATCTTCTTGTACGGGCAGCCGCTCACGCACATGCGCCAGCCGCGGCACTTGTCCTGGTCGATCAGCACGATGCCGTCTTCCTCGCGCTTGTAGATCGAGCCCGAGGGGCAGCTCGCCACGCAGGCCGGGTTCAGGCAGTGCTCGCACAGGCGCGGCAGGTACATCATGAAGGTGTTCTCGAACTGGCCGTAGATGTCCTTCTGGATGTCGTCGAAGTTGCGGTCCTTGCCGCGCCCGGCGAATTCCCCGCCGAGGATCTCCTCCCAGTTCGGTCCCCAGACGATCTTCTCCATCGTCTTGCCGGTGATCAGGCTGCGCGGGCGCGCGGTCGGCGCGGCCTTCATCTCCGGCGCCGATTGCAGGTGGTCGTAGTCGAAGGTGAAGGGCTCGTAGTAGTCGTCGATCTGCGGCAGGTTGGGATTGGCGAAGATCTTCATCAGCAGCTTCCACTTCGCGCCCTGGCGCGGCTCGATGGCGCCATTGCCCTTCCTCACCCAGCCGCCGTTCCACTTGTCCTGGTTCTCCCACTCCTTCGGGTAGCCGATGCCGGGCTTGGTCTCGACGTTGTTGAACCAGGCGTACTCCATGCCCGGCCGGCTGGTCCAGACGTTCTTGCAGGTGACCGAACAGGTGTGGCAGCCGATGCACTTGTCCAGGTTCAGCACCATGCCGATCTGCGCTCTGACTTTCATGGGATTTC
>Ga0209592_1000607_pt1 | contig 11047 bp, 8 predicted proteins | sample PPLLak2March2015_2_FD_187251 | JGI IMG/M metagenome (GOLD analysis project Ga0209592, IMG submission 187251) | Freshwater sediment microbial communities from Prairie Pothole Lake near Jamestown, North Dakota, USA - PPLs Lake P8 Core (3) Depth... | ecosystem: Environmental > Aquatic > Freshwater >... | reverse complement strand
CTCTCACAGGTGCCTTTTGATGGGTGACCCCAAAATCGACTACTCTTCTTGCTTGATTGGATGAACCCCGCCATCCGAAGAAACAACGACCGGTGGTGCGGGCTGGGTATTGACGTAAAGACGGAAGATATCAGGTCTCGCATAATGTCCGACCACGTCGAAGTCGTATTTGCTTCTAGGGATTTCGTCTAAATCCAAATCTGCGGGTAGGATGCATGGTCCCTCAAAATTTGGTCCAGCCAAGATCTGCCCCAAGGGGCCTATGATGCAACTGCCGCCGCTCATGAGGATGGTCGCCGGGTCACTCCCCTGGATCGCGGCATAATCTTCAGGGCAATCGGCCCGGGTGAGATACTGGCAGCAGGTGAGGACGAAACAACGGCCCTCCAGAGCGATATGGCGCATCGATGGCAGCCAGGTGTCTCGATGGTCGGCCGTGGGGGCACAATAGAGTTGGACCCCCTGAGCATACATATGCATTCGAAGCATGGGCATGTAGTTTTCCCAGCAGATGACCGCTCCAATCTTACCCAAGGGAGTATCAAATACGGGCATGGTCGAACCGTCACCAAAGCCCCAAACTAAACGCTCCATGGCCGTGGGCATCAGCTTTCGATGTTTGCCCATCAACCTTCCGTCTGCCGAAAAGAATAGAACGGTGCAATAAAGCGTGCCACCGTCACGCTCGATGACGCCGATCACCAGATACACCCCCGCTTCCCGGGCGGCCTTCCCCAAAGCGTCACAAGCCGAACTAGGCACCTCCAAGGCGCTTTCATAATAGCGTCTGAAATCATCCCTCCCTTTTGGCTGGCGAAGGCCAATCCGTGCCCCAAAGTCCAGACCAGTGGGATAGGCTGATACAAAAGCCTCCGGCATGACAACCAGTGTTGCTCCTTGCCGGGCCGCCTGACTTACAAGGGAGTGGACTTTTTCAATGGTTGCTTTCCGATCAAAAACAATCGGGCTATCCTGGACAACTGCCACACGGACGATCCTCATTTTCGGTCCTCCTTGTGTCCCCATCGTATTTGGCTACAGGTAAGAATATACTCGGCAGCTTCGATGCTCGTCAAGTTGTTTGCCATTGAATAGGGATGCCTGTTCACAGCTCACCATCGGGTTGCAGGCGGCATACGTTTTGTTTTAGAAGTATAGATACGACGATGAATCAGAAGGATTACTATCAGATTCTAGAGGTAGAGAAAGAGGCTTCGCCTCAGAAGATCAAGGAGGCTTACCGGAGACTGGCGTTCCAATACCACCCGGATCGAAATAAGGGAAATCCCTCAGCAGTCGAAAAGATGAAGGAGATCAACGAGGCTTACGCTGCCCTCTCCGATCCTAAGAAAAGAAGCGACTATAACACATTTCATGAGCAATACGGTCCTTATGGATACGATCGGTTCAGGCAGACCTATTCTGAACAGGATATTTTTAGAGGGTCTGACGTCTATCAGATGTTTGAGGAAATGGCCAGGGCTTTCGGTTTCCGGGGCTTTGAAGAGGTCTTCAGGGAATCGTATGGCCAGGGAGTCCACACCTTCGAATTTCGAAGACCAGGAGTTTTTGGCAGAGGGTTCATATTTTTCGGTCCTGGCTTTCGAAGAAACGGTCGACAGGAGATTCCATCTTCTTCTGAGATATTGCCGGGAGTCGCGGGTAAATTCGTCCGTTATCTTTTGAAGAAGACCCTCGGGATGAAGGAACCTGCTAGGGGGAAAGACCTGGAGGATTTCATTTACCTTGATCCCCGGCAAGCCCTTGAAGGAGCGAAGGGGAAATACCTTCACCGGAAGCGATCGAAGGAGCTGATCGTTACTGTTCCTCCCCGAATGAAGGAAGGTCAGAAAATAAGATTGAAGGGGATGGGAAAACCTGGCAAAGAGGGTGGAGAACCGGGTGATCTCTATTTGAAAGTGAAAATCAAAAAACCGTTCCTAAAGAGAATGAGAGAACTCTTAAACGTTTAATCCTCGACGTTCCAACCTATTCTAACGATCAACGAACTCAAACGAAAGCCTGGCATCCTCAATTCGAATGCCAGGCTTTCGAATTCCCCACCACCCATCTCCCTTATGGTGGATCGTTTCTTGAACTAAGGATTGTTTATATCAACTAAGGATAACCCTTATTTCTGTTCCTTTTTTGAGGAAAAAGATGGTCTCCATTTAATACGAAAAAATAGGACGATGTCAACAAAAAAATTGGAGAAAACTAATCCCTCACTGAAGCGTGGGTCATTGGGTAGGGGAGGCTTTAGCCTCCCTATTTAGGAAGCGACTAAAGTCGCCCCTACTCCGTTTAGGTGAGGCATTACATGAGGAAGGTCCGTAACGGGGAGAGCAAACCATAAGCATTGACCTGCAAGTCAGGTCACAGGCTTAGGTTTCGTTTCTTGGGCGTGTCCTTTTGAACCTTGCCATTCTTTTTCTTAGCCATGACGAGGGGTTTTATTCTCTCATCCTTTGAAAGAGGAATGAGAAGGGTCATCCCTTTTGAGATACGGCTGGTCCTTTTCAGATCGTTAAGTTCAAGAAAAGGCTCAAGATCCACCCGGTAGTGTCTGGCGATCCCTGACAGGGTCTCACCTGTTCTGACAAAATGGGTCTTGAATTGAAACTTCTCGAGGGGCTGGAGGGCTTCGAAGTTTTTCAGGAAGAAATCTTTTTTCCCGAAGGGGATTTTGATTTCATACGCGTCTTCGTTTGGAGGGGTCACCCCTCTTTGAAATTCGGGGTTAAGATTTTTGATTTCCTCAACGGAGGTCTCACAGGCTTTGGCAACGAGGAAAAGGCCTGTCAACTCCGGGACCCTCACCTTCTCATACCGAAGAGGCTCCTGATATTCGATGTCGGTGAATCCATATCTTTCGGGGTCTTTAGCAATGAGCGCCGCTGCAATCATCTGGGGAACATAATTTTTTGTCTCCCGTTTCAGGTACCGGTATTCCGCAAGTTTCCAGAAGTCCCCTGTTCGATAACGTTTCATCGCGTTGATGATCTTGTATTCCCCTGCGTTGTAACCCGCAGCGGCAAGGTACCAGCATTCGAACCTCTCATGGAGGTCCTTGAGGTATTTGGCCGCGGCGAGGGTGGATTTTTCAGGATCCCTCCGCTCATCAACCCACCAATTCACCTTTAAACCATATCTCTTCCCTGTCCAGTAGATGAATTGCCAAGGGCCTGAAGCCCTGCTCCTGGAATAAGCATAGGGGTCGAATCCGCTCTCGATGAACGCGATGTAGACCAGATCCTCAGGGAGGCCGTGCACCTTAAACAGATTTTTCATCAAAGGGATATATTTCTGGGACCGGCCGAGCCAGGTAGCAAATCTCTCTCGAGCGCTGGTCTGAAAACATTCGATGAACTGTTCCACTCTCGCATTGATGACGATGGGGATATCGAAATCGAATTCGTCTGTAGACCGATCTCTGAGAAGGAACTCCATGTAGAAATTGTCAGTAGATTCTTCACGGCCAGAAAACGCCAAGGTCTCAACGGCTAGCCTTTCTCTACCAGGAGGAATGAAAGAAGATGATTTCTCCCAGTAAGACGCGGGGCTTTCTTGAACGGGGACTATTTCCAACTCTTGCCGAGTGGAAGGCACGTCTTCCTTTGTTGAATAGGAGTGGAGATCGCTTTGGGCACCCACGTTAGAGAGACACGAAAATGAGAGAAAAAAGATGATTCCTGTCAAAGAGACCTTCCGGAGCAAAAGAAACCTCCTCTACTCATGTGAATCGTATAAACCTACCCTATTTATGAAGCCTAAGGCGAAGAAGGTAGTCTGCATTTTTTGTGCCACGTGGAGGTTTTATAACTTCTTATAATTAAAGGCATTTTAGCTTCAAAAGAAATTGATCAAGTTTGAAAATTGACGGAAATTGGCAGGATCTTGAAAATTTGTAACATTTTGGGGCCTCTGGGTCTGGAAGTTGACCTCAGCGATGCATTCAACCGGAGGGTGAATGTGCTTCCAAAACTTTATAATTGCGGTTCTTTAATAAGTCTTATAGGGAACATGCGATTTTACCTAAGGTGACCTTTGCTATATGCTTATCAACGAAGTAGTGAAACGTTCAAAGGGACCGCCCTGCTTTCGCCGAAGCGGCTACGCGCAGGCAGGTATGAAGTTCTTCCAGCACATCCACTCCCGTGGTTGGGTCTCTTCGACTGGCAACGTTATTTATGAAACTGTCAGGTTAATATTAATTGTGGGTTCAGGACAAGGCGGATTGAGGGTGAGGCGCGAGGGGTATTCAGGTCGTTGAAACCATTTTGATTACACCAGATTTTAAGGTTATCCTATTAGGGTCTGACCGCCAGGGCCAGAGTGCAGCGTAGATCACTTGTGTCCCATCTTGTTTATGGAAAAAGGATTGCTCGATTCGCAACCCACCCAAAGAATCAACGAGCTCCTGAATTTTTTCCGGGAAACTCGCTTCTTTTTCAGACTCCTTGGTGGCAGGACCCAAGTGTTTTCTTAATAAAGAACGAAGGGCCTCAAGATCCTCCAGGGCAATGACTGCTTCAAGATACTCTGTCCCACGGGAGGTCGATCTGATATCCATCCTGAGCGTTTTCTTTATCTCTTCAATCAGGTTCATCGCCTTCTCCCTCTTGAAAATTGCTTTGTTGTGCCTGTCGCTAACGGCTCAATCCTTTCCAATCTGCAAAATAAGAAGGGCCAGAATGAAAATTCCTGGCCCTCATAGGTTCATGAAGGTCCCTTTACCCCGTTAGAAATTTTTCTTTGTTAACCAGGGGTCCCCTTTGGTAACCTACTTCTACCGGGGTGAGCGGCGGGAATGAAGATAAAATTCCTTTTAGAGCGACCACAGATTTAAAGCCCCGTGTGAGCCTTCCCGTTAGAAAGTAGAAGACTTTCTAACGGGGTTTACTTGGAGGCCATGTATCGGAGAAGGTCAACCACCCGGTTCGAATACCCCCATTCATTATCGTACCAGGAAACGACCTTGAAGAATCTTTTCTCTCCCTTGAGGTTGTTCTGAAGGGTTGCCAGAGAGTCGTAAGTGGAAGAACTGCTGGAGTGGATGAAGTCTGTCGATACGACCTCCTCGTTGCTATATTCGAGGATCCCTTTCAGATAAGACTCAGAAGCCTTCTTCATCAACGAATCGATCTCTTCGATGGAGGTATCCTTCCCGGACCGGAAGGTAAAGTCGACGACAGAGACATTGGGAGTGGGAACGCGAAAAGACATTCCCGTCAGCTTCCCTTTCACAGCGGGGATGACCTCCCCCGCCGCTTTCGCCGCCCCCGTCGTGGAAGGAATGATATTAATCGCCGCTGCACGGCCGCCCCTCCAATCCTTTTTGGATGGACCATCCACCGTCTTCTGCGTCGCCGTATAAGCATGGATCGTGGTCATGAGACCGGTTTCAATTCCAATCCCCTCTTTCAAGATGACGTGGACAAGAGGGACAAGGCAATTGGTTGTGCATGAGGCGTTGGAGACGACATGATGAGTTTTGGGATCATATTCTTTCTCATTCACTCCCATGACAAAGGTTTTGACATCCCCTTTTGCAGGAGCGGTAATGATCACCTTCTTTGCTCCCGCCTGGACGTGAAGCTTGGCTTTCTCCGCGTCTGTATAAAGTCCGGTCGATTCGATCACATATTCGACACCCAAGTCCCTCCAGGGAAGCTGCTCAGGTGTCTTCGCAGCCAGAACACATTTGATCCGATGGCCATTCACGATGAGAATATCGTCCTCCTCCAGGGGGGGAGAACTCTTTGCGGTGCCCAGAGCGCCACGGAACTTGCCGTGAACCGAATCGTACTTTAGCTGGTAGGCAAAATATTTTGCGTCGGTTGTAATATCAACGACTGCCACCACATCAAAATCCCCCAAAAGCCCCTGCTCAACCATTGCGTTGAAAACAAGTCTCCCAATTCTACCGAAACCGTTGATTGCAACTTTCACAGCCATAATCTCCTCCTGTCGCCGATTTTTTAAGAACGGATTCCAATCTCAGATTTATTATTAAATTTTACTACATTATCGACCTTTGAGCAATATCTTATTGGGAGATGACGGTGGGCTGGAAGGTCTCACAAAAATAGGGGAAGTCCTGCCAAGTTTCTCAATGACGGAGGGATTGGTACTCCCGCTCAGGTCCCCGCTCCACTCACTAAACACATCTGACCCATTGACAGCGGTCAAGGTGACATTGGTTCCTGAGCTGTAAATAGGTTGATCAGGATTCTTGGTCACAGTTCCGCTGCCAACCACGTTAACAGTTAGGGTATATTTTCCTACATAAAGATGGGTGCGGTTTCCTGTGTTATCGTAATAATATTCAATGATGTTTCCATCTCCATATTCGACTCGTATCAAACGATTCAGCTCATCGTAGACGTAATTTGCTGTGTCAGGGTAAGAAGTAGTAAACGATATGAGTATTAGACTAATGGCTGCAAGACTAATTAAGAGTCCATGTCTCATTTTCGATGGCATTTGTTCTCCCCCCCGAATCGACCGCAGTTTGAGTAATCCTCTCGGTCGTTGGATAGTACTAATAAGCAAACGTAATGTAGACCTCTTTCCTGGTCATGGTATTGTCCCGAATATACTCCGATACGTCTCCCCCTAAAGAGGCTTCTTTTTTACCCCCCCTTGGTGTTCAGTTTTCAAAGAGCGATATGAGGACATTTAGTAAATGTCTAAACAAGTTGTTTGTAATTTGTCACCGGTCAAGGGCTGACCCCAATTCCACACCATGTAATGTAGCTTTGCCCCAATGTCCTCAAGTGTAAAGATTCAACAACGTCCCCTTGCGTCCCCACAATGACCATTCCTAACACAAAAACTTTCTTAATTAACTTAAGTACATCCCCAAAGGTCGTCCCAGCTTTCCTACTTCGTCTTCCGAAGTTCCTTCTTTATTCTCTGAAGTTCCCCAAGCTCGCGCTTAAGAACTAAAATAGCGTTGTCTCTTTCCTTTTTCAACGAGGGATCGCTAACCCTCGATAGGCTGTCGATTCGTTTCTGTACAGTTCGTATTTTTGCATCCACATCATCCACTGTTTCGTGCGGCAACATAACAAATGTATCCTCAAACCGGTAACCCGTAAACTTATATTTCTGTAGGGTGCTCAATAGTAGCTTCGGATGTGTTTCCGCCAATCGGCCTAAGGCTTCAATCACATCTTCTAAATTCGCCCCATCAAAAAGACCCAAATCCCGGGATAGGACTGCCACGTCAACCGCATATGGATTTCCGGATTTCACTAATGCTATAAGGTTGTCAAACGCGTCCAAATCCGGTGTCACCTCTATGCATTTGGCTGCCTTATTACACGCCTTGAGGCTTTCTACAAGTGTTCCATAGGTAACAGGGTTCGGATCTTTCAGGAAATCGTTCCACTCTATATGACTTGCAGAAACAATACTTACAAAAGCCAACATTAGAAGCATCTGGCCTACACTATGTCTAATAGTCAGGTTGATCATTGTCCCCTCCATTCTTCACGGATCTCCGCTGTCAATACCGGTCTTTCCACCTATTCACATCGCGGACGGTTATTTCTACAGTAATTCTGCCTGTTATATCTTTCTCGACAATTTTTAATATCTTTTTCAGAGCTGTCTCAGAGTCGCTGACCCAGTCTTTCAAGCGATCCGTGCCTACAGCGAAGCATCCCTTCACGTCTCCCGGTCGGTTGCCTTTATGAATCTGGATATTCATGAATCCCGGCACATTTTCTAATTCTATGGGGTCTAGTTCGGGGTAGCGATAACGTCGGTAAGCAGAATATGTGCCAGTGGGTATCGGATCCTTATCTCTATTATCGCCAGCGCGCGTGTTTTCAAGTGTATATCCAGTGAATGTATCCGGAATCCTGTTGCTTGTCACCGTGATGGTTCCTGTTATAGAGTTCTTCGTTAAAGTATCTCTCACAATTTTGATCTTTACATCACGGCCCAAAGGATCGATCCAGTTCAGCGGATTGTTAAAAGCATAAAGCCACAGGTTAATCCCGCCCTCCAGGCCAATCGGGTCGGGGGTGATGTATCTGCCGGTCTGAGGATTATAGTACCTGAAGTAGTTATAATGGAGGCCCGTCTCCGAGTCGTAATATTGGCCCGGCAATCTGAAGGGATTCTCTACTGTCTGGACTGAGATGTCTGCCCCTCCGAATGGGGTATACGCAGCTTTCCAGACGATGGTCTGGTTATCGTTCGTCAGAATCAGTGGAGTCCCCAGGTGGTCGTTGTGAAAGTAGGATACGATCTCTGTCTCTGAGGGCTTCGTTATCATCGCCAGAAGCTCGTCTCCAAGGTAGACGTATTCTGCAATCATCTCCCCGTCTTCGTCTGTCTCTGCGATCAGATGGCCCCGGAGGTCGTAATGGAAGATTCTCGTCTCGCTCTGGGTCACCTTCTCGATTCGCTGGCCTGCTCCGTTATAGGTGTACCCGGCAATCTGGTTGGCACCGTCCCACACTTCGATGAGCTGATTGGATGAGTCGTAAACATAGGTGCGGTCGTTGGTAGAGACCGTGTTCGCATTGTCATCGTAATCGTAAACAACCGTGTCCTGCCCCCATGTGATGTAGGCCAGTAAGTTTGTATACTGGTCATAGGTATAGATCCCAGAGCTTTCAAGGGCCTCGTTTCCCGCTGCTTCGTCATCCTCCAATGAGGTCACATTGCCATTGGCGTCATACTCGTAAGTCCTGTCAAGGACCGGGTCTACCAGTATGGATGTGCTCCTGTACTGGTTGTCATACCCCTGACTGAGTGAAAGGCTATTCCCATACGTTAGCCCTGTGATCCCTCCAAAGGGCAGGTAGGTGATAGACGAAGCGAGGGTTTTGGCTTGGCCATTCAGGGTCGTGCCAACCTGCGTAATCCTTCCTGTCACATCTAATGTGTAGGTGACTTCTCTGCCGCTTGGGTAGGTGATGGAGGTGAGGGTATTGTCATCGTTGTAAGCATACTCGGTCGTATATTGAACACTCTCGATTGTCTTTTCTTCTTTTGTCAGGTTCCCATGGGTATCATAGTAGAAGGTGTAACTGCCGCTTGGATCAGTTCTTCCGGTAAGTCTTCCTTTGCCGTAGGTGACCGAGGTTGAATCATAGGTGAAAGCAACGTCCTCAGCAGTACCTGGGAAGTCGATGGCTGTGAGCCTGTTCAGGGCATCATAGGTGTAGTTAACGGTTGTTCCGTTTGCATCGACCCTCTTGGTGAGGTTTCCTGCCTCATCATATTCGTATTTGGTAATACCCGTATCCGGGGAGGTGGTCTGGTTTTTCCTTCCAAAGTCATCATAGATGTATGAGGTTGTGTGGTTTCTTGGATCAGTGACTGATGCAGGATTGTCCTGGGTGTCATAGCCCTGGTCGGTGGTAGTAGATAAGGGCTGGTTTATCTGCATCAGTCGGCTCAGTGCATCATAGACGTATGAGGTGGTATTGTTCTTGGGATCTTTGATCGAGGTGGCGTTTCCTCTTGTATCGTAGGAGTATTCGGTGTAGGTTTGGCTTTGGTCGGGATTGATGATCTTTTTCAGACGGTTGTAGGCGTCATAGGTGAAATCGAGCTGTTTTTTTAGAGTCCCCTGCGGGTCTTTTATCTTCTCTTGGGTTCGGTTTCCCTCCACGTCATATTGGTACTGGATCTTATTGTTGAGGCTGTCTTTTATCTCCGTCAGTTTGTTGGCAAGGTTGTAGGTGAAGTCAATTTGATTTCCTTCGGGAAGGACGATGGAGGAGAGGTTTCCCCTGACGTCATAGGAGTACTCCGTCAGGGCATTGGTGGTGAGGTTTTCAATGGCTATTAGCCGGTTTCTCTCGTCGTAGGTATACTCGGTTTCTACGTTATTCGGATCCCTAATTTTCCCGACGTTTCCATTGGCATCGTAGTTCGAGAACTCTATTCTCTGGCTGAGGGCATTGACAATGGCTTTGAGTTGACCCCGGTTGTTTCCCTCCTGCTGGGTGTTGTCATAGTATTCGAAGGTAGTGGTGTTTGAAGCCCTCGGGCCATTGATCTCAAGAAGCTGCCCGGGGATATTTTCATTGTACACGTGCTCGGTCGTGTAGGTCCTCTGGGTGGGGGTCCCATTGATGAGCACATAGCCTGCCTCTTCCCGGGAAGTGATGTTACCTCCGGTATCGTATGTGACGGTGACCACTTTGTTCTGCCCGGAGGAGACCACGCTTGGCTTTGTCTCGGTCTCGTCGTCCAGAAGAAAGGGATCGTTCTCGCGGTGAGTATAATCATAAGTGGTCGTCCTCTCTTCTGACTTCCCCACGGCCTCTGTCATTTCCACAATGTCTCCAACTTTATCCTTGGGGTCCTGGGGATTGTCATAGACGTAGTGGGTGGTGTACTGGTTTTGACCATCTATGAAGGTCACATCCGTAAGCTCAAGGTAGTTACTGTATTGAAAGCTCTTGTTTACCCCTCCGCAGGTCGAGCACCCCTCGATTGCCTGGACCACGCTTATTCCATCGATGGAGGCGATGGTGTAAGTAGTTGTTCCGGTAGAACTTTCCACCTCCGTGCCTCCAAGCGGATAGCTAAGGGTTATCTCTTCCTGATGTACACTGTCTTTGATGTGGCTGTAATAATTGTTTACCCCCGAATAGCTGTCATATCCCCAGTGGCCGATGAGATTGCTGTCGGTGTCGTACTTATCGGTCAGAAGGTGGTTCGAATAGGCATAGCTGATGGAATTATCATCAGGATAGGTCACGCTTGTCAGGTCTCCATTGCAATCCAAAGCAAAAGAGGGACTGTCCCCGTCCACGCTTGTATCCCCCGTGGATCCTGTTCACCAGGAGTGCAATCGGCAAAAACCTCTTTATCCCCAACCCCTAACCACAGGCTCAACACCAAAAGCCCAACACAAACAATCCTGCCCATAACGCCCTCCACGAAAAAGGCCAAAGCGTGGGATAAATCCCCCCCTGGCCAAGAGCCCCGGCTCTTATTAAGAAGTTTGACTGCCTTCCGAAGCTCCCAAATTGCTGATAGAGATGTGAACACCGACAGAACCATATTGTCT
>Ga0209592_1000603_pt1 | contig 11063 bp, 5 predicted proteins | sample PPLLak2March2015_2_FD_187251 | JGI IMG/M metagenome (GOLD analysis project Ga0209592, IMG submission 187251) | Freshwater sediment microbial communities from Prairie Pothole Lake near Jamestown, North Dakota, USA - PPLs Lake P8 Core (3) Depth... | ecosystem: Environmental > Aquatic > Freshwater >... | reverse complement strand
ATCACCAAGCTTCAACATTGCACCAGCCCAATTGTAGTTTATATCTGCAAACCAGCTTGAATGGGAAAACATTGCTTCGTTGATATCACTTCTTGAAGCACCAGCTGGATTCCAATACAACGAACTCACATCACTTGCTGTTGCAACGAAAGCTCCACCCATCGAAATTGCGCGAGGACCAATACCAATGTTAAGAAATGGTGCTGCTGTTGAGCCTATTTTTGATTGACCAAACACACAAGCAACAGAGAGTAGAAAAACTATTAAAATCTTTTTCATAATTACATTCTCCATTATTTAATTAAGGCAAATTTGCCAATCTTGGTGCCAATATTCGGTGCATCAACAACAAACACGTATATACCAAACGCTACATCAATATTCTCTTCGCTTCTTAAATTCCAGTAGACATCACCAACATAGAGGCTTTCAGCATAGAGAGTTCTGACTAATTCCCCTCGAACCGTAAAGATCGAAATTTTTGATCCAGGTGGAACATAAGTAAACCTTATTTCCCTTTCCCCCCTTCCGCTCGTTTGAGTACTAAGCAATCTTTGCTCACCGGCGTGAGTAACTACATACGGATTTGGAACCACTTTGATTTTATCAAGCTGCTCTTTTCCAAGCTCATTATCAATTCTGGCTCCCTGCATAGTGAAGAAGAAGCTGTCATTTTGATTGAACGGCTTTAGGGTAATTATATTAAATGTACCTGAAGATTCTAAAGGCGCACCCAATGTGGTATAAGCGATGTCAACTCTCCAGGTTCTTACATACCTTCCCTGAACGTCTTCCTTAAACCAAATACTATGAGTGGTGGCTAATTGACCAAATAGTGCATAAGCAAAATCCACATATTTGTTCTTAGTAAGATTTTTAACTTTGAAGTTAGCCTCTTTAGCCGGAATTATACCGCTGGTGCCTGGACCAACTGTATCAACAACTGAGGTATCAACGATTGTATCATAAAATTCAATCACATAGTCATTAGGAACATTATATCCATCATACTTTGGATTAGCAAGAGCAAACCGGTATACATTATAACCTGGTGCTGGAGAGGACGAAATATTTTCAAAATAAGTTGTATCTAACGTGATTCGATCATTGTAAAGCTGCATCCTGAAACCGTGACGAACAGGAGTTTCTCCGGCAAAGAGTTCGTAACTATCTATTAGTACCTGATAGTCTGCTTTATAGTACGCCTGACCAGTTACAGCAACTTTAGAACCATTTACTATAACCGTATCGGTACCAGCAGGTAATGGAATCGAGTCATTTGGATTAACGATATAAGTTTGATTTGCTAAAGGTACAAATACTGTATCCGGCGTCTGCAAATCAAGTAGTGACCAGTTAGCTGTAACGTCTGTTAGTCCTGTATCTTCAAAAACAATTTGATAATTAAATCCATTCCTAACCTGTTCTTCATCTATTATCTCAACAGCTGCATAACCAGTTCCAAAAAATGGATCTGATTTAGTGAGATCATCAAGAAATGCGTTTGAGTAACCGGCAGGTCTCCTTCCCGGAGTAATAAAAGCAGTGTTATCATCGAGAATAACTTCCCCAGTATTTGAACGGAAGATGAATTTAGAATTCTCTTCGGGGAATATATCGGGTGTTCCATTACCATGATCATACGCACTCACTGCGTAGTAATAGGTAATTCCCGGAGTAACCGTTGAATCTACAAAGCGATTTACAATTCCATTATTTTCACCGAAATAAAATGTTGTTCCGCCAAAAGCTTCCAACAATTCTGCACTCGGGATGAAGAAGCCGCTATATTCATTAGAAAGATCATATTGGGCTATTGGTTTATCAAAGGTTAATACTCCAAGTGCATTAGTAATTACTCTTGCATCCCTGAAGTTTGCATCGGTCGCTCTGTAAATTTTGTAACCCTCAAAGTCCTTTTGTTTGGTAACAAAGTCTCTTGAGTTCTCTGTCTCATCACCGTCCCAATAAATTACAACCTTGCCGTCATTCTGTGTGATATTAATTACAGGCTTTTTAGGCGCTTGCGGAAAAGCATAACCTGCATTATAAATCTGCTGCACGATCTTTTTATTTTTTACTATATCATCCAAATCTTCACCGAAGAGAAGCGAAACTGAAAACCGCTCAGGAGTTTTTGGGAACAGCGGGAAGAAACCTGAACTATAAATAAAATCACCATCCTGTGGTGTTGGAGGGACTACGTCAAATCTTCCTGGTGTCATTCTATTCCAAAGCGATGAATCGATGCTCAGATCAGGTCCACTCTGAAGTTCAAAGAAGTTAAATCCAGTAAGTCCTATTTGATCTGATTCATCCGGATCAGTTTTGCCAAAGTTTGGTTCTCCCTGAGTAGGAATTCCATCAGCCTCGCCCTGATCTGGTCCCGGGTAACCATCATCATCAGGTCCTAATCCGTCTGCACCAACATCATCAAACAGAGGATCCCAATCTTCATCTTCATCAATATCGTTATCACGTCTTTCATCAATAAGAAGATCATTCTCACCTTCTCCTGTTACATAATTTATATATGATAAACCAGGTAATCCTCTTCTAACTCTTGTTTCATAGTGTGTTGCCTGGTTTTCATCAACCAAACCATCTAAATCATTATCTATAGCATCATTAGCAGATGGATCCGGAATGAAAACTTCCTGACCATTTACAATTGTAAGTGTTGCATTTCCCTCTCTAAACTGGGTCACACCTGGCTCAATAATAAATCTTACTCCCAAAGAATAAACAGTATCGGTTGTTGACTTAACAGTATGCAGTCTTCGCTTATAGATTCTTAAACCCTGTGCATCAACTGTATCTGATATTAAAACGACCTGATCGCCTTCGTTATAAATTACGGCATTAAAATCAGAGACAACAAATCTTGGTGATGAAGATTTAGAATCATTATCATTATCAATTCCATCAAAAGGATTACCCGGAGATTCAAGGAATGCGTAACCTACATAACCAACTTTCTGTCCGCGATTTCCAATACCGTCGCTATCCCAGGAATATGTTATCCAATCCTGAACATCAAAAAATCCAAGATCATCCTGGCTGTCACCATCTCCACCAGCAAGTGTTCCGACGACGGTTCCAAAGTCTGCTTTTTTATAAAGAGTTGTGCCATCATTATTAATTTCGTATAACCAGAAGATTGCATCTTCAGCCAAGAAGCTTGACCATTGAAAGCCTCTTTGCCTCATCCGGAGAGCCATACCGTTACGGTTCAAGTTAGTAGTGTCAGGTTTGAAGTTTCCGTTAAACTCATCATCCCAATCATCATCTGCTTCAAAGAAAGATTCCTGATCAGCATTCTGAATGCCTCTTCCAAAATATCCAAACCACTGAGTATTCCCATCTTCATCTTTCCAGAGTCCTGCAATGGGATCATTCCATCCTTCAATTGGCCAGGTATCAGGAAGGTTACTCATTGCAACGCCCTTTACATTTGGATTTCTGAAACCCGGCGTTGGATTCCAGCCCCAGAAATAACCACTGGGACTTTTTTCATCAAATTGACCTTTACGCGGTCCGCGTGAAATCACAACCGACTGAAGAGTATCGTTCAGAGTATTTATGAATTCAACTCCGATCAGTGGTATACAATCACCTATATAATTTTCACCTGAACCTAAAGGCCATTCGCCTCTGATATCAATACCTGTATTAATACCAGCTATCTGCCCATCATTATAATAAGTTATACCTGCCCTGTTTCCTGTATGATAGCCAATCGTTAGTAATGTTGGATCGCTTGTTCGTTGAGCTAATATGTTGAATCCGGATAATAGGATTAATATGATATATAATTTCTTCATGATTCCCTTTACTAAAAATTAAAAGTTAAAGCCTAATCCTAATTCTACTCTCCTGGGTTCAGAAAAGTAGGCTGGGTTAGTGTAAAACTGATCTAAGTCATTGTTAATAACATCAGTAAAGTATTCAGAGGGAACATTCTTTTCTGCTTCCAGCTTTGCGAATGTAAAGAACGGATCGCCAGTATCTGTGTAGAGGTTTGTTGGATTATCAAAATCAAGCAAATTAAATACTCTAAGGAATACAGTTAACACCGTGCTCGAAATTTCAAAATCTTTATATACTCTCAAGTCCACATTAATAACAGTCGGTTTATTGTCACTGTTTCTTGGAAAAGCGTTTTGAGTTACTCTGGTATTTTTATTTACGCCAGGTGTATATGGCTGACCGGAAAAGAAATTGCCAATTACTGAAAATCCCCAGTCTCTTGGTTGTGTGTATGCAATGGATACGTTAAGAGAATGTGTTTGGTCCCAGTTTAGCGGAGCGATAAAAGACTCTGGTAATGCACCACCCAGTGCGGCATTTCTTGAATCGGCTGGATCAGACGAATTACCTTTAGTGTCAGAGAAAGTATAGTCAATATATGCTGCTAATCCACCTGAAAATCTTTTAGAGAACTTTAGCACAAAACCTCTGGCATAACCAAAATCTGAATTAATGTATTGGCTGTATGTTTGAGCACCACCAAATACAACAATATCCTGTGTTTGTGTTCCGGTTAGATTTCTGAAATCTTCAAAGAACACAGTTGCATCAACAGACATATCCTCACCAATTTGCTGTTGCACACCAATTTCACCTTTAACCGTTTTTTGAGGTTCTAAGTCTGTATTACCAAACAAGCCGGCGTTTCCGGAATTAACTCCCAGCTTGAACCTTGGATTGTCATATAGATATTCATAGCGAGGAAGCTGTAAAAAGTGTCCGTAAGAAAAATGAACTACGCCGTTAGCAGAAATTGGGAATGCCAAACCAACACGCGGGCTAATCTGTGTTTTGGAAGAAGCATCTTTATACCAATATGCTTCTCTTTCCTGAAGGGTCTTGGTTGTCTCTCCCGGATCCTGAACACCATTTCCATTCAAATCATTAAATCTGTTATTTGGTTTGAGCGGATTATAAATATTAGGATCGTCAATTGTGTATCTGATACCTCCATCTGACAGGTCATCGTTAAGTACAACACCATCAGGTTGAAAATGGTCCACTCTTAAGCCCAGATTAAAGATCAGATTAAATGCCTCAAACTTTGACTGAATATATCCAGAAATTTCGTTCGGATTATGCTGATAAGTATTGTAGTCTGTTGAGGTGATGGAAGGAATCATAACATTATAAGGTGTAACTTTCTGCCCGTTTGCATCAGTCATAGGCACCAAATTAATATTCTCGAGATATAATTGGTTGTATCTGTAATCGCCGCCAAACTGTAAATTTATTTCCTGGTTTAACTGAGTTGTCCAATCTAACTTAGCACCGTAAGTGCCAGTGTTTCTAACAAAACGGTTATTATTTGTTCCACCAACAGCAAAACTATATGGCGGAGTTACAACATTTGAATTGTCTTCGTAATTAGTGGGCTTAGCAGAATTGCCAGTATAAATATCCTCAAAAAGATATTGACGATAATCCCTGAAAGAATAACTTAAATTTAAGGTATAAAAACTGCTTGCCGATAAAGCGTGATTAATTGCAAAAATATTTGTGTGTGATTTATTGAATCTCTGTAGATTATTATCTGGTGTGAGTTTGTTTGTGTAGTTATTGTTATCTAAATCAAAATAGTTTCTGCTTTCAAGAAGATAATTATAACTCAACTTAATTCCCTGGAATAAGCGGTATGTTATCTTACCCTGTCCATAGATAGTTTCACTTTCGTTCATCGAAACATATTCCTTATCGCCGCTCTGCTGAACAGTGAGTTCCTGGGTTTGAGGATCCTCAATTGCCCTGTCACTGATAAGGTAATACCTTTGACCATAAATTGATCCCGAATTAAAATAATATCTTCCATTCACATAGAAGAACAAATCATCTTTTAATATAGGACCACTGAGACTGCCTTCTATGTTTCTAATACCAACCGGGCTGACATCATCAATATTAGTGAAAATATCTGTTTTATCGGAAACATAATCGCCTGAATATGCCTGTACATTCCCAGCAAAATTATTGCTGCCATCTTTTGTAACTAAATTCACAACACCAGATTGCGCCTGACCATACTCAGCATTAAAAGCACCACTTATAACCTGCAATTCCTGGATTGCATTCTGGTTAACATTAACGGTGCTGCTTCCATCATAAACGTCTGTTACTGGAACACCATCAATCTGATAAGCAATCTGATTGGCTCTTCCACCCCTGATATGAATATCTCCGCCAGCTGATATAACCACACCAGCCTGAAGTCTAAGAACATCCTGTACTTCAGCTACTGGCAATTGAGAAATTACATCATCACCAACAATAGCAGTGCTCGAAGTTAAATCCATTCGAACCAATGGTTTAGTGGCGATAACGATTACGTCTTCGCCTAATTCAACAGAGGCTTCAGATAACTGAAAGTCTATTGTAGTGGTGAGATCAATTGAAACTTTTACATCCTGAAATGATACGCTGTTGTATCCTATTGCAGATGCTTTCAGAACGTAATTTCCCGGTGGAATGTTAATAATTGAATAGTAACCATCAATATCTGTTGCAGCTCCAAGAGTGGTTCCCATAATCACTACGTTTACAAAAGGAAGTGGTTCGCCGGTTGCAGTGTCAGTAACCCTTCCGGCAAGTCTTCCGGTTGTTCCGGCAAATGTAAATTGGTGGGAAAGAAATATCAGAGTAAGAAAAATTTGTGAAAATATTTTCATAAGAAACTCCTTTTTAACATTCTTGCCAAAACTGGTTAAATGCAGTTAAAAATTCTTTAGAGTGATACTACCCGTTGAGTAACTTATACATTAAATCACTTAGCTGAAGAGAAATTTCCTGTTGTAGATCTTTACTGCGGCATATTTATAGTCATCCATTCCACCAAAGAAGGATGGTTATAACAAAAAGGATGGCTTACTATATAAGGAATTAATTAATTGAATTACAGTAAAAATTTTCTAACGGATACTCCAGGTTTAGTTAAAAATTAAAAGAAAAAGCTTAGTTACTTTAATAATATCATTTAGTGCACATGCAATATTAATATCATTTTTTACTATCAGCAAATCAAAATAATAGGATACGGTTTTTGGTAATTAGTTAATGAAACCGGCTCAGAGCCCCAGGCAATTTTAATTCAAACCGCATAAACCAGATGTGCATCCATTGTAGGGAAGACCACAACTTCCATTTTGGCAGCCGCTGTCAGAATGACTTACATTGTTGTTGGTTGTGGAACTGAATGATGAAAATAATTTTTTATTTTCTTTTGAATTGCAAGCAGGACAATGAACATCCTCCTGGATTGTAGTTGATTTGTGGAAAACATCAAATTTCTTATTACACCTCGAGCATTTGTACTCATAAATAGGCATATCTTAATCCTCCAACCCAAGCATTTTCATCAAGCGACCATGAGCTTCTTCGGGTACTTCTACGTTGTATTTGCGATAGCATTCTATGGTAATCTCAACTGACTTAAAATATTCTTTACAGTTAGGACACGAATCCAAATGATTTCTGATCTCAAGACATTTTTCATCGTTGAGCTTTTCACCAAGACTTTCGCAAACATGCTTCATCACTTCCTTACAAGTTATTTTTTCCTTTTTCATCTGCTGAATGCCTCGTTAATTTCTTTTCTTAGAAATGCCCTTGCACGATGAAGTCTGGATTTAACTGCAGGAATTGAAAGCTCAGTCACCTGTGCTGTCTCTTCCGTTGAGAGACCTTCAACATCCCGCAATAAAAAGACCATCCTGTAATCCGGTGAAAGATTTTGAATGGCCTTGTCAAGAATATTTTTCAGTTCGGTATTTTCAGTGTCTTTGTATGGTATAGAACTCCAATCAGCAGCATACTTTTCTTCAAATAAATTATCATCATCATCAAACGAAACAAAAGATCGGATTTTAGCTTTACGAGCCATCATAAGACAATGGTTCGCAACTATTCTGTATAGCCAGGTAGATAGTTTTGAATTGTGATCAAACTGATGTAATGATTTAATCATGCTGTAAAATGTTTCCTGCATTATATGTTCAGCATAATTTTTATCCCGGCAGATTTTAAATGCAAAATTGTAGATGGTTTGTTCATACTTCTTTACTAATTCTGCCAGAGACGGTTTATCTCCGGATTGTGCTTTTTGAATAAGTTCTTTTTCTTCCATCAGTAAGATGATTTTAAGTAATTTAGGATTCAAAACTAATGATTTTATGGTTATGTTACTTATACTTAAAGCAAATCATAGAGTTTAATTTTGCACTTTTATAAACTGATACCTAATTTTAGTAATGTATAATATTTAGATATTTATTAATTGATAAATGCCCACTTATAAGACGATACAGGATATAAAGAACAATAAATTATTTACAGGAATAAAAGATTCCGTCTTATCTTCATTCTTCGATCAAAAAGAAATAAGGGAAGCAAAAGAAGGGGAAATAATTTATAAGACTGGTGATCAAAGTAATGCACTATACCTTGTTATTAAAGGGGATATCAGAGTTAAGTTTTCCAGTAATAATTATGTGAGCAACAGAATATTTAATGATTTCTTCGGAGAGAAAGAGCTTATCGATGAGACCAGAAGAATTTCATCCGCAGTAGCCTTCAGTAAACTAACATATTACCGTTTGGATAAAGCTGTTTTCAAAAATATTGCAGCTAAAAACCCGGCTATTGGAAATAACCTGAATAAATATGGGGAGCTTAAACTACCTGATGTAAATATAGATCTTGATAGAAAGTTTAACATTGTTGATAGAAAAAAACCTGTAAGTTTCAAAGCCTTTTCAAGCGCCGGAAATTCATTGAAAGATGAAAAGCCAGAAGAATCTTCACCTCCGGCTGTTGTTACACAGCAGATTCTTCCCGATCTCGAATCATTAGATGAGGTTCTACCGGAAGAAAAAATTGTAATGGAAGAAAATGTTCAAAGCAATGATGAGGAAAAACTAAAAAAAGAACTGCTTGAAGATCCTTCTGACTATAAGAATTGGCATATTGAAGAATCTAAAACAGTTTTAAATACTGAGATTGCGGAACAGAAAAAATCGATCAAACAGTCCGATGAAGTGGTAACAGATTCCAAATCTGAAAAAAACATACCAACAATAGCAGTTGAAACCGGAATTAACAGAGAAGTTGTACGAAAGATTTTTGCCGGAGTTGACAGAATTTATAGCAGCATAAACATAAGTGACCTCGTAATAAACTCAAAGCGTGCTGTAAAGGATTTGATTAATGCTGAGGGCGTAGATATGGTATTAATTGATGAAAAACTATCATCAATACAGAAGATGATTGGAGAAGGAGATAAACTCAAACAGGAGCAATATCCTCTGTCTGAAGGATTAACAGGAAGCTGTGCGTTGCAGAAGAAAATTCTGAATTTTGAAAGACCAACGGAAGATAGTCGCTTCAATGCTAAAATAGATCAGCCCGGATCCGCAAGTTTAAAGAGGATTGTTTATTTCCCTGTAGTGAGCGACAATGGAGAGACAATTTCTGTAATACAATTTGCAAGAGAAAATAGAAAATTTACTGAAGAAGATATTTCCAACCTGGCAATGATGAGCAAACAGATAGAAACAGCGATAGAGAGAACCAAGTTATTGGAAGTGCTCATAAAGGAAGAAAAGCAAAATTCAGGGAACAGACTTCGTGAATTAATAACCGATGAAATTAAAGTTCCACTTACAATCATTAATAATTATACTGAAATCTTAAGCGCAAAAAATCTTCCTACAGAAGCAGATGACATAATCAGAATGCTTCAAAAGCAGGCTCATTCAGTTGAAGATATTTCCGAGACCCTTTTTATCTCGTTAATTGACGAGTTGAAACCAAGAGGTAGTAACATTCAATTCAATGAATTTATTGATGATATACTTGAACTTCTCTCCGAATACTGTGAGGCCAGGGATGTAAAACTTTTCAAAAAAATTGGGGAGAGTGCTGTAGTGAATATTGACCGGGCAAAATTCTATACCGGTATATTTCAATTAATAAAAGCCAGTTGTGATGATTGCCGTAAAGGTGGCAAGATTTATTTTGGAACAGAATTTACTGAGGGGTTGATCACAATTTCTATTCAAAATGAGGGTAAAGGATCATTAACCGAACCCGAGGGTGATATACAGGAGTATTATTATTCCGGTAAAAAATTTAAAGATGACGATATGAAATTACTTCTTGCAAAAAAATTAATCCATTATCATTCAGGTCAACTTAATCTTGAAAGCATAAAAGGTAACGGTTCAACTTTCCGAATTACACTACCAGTTGTTCAGGCAGAAAACAAGGACAATTGATAACTAACTCAGATTAGAATTTTTCAATTGAATGTTTTATGATTTAATTACCATCCTGGGTCCAACCGCTTCTGGTAAAACAAGCATAGCTGTACAACTTGCAAATGATTTTAACGGCGAAATAATATCTGCAGATTCAAGACAGGTTTACAATGGAATGGATATTGGTACTGGCAAAGACCTGATCGAATTCCAAAAAAATAATGTTAAATATCACCTGATTGATATCGCGGAACCATTCGAAGAATATAATCTCTTCCGTTTCACAAAAGATTTTCAATCTGCATTTGATGAAATTAAAAGCAAAGACAAACTTCCAATTTTGGTTGGAGGGACAGGATTGTACATCAGTGCTATTCTTCAATCATATCAACTGCCTGAAATTGATGATGATAATGAATTAAATACGTTAAGTCACCTAACCTATGCCCAATTGAAGGAAACTTTAATCAAACTAAGACCTAAACTTCATAACATAACTGACCTTACAAGTAAAGATCGGCTCATAAAAGCAATATTGATTGAAAGAGCAAAAGAAAAAGTAAATCCAACTTTTGGTGAATTAAAATCACTGAATATAGGAATTAATTCAAAGCGTGAAGAAACAAAAAGAAGAATCACCGAAAGATTGAAACAAAGATTAACAGCAGGATTGATTGAGGAAGTAGAAGAGCTGCTTCGAAAGGGAGTGTCATTGGAGAAGCTTAATTACTTTGGATTAGAGTATAAATATGTTTCTCAATACATTGATGGTAAGTTAAATTATAA
>Ga0209592_1000602_pt1 | contig 11068 bp, 9 predicted proteins | sample PPLLak2March2015_2_FD_187251 | JGI IMG/M metagenome (GOLD analysis project Ga0209592, IMG submission 187251) | Freshwater sediment microbial communities from Prairie Pothole Lake near Jamestown, North Dakota, USA - PPLs Lake P8 Core (3) Depth... | ecosystem: Environmental > Aquatic > Freshwater >... | reverse complement strand
GCTCATTTTATACGGAGACCGGCCTCTTCCGATTTATCATAATTCGGATACACGATTTTTTTCGCATTTCTTGACAGGCAAAGAGAAATCCCTGTCTGAATACGATGGTTTAAGAATTGAGATCGGATTCAGGGCTATTATTCCCGAGAACTCGGGACCGCGAAACCGGAATCAGATTAAGTATCACTGCCTGAAAAAAGTAACATCAGAGCTGGATAATCGCAGTATCCCGCTTTTTCTGGATCGCTGCCTGGTACTCCCTGATTTTGTGTGCCGGAATGCCGGTTTGTGCAGCCAGATTGTCTGCATCCGCTTCGAGAAGAGCAGAAGCATTGATGATCCCTGCAGGAGCCAGTCTTCCAATCACTGCAGCATCGATTCCTTTGATCTTCAGGAGTTCCTTCTTTCCCCGCTCAACCTGGATTTTTGAGACTTTTTTCGGTACAGGCTTTTTCAGGTAGGTGCAGACCAGGTCAACATGCTTCTGGACGGTGCCGGATGACATGCCGGTACGTTTGCTCAGGACATCTACTGTATGGGAACAGAACGCTTCCGGGCTCGTAATACCTGCGGCCACGTATTTTTTCAGGCTGACAGCAGGGATCCCGATCTCCCTGAGCACCTGCCCGTAGTAGGTGATCCTGGCCTGGGCAAGGATCTCTTCAGATTCTGCTTCGCCGATACCGGCCGCTTTCAGCATCGCCACATCAGCATGGGCAAGACCGGAGAGTTCGGTAATCCCTGCAGTCTTGAGGGAGGTCAGGATCTTTGCATAACTTCGGCCTTTCCGGGGGATCAGGTGGTCACGCATGAATTTGCGGCATTCGGAACGGCGGCGGAGTTTTGCAAGGACCGAACCGGCATCGGCGATGAGCGTCTGCGCAGTCTCCGGTGGAATTTCCAGCCGTTTTGCAAGGGACTCGGGGGTGCTGTGGGCCAGCTCAGCGACGGTGTAGATATGCTGTGCCTGTAGCTTCTGTACGAGATGATCGTCCAGGGACGGGATCTCGGCAAGGGACTCCTTGTTTGAACTGATGTGGTGGCAGAGCGGGCAGCCGATATCCCAGGGACGGGCGCCTTTCCGGACGAGCCGGACGTAGTTGAGGCAATGCTTGTCACAGACCTCATCGGTCCGCACCGCAAAACCCCACTGGGCCATGGGCAGACCGATGTTGAAGGTGCACTCCGGGTACCGCGAGCAACCGATGAACTGGGTGTTGCCCCGCAGGTGTTTTATCGCGAGAGTCCCTCCGCAGGCGGGGCATTTCCCGAGGTTCATCTCCTCGGCGGTCCTGCCCCTGATATCATCGCCTATCACGGCCTCGTTTGCCTCGAGCTGGTCAAAAGCACGGTGGAGCATCTGGCGGGATTCCCGGATCACGTCTTCCCGCGTCCGTTTGCTCTCCTTGATCTGCTGCATGTGTGCTTCGATGGTCTGGGTCATGTCCGGGCGGGTGATCATATCCGCGTGCTGTTCGAGAGATTCAGTGACCACCCGTCCGACCAGCGTCGGGCGAAGGGGAGTACCTTCCACGTATTTGCGTGAAACCAGCTTTGCAATCACTTCGTGGCGGGTGCTCTTTGTGCCAAGGCCCAGCTCTTCCATGCGCTGGATCAGCTTGCTCTGGGTGTAGCGTGCGGGAGGCTGTGTCTCTTTCTCATCGAGGGTTACCTTTTTTACCGGGAGGTGTTCGCCCACCGTAAACGGGGGCAGGATTGTCTCCTGCGCCTCGCTGTACGGATAGACCGCGTGCCAGCCCGGTTCAATGAGCTGGCCCCCGGTTGCCGTGTATTCTTCCCCGCCTGCTTCGAACAGGACTTTTAAAGTCTTCCACCGTGCATCCGGGGAAAGGGTTGCGAGGAAACGCCGCAGGACAAGCTCGTATATCCTGAAGGCATCGTCCCCGAGAGCCTCCCGTGTTGCAGGGCCGGTAGGGTGGATGGGCGGGTGATCGGTCGAGGATTTCTTGCCCCTTGTCGGGACAGCCCGCCGGTTTGCCATCACCCATTCCACGTCTTTTTTAAAGGGAGAGGCGCGGATGGTCTTTAAGATTCCTTCGAGATCCAGGGAGGCCGGGTAGACCGTGTTGTCCGTTCTCGGGTAGGATATGAAACCGTTCATGTACAGGTCTTCTGCAACCCGCATCGCGTTTGCCGCAGAGAAACCGAGGCGGGCTGCGGCGACGATGTAGGTTGTCGTATCAAAAGGAGAGGGTGCACGGTCCTGTTTTTCGCCGAATTTAACATCGGTGACCATAAGCGGGGCTTTCGTGCGGTCACGGGCGAGTTCTGCTTCACCTTTTTCATGGAAACGCCCATGCGTGTGCCGTGCCTCGATCCGCTCGCCATTCTTTTCGGTGTCCAGCGAGAGCTGCCAGTATTTTTCCGGTATAAAGGCCTCGATCTCCTTCTCCCGGTCAACGATCATGCCGAGTGTCGGGCTCTGCACCCTCCCGACCGAGAGGATGTTCTGACCTCCCCTGCGGGCTGCAAGGGAGATGAACCGGGTAAGGGATGCGCCCCACATCAGGTCGATGGACTGCCGTGCTTCACCGGCAGCTGCCAGGGCAAAATCGAGTTCCGTGGTATGGGAAAATGCATGTTTTATCTCCTGCGGGGTAATCGCGGAGAAACGGGCCCGGTCAACAGGTACCTTTGCATTCACGGCACGCACCAGCTCGAATGCCTCTTTGCCGATGAGTTCTCCCTCCGTGTCAAAATCGGTCGCGATGGTAACCCGGTCAGCCTGTTTTGCCAGTTTCTGGAGAAGGGCGACAATCTTTCGTTCGGTGGGGATCTTGATGGTCTTTGCATCGATCAGGCTCCGCGGGGTAGACTCCTCGCTGCGCCAGTTCTTGTAGCCGGGCTCGAAATCGATCTCCACCACATGGCCACGCAGACCAACCGTCGTAGTGTCACCAAAGGTATACGTGGATACACCGGTGTCCTTGTGCTCGGTGATCTTCTTTCCATCACTCAGGATCTCGGCAATGCGGCGGGCCGATATGTTCTTTTCCGCAACAATCAGGTGCACCGGTGTCACGCCTCCTTTTTGAGTTCTTCGGCAAGCAGGCGGTTCACTTCAGCAGGATCGGCACATCCCCGGGTCTTTTTCATGACCTGGCCGACGAGGAAATTGAATGCCCCCTTCTTTCCCTTCCGGAAATCTTCCACCGCCCCGGGATTGGCAGTGAGCGCTTCGGTTATAGCAGTCAGGATCGGGTTAGATTGACTTGTTAGGGAAGGTTCTACTCCGGATTTTGCATCAATTTCATATCCCAAGCCCAATGGAATAGTGACTGAAACCTTCCTCAGGTTCAGCCGGTCTACAATGGCGAGCGGTTTTTCGCAAGGCTGGTTGTTCAGGTGCTGGTCGAGCATGACCCGCAGCACCTCGATCCCGCTGGTATCGGTAATTACCCCTTCACGGATAAGCCCGATGAGACCGGTAAATGTTGCCGGGTCCACCGCATCAATACTCATGTCCCGGTAATTCAGCTCACCGATGAGCGTATCGGAAATCCACGTGTCAGCGAGCGTCGCAAGCCCGGCCGGGTCAGGCCTGACAACCTGCTCGTAGAAATTCGCCAGCCGCAGGTCGCCGGTCAGCGTGCGGGCATGGTTGAGGGAACACCCGTACTGGGCGATGAACCGCTCCCGCCGGGCATCCGGAAGCTCGGGGAGGACGATCCCTTCCACCCATGACTGGACGTGGAGCGGGCGGAGGTCCGGCTCGGGGAAATAGCGGTAGTCATGCTCCTGCTCCTTTGAACGGGAGGACTGGGTGACGCCCCGCGCCTCAAGGAAGTGTCGGGTCTCCCGCTCGACCTTCTGCCCGCGGCGGAGCTGGCTCTTCTGGCGGGTGATCTCGAAGGTGAGGGCCTTTTCCACGCCCTTGTAGGAGGTGATATTCTTGACTTCCACACGCTCGCTTCCCAGGATAGAGATGTTGGCGTCAACCCTCAGTGAGCCTTCCTTCTCGGAGTCAAAGACGCTGAGATACTCAAGCGTCGCACGGAGCTTATTCAGGAATTTTCTCGCCTCCCTGGGAGAACGCATATCCGGCTCGCTCACGATCTCGATGAGAGGGATACCGGCACGGTTGTAGTCGACCAGCGAGTACCTGCCCCGCTCGGCATTTCCCATGTGCACGAGCCTGCCGGGGTCCTCTTCTACGTGGACACGGGTGATCCGGATGCGCTTCTCGCCACCCTCGTCTCCCTCGATCTCAAGATACCCGCCCTCTGCCAGCGGTTTGTCGTACTGGGTAATCTGGTATGCCTTGTCGAGGTCCGGGTAGAAGTAGTTCTTCCGCGAGAACTCCGATTCCTGGAGCACGGTGCAGTTCAGTGCCTTTGCCACCCGCATCGCGTATTCTATTGCCCGCTTGTTGAGCACCGGCATGGTGCCGGGCAGCCCGAGGCAGACAGGACAGACGTGGGTGTTGGGACCGTCAGCCCGGTAATCGGTGGAGCAGCCGCAGAACAGTTTGCTTTTCGTGTCGAGCTGGCAGTGGACCTCGAGACCGACAATGACCTGTCCCTCAGCCATCAGATACACCCCTGTTCATAGGCATACGCAACATCGATCACGCGTTCATCCTCCCACGGCCTGCCCATAATCTGCAGCCCGACCGGCATGCCCTCAGCCGTTCCGCAGGGAACGGAAATCGCGGGGATGCCGGCAAGGTTGACCGGGACGGTGAGGATATCGGTAAGGTACATGGAAAGCGGGTCGCTTTTCTCCCCCAGCCGGAACGCAACCGTGGGCATCGTAGGCCCCGCGATCACATCCACGTCTGCAAAGACGCGGGCAAAGTCCTTTTTCACATTCCCGCGGGCAACCTGCGCCTTGGCATAGTACTTCCCGTAATAACCCGACGAGAGTGCAAAGGTCCCGAGCATGATGCGGCGGCGCACTTCCGTACCGAAATTCGCCCTGCGCACCTCCTGGTAAGCCTCGTGCCAGGACTTTTTCGCATCTGCTGCCGGACCGTAGCGCACGCCGTCAAAGCGTGCGAGGTTGGAGCTTGCTTCGCAGGTGCAGATCACGTAGTACGCGGCAAGGGCATACTCCATCGAGGGAATGCTGCAGGGAATGGTCGTGGCGCCGAGTTCTTCGAGCCTCCCGACAGCCTTGTTCACGACCGCCGCTACCTCCGGATTAACACCGCTCCCGAAATATTCCTGCGGGATGCCTATCCGTAAGCCCTGGATATCAGCACAGGGGGTATGGGTATAGGGCCGGTCATATGAGGTTGAGTCACGGCGGTCATACCCGGCAATAACCTGCATGAGGACCGAAACATCGTCCACGGTCCGGCCCATGGGCCCGATCTGCTCCAGTGAGTTTGCGTAGGCGATCAGCCCGTACCGCGAGACCCGCCCGTAGGTCGGTTTCAGCCCGACGATCCCGCAGAATGCGGCAGGACAGCGGATCGAACCCCCGGTGTCGGTGCCGAGTGCCATCCGCACCATACCGCCGGCAATCGCTGCGGCGCTGCCTCCCGATGACCCGCCCGGCACGCGTCCGGTATCACAGGGGTTGAGGGTGGGGCCGAACGCAGAATTCTCGGTAGTGGTCCCCATGCCGAACTCGTCCATGTTGGTCTTGCCGACTATCGCCGCTCCCGATCCTTTAAGGAGCTGGACAACATGGGCATCGTATGGCGGGATGTAGCCTTTCAGGATTTTTGAGGCACAGGTCGTCTCGATACCCTGTGTCGAGATATTATCCTTGACGGCAACGGCAATACCGCCGAGCTTTCCTGACCCGTGCGTAACTTTTTTACAGGTGGTAAGGAAGGCATTGTACCGGTCTTCCGGTTCAAAACAGCACTCGTTGTCTCCCACTACATCACCCGTGGCGCTTTGATAAACCCGTCTTCCTGTGCCGCAACGTTCCGCAGCACTTCCTCGCGGGGGAGGGAGGGTTCTGTCTCATCTTCCCGCATGACATTGCAGAGATCGCGGGTGACTGCAGTATCTCCCGAGACCCGGTCAAGCACGTCAAAGTATTCAAGGATTGCATTGAACTGGTGAGTAAACGTACCCAGTTCTCCGGTATTGATGCCGACGTCGGCAAGTTCTGCGATATGGTATACTTCCTGTTCAGTGGCCATGTTCCACCCTGATAATGTGGTCTATGTAATCTTGTATGGACGTTTTATAACCATTTTTACGGGCAAGCTTCTGCAGCTCCTTCCAGATGCCGCTCCCGTACTGCATCGCTTTCTTCTCGTACCAGGCAAATTCTGCGGGGATATGGCGTTCTGCGACCTGCCGGAGCGGGATCTTCCGCCGTCCCCCCTGCACCTTTGCTTCGGCCGGGATCGCACGTGCAGCGCGCACTACGCGCACGTCCATGTACGGCATGGAAAGATACACGCCATGGAGTGCCGCCACGGCCTGGTCACGTTCAGCCTGGAGTTCAAGCCCCAGGAAATCGCGCTCGAGATCCTCTTCAAGGGTAGTCGTATTCATATACCGGGTATACCCACCGAACAGTTCATCTGCCCCCTGCCCGGTGATGACCCGCCGGTATCCCTGCTGTCCTGCACAGCGTGCAATAAAGTACTGGGTCAGGGCGATACTGGTACTGACCGGGTCCTTCACCGGGATTACTCCGATGACCTGCGGGAGGGCAGTCCCGATCTCCTTTGGCGTGATGGTCACGCAGGTAAGGGAAAGCCCGAGCTCATCGGCGGCATGGCGTGCCTGCCTGAGGTCGTGGGAACCCTCAAGCCCGACTGCCACGCACTCACGCCCGGCGAGACGGGCGACAAGTGTCGAGTCAACGCCTCCCGAAAGTGCAGTTACGCCTTCGTCGCTCCGCAATTGTACCGCTGCCATAATCGCCTCTTCAAGCGGCAGGCCGGGAACAGGAGGATTGATTGCCCCTTTCACCTCACCGTCACAGATGAGGGTCCCTTTCGGGCAGTTGCCCGGCATGATCCCGAAGTGGTCGCGGGCCCGGCACCCTGACCCGGCAAAGAAAAATTCCCCGCCGAACCGGAGGATCTCATGAGGGCGGTTAATCAGGACGGATTCGACATCCTTCAGGGAAAGTCGCTGGCCGTCAACCTCGACCCATCCGGAAAGTTTTATAGTACTCATGGGTAACTCATCATTCTTTGATTGTCCTTCTTCAATACTCCTGCGATTGTACGGTATCCCTGGGGTGCAGTCCTGACGCACCATGACCGGAGGTTCCCTCGCCGGAAATGGATATGAATAATTATTCCGCTCAGACCCTGATGATCCTGGCATCCGATGTGATGTGGGATTGACGCCCTGTCGCTATGTACAATGACCCCGACACCTCTCCAGGGGTCGCTCGCCCGTGGCGTATGAGGGACGTAAAAATTCCTGAAAACCACTCTGCTCCAAGACGTCCTGGAGGCCTTGAGACGGATACACTAGTACGATGATTTTCCCGGAAGGGCCTGTTAAGATACTCCCTGTGGCTGGGTCTGATATCTTTTCCCTGACCGTCATGACATTTTTTTAATTAACGGTGCTGATCATGGGAATATCGCCAATGGAGTAAGCCACCATTTACAACGCCTCCATCAACGTTCCGGGTATTAAAGAGCAACATTGCCGCAATTTTATCCCGGTTACAGTCTTAAAGAAAAAGAATCCGGGAGACGCGAAAAAAGGCTGCAAATACATACGGCATGCGGATTTTCTTTCACTGCCAGCTCCCGCACTTCAATGGACGGATGTCGCAGGCATTATCATTAACCGTACGAAGAGCGGGATGAGAACACAGACCGGACAGGTGAAACAGATCCGGACAGCTGAACCTGCATTTCCGGAGGGGGTCCGGTCACCCCATCTTTTTTTTTAGTTGTAAAGTTAATAATTCAGAGCGCCGGGATAACTTTGTCCGGCCCGTACTAAGGACTTAATATATCAGAGCGCAACTTCATCATTACCGAATCGTGCGAGGGTAGGAAAGCCCGGCCAACTCCGATGGACTTAAGATCCATTCCTGCAGAGGTTCATGCGTTCGAATCGCATCCCTCGCATTTTTTACCTATCCTTGTCAGGTTTTCCCCTTTGAGGTAATTCACCAGATCCCTGCAGGCATTGAAACCATGTTCAGCAGAGTTTACCTGTTTAAAAACACTGCCGGTCTCTTAGAATTATACCCTGTAAGATTAACACTGAAACCGTGATTATCCCTGGATGATCTGCTGCAATGACAAAAAACCTGGTCTTGAAGATGAGAACAAACATTCATCCAACCATCAGGAATCCCGTGAAGCAGGGCTGCCCGTACTCCTGAAGGGAGCACGCAATTCCGGGCACACGACACTGCAGAGAGTAAAAAAGGTTATAGTTCCTTCGTCCTCTTGATAAGGAAGACGGCTCCAAGCAATCCTATGATGAAGGTTGCGGGGAGGACCACTGAGGGGAATTCCGGTATATTGCTGCCGGCAACCCATGTCTTGAAGGCATTGTTTGTTTCGAGATGCGTCTGTGCAACCTGGTCAGGCTGGTCAACCGGTTCATCCCAGGTGGCAATTATCGTATCCGTACCCGGAGAAGAACTGGAGTAACTCCATGTCGCAACACCGAATTCATTCGTAACCGCTGTTCCGGTCAGACCGGCATTGGGACCAGCGGTAATGGTAAAGGTGACCTCCTGGCCGGAAAGGGGTTCTCCCGTGTCAAAAATAAATGTTGCAGTCAGTATATGAGTCTGGCCCACGGTATTCGTTGCAGAGGTCGGTACCAGGCTGCTTCCAGATACCAGACTGGAGCCTTCGATGAATACATTGGAATCATATAGTTCATCGCCAGCGTCTGCTATTGCCAGCTTCATGTGGTGCTTCACATTCGGAGTCATCTGCGCAGTCGCGGCGAATACTGTCGTAAGACCGTCCATTTCTGTATCGAGGAATGGCCCACCGTCATCTAGATCATTGTTGACATAAAACTCAGGATGAGATGGGGTACCGACACCGAAGGGGTTGCCATTGTTGACATTATTGATCGCTACCGGTATGGTTGTTCCGGGGATGAGCGCGATATTCTGACCGTCCACAAAGAAACCAAACACATCATTATATTCACTGTCCACATACTCATTGTATTCGTCAGAAGTGAATACGTAGTTAAACTGGATGATGCCGGCCGCAGGAACGAAATCAAATTCGAGAATGCAGGCATCGTGGGTGGGGAAACCCGGAATCAATGCGTCCAGCTCCGGATCACCGGGCTGATTGAAATCCGCAGTTATGTCATCGAGTGTATTTGGACCGATAACATTGGCTATATCACCGCTACTGATAATGACACCCTGGGTAATTCCGATTATACCGTCACCACCGGCAAATGTCCCCGCGCAATTACCGGCTCCCGTAAATTGAGCGTCCGATATAGTGACGCCAGATCCAACCAGACTTTGGGCAAGAGAATCCGCGTCTGTCATATATACAGTCGATAGAGGATTTAATTGTATAACGAAATCCTGCGCGATCGCTTCTTTTTGCTGACCTACACGCTCTGCAGAAGCAACACCAGTACAAAGCATAATCAGGATCAGGACAACCCCAATTACTTTGGTTTTTTCAAATACCGTTCTTAGAACAAATCCTGACATAAGACACCCCCAGCTATATGGGAATGGTTTAGTGATACATCTTCTACTTTATAAAAGGATGCTATTCGCCGGTGCATGGCATCATGTCTGACAGAAGGGGAGGGGAAAGTTGTTGAAACACAATCCGGATTCAGCCAGAAAAATGTCGTTAATATTAATGCACATTATTATATATTTATAAAAGGATATAATGCACCGGTGCCAAACCCTCTTGCACTCCTTCGGCAGCCTCATGATGAACATAGATGTCTTCCCTAACCATCATCTAAATCGGGTGCATCTCTCAAGATAAGAAAAAACTCAAGATAAGAAAAAACCGAAATACAATTCGAACTTACATTTCCGTTATCCGTTCCAAAATCGCTTTAAGGGGAAACTGATTGATAAGATTTTTCTGAAAGGGAAGACGTTTGTATGAAGATACATTCAGCCGGATGTATGATATCGGAACGGTAAGGGTTTATAGGTGATAATCGTGCGCGGGAAGGAAAATCCGGTCAACTCCGATGGACATAAGATTCATTCCTGCAGAGGTTCGTGCGTTCGGATCGCATCCTTCGCATCATATCCCAATAGGAAATTATAATCTTTTTGATGATTTAGTGGAGATCCAGATAACCAGATCTCGTGGTGAATGAATGTTATGGGATATTAGTATACCTGGTTAGTACGGAACTCTCTTCCTTCTCATATATCAGAACAGGAATTAAGCAACCTGAAGGTTAAATTTAATTATAGTATAGTTATGATATAGTACCTTCAATAATGTATCAATATATAATAGAATCTATTGATGCCTATGCAATGCACCATTGCCTGCTAGTTAGGTTTATATTATAGAGTGCATATATGGATGTGTCCTTAGGAGGAATGCTAACCATGAGAAAAATGTGGATACTTGCTGCTTTGGTCGTACTGCTCATCGTCAGTCCGGTCATTGCAGAAACGCCGACAACCGAACTCACAGTCAACGGAGAACCGGTGAACCTGGAAGGTAACCTGGCCGTCACTGTACAAGGTTCAGGTAACGATGTGAAACAGATCTATGAGCTTACAGCCCCTATCAAAACTGCCGACTATGAAATCGTGAATGTTATCATAAATTACAAAGAAGATCCCTCTATCAGCTATGCCATTGCTATTATTGATACGGGAGCCCCAAGCTCGTTTGCATTTGCCTTTAGTTCGCCAATGAACCCGGTAATTGCCGGTCCGAACCTGGTCCGCAGCTCCATGTCTCTCAGCACCACCGATGGTGGCACTGACGGGGTTGTAGTTACCTCTGTTGCACCACCAGCGGGAATTCCGGTCGATTCTGACGGTATAACAGAACTGCAGGTGACAACGGTATCCGATGCGTCTGTCCGGAATAACATCGGCCTCGATCTGGGAGGACCCGGAATAACCTTGCCCAATCCCCCTGAGTCAAGCACCTGGGGACCCTTCAGTGAGGGAG
>Ga0209592_1000601_pt1 | contig 11072 bp, 10 predicted proteins | sample PPLLak2March2015_2_FD_187251 | JGI IMG/M metagenome (GOLD analysis project Ga0209592, IMG submission 187251) | Freshwater sediment microbial communities from Prairie Pothole Lake near Jamestown, North Dakota, USA - PPLs Lake P8 Core (3) Depth... | ecosystem: Environmental > Aquatic > Freshwater... | reverse complement strand
AGTATCCCCGGGCTGAGAAAGCCGGCACCCGCAAGCGCTCCCCCGACAAAAAGGAGTGAGTCTCCGGGGAGATAAGGAAATATCACAAGACCCGTCTCACAGAAGATAATCGCAAACAGAATCAGGTACGTCCAGACCCCGTATGCATCAATAATTCCCGGCAGGTATTTGTCAAAATGAAGTATGACATCGATGATGGACAGAAATGGATCCATTTCAAGGTATTTTGGCTGTGGCGAATGATAAAAGAATTCCTTAACCTGTTCCTTTTCTTTGACCTTTCCTTGAATTCAGATGGAGCGTTACCAGGGCTGAATTCCTTAATCGCTTCTCATGAACCATCAAGAGACCTTTCAAAAATACCGGAAAAAGCGTAGCTGCGGTGCAAAAAGAGGATACTTAAAAAGTGCATGAGAATATTACCAAGAAATAGTAGTATTTCCTTATGAGGATCACCCGCCACAGGGCCTCTCCGAGGCACGGCGGGTCATGAAGATTTTTAGGAATTTACATAACCGGTCGGTTGCGAGGGCGTTTTTTGGATGCATGGAATTCATCATCTATTCAGATGAAAATAAAGTCTGGGTTTGCATACCGTGGGGATTCCCGGAGAGGCGGGTGTTCCCGATACCGCTGGAGCGGTTCATACTGAGAGCACAAGCATGATATAACTCAAGCTCGCACTTTTTTATCATGCAGTTCAGAGTCATGCTGGTAATCATAATCGTTCTTTGCGGAGCTCTTTCATCCGCCGGATGCACATTCAGTAAGACATCACCGTCTACATCCACACCGGGTTCCGGTATGGGATCCGTACCAACAACCGGTTCGGCATCATCAGTAGGGGTTCTTACGACAGTAACTACAAGTACAATTCCAAGTTATAATACGGTAAAAGTGGATGTCTTAGAAAAGGACTACCTTGGGAAAATCATGGTGATCTTTCAAGGTGGTGAGGGGATGATCCACGTGAAAAAGATCGAAGTGAAACTCACGAGGGCTGACGGAACAGTCCAGAACGCCACAATTGGGATCAAGAAAGGGGATCAGGTGGAGCTTGATGGAACTAGGGGCGAAGGACCGCTCAGAGGCCCGATTGACCGTGTTGAAGTCTGGGTCACCATGGACAATAGTCAAACTTATAAAACGAATGATGAGCTCAGGGAGTATCGGACCCGCTGAAGGCCGTATTGTCAAATAACCGGCTCCATTTTTTAATTTGTATTCCTCAACCGATTATGCGTGTAAACTGGCGGCTGATTCACGCAGCACAAAATTCGTATGCAGCACTTTCTGCGGCATGCGAGCAGGACGGGTATCTTCTCCTTCCGGTCAATTCCCCACAGGATGACGTGACCTGCTACAGTCTCAACTCGATCAATGCATCCCTGTACCTGGATGAGATTACTGCAGCAGACTGCATAACCATAGTTGGTGGCCCGCACGCAACGGCACACCCGCGTGAGACAGCAGAATATGCTGATTACGTGGTTGCCGGTGAAGGAGAATATACCCTTCCCCGCCTTCTTGCACAGATAGAAGGTGGCAGGGACGGGAAGATACCCGGTGTTGCGACAGGTACCTGGTACGAACCGGCGGATTCCTGCGTCCGGCTTGATGCGTATCCGCCCTTTTCCAGCAGACAGGGTTACGTGGAGATCAGCCGGGGCTGCCCGTTTTCCTGCGGTTATTGCCAGACACCGGATATATTCGGGCATTGCATGAGGCACCGGACTATTGACTCGATTGCGGCGTATGCGAACCGGTACAGGGATTCACGGTTCGTATCGCCGAATGCCTTTGCTTACGGCTCGGATGGCATCCATCCACGCTGGGAAAAAATTGAACGTCTCTTTAAAAAACTGGAGCACAGGATATATTTCGGAACATTCCCAAGCGAGGTGCGTCCCGAATTTATCTGCGAGGAATCGCTGGGGCTCGTCACCAGGCACTGTTCCAACACAAAACTCCATTTTGGAGCGCAATCGGGAAGTGATGCGGTGCTGAGGAGACTGTTGCGGGGACACACCGTAGACGATGTGATCGGTGCCGTTGAACTCTGCAACGAGTTCTCGATCACTCCTGTTGTAGACTTTATCGTCGGGCTCCCGTTCGAGGCCGATACCGACCAGAAAATGACCCTCGACCTCATCCAATGGGTAGCCCGGTACGGAAAGGTACATGTCCACCGTTTCCTCCCCCTGCCCGGTACTCTGCTTGCCGGCACCACCGCGCGTTCACTCCTGCCGGAAACCGAAAAAATCTGCGGAAAACTTGCGCATTCGGGTAAACTGACAGGCTCATGGAATGATCCTGAGATAAGGTTTTTTAGACACCCTTCAAATGATATACCATGAAAGATGTGCTATTGATAGCAGATCTCCATGGTCAATTCGGTAAAATTGATTCATTTCTGGATTTGAGTCCGGAAGCGGTATTTATTGCAGGCGATATCACCAATATGGGTCCGGTTGAAACGGTCGATGACGTGTTGTCACGCATTGATGTGCCATGTTTTGCAGTGCCCGGTAACTGCGACCCGCGTGAGATCCTCGAAACGCTCGAACACTCAGACACAGTATGTCTCCATGGTTCCCAGATTAACCTGGGCAGGATAACGATTGCAGGTATCGGCGGATCAAATCCTACACCCTTCGGTACACCGTTCGAGATGACAGACAAGCAGATAGATGACGTAATGCACACAGCAATGAAAAAGATGGAAAAAACCGTTCACAACGTCCTCCTTACCCACACCCCCCCCTATGAAACTCTCGACAAAATCAATGGCGAACATGTTGGGAGCCGGAGTATCCGGAAGCATATGAAATCCTTTGATCTTGTCTGTTGTGCTCACATCCATGAACAGCGGGGTGTCATGGAGGTAGATGGTGTAAAAATTGTAAATCCCGGTGCAGCCATGGATGGTTATTGTGCGATGCTCCATTTCGGGACAGAGGCTCGTGATATCAGGATTGAACTCCTGACCGTTTAGACAGGAGCAGTTCAAGGTATGAGGCGAGGATCGGCTCGCCATGAACACCAATTTCTTTTGAGATTTTTTCTACCTGTGCGGCAGCAGCGACATGGTCATCGTGCTCAGCCAGAACTTCTATCTCGACAAATGTACCCAGTTCATCAACAGAATCCAGGGATATCGCGGTAGTGCCGATCTGGTAATTCTCACGCCATTTATTTACCTCGGCTGTGCGGGTAAACCCGAGACGATCCAGGATCATTTCAAAGACCTCGCCGGATTCGACTGCCGTGTTGAGCTCTTCGCGGGCTTTGAGGCCGGATGCCCCGATCTTCGCTCCTTTGTAGGTGATAACCGCATGATCGTCGGTATATCTGACCCGTACTGCCTCATCGGTTACACCGAAATCCCGGTGGGGAGCATTGTAATATACATCATGCTCACGTTTCCTGCCGGAAAACCGTGCATTGTGCATAACCAGCTGACGGCGTACCGGATCGAGCGATGGAACCCTTACTTTCAATTCAATTTCAAGCATGACTGTGCCACACGTTTATCTGTTTTCGTTGCAATTTAATATAGTCAGGTGAACCATGGCGATACAAGAAGGAGATTTTATTAAACTGAGCTATTCGGGCAGTGTGAATGAAGAGATTTTTGATACCACCGATGAGGCAGAGGCAAAATCTGCCGGCATCCACAGCCCAAACGCGATATATGGCCCGGTCACTATCTGTGTCGGGCAGAAACATGTCATACTCGGTCTGGACGAGGAACTTGTCGGCAAGGAGGCCGGTGCAGAAGGGGACGTTGTCGTTGCCCCTGATAAGGCATTTGGGGATCGCGATCCCAAACGCATCAAGTCATTCCCGAAGAACCAGTTCAAAGAAAAACCTGTCCGCGGCATGCCAATAAAGAATGAGGAAATGGGAGATGGAACCGTCGTTGATGTGATCGGTTCCAAGGTGATAATTGATTTCAATCCACCTCTCGCCGGACAGACCCTTTCTTACCATTATAAGATTGAAGAGCTGGTTGCCGATCCGCTCGAAGAGCTGAAAGGCCTGGTCCGGCTGTACGCCGGAAAGGATATGGAGATCGCAATCGATGACGGCAAGGCAACCGTCACTCTCCCGCCCGGTATTAACTATGACCGCCGCTGGCTTCTCTGGCGGGGCAGGATCATCCACGAGGGTTTTGAGTTAATCAGCGGGTTGTCAGAAATCACGCTGGTCGAGACCTTCAAACGGCCGGAGAAGAAAGAAGAATAAGTAGTATCCGGTTTTTCCTTTTTGACTATAATTGCATTCCGGCAATTTTTTTCTTTCTATGTTTTTGTGTACCGGAAAAACTCGCATGTCAATTTATGTAAGGGACTATGGTCACGTGAATACAAGGTTCGAAGCAGGAAATGTGTGATATGAATGGTTTTACTCCTTTCTCTTGATGAATGAGAATTTCTGTAAGCCCGCTCCAAAGTAGATTAGGATTCGATAATTTTCATTGTACTCTCTGACCCGCCGTGCCTCGGAGAGGCCCTGAGGCGGGGGATTATCATAAAATCCAATAATCTTTTGGAAATGTACCATTAGCTGACACTCCGAACCATGAAAAAGTTCACGAAACGGATATTATCAGGAAACTGCGCCTCAATTCAATATACGCTAAACGCCGCCGCCCCCGAAGGGACGCCCCCGCGGCGGTTCAATCACAAGGATTGGTGAATTTTACCAGAAAGGCTCAATAACTTCACCATTGCCGCCGTGTTCTTGAAGGGGCTTTAAGGATGAACTCGCAACCGCGCTATCTTCCCAGGATAAATCAGCATTTTAATTGAGGATCTTTTGCTATCCGGTACCCCTCGTTATGGCGTTCTCTCAATGTTTGATAGCACAATGATTATTTCACATCCTTTCGAGAGTGGTGAAACATCTCGGTTTCCATAAAAACCATTGAGCCGGACCATGCCGTATCTTCAACCGGATAAAACGATTTATAGTGGCCGGATTAATTCATGTACATGCATGTGAGTATGAAAAAAATCACTCTGGCAATTTTCGTTCTCTTTGTATTTGCTCTCGTTGCTGGCTGTACCAATTCCAGCCCGTCAAATACAACAACAACGTTGACTACCGGAACGACGGTTCCGGGATCAGGTCCCGCGTTTATTGCCGGAGATATTGTTAAAAGTCCAACCTCTACCGCACCGACTGCCTGGTTGATCATCAGTTATGATGCATCCACCGATACGTATGAACGAGCAGTGATCTATCCGAATGCGGACGGGAGCTGGGGCTACCGTCTGAATTCTAATCAAGTACAATCCAGCAGAATTGTAATAGACAGAGATTATTCGAAGATTACCAACAAAGCTCCGGCATCAATCCCGGTGCGGACGCCTACAATCCCGGCAACCACTGCAACGGTCTCTACCACCACAACGGTTACTGCGACAACGACAACGGTTTCATCTGACGTAAAACCCACTATCAGGAATATTATTCCTGATGAGGGAACTGCCGGTAACGTCCTATCGATTACTGATCTTACCGGCACCAATTTCCAGAGCGGAGCAACCGTGACGCTGATGAAGAGCGATAACCCGAATATCACCGCGACCAGTGTCAATGTGGTATCTTCGACCCTGATCACCTGTACTCTTTCACTTCCATCGAATACCACTGCCGGTTCATGGGATCTTGTTGTCACCAATCCAAGTGGTCAATACGGCATCTATACGAACCTGTTTATCATTCACGGTTCCGCCGATCCTACGGCTACTACCACTTCTTCCGGGGGAATTGGTATTACCAGCATCGATCCAACGTTCGTTGCTGCCTCCAATACATATCTCCCCATCACGGTCTTTGGATCAAATTTCCAGAACGGGATTACTGCACGACTTACCAAGAGCGGTAACTCGGATATTGTCGCATCCACAATATCCCGTACAGATACCACCCAGATGAGATGCTTCTTCAATATCCCAAAGCTATCGCAGGGAACCTGGAGTCTGGTACTGACAAATACCGATGGTTCGACTGGCATCCTTGAAGATGCATTTGATGTACGAGCCTGATTGATACCTCATCTTTTTTTAAAAGAATTTCCCTGCCGGGAAGAGTTCACGGGAAACAGCCAGATTCGAAGAGGAACGATAGAACTGCCAGAGACTTTCTCCATCTCAGGCAACGCGGTACCGCAGGAGTGCGGCAATTCCGCCAAGTGCTATCAGTCGTTCCCCGGGTTCAAAATCCGATGAAAGAACCACGATGGTTGCCCGCATCGTTTCGGCTTTTTGTATGAGCTGCGTAATCCCATCGTCATGGAGGAGCGTATCTGCAACAAGTACCTGGTCAACAGCACCAAATCCAGCAGCTTCCTGGACTTCAGAAATACCGTACGCCACTGCCCCGTTTTGTGAAATCCTCAGGAGCACCTCGTCCATCAGTTTCACTTCGCGGGAGAGCTGGAGATCGTTCATCAGGGTATCAAGGACACCCTTCCCTATTACTTCCTGCACCGCTCCTCTTCCGGTCCGCCGTGTTTCGACGACCATTGCCTGGTCAACTGCCAGGAAAGAGCGGTTTTTTGCAAATTTTATAAAATCATCCTTAATGAACCCCGGGCCGGCGATGATTAATGGTCCGGAAACAGCAGAGAGGGGCACAAGAACCTGCTCAAAGAAACCATTCCGGGTATCTGTCTCGCCTCCTTTACCGCTGCCGGCGGTGACCGTGATGACACTCTCCGGACCGTACTGCCGTAACCGGAAGAGTTCTGCCTCCCCCTCCTCAATCGTCAGGACATGAATCACTCCGTAAACAGACGCTTTCACCGCCCGCTCTATCCGTTCGAGATCGATCGGCCGCCACTGCCTGATAACGGAAATTTCAAACCCTGTCTCGACATTGATCGTATGATAAGCACCGGTATCCACGCCATGCTCGATAATACCGGTGAGGCGGAGCCGGATGCCGTGCTCAGAAAATTCCACCCGTTCTACCCTGATTCCAAGTCGGACCGGCCTTTTTTCAGCCTTCTCCGGCCGGATTTTATCTGTGACGGTGTCCACACTTCTGAAGGTTGTGGCAAATACGAGGTCACCGGGACTGATGAGGTGCCGGAGGTGCCAGAGGTCATCGATGCTCTCCGGGAATAACCGGATTTCACCGAACCTGTCCTTTAATTCCCCGTATTCAGCTTTCATGATGACCTGTGATATCTGAACCGCCGGGTGGTACGAAAGCGGCGACATGCTCCGTGTTCAGGATGCCTTTAAGTGCTTTTTCCTCATCCCCGGAAACCTTCTGTCTGAGGGTACGCAGCACTTTCTTTGCCACGTCATTGGGTTCGAACTGCCCGGGTCTGATTTCGACATATGCCTGTGCTTTTCGTACGATCGCAGATGGGGGGCCGCCGATTACTGCTGCATGAGGTTCGAGCATGAGCCCTATGGCGACAGCCAGCGGCACGTTACGGTAATAGGTCCGCTCTCCCCGCACAATAAAAGAGCCCCGCGAGATGAATTCACCGGATTCAGGGGTCTTGCTCACCTGGGAGGGAAGGGCGCTGTATACATCTGCTGAGAAGTGCCCGCTCCGCCATGCTCCGGAATAGGAAGCAGCAAACTGTGCCACCTCGTCCATCCGCTCTGTTTTACCTTTGACGATCACGACACTTGCGCCATGAACGTCCGCATGCACGAACAGGTCCTGTCCACCCATGTATTTTTTGACCAGTTCCTCGTTCTGGGATGCATCACGTCCGCCAAGCACGACGACATCATCGCTGGTCACAAACCAGCGGAAACGGTGGTACCACAGCTTCTTCATCGGGATAAAATCCCTCTTCTGCTCTTTTTTCTTTGGCAGGGTTGTTTTCATCGCCCTGAGTGCCCCTTCCTTTTTCTTCCGGAATTTTTTTATTATATCGTAATACCGCCCTGCGTTCTGTTCGATCCCCTCGTGAACGTAAATTTTAACCCTTTTCCCGAGATCGATTTCAACTGCTGCTTCTTCCGGGTGGAACGCAACGATCTTTTTTGCATCCGCCGAATCTTTCTGACGTATGAGTTTTTCCATCTCCTGCCATGAGAGAGTTTTGCTTGCAGAGTCGAGGGTGCTGATCACCGCTGAGACAAACTGATAATTTTCGTACAGGGCAGCGACGACACCTTCTGTCTTCTCGATCTTCTCTTCAAACCGCTTTATCGCCGATTTCTGGTATTTCAGAATCCGTTCTTCCCTGTTGAGCTTTGGCTGTGCTTCAGCGGTCTTTCTTTCGGCTTTTGTCAGGGGATAAAATGCTTCGAGAGCCTCTGAAAAAGTCCCGAAATGCCGTGTATCCTCTCCGCCCCATAAATCTACCGGTTCACCGTGTTTTTTGGAGATTACCGGATCCGGTGCATGCACCACCTGGCTGAGGAGTTCCTGAACCGCTTCAAAGACGGTTTCCGGGTCTGCAGAACTGGCAGGAAGTGTTTTATCAAGACCTGTTTTCCGGCATATGTATTCCGCGTAGGTGCCCCCAAGCATACAGCCAATCGCAAGGAAACGTACCAGTTCACGGTCATCCGTTTTCATCAGGGCGGCCATGACATCCACTGATGAAGTGGGTTCGGTTCCGAGAGTGTAGGTTGCATTGGGAACAATCTCCCGATCCCTGAACCGGTGGTGCCGCAACGGTTTGATGATGGTATAATTTTCATCAGCAAGGATGACATTTCCCTCGTCAAAAAGTTCAATAATAAGGCGGTAAACCCTCTGACCCTTCCCGATATCAAAGATAAGGATACGTTCCAGCCCATGCTGCCGGATGGCGAGTACCTTCCCGCCGGATACATATTTTCTCAAGAACATGGCGAACTGGGGAGGATTTTTCGGGGGTTCCGGCATATCCTTAACGAGGTGTGCTCTCCGCCCTGCCTCAATAATCATCTGGTACCGTGCCTTGTTTTCACCGTTGAGCCGTATCCCCAGGGTCCGGGAATCAAACTGGTAGACCTTGTCGATCCAGAGCGGCAGCTTTTCGCATAGTTCTGATGTCACCGCCCTGAGATCGATCCCGCTCATTCCCTGTTCTGATGCCATGATGTACCAAATTACATATGGCTTGCGCACTAAAAAATAAGACTACTGGTGAAGCGGGATGACTGAAGTTGCGCATGAAGAAAAACCTGCCCTGACAAAAAAAGAAAAGACAAAGGCAGAAAAACAGGCCGAACATGTTGCCCGGATTAAACGGACTCTTGTAGCCTCCGTAATCGGGATTATAGCGGGTGGTCTGTCGTACTGGTCCGGCGGGATTCCCAATGCAGCCGGGCTTCAGGAAAACGGTTTTTTGGCATTCATGATAATGCTTGCCGGAATCGTGATCCAGAAGCATCTCTTCATATTCATGGGTATGGATACCTCCAAACTTGGTGCAAAAGACTGGTTCTACCAGGGATTCATGACCTTTGCCTTCTGGTTCATGACATGGACTATCCTGCTGACCTCAGTACAGATATAATATATTCTCTTTTGGGATCGTCATGAGAATCGCAATCGTACATAAAGACCGCTGCCATGCAAAGAAATGCGGTACCGAATGTATCCTCTACTGCCCCCGTGTCAGGACGGGTGATGAAACTGTTATTATCGGAGAGGAAGGAAAGGCGGTCATCTCAGAAGAGCTCTGTGTCGGGTGCGGTATCTGCATAAAAAAGTGCCCCTTTAACGCGATTGATATCGTAAGCCTTCCCGAAGAGCTCGAGCACCCGACCCACCGGTACGGGAAGAACGGTTTTGCCCTCTATGGCCTGCCCATCCCGGTTGAAGGGAAGGTAACAGGGATCCTCGGGGCGAATGGTATAGGGAAGAGTACTGCTGTCAAGATCCTCTCCGGGCAGCTCCGCCCCAATCTCGGCAACTTCGATAGCGAAGTCGCATGGGAAGAAATTTTAAAACGGTATGCCGGTACAGAGCTCTTTGATTATCTCCAGACAGTCTCAAAAAAGACCATAAAAATCGCATCGAAACCGCAGTATATCGATTATATTCCCAGTGTATTTTCCGGTACCGTCGGGAAGCTGCTATCAACCACAGATGAGCGCAAAAAGCTCTCAGAAATCCTTCCGGTCCTTAAACTCGATACGATCCTCGATCACGACATCAGCACGTTAAGCGGCGGTGAGCTGCAGAGAGTAGCGATTTCTGCCTGTCTTGCCCGGGATGCCGATCTCTATTTTTTTGATGAAATAACCCCGTTCCTTGATATCTACCAGCGGATCGCTGCCGCAAAGCTCATAAGGGAACTGGCAGCAGAGCATCCCGTGGTGATCGTGGAGCACGATCTTGCAATCCTTGATATGCTTGCAGATACCGTGCATGTCGGTTACGGGAAACCGGCAGTCTTTGGTATCATCACGCGTCCCAAGGGCGTCCGGGTAGGTATCAACCAGTATCTCGACGGGTATCTTGTCGAAGAGAATGTCCGTTTCCGGGACACGCAGGTGATCTTTGAAAAAAGGGCTCACGATAAAGGTTCTCACCGGGAGCCGCTTTATGAGATCCCGGCAATGACAAAGGAATACGAGACCTTTCATCTGAGTGTCACCGGCGGCACCATCAAGTCCGGTGAGGTGCTGGGAGTTGTCGGGGCCAATGGTATGGGCAAGAGCACGTTTGCAAAACTCCTTGCCGGCGTTGAAACACCCTCGGCGGGAAAGATTGAAACATCCCTTCGTATTTCCTATAAACCCCAGTACGTCAAGGCAGACACGTCTGATACGGTCGAGATGTTCCTCCGCCGTCAGACGACAAAATTCGATTCTTCCCTGTACCAGCATGAGATCATCGAGTCACTCTCGCTTGAAGTTATTCTCCAGTCTCCGGTGGATTCCCTGAGCGGCGGAGAGCTCCAGCGGGTCGCAATTGCCGGGTGCCTCTCCCGTGATGCCGATCTTTACATACTGGATGAACCCAGCGCCCACCTCGACGTTGAGCAGCGGGTCAAGGTGACACGGATGATCAAACACCATGCCGAGGGAAAAGCGGTCGGCATCATGGTGATCGACCATGACATTTACCTCATCGATATGATCAGCGAGCGG
>Ga0209592_1000600_pt1 | contig 11076 bp, 8 predicted proteins | sample PPLLak2March2015_2_FD_187251 | JGI IMG/M metagenome (GOLD analysis project Ga0209592, IMG submission 187251) | Freshwater sediment microbial communities from Prairie Pothole Lake near Jamestown, North Dakota, USA - PPLs Lake P8 Core (3) Depth... | ecosystem: Environmental > Aquatic > Freshwater >... | reverse complement strand
AAGTGATCTATTCCCAACGGAGAGAGGTTCTGGGCAGTGAAGACCTGAAAGAGACGGTCACGGAGATGATCGAAGATCAGGGGGATGGTCTCGTTGATTTCTATACCGATGAGAAGGAACACCCCGAGGATTGGGATCTGAAAGGACTTCAAGACGCCTTTTATCAGCAGTTTTCCTTCAAGTGGTCCGGTCCCTCCTTGGAAGAAAATGGGATCAAGAGAGACCAGTTGAAAGAAATGATCGCTCAGAAAGCGAAGGACCTTTACCAGAAGAAGGAGGAGGAATTGGGAGCACCCATGCTTCGATACCTGGAGAAGGTGATTATGCTCCAATCGATTGATTATCATTGGAAGGACCACCTCCTCGGGGTTGATCAGTTGAAAGAGGGGATCGGTTTAAGAGGTTATGGTCAGAAGGACCCGCTCATTGAATATCAAAAGGAAGCGTATCAAATGTTTCTTGAGATGCTGGACAGGATAAAAAAGGATACCGTTGAAAAACTCTTTACCGTTCAGGTTGCCAGGGAACAGCAAGAGATGAAAGAAATAAAGATGGAACGGAAACAGACTTTTGTCATGGGCCGGGGAGAGGTGGCCCAGGGGGGGAGCGGAAAGACAGAGGACGGGAAAGGGCTGACCGTTCGACGGGAAGGGAAGAAGGTGGGGCGAAATGACCCCTGCCCCTGCGGGAGCGGGAAGAAGTACAAACGGTGCTGCCTGCCCAAGGAAGAAGAAGCGAGGGCCTAGTCATTTCGGAATCCAGATTGCGGAATTCCCCCATTCCCCCCTCAAAGGGGGGGAGGGGGGAATAATCAGTGTCTGTCCATAAAGTCTGCTAGTCCGTCATGCGGGACTTGATCCGGCATCCAGAGACCCTCGAAAACACTGGATTCCGACTGGAGTTTATCCCGAAGAAAATCGGGGCCGGAATGACGCCTCTTTATTAAAACCTTAGTTTATGGGCAGACTCTAATTGTATTTGAAAACTTTCGAGAAGTTTTTTGAAACAGATATCAACAGCGAGGACACTAAATGAAATCGCTCGATTTCAGAGTAAACGGTTTCCTTTTTTCGGGGATTTCAGCAGGGATCAAGAAGAATGGAAAGAGAGATTTAGGCTTAATTTATTCCGAGGTTCCTGCCCAGGTGGCCGGGCTCTTCACCACGAATGTCGTGAAGGCAGCACCCGTATTGTTGGATAGAGCGCGCCTGAAGAGAGGCCTCTGCCAGGCCATCGTTGTGAACAGCGGAAACGCGAATGCCTGCACCGGGAGTCGAGGGCTGGCAGACGCCAAAAGGATGACCTCGTTCGTTGCAAAACAGCTGGGAATCGACGAAGGGTTGGTGTTTTCTTCCTCCACGGGTGTGATCGGGAGCCCCCTTCCGATCAATAAGATTGAAGCAGGAATTCCCGAATTAGCGGCTCACCTTTCTCCGGAAGGTTGGATGAGTGCGGTAGAAGCGATTATGACCACAGATACCTTTCCAAAGGTCGAAGTGGCGACCTGCCGTATCAAGGGGAAACAAGTTAAATTATGCGGGATGGTCAAGGGCGCAGGCATGATTCGTCCCGATCTGGCAACGATGCTCTCCTTCCTTGTCACGGACGCTAATATCAAAGCTTCCCTCCTCCAACGAATGTTGGAAAAGGCCGCTGAGGCATCGTATAACCGAATCACGGTGGATGGGGAGACCAGCACCAATGACACGGTTTTGCTCTTAGCCAACGGAAAAGCGGGTCATCCCCGTTTGAATCGCATGGACCGGGACGGCGAGGCGTTTCAGTCCATGCTCTCAAAAGTCTGCCGGGGCCTGGCTGAAGGTGTGGTGAAGGACGGAGAGGGCGCAACAAAATTCGTTGAAATCCTGGTCCGGGGAGCCCGAAACGTCAAAGACGCTAAACAGGCGGCCTATGCCATTGCCCATTCCCCGCTTGTGAAGACCGCTTTCTTCGGAGAAGATGCCAACTGGGGAAGGATTCTCTGCGCCTTGGGGTATTCCGGGGTGCACATCGATCCGAATAAAGTTGACGTCTTTTTTGACAATGCTCCGATCGTGAGAAACGGGATCGGAGTAGGCCCTTCATTAGAAGAAAGGGCCGGTCGGGTTCTCAAGAACAAATCCTTCGAGGTCACGGTTGATCTCCATCAAGGGAAGAGTGAATTTTCAGTTCTCACCTCAGATCTCTCCATTGATTATGTCAAAATCAATGCCTCCTACCGTTCTTAAGGGCAAGATGGGGGAATAGGGTGATAAGGAGATGGGGAGTAGATAATTTATTCTCCCCAACACCGCGTCCCCCGTCTCTCTATCATTTTATTTCCTTTCTCCTACTCCATTATCCGTTCAGTACAATCCATCACGTTTAGGACATTTTTGGTCAATTCCTGACCAGGCCAATTTCTTCTTTTTGGTAGAAAGCCTTTTGAATCATCTAGTTATAGACATACACTTCTGGCACAAAAAATGCTTGATTATTGCCCCATAATCTCTTTCTGACATGATGAGATGAATCATGTAACAGTGGATGGAAGGTGATTCTTAAAGATACTCGAACAAATGGGAGTCTATTCACAAAAAGAATGTTTTTTTTCGGACGCGGAAAGCGGACACGGTCACGGGTATCCCTGGTAGGGACTTTGGAGAGACTGAAAGGTGAGATCGAGTGGACAGTGTAGACGCGACATTCCTAGAAAAAGGGTCGAAAAGAATGCCCGGTACTGCAGCTCCTGATGTGGAAAAGGGAGAAGAGAACCTTTTGCAACAAGGAGGCGGCTTTAACGAGCGAGACTGGGAAAGAGAGAGGATCGCCGATACCCTTAGAGCGATGTCTGACGAGTTAATGACCGTTGCTAAATCTTCTGGTGGCCAAGAAAATCTTCTCGAGATCTTCCGTGAGGGACTGAAGAAAATAAACGTGCTTAGAGATTCTTTGACAGAACCCTTTAAGATCGCCGTCGTCGGTGCACAGGGGACGGGGAAATCCACCATCATCAACCTTCTGCTCGGCGAGCCGATTATGATCAGCCATTATGACGAAACAGAAGGGAGCATTATCAAACTGGTCCACACGGAAGATACCGAACGTGAGAAAAAAGCCAGCATCAAATACTTCACCGACAGAGAAGGCGTTTACAGAGAGGAATTCATCAGCCGCGATGAGTTCTACAGGCTCATCAATCTGAGCACCAACGCGAAGCTTAAGAGAGATGCCGTCTACCGGGATTCGATCGCATTTTTCGAGATCTATTCCCGCAACCCGTTGCTCCGTGCCATCCAGTTCATTAACACTCCAGGATTGAACACGGTCACGACCGATTTTCTGAAGAAGGTCAAACACCTGTTCATTGAAGCGGACATCGTCCTGTGGATGAACAAACGAAACCAGATCCTCGATTCTTTCAACACGAAGTTGATTCCTCAGATCCATCGGGATAACCGAAACATCATCGGCATCCTCGGATTTGCCGATGATCTCTACCAGAGTGATCGTGCGAACGGGGTCAGGGACGTTCTTGAGGAATTTTTTAAAGAGACTGAAAAGAAAATGCTTCTCAGAAAGGAGTCCGGAGGGAAGCAGCGGGTTTGTTTCTTCCTTTACAACGGCCTTGCGGCTGAATCCGCCCTGGGGATGAAGCCGGATCGATTCATTTCGAACTCGAATGACATTCTGCCAGGCGAGGAAGCCTCCTTGAAAATGCTTTGGAACTATTTAAGCCACGGGTTTCCGTTTGTCGATGAAGACACCGCTTTGATGGATGACTTTTTACTTTGGAACGAATATAACGAAGGCGGCCTGATAGAGAAAACAGGGGCAGAGGGTTTCGACAGGGACCATTTTGTCCATTGGCTTCGTTCAAACCGTTTTATACAAAAGAAGGACAACGGATATGTCCTGACGGAAAAAGGCAAAACCCTTTCACTCAGGAGCTCCATGCTGCCTGCCATCGAAAACTTTGCGCAGGAGGTTATCTTCGACCGCACACTCCAAGCGAAAATATCGAGGGTCAAAGAGGGGGTGAACAGTCTCTACGGGCAGGGGAATATCCTGTCAGCCATAAAGACAAAAAGGGGCGATTACCAGGAAATCATCGAAGAAAAGGACAGAGACTTTGCAAGGGCACAGGGGGAGATGGCTGCCTTGAAGGCAGCATTTCACCTAAAGTACTCGGAATGGTATCTTACGAGAATACAGAGGTATGCCGGGCAGATGAGCGGAAATCTTGTGAAAAGAATAGTCGAAGAGATGGGCAAGAGGATCAGCAAGAAGGATCTCTGGAAAGAATTCTTAAAGCAGATGACGCCGCAGATTTTCCGCGGCGATGACGAAGGCCCTGTGATGACGGAAATCAGCAGGATTATTGACGCAGAATTCGAGGCCCTGGCTGAGGCGAAAACGGAGAGCATCATTTCGGAAGCGGTCGAAGAGGTCAAAAATATTATCACCGAGTTAACCCTGGGATCTTTCAGTGACGGAGGGGGCAAAGACAGGGAATTCAAAACAGGAAAAGGAAAACCTAGCATTGTGGATGTGAAGGTCGGGATGAAGAGGGTCAGGTTTAACGATGCCGGGCTCAATGAGATCATGAAGAACCTGATGGATAAGCTCGGGAAGATGATAGGGTCCCTGGTCAAGAAGATGGCTGCCTCCGGTATGAGAAAGAAGGGAATGACCAAATTTAAAAAGCTCTTTGTTAAGATGTTCAGGAAAATTTTCATCAAGCTCAGCATGGATTACGCAAAACAGCAGGCAGAAATTGCACCCACCAAAGGGATACCCATCCTCGGATGGTTGCTAATCGTCAAAGATTTGATCGACCTCGGCTTGATGTTGAACGAAATGCTTGATGAGCTGAAGGGAAAGCTGGAGAGCGCCATCAAAGAGAATGAGGAAGATTTCTTTGATCATTTTAGAAAGGTTCTTGAGCCTGCCTACCAGGAGGTCCAGAATACGATTTTCGAAGGATTGGAAGAAACCTTTAAGCCGAAGAACAAGGAGGTCGAGGCGGCTTCAAAGGGCATGGGACTTTGCGATCGAGTGATCCGTATCTTCGAAACCTATCGCCCTCATTTTGAAACATTCCAAAAAGGATGAGGTAATTCTTCTTATCTCTGCGGTGAATTTGGCAGTTGTAAGACGACCTTCTAAAGAGGGAACTCATGTTGGTGGACGTCATCAGCCCCTATGCGGATCAACTTGCTGAGACATTGAAATGCATCAAAGGCTCCGACGAATGGGGACTGGTCGAAGAGGAAGAGAATCGGAGGCTGGTCAAGCTCGTAGAGCTTTTCATCGAGGAGATCTCCTCAAAACGAAAAAGCATCTACATCGCCGGAAAGACGAGCTCCGGAAAGTCCTCGTTCCTGAACTACATTCTCGACAGCCAAGGGCTGAAAGTGATTCCCGAAACCTGCAAGACGGAGACACGCAGGATCCTGAGACTCCAGCACAGCAATGAAAAGAAGGCTTCTCTCAAACTCCGTCCCCGGAGCACCCTTCCGGCTTCCTTAAAGAAAGAGGTCCAAAGGCCCGATGCCGTAAGATTCGACGAGAAAAGCGGCAGCATTGAAATTTTTCTCGAGACGGAGGCCGGCATTGAGCTTTTCCACAGCCTTATCCAGACCAATCCGGAGCTCCATTACGACCCGGTACAGCACGTTGACTACATCGATCTCTCCTACCCGGTGAGGTATTTTAAAGACTATATTATTTACGACACGCCCGGGCTGGCGTCATGGAAATCAGAAACAGACGAGGAAGTCACCGTAAAAATGTTCAACCATTCGCTCATTCTATGGATGCTGATCGGAAACGAGCCCAACCTCACGGAGTCTCTGAAGGTGCTTGACGACAACAGCCACCTGACTCGAGATATCGAAAGAGAGAGGCTTGTCTTTATATCCAACTTCTTTGACCAGCTTGATAAAACATGTCGCGATCATGACTTGGATGACCCTGAGACCTTCATTCGCGAAAAATTCTTGAACTATGCAAAGGAAACGGATCTTGGGTTTTCAGGCTTCTACTTTTCCGTATTTAAAAGCCAGAATAACGACTACCTTCGTTACAAAAAACTGACGGAGAGGAGCCTGCTGGAGATAGAAAAACATCTGGCGGAGAACGGGAGAAAAATACATCTGCTTAATTTTGGAAACGCCTCTGAAAAACTGATTCAGATGCTTGAAATCTTTCGGCCTTCGCTCTCGCAAAAAAAGAAGGAGCTCCGGAGCGCCCTGGATGCGGTCAAGAAGAACCTCAGGGTCTTCGAAGAAAGGCGGCGAGAAAGAATGGCGAGCCTTCCCGTTCTGGAGGACATCGTGAGTTTCGAGAATCTCAGGGAGGAAATTAGCCGCCTGTGCGAAAAGCTTGCAGGGAACAAGTCCAATGACCGTTATAATCGAAGTCTCAAAGACCTGGCCGATTATGTTTCCGCGGTCGTCGATAAACTCCAGGGCAAGATAAGCAAATCAGCCCTGAAACCGCAAGAAATATCATTCCTCTCAGCCTCATTATTTCACAGCAATGGGGTAAAAGAAAAAATACTTGATTTGAAGGTGAACCCGGTCTGGTCAAACATCAAAGATTTCTGTCATATCGGAGTCAAAAAAGAGCTGAAAGAATCTTTCGCGCGAGGCATGGACTGTTCCCCGATCGCCCCTTTGAAAAATTACATCGAAGAACTTGAACATTCGGTTGAAAAACAATTCACGGAACTCAAAAGGGGCTGGGAAAGGAACATTGCGGAGGAATACGAAGAGAAGATAAAATCGGGCGCAGCAGAGATTGATCAAACCGAAGAGGAGCTTAAGAAATTGTCCTCATTTGAAAAGGAAATGCTGAAGAACACGAGTGCACTGACGCAAATGGACCACCAACTGAGGCAGGATTTTTCGAAAGCTCTCCGCGGATGGAGAGAGCCCCGGAAAAAAGAAGGCGCCGACGTCAAGCTGGAAAGATTCCTGGAACTCTGGGGAATCCTCAAATATCTCGAATATACAAATCACTAAACCGTCGTAAGGAAGCGTGGGCCATGGGAAACTTAAGCCAGGAATACAAAAACGAGATACAAGAAATCTTCGGAGAAATCTATGCGAAGTATATCAAGGAGGAGTTACAGGCGACCGTTGATTCCGAGGTCACCGCGAAACTAAAAGCGACCGCAGACGGGATATCGAAACAGGCTGAACAGGCCGTCCGAAAAGAGGTTGAACGATTGTCCTCCAAATTGAAGAAAGGCATCACGGACACGATCAAAGCTGAACTTCTGGATATGATTAAGGAGGCTGTTCCCAAGGAAAGAAAGGAATTTGATTATGAAAAACTGACACAAATGATCACAAGCATTCTCGACGAGCGAAAAGAGGCAGAGAGCGTAGCCGCCCTCGCAGATCCTCGGATTCAAGCTGATGAAAAATCGACGAAGTCCGGCAACAAAATCACAAGAGGACTCCTGATTGCCTCGCTCCTCCTGAATATATTGCTGCTGGCCGTATGGCTGTATAAAGTGATATTTGAAGGTTGGATGCCGTTTTTCTGAAGGCGGGCTCTCCGTGTCTCTTCTTCTCTCATCTCCCTAATTCCTTATTTTGATTTTACATTCAGCAATCCGCATTCCGCATTCCGAAATCTGAAATGTTTCACTGTCACCTCATCTCCTTAATGTGTCAAAAACAGGACTGACATTAGGATAGTGCCAAGGCGGGTCAACACCTTCTTCCTGTACTCTACTCTTCCGAAAATTTTGCAAAAGGTGTATATTAGGACCCGTAACTCACGGCTGAACAACCTAACGGGGGGTGGGCGAATGAGAATGGAGCATAGCTGTTTTGCGCACCCAACACGCGAAGCACTCTCACTCTGTCATTCATGTGGCCGTTACTTTTGTTCCGATTGCCTGGTTGAAAGTGAAGAGTTCTACTACTGCAAGGATGAGACCTGTCAGAACGAACTCCGTCAGGAGAAAGTCAGAATACCAAGTGAGCAAGGCGAGCAAGCAGATAAGGCCAGTTTCTTTAAGATGGTCGCTAAACTGCATCGCACTTGGATTTGGCCTCATATTACTGATGCGGACTCTGCCAAGAAGGCATCAAAACAAGGCTATTGGGCTTGCGCATTCATTGTGGGATTGATGCTCCTATCCTTCCTATCTCATGGACGCCTATCTTCGTTGTTTCCCGTGTTAGTCTTCATAATTATTGGTTGGGGCATATACAAAATGAATAGGTTTGCAGCTGTTGCAGGTATTTTGCTCTATCTTTTCGCCATATGGATCGCCATATCGATTAAAGCCAAACCAAGCCCTTTCGGGGTTGACGCAATCATTTGTCTTATGTTCGTAAACTCGGTGCGTGGTACTTTGGAATACCACAAATACCGGAAAGAAACCGGATCGACAACTATGGTGTGACCATATGCTCCACCGGATCGCCGATAAATTCGGCTCCCGGCCTCCTCATGGAGAGAATCGATTGGTTGACGTTAGGTAAAAAGGATTATGAAAATACGATCTGAGATCAACAAGAAGAAACGCTTTGCGGTAAAGTTCATCTATCTGGGGTTTGCGATTTTTTTATTTATTTCAATCCTCAGTATTCGATATGCGAAACCGATGTTTTCTTTCTTGGGGCTTATGGGTCTTGTAGGACTTGCAATCGTATTTTCGGTATTATTTATCCAGCTTATGCAATCAAATGCCCAAAATGCGAGCAGGGATGGGGTTACATGGCACTTTACGGGGGACTTTTCTCCATTCCTAAGCGGGTTAAATTTTGCCCATTCTGCGGATATAATATTGACGCTGAATTCTAAAATGGGGGCTAAATGGCGGGTTTCTGTGACCGTTGTTTCAGCGTTGCCAAGATTCAAGATTGCACTTTTTATTGGTTTGATAAACGCGAAGGCGTTTATAGAAGTGATCTTTGTTTGAGTTGTATGACCAAGGTATTTCTACATTCTACTTTATGGAACCTTGTTTCTCCCATATGGACAGTCTGGGGCCTCTTTGTTGGTCCGTACTTTATCGTGATTAATACTGTTAAGTACATTATGTATATTTTTCGATTCAAGAGGAAGGCATTTTAATAATTAGGGAGGCATAACACCTGGGTCAACCAGACTCGCAATAATCCTGGTTTGGTTTTCAGTTCTTAGTCTTGCCCTCGCTGGTTACGGTTTTCGTTATACTTTCTTTCATCAAGATTCAAAGTCAGCTCATGTTGCAGATAAGTAGGTGTTAGTGCGCCACGAAGGCACATGAGAGATGAGGGTACAGGCCCCTCAGAACCGGTTTGCAGGGACAGGTTCTAAACCACCTTAAGCTGCAATGGTAAAGAGCCATTGTGGTGAGCGTTAAGGAAAAGGTCCCACACGATGGGATCAGGTAAGGATCAAGGAGACGAACGCGAGTGAACCGCTGATGACGTATCGAAAACTTACAGACGATGTCAAAACTGAGGGGTTACACTGTCTCAGGACGAGTTCAGATGGGACCTGTTTACAGGCTGAACGGCATCCGGTATGGAGGCGGCGTGAACTTGGTCCAGGCTTTTGTGTGCAACGTGGGAACCTGTTGCTCTGATGAGAAGGGAGAAATTCAAGTGGAGGACCCACGAGAATGAGAGTACCGAAGCAGAGCGCAGGGGCGGATCACCCTGTAGTAGCGATGAAGTCTCCGTAATGGAGGTGGAGCGAAGAGGGTGAATCATCCAGCTTGATTTAAAGATCAACCAGTGTATGGGAGGAATCTTTGAAGAGAGCGAAGCCGTTTGAGATTTCCAAGAAGGTTGTGTGGGAGGCGTGGAAAAGAGTAAAGGCAAACCATGGAGCCGCCGGTGTAGATGAGGAATCGATTGCGGATTTTGAGAAAGGCCTTAAGGATAACCTTTACAAGATCTGGAATCGCATGTCCTCAGGGTGCTACTTTCCTCCGGCGGTCAGAACGGTGGGGATACCGAAGAAGGATAAGAGAGTAAGATTGTTAGGAATTCCCACAGTTTCTGACCGAGTTGCGCAGATGGTAGCCAAGATGTACCTTGAACCTGTTTTGGAGCCGAACTTTCATCAGGACTCCTATGGGTACAGACCTGGAAAATCAGCGATTCAAGCAGTCGAAGTCACACGGAGACGTTGCTGGAAGTACGACTGGGTGCTTGAGTTTGACATCAAAGGGTTATTCGACAATATGGATTGGGACCTTTTGATGCGAGCGGTAAGAAAACACACAGACTGTAAATGGATGCTTTTATACATTGAGAGATGGTTGAAGGCTCCATTTCATGGGGAAGAGGGGATAAGAGTAGAGAGGACGAAAGGGACTCCTCAAGGAGGAGTGATTAGTCCCCTGCTTGCCAATCTTTTCCTTCATTATGTGTTTGACAAATGGATGGAACGGAATTATCCACAAGTTCCATTTTGCCGTTATGCTGATGATGGGGTGGTACACTGTCGAGACGAAGCCGAAGCCAGGTTGATGAAAGAGGTGCTTGAGAACAGGTTTAAAGAGTGCAATCTTGAGCTTCATTCGGAGAAGACGAGAATCATCTACTGCAAAGATGATAATCGTCGGGAAGAGCATCCTCATACGAAGTTCGATTTTCTTGGATTTACCTTTCGACCAAGGAGATCAAAGAATCGGTGGGATAAGTCCTTCATCAACTTTTGTCCAGCCGTTAGCAATGAAGCTGGAAAAGAGATGAGGCAAAAGATTCGGCGATGGAGGCTACACCTGTGGAGTGACAAGTCCTTAGAGGATTTGTCAAGGATGTTCACCCCAATCATTCGGGGGTGGATCAACTACTATGGGAGTTTTTACAAATCTGCGCTCTACCCAACCTTCGGCCATCTGAACAGGATATTGGTTAGATGGGCAATGAGGAAATTGAAGAGGTTGAGGCATCATCTTACAAAGGCGGTATATTGGTTAGGGAGAATAGCCAACAGGCAGCCTGAATTATTTCCGCATTGGCAGTTTGGTGTAAAACCCACGGCTGGATGATGGGAGCCGGATGAGCCGAGAGGTTCAAGTCCGGTTCTGAGAGAGCGCAGGGGGGAAGCTCCCCTGCGCCACTCACCCAGATA
>Ga0209592_1000599_pt1 | contig 11079 bp, 10 predicted proteins | sample PPLLak2March2015_2_FD_187251 | JGI IMG/M metagenome (GOLD analysis project Ga0209592, IMG submission 187251) | Freshwater sediment microbial communities from Prairie Pothole Lake near Jamestown, North Dakota, USA - PPLs Lake P8 Core (3) Depth... | ecosystem: Environmental > Aquatic > Freshwater... | reverse complement strand
CCCTTTAGCTTGATCGTCGGATAGTACCCACAAAGAGGTACTAGGCTGCTAGCTCTTGTCCTTTGGCCACCAACCCCACCAGTTCTCCTTCTCACAATGGGTGCACCTGATCTTCAGCGCTACGGCGCCATCAGCACCGCAGGAATCGCACCTGAAATTCTTCTTTACGTCATAGCCCAGAGTGTTTCTGAGCCCTTGGGTTATGGTCTTGAGCTGAGTATTCACGGTCTGTGACTGGGCCAGTTGCAGTTGCCGATTGGCCATCAGCGCTGTCTCAAAGGCTTTCCGGTACTGCTCGAACTTGTCCGAATTGGCCTCCACGATTGCCATGCGCTCGGTCAATCCTGCCATGTCAGGCTGCTCTGAATGCTCGCTGAGGCCTTCCACCATGGTCCTCATTTCGCTCAGGAGCCGGGCTTGTTCCTCGCGCGCTTCGCGGTCGGTGGCGAGTGATGCCAGGACATCACTCATCTGCTTCTCGAACCCGCTGAGGATCTGCTCGGATTTCTCCAGACGCTCACTCAGTTCAGCTAACTTGGTTCGAAGGGCCTGACCCTGAGCGTCATCGCTGGCGGCCTTCATCTCCCCGATCACCTTCGCCTGTTCATCGCGCGCCTCACGCTCTGCCACCAGCGAAGTCTCGACCGCGTTGATCTGCTTCTCGAACCCGCCAAAAGCTCTCTCGGTCTTGGCCAAGCGTTCATCCAAGCGCACCACTGCCGCCTGAATGGAAGCCAGGCTGTCATCCAGCGCTGCAGTCAGCGGCCGCATGGGAGCGGGGGGTTCTGGAGACGCACCGACGGCCTTGGCCGGCTTGGGCATCGTCACAGTTGCCGTGGCCGCGGCCCTGGGCACCACTTTGGACGCCGTCTCTTGAACCAGACTGTCAATCTCGGCCTGCGATAGTCTCTTTCTTCTTGCCTTATCCACTGCTCACCCTCACCTGCTCATCCAGCGTGCCACACAGGATCCAGCCGCCGCCGAACGAACCTAATACTCCACGGCAGAAGTCACGAGCTTGTTAGCATGCTCGTCTTCCGCCAAATCTACTTCGAAAGGTGTCGCCAGTTGATTGCCGTCCTTGTCGTAGCACACACGCACCTTGGGTCTACCCACGAGGCCAAGGTTCGCATCGACTACAATACCAACTTCACCCGCGTTGAGCTTCACCATGACTCCGGTTGGGAAAGCCGGGATATTCTCCAAGAACAGTTGTACCAAATCAGGATCATAGAGGACCCGGCTGCAAGCCACCACCAACTCGGTAGCCTCATACGGCTGGAAGGGCTGCCTGTAGGGCTTCTTCGACACGGTGCTGCAGAGTGCGTCACACATGCCCAGTATCCTAGCGGCAAGCGAGATTTCGGTGCCCTTCAATCCATATGGGTAGCCGCTGCCGTTCCAGCGTTCATGGTGTTGAACAATCGTTGACCTCACATTGTCATTCACGCCGTTGCACTGTCTCAGAATCTCAGCTCCGTGCAAGGGGTGCTTCCATACGATCTGCAGTTCGCTCTCCGTGAGTGGCGCTACTTTCGCCATTGGTAGACCGCCGTTATCTGTCCTCCAGGCATTGATGAAAGCCATCTCCTCCCACAGCGCTCCGGGCCTCTCCGAAAGCTCCGGCGGCTTTATGATGGCATAGCCCACGTTCTGGAGCAGAGCCGCCATACCCAAGTCAACCAGATCGGACTCGCTCATCTCGGCCTCTTTGCCCAACAACAGAGACAAGCTGGCAATTTTCATCGGGAGAATGTGAGCCGCATCTCTCCAGGAGTGCCATCCCGTAATCGTGGGGTCCCCCTTGAGTTCCGGGGATAACTGCTGCACCATCTGGTAGATGAGTTGGCGCAGTCGCCCCAAGTCCAGCGCTTCGCCAGCAGCCATCGCTGGCTGAACGGCGGGAGAGGCGTCCCTGTTGAGTCCATCCCGATCCGGGACCGGACAAGCCGCGGCAGTACCCCCGGAGACGGCTGCTGTGATCTTGGCCAGCGTGTCGCGAAGAGCTTCAGAGACCATGCCCTCCAACTCGGGGGAAATCATCGGGGACACAGATACATCCTGAAAACGTTCGTCAAGGATCACGAGCTCCGATGCGCCCACATAAGCCAGAGCCTGTACCCATCTGTCTGTCAACTGCGTTCCTTTGCCTATGGCCACATGGCCGCTTCCATCATGCAGGTCCCTGGCTAGTACCATACCTGGCTTTGCATACTTAACAAGAATCCGCCGCATTTCTACCGCCTCACATTCATGGCCTTGACAGCACGCTCTTCGTCAACGGGTAATGTCCTCAGTGTGTCCACTGGTTGCTTCCGATAGAAGCAGTGTCCCAACGTGGTTAGACCGAGTTCGCGCGCTCGCGCGATGGCTTCGGTTCCTCCGACGAAGAGTATGCCACCAGGGCTCAGCGATTGGCAAAACTGTTGGTTAAGCCGCACCTTGGCCTCTTCTGTGAAGTAGATGGTCACGTTGCGACAAACAATCAAATCAAAACCACCCTCATAGGGATCGCGCAGAAGATCGTGCTTCTTGAAATCCACCTTCTGTCTGATCTTCTCCTTGACGTGATAGGAGTCGTCGAAGACGTCGAAATACTCCCGGAGAAGCTGTGTGGGCACGTTTCTCACCTCATTGGATCGGTATGGCCCGCCAGCTCTTGACTTCTGCAGACTGATCACATCGATGTCGGTTGCCACTATTCTGTGTTTGGCGTAGGGGGTGAGCTTGTCCAGGATGATGGCTATGGAATAGGGCTCACCACCTACGGAGCACCCTGTGCTCCAGATGCTAAGCCGTGTCTTGTCCATGAGTAGCTGAGGCAGAATCTCGGTCTTGAGCTGCTCAAAGGGCAGCGGGTCACGGAAGAACTCGCTGACCTTGATGGTCAGGAAACTGCGCAAGTCCTCGAGCATGGTCCGATCGCTCTCAACCATGCGGCAGTAGGCAACAACGCTGGGCGCCGATGTTCGGGATATGAAAGAAGTCAGCCGCCGCCGCATCTGGCGCTCCCTGTAGTTGTCCAGATCAACCCCGGTGAGCTGCTTTATCCTCGTCTTGAGATATGAGTACTCTAGGTCCCGCATGCGTCCAGCTCCCGCCAAGGATTGTTGGCCGTTTTGGCCTTGCACAATTCGACGATCTCCTGTGTGATCTGGTGCAGCGGCAGCACTTTGTCCGCGCACCCGCACTCCGCCACACTCCTCGGCATCCCATAGATCACACTGGTCGGTTCATCTTGAGCAATCACTATGCCGCCGGATTTCTTGATGGCAGCAGCTCCATTCTTACCATCACTGCCCATTCCGGTCAATACTATGCCGATGCAGCGATATCCTGCGTTGGCTGCCACTGACTCCATGGTAACGTCGATGGATGGCCGAACGCCGTTGCGGGCCGGCTCCTGATTGAGACTCACGTCGTCTGCTCCGCCAACAACCATGTGGTAGTTGCCGGGAGCTACGAGAGCCTGCCCCACCTTCAACTTGTCTCCGAAAGCTGCCTCTCTGACTTCCACCTGAGAAAGCTGGGCAAGCCTCCTTGCCAGTGACCTGGTGAACCCCATCGGCATATGCTGGACAATCAGTATTGATGCGGGGAGGTCCCGCGGCAGGCCAGGGACGATCTCACACAGGGCCTTCGGCCCCCCTGTCGAGCTGCCTATGATCACCACATTCCTCTGCGGGCGAGGCCCCGAAATCCTGGTGGATGGTGCCAATAACGATTCTGCGCCCCGATAACGGGACGTCCCTCTTCGCAGAGCTCTCACCACCCGGGAGATATCCACCCTGCCAGCCATCTTGATCTTGTCGTTGAGCCCGGCGATGGCGTTAGAAAGGCCGCCTTTGTCCACCATCGAAGGTTTGAGGAAGAAATCAACCGCACCGGCCTCCAGTGCTTTGATGGTTACCTCTGCGTCCTCTTCAGTCAACCTGCTGAGCATGACCACGGCTGTGGGGGACTCAGCCATGATACGGCTGAGGGTGGTCAACCCATCCATTCTGGGCATTTCCACATCGAGGGTGACAACGTCCGGCTTCAGGGTTTTCACCTTCTCCAGGGCATCAATGCCGTCAAAAGCTACCCCGACGACCTCTATTCCAGGATCGAAACTGATCCGCCGCGAGATCACCATCCTCGCCAAGGCGGAATCATCAACTACAAGAACCCTTGTCAGGTTACCCATCTGGCCAAATCCTCAGTCCCCTACTTCTCCGGCAATCGTTTTGCTACGAGACCAGCTTCTGTACTGCCTGCAGAACCCTCGCCGCATCAAACGGCTTCACCACGAAGTCCTTCGCTCCGACCTCCAGCGCTTCAACCACCATGGACTTCTGGCCCATGGCCGACACCATTGCCACTCTGGCATCCGGGTCATGGCTGATGATCTGCTTGAGGGCGGCCAGACCGTCCATGTCAGGCATGGTGATATCGAGTAGGACTGCGTCCGGCTTCTGCTGCTTGTACTTGGCCAAGGCCTCAGCCCCATTTGACGCTTCGTCCACCTCGTACCCGTTGTCTGTGAGAAGCCTCGCGCATCTCATGCGGGCGAAGATAGCATCATCTACCACCAGTACTCTTGCCATTGTCGCACCTCTTCTTCAAAACCTCTGTTTCCCGGCAACGCCGTTCGGGGCTCCATATGCACTTGTCCCCAAACGTATTCTATTCTCGACCCATTTTCACCTGTAAGACTCAGATGGCTAACTTTTGTGAGCCACAAAGGTCACATCTCCGGCCCTGCAGTCCCATTGTCCTATGGGTAGACGGTCGCACCTGATGCTGTTCGTACAGTCATCGCTCCCGTTCCCACCAGCATCCACACCGATCGCCCCTTGTGACCACCTGTATCAGAGGACACCATGGGGATGCTCTCCCTTTCTAGAGCCGCCCTTACCGCCACTATGTTCTTCTGGCCCATGTCCAGAAGGCCGTCGAAGGTGGCTGCATGGATCACGCTGGCTCCCCCAGCGATCTTCACCTGAATCCGGGTTCTTATGGCTCCGTGATTCTCCATCTCTCGGATCAGCGTCGGCATTCCGATATCAGCGTATTTCCCAGGGAACTTCCGTGCAGAATCCTTGTTGCTGCAATAGGGCAGCACCACGTGCATCATGCCACCCACCCTGGCTGCCAGATCGTAGGCGCATACTGCGACGCACGACCCTAGCCCGAATGAAACCAGAACCGCGGACGGGTCTCGCGACACTTTGATCTCACCCAGACCGACTGCGATGAGTGAATCCGACCTGGCAATACTGGAGACATCCGTCAGCCCCAGTTGGTCCAGTTTGCCCGATATCATTTCTCCACCCCCGCGTGGCTCAGAATCACCTTCAGAAAGTTGAATGAAGGGATCACGAGGAAGGTCCCCCTGGCTTGACGATCGGAGGTGCCAAAACTGGTCTCAGCCACAATGACGTCGTCCGTCTGCTGCAGGATCTCAGCAAAGGCAACGTCCAGAATGGCCCCGGCCATGTCCAGTATGACCTCTGGAGGTGATGGCTGGAGACGAAGGGAGAGAGCGTCCGCTATGGCATTGAGAAAGGCCGATCCAATGATGTTGCCCATCTCCCCCAGAGCAGACTGTTCCATCTCATTGAGATCCCTGGTTGCTCCCGGTTCGTTCCCCAACAGCATGTCGATGATAGCCAGAGCAACGTCTGGCTGATGGACAAGCATGAGGTGTCCGGTGGCATCGCCCTCAAAGGCTAGGTAGATCCCTATCACCATCTTGTCTGCTCCGCCGACAAGGTCAGGAGCTTCGCTGGCCGGGACCTGCTTCAGGCTGAGAGAACTCATCCTTATCTCTCTGTTGACCATGGTGGCCAGACCGGACATGGCATTGTCGATCCCCTGGAGAGCCAGGCTGCCCCAAAGCCTCATCTCATCCTTGTTTAGAGTAATGTCCGGGACCCTGTTATCCATACTCCACCTCTTTCTCACTCACTGGGAGCAAGTTTTGCGCTCACACCAGACTCTGCTGTGTTAGTATCATATTTCAGGGCGTTGCCATCTTGATCAAAGCCGGTACGTCCAGAATCAGTCCTACCTGGCCGTCACCCAGGATAGTGGCACCGGCTATGCCCCTGATGTCAACGAGGAACTTGCCAAGGGGTTTTACCACAAACTCCTGCTGCTCCATCAACTCATCCACTACCACGCCGATGGACTTTTCCCCGTCCTTAGCCACAACGATGAAGCATTTATCACCACGACCCGCCCGACTCAGCCCGAGCCCAGGCGCCCCATCCAGACTCACCAGCGGGATCACGTTGTTTCTGAGTCTTATCACGTGTCTCCCTCTGACAGTCAGAATCTCACGCTGTTCTATGAAGATGGTTTCCGTGACAGAGGCCAGAGGCATGACATAGACCGTTCCGCCCACTGCAACCAGGAGTCCCTGTATCACTGCCAGTGTCAGGGGGAGCACTATCATGAACTTGGTGCCTTCGCCTGGCCGGCTCTCCGTCACCACCGAGCCACTTAACTTCTCGATATTGGTCTTGACCACATCCAGCCCCACTCCCCTTCCAGAGACATCAGTGGCCTTCTCAACGGTGGAGAAACCTGGCATAAAAACCAGGTTGACGGCATCTGTCATCGAGAGCCGGGCTACCTCATCGGCAGAGATGAGGCCCTTCGCCAACGCTTTATGCTTCACCGCGTTGACGTCAATCCCCTTGCCGTCGTCCTCCATCGAGATCACGATATGGCCGCCCTCCTGGAATGCTGATAGCCTGACCAGCGCTATCGGAGGTTTGCCCGCTCCCACACGACTCTCCGGATCCTCAACGCCATGGTCAACCGCGTTCCTCAGAAGATGTATCAACGGGTCGCGAATCTGCTCGATTATGCTGCGATCGAGTTCCGTCTCCAGTCCCTCCATGGTGAACTCGACCTTCTTCCCCTGTCTCTGTGCCAGATCCCTCACGAGACGCGGGAAGCTATTGAAGAGGGTGCCTATCGGCACCATCCTCACCTGCATGATATCTTGTTGCAGCTCGTTTATTACCTTGATGACATGACCGGAAGTCTGACTGAGGTCACGAACCAGTTCATCGCCCGCATACTTGGACTCCAGGACGCGGTTGATCTGGCTTATTCTGGAACGGTCGATGACCAGTTCTTCCACCATGTTCATCAAGCTGTCCAGAGTCTTGACATCAACCCTGACGCTCTGTGGAATATGTTGTGTCCAGCGGTCAGACACAGGACTTGTGGTCTGCTCGCCATCCGTCGCCGCCTTCTTTCCACTGCCGTCTCCATTGGACCGCGTGGCGGCGGCTGTGGTTTCCTCTTGGTCACCGGGGCGGCCACCGACAGATGCAGCCGTTTCCGTGGCGCTCTCCAACCTGGCCACCGCCGGACCTATGTCCGCGGGACTCTTCTCTGGCGAGACCAAGGATTCTCTCAGAACCTTCAGAATGTCTAACCCATAGAGAAGGGAATCCACTATCTCGGCACTGACCGACATCTTCCCGCTTCTCAGGCCATCGAGCAGGCTCTCCATGGAATGCGCCAATTCAGACATGCGGGGGTAGCCCAACATGGCTGACGAGCCCTTCATCGTGTGGGTGGCCCGGAATATCTCCTGGATCAGCTCAGGGTCGTCGGCTTCTGTCTCCAGCCTCACGAGGTCCCTGTCCAACAGTGCAATCTGCTCGTCAGCCTCCTCGATGAAGACTTTCAGCTCTTCCGCTGAGACATCAGCGCTGAAGACCCCCCCGTTGGCTTCTTCTTGTGTTCCCGTCAGACTACTCTTGCTCAAGTCGACATCCTATTCGTGTGCAGGCTTATGCAACTGGTGCTGCAGAGACTGCCTGGCTCCCGGCCTTCTCCATGCCCAATGGCATCCGCTTCTCCCCACCTACCAGCAGCCGGCCTATGTCCAGCAGTATCACCAGCTTCGTTTCCAGCTTCGCCACGCCCAGTATGTAGTCCGCTTCCTCTGCCGCTACTATCGTCGACGTCGGCTCTATCACTGACACCGGTATCCGCAGTACCTCGCTGACCCCGTCTACTATCAACCCCACATCCTGTCCCTCTACCTCCACCACCACTATCCGCGTCTCTTTGCTCTCCTTCCCGACCACCAGCCCCAGCCTCTTCCTCAGATCCATTACCGGCGTGACTTTGCCCCTCAGGTTGATCACCCCTTCTACCGACGCCGGAGCTCCGGGGATCTTGGTGATGGACTGCATCCGGATGATCTCCCGGACATTCATGCTGTCGATTGCATAGTGCTCCGTTGCCAGGTCGAACAGCACCAACTGCTGCTCTGTCATTCGCTTCGTTTCCTTCACCATACGCTCACCCTCTTTCGGCTTAGCCCTCTACCTTCGCGATTTCAGTTCGTCATTGCGGCCACCGACTACCGCAAGGCTGCACTCAAAAGGACAGCCGCGAGGACCGCCTCAGAATGATTCTCTTCGGTTCGTAGTCTAGTGCCGCAGTGTCACGCCCGTGTCTCAGGTGATTCTGGCTGCCTAACAAATACATCTCATACTCCGGGATCCCGGCCGGTCTTGAAGACTGCCACCGCTCTCTCCATCTCCTCGGACATCTCTGTCAGCGACTGCGCTGCAGCCAGAGTCTCCTCCACCTGAGCCGACATCTCTTCCACCGACGCCGACACTTCCTCAGATGCCGCGCTGTTCTCCTCAGCTACGCCGGCCGTCGCCTCAACTGCCCTCGACACGACACTGGAGCTCGCTGTCATCTCCTCCGTCGCTGCGCTGTTCTCCTCTACGATCTTGGTGATCTTCTGTATCGTCTCCACCATCTCACGGCTGAGGTCCTTCAGCGCCTGCGAAGCCGTCGACATATCTGCCACCTGTTTCTTGACGTTCTGCGACCTGGTCAGGATGTCATCCAGCGCCCCACCGGCATCCGTTGCCAGCTTGTATCCCGCCTCCACCTCACTGCTGCCCTGCTGCATCGCACTCACCGCTTCCCTCACGCCGGCTTGAGTTCCGTTGACCAGATCCGCAATCTCCTTCGTCGCCACCGAAGACCTCTCGGCCAACTTCCTCACCTCATCAGCCACCACGGCAAACCCTCTTCCCTGCTCACCGGCGCGTGCTGCCTCAATAGCGGCGTTCAGCGCCAGGAGGTTGGTTTGCGCTGCGATATCGTCGATTGTGGCGACTATCTTCCCGATCTCACTGGACCTCTCTCCGAGATCAGTCACCCTCGCTGAGACCAGATCCATGGCCTTTCTTATCTTGTCCATGCCAGCCACCGTTTCATGTGTCTTCCGCGCCCCACCGATGGCGGATTCGGCCGTATTCTCCCAATCCTGCGACCCCTGCTGGGCGTTGGACGACACCTCTTCGATCGCTGCGGACACCTTCTCTACAACGGACGTGGCTTCGTCCACAGCTTTGGCCTGCTCCTGCGACCCCGCTGCTATCTGGTCTATGGCATGACTCAACTGGTCCACACTGTTGGCCGTCTGCTGCAGCGAGGTCGATTGCTCGCTGGCGCCTCTTGCCACCTGCTGTATCGTACCGGTGATCTGCTGGGTGGCCTGAGCCGTCTGCTCTGCTGCCCTTGCCATTTGCTTGCTCGCCTCAGCGACGTTGGCCGCTGAAGCCTTGACCTTCTCAATCAGTTCCCGCTGCTGTGCCGTCAGTTGCCAGAAAGCACTGCCCAGCACATCCTTGTCCGACCTGGGTTTCACATCGGCCGAGAGATCGCCGCCCGCCATCCTCTGGCTGACCGCCGCCATCTCCTTCATGTAGTCCACCACCTTGGAGTAGGCACTTGCCAAGGCGCCTATTTCATCACTTGACGTGAAACTGATCTCCTGATCTACGTCACCCGCTGCCAATGCCTCAGAAGTCCTGACTAGGGATTTCAACGGCCGGCCCATGATGAGACTGGTTGCCAACCACATCAGGAGGATGGCCACAACACCCTGGGCCCCGAACAAGATGCCCACTTGAGTGGTCATCGACATGTAGGATGTCAACGCTTGCCTATACGAGAAGCTCGTGCCCACCGCCCAACCCCACGGTTGAAATGAGGCTGCATATGTCTCCATCTTCCCGCTCTGGTATACGGTGAAGAACCCCTCCCCTTCGCTTCTGGCGATATTAATGGCTTCACCGAAGATGAGATCCCCATTGTCGTCGGTAACGTTCCCAACGTATGTGTTGACCAGGCTTGGCCGGCTGCGGTCTGCCAGAAGCACCGGCTGATAGTCGCTTACCCAGATGGCCATCTCACCGTCCTCTTCAGAATATGCGAGGCCATTCACAGCGCTGAGAGCGCGGGCTTGGGCCTCTTCTCTGGTGGTCATGCCGGAAGTCTCCATGGCATAGTAGGAATCCAACATCCCCAGCACCACTCCTGTCCTCTGCTCTGCCTTCGCTTCCTGGTCATGGACAATCATGGACCGGAATTCCGGCAAGACGTAGTAGGTGAAAAATATGTCATATATGGCAGCTATGGCGAGCGCCACAAGCGCCATCTTCCACAACAACCTGATCTTGATCTGCCTTCCCATGATCTTTATCATGCTTCCTCCTCCAATATGTGACTGCTCAGCCGTGTTGCATGACTCAACTGATTTGGTGCTGTATCATAAGAATATTACAGATCGATTCGTTCAAGATAGTAACCTGATATCAATTGGATTCATATGCCGACTACCAAACAGGTGTTTCGACCGCCGCCCGATGCCTGACTGTCTCCGCGCCTGTTGGCATCCGCTTCTCCCCACCGACCAGCAGCCGGCCTATGTCAAGTAGTATCACCAGCTTCGTTTCAAGCTTCGCCACGCCCAGTATGTAGTCCGCTTCCTCCGCCGCCACTATCGTCGACGTCGGCTCTATCACTGACACCGGTATTCGCTGCACCTCGCTCACCCCGTCTACTATCAACCCCACATCCTGTCCCTCCACCTCCACCACCACTATCCGCGTCTCTTTGCTCTCCTGCCCGACTACCAGTCCCAGCCTCTTCCTCAGATCCATTACCGGTGTGACTTTGCCCCTCAGATTGATCACCCCTTCTATCGACGCCGGAGCCCCGGGGATCTTGGTTATGGATTGCATCCGGATGATCTCCCGG
>Ga0209592_1000597_pt1 | contig 11127 bp, 9 predicted proteins | sample PPLLak2March2015_2_FD_187251 | JGI IMG/M metagenome (GOLD analysis project Ga0209592, IMG submission 187251) | Freshwater sediment microbial communities from Prairie Pothole Lake near Jamestown, North Dakota, USA - PPLs Lake P8 Core (3) Depth... | ecosystem: Environmental > Aquatic > Freshwater >... | reverse complement strand
AAGGGGCAATTGTAGCCGCCAATGATCTTACTCCAATAAACCTCGACAATACCATCCACCAGATTAGTGCTGCTGGTGGGCGTTCCAAAGAGTATATTTTCGATATCGCCAAGAAGATGCCAGTTCAGGGATTGCTGGAACAGGTGCTGGACGATTGGGGACGACTGGATATTCTCATCCAGTGTGCGCAGGTTAAACCACGTGCTGCCCTGCTGGACATGGATGAATGGGATTGGCGCCGCACGGTGGATGTCAATTTATCATCTGTATTCTTCTTGCTGCAATCCGCCGGGCGGATCATGCGCCAGCAAGGCCACGGCCGTATAGTGACCTTGATTAATATGCCCGATGAAGATTTTAATCAAATTGGATTTTCCGCTGTTCACACCAGCAAGACGGGATTGATCGGCTTGATCCTCTCTGCTGCTCAGGAGTTTGGCAGCTATGGAATCTGTGTGTCTGGGGTAGTTGCTGGATCTTATGCACATGCTCTCCGTCAAGTGCTGCCAGATCAGATCGTTATTCCAGTAGCTGAGCGCAGTTCAAAATCGGATCTGGGTCAGGAAATTTTATTCCTCTGCCAGGCGCATCCGAAAGCTGTAAACGGCAAATTTTTAATCCTTGAAGGTTGATCACCCATCAGAGATGCTCGGTTTGCATGTATAATCAAATTGCTCAAGCCGTTTTTTAGTCACCCAAGGATACTAAGATGGCAACCTTCAATACCATACTCGTAGAAACTCACGACAGGGTTGGATTGGTTCGCCTGAACCGCCCTCAAGCAATGAATGCTCTCAACAACGAGCTGTTGACTGAGCTAATGGAGGCTCTCTCAAATTTTGATCAGGATCCAGAGATTGGCGCCATAGTAATCACAGGCTCGGAGCGCGCCTTTGCGGCAGGCGCTGATATTAAAGAAATGGCCGACGCCACACCCGTTGAAATGCTGCAGCAAAATCGAGTAGGCCAATTCGACCGGCTGCGCTTGATCAAAAAACCGGTGATTGCCGCGGTCTCGGGCTGGTGTCTGGGGGGCGGCTGCGAGATCGCTATGGCTTGCGATATGATCATCGCAGCAGAAAGTGCGCGCTTTGGACAACCGGAGATCACCATTGGCGTGATTCCAGGCGCCGGAGGCACTCAGCGCCTGACCCGGGCGGTTGGCAAAGCTGTGGCAATGGAGATGATCCTTAATAACCGCACCCTGACTGCTGAAGAAGCACAGCGCTTCGGGTTAGTTAATCGGGTGGTACCGGTAGAACGATATTTGGATGAAGCTTTAGGTCTGGCTGCCGAAATTGCCAGACGCGCCCCCATGGCCGTCCGTTTGGCAAAGGAAGCCATCCTCCAAGCCTTTGAGACCTCATTAGCCGACGGGTTGGCAGATGAACGCCGTGCCTTCTATCTGCTTTTCGCCACCCAAGATCAAAAAGAGGGCATGGCAGCTTTCATTGAAAAGCGCAAACCTGATTGGAAAGGCGCCTGATTTTACAATCACCTAATAAGCAGGATCAGGAATGAGCTTGGGCATCATCACCTTTCGCGATTTATTGAACACCTTTCGAGAGCTGGAAATCGATCCGAACGACCCGGTGATTGCACACGCAGCGCTTGGGGCATTCGGTCAGGTTCACGGAGGTCCGCAGGTCGTGGTAGGAGCGCTCCTGGCAACTTTTCCTTCAGTCATTATGCCCTCTTTCACATACAAGACCATGGTTACCCCGGAAATTGGCCCGCAGAATAATGCCCTCAAATACGGCAAAAACGGTGACTCTAACCGTTCAGCTGTAATCTACCATCCTGATATGCCAGCCGATCCTTTGATGGGCATCATTCCTGAGACATTGCGCAAGCACCCTAAGGCCCAGCGCTCATACCACCCGTTGTTATCTTTTGTAGGGGTGAACGCTGAACAAGCCCTGGATGCACAAACCCTGGATGAACCCTTGGCTCCCATCCGGGTACTGAATGAACTGAATGGTTGGGCATTGCTCATCGGGACAGATCACATGACCAATACCAGCATCCACCTGGGCGAGCAATTAGCAGGACGCAAGCAGTTCGTGCGCTGGGCTCTTACTTACCAGGGTGTCATTGAATGCCCTGGCTTCCCGGGCTGCTCGGATGGCTTTCAGGCCATTCAGCCTTATTTAAAATCTACAGGAGCGCTGCGCTCTGCCCGGCTTGGCCCAGCCGAAATCCAGGCCGTTCCTCTCCAGGAATTAATCTCAACCGTCCAGGATCGCATTCGAGCGAACCCATTGGCTTTATTATGCGAATACCCTGAGTGTATGCGCTGCCAGGCTATGCGCGACCAACACCAATCAACAGTCTCAGTGTCCATTCCATACAGATAAACTGCCAGGAGTAAAACCACATGACTAACCTGACCACCTACCAGATCTACGATTTAATCAATCGCCCTCATCCAATCTGGCTGGTCCGTGTGGATCTGAGCGATGCCAACTTGCTGTGGGTGGACCTCAGCCAATGTAACTTAAATTGGTCTAACTTAAATAAGGTAGACCTGAACTGGGCCAATCTGATGGGCGCTTCATTTATTAAAGCCAACCTGAGTATGGCAAACTTGTTTGAAGCAATCTTAGAAGGCGCAGTTATGAACGAGGTCAACCTAACCCGATCTAATCTGACGCGTGCCAACCTGAACAAAGTAGATATGAATGATGCTGTGCTGGTAGAAGCCAATCTTAACCGGGCGTTGATCAGCAAGGCGAACCTGAATCGAAGTAACCTGAATGGAGCTAATCTGGTGCGCGCCGATTTAAGCAAGTCCAACCTGGTGGGGACGAACTTGAGTGGCGCTGACCTGACCCACGCAAACCTGTTTGAAGCCAACCTGGCGGGGGCAAACTTGCGCGCAGCCGATTTAACCAATGCCGATCTGACTGGCGCGAATTTAAATAAAGCAGACCTATCGGAAGCAAAATTAACTAACACCATGATGGCAGAAGCCATCATGCCAGACGGCACAAAACATTATTAACGCACATCTGTAGAGTTCGAAAAGTTAAGCGCTGGCGGGCAGCGTTACCCAGAATGTGGTCCCTTCGCCTATCTGACTGCTAACGCCTATTTTCCCCCCGTGGGTTTCCACAATCGTTTTGGCAATCGCCAGGCCCAGCCCGCTACCCTTTGCAGCGCTGTAACGAGGACGGGTTGCTTCAACCCGGTAGAATCGCTCAAAAAGATGCGGTAAATGTTCTGCCGGAATACCACTACCAGTATCGCTCACTAAAACTGTTACCAGGTTCTTTTTATGATTGGTATGCACTTTTAAGGATACCTGACCATTGCGCGGAGTATATTTCACTGCGTTTTCAACCAGGTTATAGAGGACGCGCCGGATCTGATCTTCATTTCCGTCAACCTGTGGTAGGTTAGGTTCAGTTTCCAAACTTAGCTCCACCCCGGCTCGGGCGGCGCGGATACTGAAAGTTTCATAAACATCCGTCGCGATCGATTCGATATGGATGGGGTTTAATTGCTTAATTCCCATTCCGGCCTCCAGACGCGAGAGGTCGAGCATATCGTTTACCATATAGCTCAGCCGGTCCACCTCAAACTCAATATCTTCCAAAAACTGTTCTGCCCGTTCTGGCTCCTCCAATGCGCCAGCCCGTAACGCCTCGGTACGCAGCTTCACCACAGTTAATGGTGTACGCAGTTCATGGCTGGCATTTGCTACAAAGGAGCGCAGGTCTGTAATGTGTTGTTGGATGCGGGCACTCATACTGTTAAATGCCTCAGCTAATCTACGTAACTCCGGCGGACCGGAAGGTTCTGCACGTGCGTTGAGATCACCTTGAGAAAGCTGCTCAGCCATCAGCGTAAGCTGGTTGATTGGTTTAGCCAGTTGGTTCGCAATTAATAAACCAAATAAAAGTACTGCAAGCCCTACTGCAACTGAGACAAGCAAAAGTGGCCCCAACGCCTGCCTAGCTTGCTGGTTTGCCACCCGCACCGGCATTCCCGCGTCAAAGACTGCGTAGACTTTACCTTCAGATTGAATACGAACAGCGATAAAGAAAACTTCTTTATCTTCCATATCCTCACGCACAGTCTCCGCCTTACCAGTGTCGTTCTGTATGGCATCCCATAACTCAGGCGCGTTACTTGTATCAGCTTTCTCCGGCAGGCTGGGTGAATTGCGCGTGATAAGGGTGCCGTCTGGCCAGTAAATAGCGTATACCAGATCATTTTCATTTGAAAATAAGGTGTTGGTAACATTATCCACAGCGCCAATATCTGTACCACCCGCGCTGAGTTCGATAATGGGTAATTCCACAGCACTCACTGCAGCGTAAGCTAACTCTTCCAGGCGGTGTTCAGCCTCTTTGTGGACTGCGCGGTAAATAAATCGACCTGCAAATGTCGACATGACCACCAGGCTGAACAGAGCGACCAGCAGGTGCGATAAGGCCAGACGCGTTTGAAGGGAAGGAGAACCTTGCATTGGTTAAGTTCGTCGAATCCACTCTCGATAAAATCAGCCCAATTCTTCTGGACCTGCAAAACGGTATCCATATCCGCGTACCGTTTGAAGATATTGAGGGCTGGCAGGATCATCTTCGATCTTTAAGCGTAACCAGCGAACATGCACATCCAGGGTGCGCGGATCCCCAATCCATTCCTCCCCCCAGACTTGCGCCAGTAATTCTTCCCGGCTCAAAGCCCGACCCGCATTTTTCATTAATACATTGAGTAGGTCAAACTCGCGCGCTGAGAGCAATAATTCCTGATCCAACTTATACACCCGGCGTGCAATCGGGTCCAGGCGCAGAGTACGCAAGTCAACTGGTTGCGCCTGGGATAACTGGCGATCCATTTCGACCCTGCGCAGGGTCGCCCGGATACGAGCAAGCAGCTCACGGAAAGAAAAAGGTTTGGCCAGATAATCATCCGCGCCTACCTCTAAGCCCAGGATACGGTCAATCTCTTCACTCCGCGCAGTTAACATGATAACTGGGGTAGTTGTGGTAGCCCGCAAGCGTCGGCATACCTCGAAACCACTCATATCAGGCAAAATCAGGTCCAGGACAATCAAATCGGGATCAAATTCCGCACTGGCCTTTAGCGCCTGTGCGCCATCAATTACCGACCGAACTTCAAAGCCCTCCCGCTGCAGACTATAACTCAGCGAATCGGTAATTAAGACTTCGTCATCAACCAAGAGGATTTTCGTCAAAGCGCCCCTCCATATTTGTTTTTCTCTTAAGAAGTTACGCAGTTCGGGAAAATGTCTGGAGTGTTGGGCAGGCTCTCCCGCCAAAACATCCCCATCCTTCCTCCTACTACGTGAGTCCGACGATTAAGAAATAGATCATAATTCGATCAACAGTACAGGTATATAAAGGTTTGGTTATCATCTGGTTAAGTATCAGTTATGGAGCAGCATGAAGTGGTAATTCAACTGGATAGCGTGGATTCTATCATGGGTTGATCCGATTTAGCCTGATGCCTTCTGTAAACGTCCAAACTCCAGCAGCCCAGAATTGCAGGAAGGAGTTGGGGTATAATCCCCACTATGCCGAAAAAGCAATCGATTCGGGATCTATCCGTAGAAGAGTTGCGCTGGCTACTCATGGAAAAGCGGCGTTCTACGCGCCAACAGCGCCTGGAACGCTACCGGCGCACCGGACGGGTTGTCTCCATCTCATCCGATGCAGACAATTCAACACTGGATGCCTGGCAAATTCGCGAGGTGGCTGATCTGGATATGGATGAGCCGCCTCGTCGCACCCGCAGTCGACGCATATTGGATGGACTCCTCTTACTCATTGAAGTCAGTGCGGTGGTTGGATTCTTGTTTTTGGTATACAGCGGTTTCAATCTGATACGTGAGTTGAACCGCGAAGTGGCTTCAGCTATGGAGCAGCCCACTTTCACGCCAACACCCCTCATCACCGCCCTGGTACTACCATCCGGGCATACTCCACCCAATTCACCTGGGGGCGCCCAACCTAATGAAGCAGAAATCCCTGAACATCTGCGTCCTCTGGTACAATCGATAGCCAACATCCCTGTGCCCACACCAGGACCTGAACAAGCCGTGCGCATCCAAATTCCCGGGATACAGGTAGATGCCCCAATCGTCCAAGGCGATGCCTGGGAACAACTGAAGAAAGGTGTTGGTCAGCATGTTGGCAGCGCCAATCCAGGTGACAGCGACAATGTGGTGCTCTCCGCTCACAATGATATTTTTGGGGAGATTTTTCGGGATTTAGACCGCTTGAAACCCGGAGACGAGATCATCCTGTATACAAACCAGCGTGCACATACCTATGTAGTCATAGACACACAGGTGGTTGAACCGACGGCGGTTGAAGTTATGGGGTCTACTACAAGGCCAACAGTGACCTTAATCTCGTGTTACCCTTATCTGGTAGACGACCAGCGGATTGTAGTCACTGGTCGATTGAAAAGCGGTGGTTCTTGATCGATACATTATCTTCTCGGGTAAGATACCCAGGAAGTTTGCAACTGAATTTATTAGGAGTAAGACTCGATGGCGAAAAAAATTAAAAAACAGGTACGCAAGTCTAATGGTTCTCTGAATCCGGTATTAGTATCGGTTGAAACTCCACGCGCATCTGAGCGCGACTTTAATCCTGATTACGGTCCGGTGATTAAGGATTTAAAACGAATTGGCATTCTGGCAGGCACTTTTTTTATGGTTCTAATCGGGCTATCCTTCTTCTTGCGCTAAATAGTCTGCTATCTAGCAGGGGGCGCCAGTCATTAATATAATTTGTTTGGGGCTGCGGCATGTCTGACCATATTCCTGGCAGCAACGGTTCATCCACAACCTCCCCACGTTGGAGCTCAACCACCAAACTCATCGTTGGATTGACGATGATGGCAATCCTTGCCGCGCTGGTGGTCCAGTTCCGCAACATCATCGGGCCTGTTATTTTAGCCTTCATTCTGGCTTACCTGCTGCATCCTATAGCCGGGTGGCTCTCCCGTGCGACGAATCTATCCTGGCGTGCTTCCGTTGCGATTGTTTTCATATTGATGATCATTCTCATCGGGGGACTTTCAACCGTAGCTGGTCTGGCAATCGCACAGCAAGTCCAAAGCTTGTTTACCTTTGTCCAGCGTTTCATTAATAACGATCTTCCACGTATTGCATCCGATCTATCTACCCAAACATACTATTTCGGTCCGTTTGTGCTAGATTTTACTCAATTCAACTTCACCCAGCTCACGGATCAGATTCTTGGTACTATCCAACCCTTATTGAGCCAGGCAGGCACATTAATCGGCACGTTTGCATCAGGCGCGGTCGGTCTTTTTGGTTGGATCTTCTTTGTTATCCTGGTTGCATATTTCTTGTTGAACGAATCCGGGCAAATGGCAATGCGCTTTGTCAACATCGAAATCCCTGGCTATGGAGAAGATATCCGCCGTTGGGGCTCCGAACTGCGCAAGATCTGGGATTCATTTTTACGTGGACAATTAGCCATCATCATCTTGGTGATGATCACATACTCAATACTGCTCACGATCGTGGGCTTGCGCTTTTCGCTCGGTCTGGCGATCCTGGCAGGCTTTGCTCGTTTTGTGCCCTATTTAGGCCAGGCGACCATACTGGTAACAGCAGGTCTGGTAGCCCTGTTGCAGGGTGGCAATTATTTCAATCTACAACCAACCTTCTACGCCTTGCTGGTTGTGGGGCTGATCTTTTTAGTTGATCAAATCTTCGATAACCTGGTTAACCCAACCCTGATGGGGCGTACTTTGGGTGTTCACCCCGCTGCTGTTTTGGTTTCAGCGCTCATTGCTGCTCGTTTAATTGGGATCATCGGTCTGATGCTGGTGACGCCTGTTCTGGCAACCCTACAATTGATTGGTCGATACGTTTTGCGCAAGATGTTGGATATGGACCCCTGGCAAGAATTAACCCCCCGCCCGTCGCCCATGGAAGCCCCATGGTTGCCGGTCACACGTCGAATCAAAGCCTGGTGGCGGCTGATTCGCAGTAAACCGACAGAGTAAAACAACAAAAGAGGCTGCCCAGAAAAATAGCCTGGACAGCCTCTTTTTTCACCCCCAAAAGAATCACGAAGTACGTGGGTTATAAAGCTGTTCTTTAATTTCCCCTACCTGGCGACGGAAACGGTCATCGCGCTCCAGTAAATCAGCAATTTTTTCGCATCCATAAAGAATTGTCGTATGGTCTCTCCCACCCAGGGCTTCGCCAATTTGAGGCAGTGAAATGTTTGATTCTTTATGCAGCAAGTACATTGCCACCTGGCGTGGTAGGGCTACCTGGCGAGAGCGATCGCGGCTCAATATCCGTTCCACAGTCACTCCATAAACCTCGGCTACACGGCGGACCACATCATCCAGTTGGATATCCGTGCGGCGGGGCAAGAGGTCTCCCAATGCAGCATCAACCAACTGCTGGTTAAGCAGCAAACCACTCAGATCAGCAAAGGCTACCACGCGGGTGAGAGCCCCCTCCAACTCGCGGATATTGGATTGTACCCGGCGAGCTATTTGCTGCAGGATCTCATCCTGAATACGAAAGCCTGCTCGCTCAGCCTTAGAACGCAAGATAGCCATGCGGGTTTCGATGTCGGGAGGTTGAATATCGGCAGTCAGGCCCCATTCAAAACGTGAGAGCAGGCGCTCCTCCAGGGTTACCATCGCCTTGGGCGGCCGGTCCGAGGAAATTACAATTTGTTTATTCTGCCCGTGTAACGTATTAAATGTATGGAAGAATTCTTCCTGAGTAGATTCTTTACCAGCAATAAATTGAATATCATCGATCAATAGAACATCGATGCGGCGGTATTTTTCGCGAAATGCCTGAGTCGTATGTGTGCGTATCGCATTGATCAAGTCATTGGTGAATTCTTCCGAGGATACATACAGCACCTGCATCCCGCGCTGCGTACACATATTACCAATCCCGTGCAATAGATGGGTCTTTCCTAAACCAACCCCGCCATACAAGAACAATGGGTTATAGGTATAGGTCGGTTTCTCTGCAACCGCCATGGAGGCGGCGTGAGCCAGTCGATTGCTGGGTCCAACGACAAAATTTTCAAAGGTATAGCGCGGGTTCAAAGTCGGATTGTGGATGTCAGCTTCGACTTCACTCTCATAAGCCTGTGCAGGCAACCTTGTACTGGGTGTATCTGTTTCGAGCGGTTTTTGCCAGATGCTAAAGCGTACTTCCACGGTCCGATTCATAATACCGGTCAGGATACGGGAAACTGTGCTGGCTAAACGACTATGCAGCCAGTCACGCGCATAAGCGTTTTGGACTCCAATAATGAAGCTACCATCCTCATATGATAAAAACTCAGCTCCGCGCACCCAGGTATCAAATGCAGACTTCGGCATTTCCATCTGCAACTGCCCCACGGCGGCTTGCCAGGCATGTTCAGCTTTCATGCTGGACTCTCCTAAGCAGGATAATATTGGTATAATACACATAGAGATAAATCACCCTACCGCAACTCACAGTAGGGAAAACAGCAAGAACAACTATGGACTTAGCTTATTCGCCCATCACAAATGGGATCGAAGGAACCCCCTGAAGTATTCAATTTTCACCGTTGCGCTTGTATTCTAGCAGATAACACCCTATCTCTACAATACTAAAACCCTACGCTAGTCTAAAAAAACCCAATACTTTAAGATTAGGGAATCTTAAATTTTGCAACGCTTTATTAAACTAAAGCCGCATAATTTGCATTATATTTAGAACCCCAATACCAGGGTAACCATCAAAGACAACCCCTATATATAGCCTGTTTTATGCACTACCAATTCGTTGGTCGATATCTAGGGGATAGAAACCTTAAAAATTCTTCCTCCAAGAATCGCAATGATATTGTGTGTCGAGAGTCGCAAATTGGCGACTCACGAACAAAACAGGAATTTTTCCCAGAACAATCCCTCCCTATAGCCTCTAAGGGTTGCTCATAGAGAGTGGAAAAAACATGTGTTTATACAATTCCTATCTGTTGTTAACGTTTTTCTATCGCAGCAACGATACACTAAACATACAATAATTTTCAAAGTAATCTTTGATTAAGTAAAAGAGGAGAAAAAATGGCTAAGATTATTGGTATCGACCTTGGTACGACAAATAGTGTAGTGGCTGTAATGGAAGGTGGCGACTCAACCGTCATTCAGACTGCAGAAGGTTCGCGGTTGCTCCCATCCGTTGTAGCTTTTAATAAAAATGGCGAGCGCCTGGTGGGGCAGACAGCCAAACGCCAGGCCGTTGTAAACGCTGAGAATACGGTTTTTTCGATCAAGCGCTTCATTGGCCGGCATTTTGATGAGGTCACCACAGAGCAAAAAATGGTGCCTTTCCAGATCGTGCGCGGCCCCGCCGGGGATGCACGCGTGAAGATTCCAATTACGGGGCGCGAATACAGCCCGCAGGAGATCTCCGCCATGATCCTGGCGAAACTCAAAACGGATGCTGAAGCCTATTTAGGCGAGCCAGTTACCAAAGCCGTGATTACTGTGCCTGCTTATTTCAATGACAGCCAGCGCCAGGCGACCAAAGATGCCGGACGGATCGCCGGATTGGAAGTGCTGCGCATCATCAACGAGCCGACCGCAGCAGCCCTGGCGTACGGCCTGGACAAGCAGCAAAATGAAACCATCCTGGTATTTGACCTGGGCGGTGGAACTTTCGATGTCAGCGTCCTGGATGTAGGCGAAGGTGTGATCGAAGTGCGTGCCACGAATGGCGATACTCACCTGGGTGGCGATGACTGGGACGAGGCCATTGTTAGTTGGGTTGCCGATGATTTCAAAAAAGAACAAGGCATCGATATACGTCAGGATCGGCAGGCATTACAACGTCTGCGTGAAGCTGCTGAGAAAGCCAAGATTGAGCTTTCCAGCGTGATGGAGAGTGAAATCAACCTGCCTTACATCACCGCCGACGCCTCCGGGCCGAAACACTTGCAGATTAAACTCTCACGGGCAAAATTTGAACAGCTCACCGAGGACCTGGTCAAACGCCTGCGTGGGCCGTTCGAAGCAGCCTTGCGAGATGCGAACTTAAGCTCCAAAGATATTCATCAGGTTGTATTGGTTGGCGGGGCGACCCGTATGCCTATGGTCCAGGAG
>Ga0209592_1000595_pt1 | contig 11151 bp, 13 predicted proteins | sample PPLLak2March2015_2_FD_187251 | JGI IMG/M metagenome (GOLD analysis project Ga0209592, IMG submission 187251) | Freshwater sediment microbial communities from Prairie Pothole Lake near Jamestown, North Dakota, USA - PPLs Lake P8 Core (3) Depth... | ecosystem: Environmental > Aquatic > Freshwater... | reverse complement strand
CGGCTTCGCGCCCCACGCCGGACTGGAGAGGCGGTTCTGCCACGAGAGCTTCCGCACTTCCGGGTCGGCGAGGTAGTAGTGGATGTTGGACATCTTCTCGGCGAGCGGATTCTTCGTCCACAGCCCCTGCGGGCCGCGGAAGTCCGGGATGCCCGAGTCGGTGGAGATTCCCGCGCCGGTCAGGACGACGACGCGTTCGGCCTGGTTTACCCAGTCGGAAACAACCGGGACTCGGTCCAGTTTGGAAACCAAATCCTTCAGGGCATCTGGATCTTGCCGCCGCCGCCGAGGCCGCCGGAGCCCATGGGCGGGATGCCGCCCTGCGGCACGACGATCGAGGAGGCCGCCTGGCGGCGCAGCTCCTGCAGCTCCTTCACCGTGCGCTCGATCGCTTCCTTGGCGAGCGGGCCGAACTTCTCGGCCGCCTCCTCGAGCGAGCCGGCGCCGATCTCGAAGCCGATCGGCAGCGCGCCCGCCGGCGTGAGCACCTGCGTCTCGCCGATGTAGAGCACCGCGCGCGCCTGGTCGCGGTCGCCGTCCTTGTTCACTGGGGTCAGCCGGCGGATGGTGCCGACGCGCCGGTCGGTGAAGACTTCCTCGAGGTAAAGCTGCTTCGGATCGACCCGGATGTCGTTGGTCGTTTCAGGTTTCGTAGCCATGGGGCGATTTTACCCCTGCATTTCAGCCCCTGAGCTTGAAGCGCTGGATCTTCCCGGTCGCGGTCTTCGGCAGCTCGTTGATGAACTCGATCCAGCGCGGGTATTTGTAGGGGGCGAGCTTCGCCTTGACGTGCTGCTGAAGGAGGGTTTTCAAGGAGTCATCTCCCTTCTGGCCTTGCTTCAGCACCACATATGCTTTGGGCTTGACGAGCTTCGACTCGTCCTCCTTGCCGACCACTGCCGCCTCGAGGACGGCCTCGTGGCTCGAGAGCGCCATTTCCACCTCGACGGGCGAGACGTAGATGCCGCCGACCTTGAGCATGTCGTCGGAGCGGCCGCCGTAGGTGTAGTAGCCGTCCTTGTCGCGCGAGTACTTGTCCCCGCTACGCGTCCAGGGACCCTGGAAGGTGTTCTTGGTCTTCTCGCGCTGGTTCCAGTACATGATTGCCGAGGTCGGGCCGCCGATCTGCAGCTCGCCGAGCTCGTCGGGCTTGGTGATCACGCCGCCCTGCTCGTCGACGATGCGCAGCTCGTAGCCGGGGACCGGCTTGCCGGTGGTGCCGTAGCGCACTTCGCCCGGACGGTTGGAGAGGAAGATGTGCAGCATCTCGGTGGAGCCGATGCCGTCGAGGATCTCGACGCCGGTGCGCCCGGTGAAGGTGTTGCCGATGGTCGGCGGCAGGGCTTCACCCGCGGAGACGCAGATTCTCAATGCCAAGTTCTTCTTCTCCGGGAAATTCGGGCTGGCCAGCATGCCGGCATAGAGCGTCGGCACGCCGAAGAAGATGGTCGGCTTCTTCTCGGTGAGGCGCTTGAACACCGCGTCGGGCGTCGGGCGCTCGGCCATCAGCACGGTGGTCGCGCCCGCCGCCAGCGGGAAGGTCAAGGAATTGCCCAGGCCGTAGGCGAAGAAGAGCTTGGCGGCGGAGAAGATGACGTCGGACTCGCGCATGCCGAGCACGCCCTTGGCGTAGAGCTCCGCGGTGATGATGAGGTGCGAGTGCAGGTGCACCGTCCCCTTGGGCGCGCCGGTCGAGCCCGAGGAGTAGAGCCAGAAGCACATGTCGTCGCGCAGGGTTGATGCAGCCTTGGCGTTGGGAGCGCCGGCAGAGATGAAATCCCGGACGTTGGAGACGACGTGCTCGAGGTCGGGGCACTTGCTCTTTATTCCTTCAAAATTCCTGAGCAAGGGCTCTGACACGAAGAGCGCCTTGGAACTGCTGTCCTTGAGCTGGTACTCGTAGTCCGAGGGCGTGAGGAGCGTGTTGAGCGCCACCGGCACGATGCCGGCCTTGATCGCCCCGAGGAAGAGCGCCACCCAGTCCGCGCTGTCCAGCATGGCAATCGCGATTCGCTCTTCACGTCGTATTCCAAGTGAAAGAAGTGCGTTCGCGGCACGATCGACCCGCTCGGCGAGCTGCAGGAAAGTGCAGGTGCCGGTGTCGTCGATGAACGCGACCTTGCTGCCGCGTCCGGCGTTGCGGCCGATCAGGTCGACGGCGGCGTTGTATTCGCGCGGAAGCTCCATGGAATTCCCCTCTCTGCGGGGAATTGTACGCGCCGGACCCCCGCCGTCTCCCTTAACACGAGTCAAGAAGATCGGTGTCCGGACCGCCCGTATTGCGCCGCGCGGCAGCGCCTTCCCGGCCCTTCGCGCCATAGGCGCCGCCGCCCAGCGCCTCGCGCACGAAGAGCGCCGCCGACTGCGCGAGCGGCCGGCCCGTCGCGTGGGCGACGCTCCAGCGCCGCTCGGCGGGCAGCCCGTCGACCTCGAGCTCGAAGAGGTAGACGTCGTCCTCGCCGGCCGTGAAGCGCGCGAGGAGCTGCTCGCGGGTGGCGACGTGCAGGCTCACCTGCACGCCCGGGTAGCGGGCGCAGAAGTCGGCGAGGAGCTGCGCCGCGACGTGCCGCGCGCCGGTCTCGGCGGCAAGGCGCACCGTTTCGGCCTGGGGTTTGCGCAGTTCCGCGAGCTGCCCGTCGAGGCGACCGAACAGCTCGAAAAGCTCGTTGCAGCTTTCCTTCAGGCGCTCGCCCGCCGGGGTGAGGTAGAGCCGCCGGCCGCGCTGCTCGAAGAGCTGGACCTCGAGCGTGTCGGCGAGCTTCTTCAGCTGCATGGAGACGGTGGGCTGGGCGAGGTGCAACTCTTCCGCCGCGCGCGTGACGCCACCGAGGCGCGCGACGGCCTCGAAGACGATCAGCTGGGGGAAAAGCCCATGACGAAAGTAACGACGCAGCTTCGCACGCGACATCTCGGCTCCTTGTCAGGTAACCGAGGTCTGGCTTGCAGGCGGGACGTTCGCGCTGGCGCGCGGCGGTTCCTGCTGCCGGGGCGACCGGGGATGCGCTCCGAAGTGACGGCCGCCCCGCGGGAAGCTACTCCCCTACGGGATAGGCAGACTTTACAGAAAGAAGCGTGCCCGGGCAATGATCCATTGCGATTCGCGATGGACCCCATCGCAGATCGTCAATAGTCCTCGCCGGCATGGGCTTCCAGAATCGCACCCATGATCCCGAGCCCCGAATTCCTCTCCGCCTTGCTGGCGATCGTCGTCATCGACCTTGTCCTCGCCGGCGACAACGCGATCGTCATCGCGCTCGCCGCGCGCAACCTGCCGAAGACGCTGCAGCGCCGCGCGGTGCTCTGGGGCACGGTGGGCGCCGTGGTTGTCAGGGCCAGCCTGACAGTGGGCGTGCTCTGGCTGCTGCAGGTGCCCGGCCTGATGCTCGCCGGCGGCGCGCTCCTCATGTGGATCGCCTACCGCCTGCTCACCGGCGACGACGGCGGGCGCGAGCACGACCTGGCGCCGGCGATGAGCTTCTGGGCGGCGATGCGCACCATCGTCATCGCCGACGCGGTGATGGGCCTCGACAACGTGCTCGCGGTGGCGGGCGCGGCGCACGGCAGCATGCTGCTGGTCGTGCTCGGCCTGGTCATCAGCATCCCGATCGTGGTCTGGGGCTCGACGCTCATCCTGCACTGGATCGAGCGCTTCCCGAGCATCCTCTACATCGGCGGCGCGGTGCTCGCCTGGACCGCGGCCAAGATGATCGTCGGCGAGCCGATGGTCGAGGCGGAGCTCGCCGCGCGCCCCGGATTCGTCACCAGCATCTATGTCGCGGTCATCGGCGGCGTCCTCGGCCTTGCCTGGGCGCAGAAACGCCGGCCGCAGAAAGCGAAGGAGGTCCTGCAATGAAAGTTCTCATGCCCGTGGATGCCTCGAGCGCAGCCCTTGCCCCGATCAAGCATCTCGTTTCCCTGCACCGCATGAATCCCATCGAGGTGCTGGTCCTCAACGTCCAGCCCCGGTTCCACCGCCACGTGTCGCAGTTCTCGAGCCGCAGCGCGCGCGACGAGCTGCGCGCCGAGCGCAGCCGCGAGGCGATGGCCCGCGCCATCGAGGAGCTCTCGCTCGCCGGCGTGCCCTTCCGCGCGGTGAGCGAGGTCGGCCTCCCCGCCGAGCGCATCGCCGCGGTCGCCGAGCGCGAGGCAATCGACGAGATCATGATGGGCGTCGGCCGCCACCCGGCGTGGCTGCGCTGGGTGAACCCCTCGATCGCGCAGGGCGTGATGGAGCGCACCGACATCCCCGTGACCGTCTTCGCGCGCGGCCAGGCCGGCGCCTTCGAGCGCTACGCCCTCCCCGCGGGCGTCGCGGGACTCGCCGCCCTGCTCCTCGCGGTGGAGTAGGCGCCGCCTACTCTTTCGCCAGCGGCTGGCCGGGCGGCGCGCGGTCGACGGCGACGGGAAAGACGCGCGGCTTCCCGCCTTTCACGCCCGGCAGGTCGAGCAGCACCGGCGTGAGCTTGCCCTGCCAGCCGTCCTGCCCGCGCGCGGCGACGCTCGTCACGGCGCACGCCGGACCCGCCTTGTCGTGCACTTCGAGCGCGAATGCCGGGCCGGGAGGCGCGCGCAGCAGGAGCTCGCGCTTGCCGCGCCACTTCACCTGGAGGTCGCCGTCCGCGGCGCCCACCGCCTGCACGTTGCGCATGGAAACGAGGTCCTGCAGGAGCTCGGCGCACTCGGGCGCCGCCATGCGTGAGCCGAGGTCCATGGCGAGCATGCCCTCGGCCTGCGCCGCGCGCGCCTCCTCGCGCAGCGCGGAGCTGATGGACACGAGTCGCAGCACGGCGTCGCGATGCGGGTCGGCCGTCGCCGCCGGGGACAGGGCGAGGAGCAGCGCGAAGGCGATGACCCCGGGGCCGCGCATGCTAGGCCGGCTGCTTTGCCGCCTGCCAGCGGTCGAGCTTCGAGCGCGCCGCGTTGCGCGACGGGTCGGTGGCCTCGCCGTGCGCCGGGGTCTTCGCGGTGAGCTCGATCACGTAGCCGTTGGGGTCGCGGAAGTAGATCGAATGGATGAAGCCGTGGTCGGAGACGCCGCGCGTCTCGATGCCGCGCGCCTTTCCCTTCGCCATCATCGGCGCGAGCTCGCCCTCCTCCACCTCGAGCGCGATGTGCAGGTCGTAGTCGTGCTGGCGCTTGAAGTCGAAGGCCATGTCGGGCGCCTCGAAGAAGGCGAGGTAGGACCCGTCGGCCATCTCGTAGAAGGTGTGCAGCGTGCGCGTCTCGCGCCCGGTCATGGTCTCGTTGATCTCGAGGGTGCAGGCAAGGCGCAGGCCGAGGAAGTCCTCGTAGAAGGCGCGCGTCTCGCCCGAGTCGCGGCAGCGGTAGGCGTTGTGGTGCAGCCCCTTGATCTTCGCCATCACACCACCTCGAAGCGGGCGTCCTTCATCGAGCCGGCGAAGCCGTAGAACACCTCGTGCGCCTTGTTCCAATGCTTCTGGCCCTTCATGCGCTCGTACCAGCGCTTCAGGTTCGGGTAGGGCGAGAAGTCGGCGCGGATGAACTCGGCGAGGCTCACGAAGGAGGAGGCGAAGTAGTCGGCGATGGTGATCTCCTCGCCGCACAGGTACTTCTGCTTCGGCCCGATCAGGCTCTGGTCGAGCACCTTCATCCAGCCCTGGGCGCGCTCCTTCGCCCACGCGAGCTGGCCCTTCTGCAACTCCTCGCTCGGGCGCTTGTGGTGGGGGAAGATCTGCGGGTAAACCAGTCCGTAGGCGAGGTCGCGGCAGAGCTGGGTGTTGATCCAGTCCATGCGCTCGTTCACGCGGGCGCGCGCCTTCAGGTCCTTCGGGTAGGCGCTCGAGCCCGATTTCTCGGCGAGGTACTTGAGGATCGCCGAGCTCTCGGTGAGCCGGAAGTCGCCGTCCTCGAGCACCGGCACGAGCTTGCTGGGATTCACCTGGCTATAGGGCGCCTGCATGTGCTCGCCCTTCATCAGGTCGACGACCTGGAGCTCGACCGGCAGGTTGTTCTCCATCACGAAGAGCACGACCGGCCGGCTGGTGGTGGACACGGGGTGGTAGTAGAGCTTCATAGCTTCATTCTCCTCCGGCGTCGGAAAAGTCGACAAGCTTGGACTTGTATTTTGAGCGCGGCAAGCTTCCCGGCGGAACGTGCGCCGCGTAGGGCGCTATAGGACCACCTCGACCACGCCCTTGAGGATCACCGGCAGACCGCCGCGGAGCGAGCTCGCGCCGAGGACCGAGCGCGCATGGACGCCGCGCGGGCCGAAGACCTCGACCAGCAGATCCGAGCAGCCGTCCAGCACCCGGGCGTGGTCCTCGAACTCCGGGACGGCGTTGAGGAAGCCCTGGATCTCGACGACGCGCGCGACGCGGTCGAGGGAGCCCAGCTCGGAGCGCATCACGGCGATCAGGTCCAGGGCAGCCGAGCGGGCGAAGCGGTAGCCCTCGTCGGCCGTGAACTCGCGGCCGAGCCTGCCCTTGGGAAGCTTGCCGCCTTCGGGCAGCGGCGCCTTGCCGGCGATGAAGAGCAGGTTGCCCGTGCGCACGGCGTTGGCGTAGTTCGCCGCCGGCGCGCTGCCGGAAGGAAGGGCGAGCCCGATCTCCCTGATGCGTTGCTCCGCGCTCATCCGGCCAAGTATATCGGTGAGTTCCGTTATGATCGCCGGCCATGACCTGGTCGATCATCGCGCGCGACGCGGCGAGCGGCGCGTTCGGGGTCGCGATCGCGACGCGCTTCTTCGCGGTCGGCGCCCTCTGCCCGCACGCCGAAAGCGGCGTCGGGGCGCTCTCCACCCAGGCGCTGGTCAACCCGCACTACGGAAGACAGGCCCTCGAGCTGCTGCGCTCGGGCGTTCCCGCCCCCGAGGTGGTGGCGCGGCTCGTCGCGCCCGACGAAGGCCGCGAGCACCGCCAGCTGCACGTCATCGACGCGCAGGGGCGCATCGGCCAGCACACCGGCGCGCAATGCGTCGACTGGTGCGGCGCCGTCCACGGCGCGGGCTTCTCCGTGGCCGGCAACATGCTCGCCAACGAGCGCGTGATCCGCGAAACGGCGAAGGCTTACGAGAACGGCAAGGCTTCCTTCCCCGAGCGGCTCATCGCGGCGCTCGAGGCCGGCGAGGCGGCCGGCGGCGACAAGCGGGGCAAGCAATCCGCCGCCCTGATCGTTTTTTCCAAAGAAAGTTACCCCGATCTGGATTTGCGAGTCGACGATGCCGCCGAGCCGCTCGTGGAGCTGCGCCGCCTCTACGGCAAGGCGCAGGAGCGTTTCGTCCCCTACCTCGGCTGCAGCCCGAGCAAGGCTCGCCCCTGGGGCATCTTCGATCGGGACCAGATCGAACGGGCAATACAGGATTTCCAGAAAGCGCGTGGCCGATCTTCTTGAAGTACGAGGACTTCGAACGCACTTCGCTTCCGAGCGCGGCGAGGTGCGGGCGGTGGACGGGGTGGACTTCCGGCTGGAGCGCGGGCGCACGCTCGGCATCGTCGGCGAGTCGGGCTGCGGCAAGAGCGTCACCGCGCTCTCGATCATGGGCCTGGTGCCGCAGCCGCCCGGGCGCATCGCCGCCGGCGAGGTGCGCTTCGAGGGCGAGGACCTGCTGCAGGCGCCGGTGCAGCGCCTGCGCGACCTGCGCGGCGACCAGCTCTCGATGATCTTCCAGGAGCCGATGACCTCGCTCAACCCGGCCTTCCAGGTCGGCGAGCAGATTGCGGAGGTGCTGCTTCATCATCGAAATCTCACCCGGGATGAGGCACATGAAAAAGCCGTGGAGATGCTCCGCAAAGTGCGCATCCCCTCGCCCGAGGCGCGCGCGAAGGAGTATCCGCACCAGCTCTCCGGCGGCATGCGCCAGCGCGTGATGATCGCCATGGCGCTCGCCTGCAACCCGAAGCTGCTCATCGCCGACGAGCCCACCACCGCGCTCGACGTGACCATCCAGGCGCAGATCCTGGAGCTCATGCGCGCGCTGCGCGAAGAGCTCGGCACCGCGATCATCCTCATCACGCACGACCTGGGCGTCATCGCCGAACTCGCCGACGACGTGATCGTCATGTACGCCGGCCAGGTGGTCGAGCGCTGCGCCGTGCCGCGACTGTTCGCCGAGCCGCAGCACCCCTACACCGTCGGGCTCCTCGGCTCGATCCCGCGCCTCGACCTCGAGCAGGAGCGCCTCGCCGCGATCGAGGGCTTCGTCCCCGACGCCGCGGCGATGCCCGAGGGCTGCCGCTTCCATCCGCGCTGCCCGTTCTCGGTCGAGAAGTGCCGCCGCGAGGCGCCGGCGCTGCGGGAAATCGTCCCGGGCCACTTCGCCGCCTGCTGGCTCGCGCCCCTGTGAGCGCCCCGCTCCTTCGCGCCGAGCGGCTGGTCAAGCACTTCAAGAAGGTGCAGGCGGTCGACGACATCAGCTTCGAGCTGCAGGCCGGCGAGACGCTCGCCCTGGTCGGGGAGTCGGGCTGCGGCAAGTCCACCGCCGGGCGCCTGGTGCTTCGCCTCATCGAGCCCACCGCGGGCAAGGTCTGGTTCGACGGCCAGGAAATCTACAAATTGAAAGACCGTCAGATTCGTTCCTTGCGCAGGGAGATGCAAATCATCTTCCAGGACCCCTACGCCTCGCTCAATCCGAGAATGACGGTTGGGGACATGCTGGCAGAGCCGTTGTACTTACATAAGCTTTCGCAAGGAAAGGAGCGGCAACGGGTTGCCGAGTTGCTGGGTTTAGTCGGCCTTTCCCCCGACCATGCCTCGCGCTACCCGCACGAGTTCTCGGGCGGCCAGCGCCAGAGGATCGGCATCGCGCGGGCGCTGGCGGTGGAGCCGCGCCTCATCGTCTGCGACGAGCCGGTGTCGGCGCTCGACGTCTCCATCCAGGCGCAGGTGATCAACCTGCTGCAGGACCTGCAGCGGCGCTTCGGGCTCGCCTACATCTTCATCGCCCACGACCTCGCGGTGGTGAAGCACATCGCCACGCGGGTGGCGGTCATGTACCTGGGCAAGATCGTCGAGCTGGCGGAAAAGCGCTCCCTTTTCGCCCGGCCGCGGCACCCCTACACCCGCGCCCTCCTCTCCGCAATCCCGGTTCCCGACCCGGCCCTGAAAAGGAAACGGATGGTGCTGCAAGGCGACGTGCCTAGCCCCTACGACCCACCTTCGGGCTGCCGCTTCCGCACCCGCTGCCCCTACGCGCAGCCTCGCTGCACCGCGGAAGAGCCGCTCCCCGGCCCGGAGCTCGTCGCCTGCCACTTCTGGCGCGAGCTCGAGCCCTTCGCTTCGGACACCCGCTTGACCGCGGTCAATGAGAGACTGTCACGGCTTCAGGCAGCGTTCCATCCCTCGGGAGGTTCACCATCATGAAATTGAAATCAGTTGTACTACTCGGGCTTTCAGCCTGCTTTTCTTTTTCCTATGCTCAAACGCTGCGTATCGGCCTCGCCGAGGACCCCGATGTCCTCGACCCGACGCGCGCGCGCACCTTCGTCGGCCGCATCGTCTTCGCCGGCCTGTGCGACAAGCTCTTCGACCTGGACGAGAAGCTGCGGATCGTGCCGCAGCTCGCGACCGGCTACGAGTGGTCGAAGGACAACAAGGCGCTGCTGATCAAGCTGCGCAGCGGCGTCACCTTCCACGACGGCGAGAAGATGGACGCCGCCGCGGTCAAGTACAACCTCGAGCGCCACAAGAACATGAAAGGCTCGAGCCGCCGCGGCGAGCTCGCCGTGGTGTCGAGCGTCGACGTGGTCGACCCCGCGACGGTGCGGGTCAACCTGTCGGCGCCGTTCGCGCCGCTGCTCGCGGTGCTCACCGACCGCGCCGGCATGATGGTGTCGCCCAAGGCCGCCGAGGCGCTGGGCGAGAAGTTCGGCGCGAGCCCGGTGTGCTCCGGCCCGTTCAAGTTCGTCGAGCGCATCGCCCAGGACCGCATGGTGCTCGAGCGCTTCCCGAACTACTGGAACAAGGGCGAGATCCACTTCGACCGCATCGTCTACCAGCCGATCGTCGACGCGACCGTGCGCCTCGCCAACCTGCGCTCGGGCCAGCTCGACTTCATCGAGCGCGTCGCGCCCTCCGACATTCCGAGCATCAGGAACGACAGCCGCTTCAAGGTGGCGCGCATCGTCGAGATCGGCTACCAGGGCATCACCATCAACCTCGCCAAGAGCGATCTCGCGCAGAAGAACCCGCTCGGCAAGGACCCGCGCGTGCGCGAGGCCTTCGAGCTCTCGCTCGACCGCGAGGCCATCGTCCGGGTGGCGATGGACGGCGAAGCCCAGCCGGGCAACCAGTGGGTCGCGCCGACCAACCTGTACTACGGCAAGAGCGCGCCGATGCCCAAGCGCAACGTCGAGCGCGCGAAGCAGCTGCTGCGCGAGGCCGGCGTGCCCAACCCGAGCTTCACCATGATGACGCCGACCACCTCCGACGCGCAGCGCATCGCGCAGGTCGTGCAGGCGATGGCCAAGGACGCGGGCTTCGACGTGAAGATCCACTCGACCGAGTTCGCCACCTCGCTCAACCTCGCCGACAAGGGCCAGTTCGAGGCCTACATGATCGGCTGGAGCGGCCGCGCCGACCCCGACGGCAACCTGCACACCATGCTCTCGTGCAAGGGCCCGACGAACTACGCCGGCTACTGCAAGGACGACGTCGAGGCGCTCATCACCCAGTCGCGCACCACGCTCGACACGGAGAGCCGCGCCGCCGCCTACGACAAGATCGCGCAGCAGGTGCAGAAGGACCGGCCGATCATCTACCTGTACCACCGGCACTGGCTGTGGGCGCACACGAACAAGCTCTCCGGCCTGCGCGCGGTGCCCGACGGCATGGTGCGGCTGCAGGGCTTGAAGATGAACTGAGGATTTCCTGAAATGTCGCAGTACCTGCTGCGGCGCCTGGCGACGATCGTCCCGACGCTGTTCTTCGTCTCGGTCCTGATCTTCGGGCTGCAGCAGCTTCTCCCCGGCGACCCGGCAATCGCCCTCGCCGGCGAGGAGCGCGATCCCGAGACGATCCGGTACCTCAGGGCGAAGTTCCACCTCGACGAGCCGCTGCCGGTGCGCTACTGGCACTGGGCGTCGGGCGTGCTGCAGGGCGACCTCGGCGAGTCGGTGCGCATCCAGAAGCCGGTCACCGAGCTGATCCTCGAGAAGCTGCCGGTGACGATCCAGCTGGCCGCGATGGCGATGGTGA
>Ga0209592_1000591_pt1 | contig 11173 bp, 9 predicted proteins | sample PPLLak2March2015_2_FD_187251 | JGI IMG/M metagenome (GOLD analysis project Ga0209592, IMG submission 187251) | Freshwater sediment microbial communities from Prairie Pothole Lake near Jamestown, North Dakota, USA - PPLs Lake P8 Core (3) Depth... | ecosystem: Environmental > Aquatic > Freshwater >... | reverse complement strand
CGATGAGCGGGCGATACCCGCGGCAATTGCAGCAGTGTTGTGAACTGCCGCAATCTTCACAAAGACCGGTTTCTTCCATTCGGTAGCTTCTTTCAGGCTACGCACGAGCTGCTTGAGATCCTCAATACTATAGATATCATGATGGGGAGCGGGACTTATGGCATCACTCCCTTCCGGGATCATCCGCGTGCAGGATACATCGGCGCAGACTTTTTCACCGGGCAGGTGCCCTCCTATTCCCGGCTTTGCACCCTGCCCTATTTTGATCTCTATCGCCGCACCACGTTCGAGATAATTGATATCTACCCCAAACCTTCCGCTGGCCACCTGAACTATCATATTACTCTGGTAAGGGTAGAGCGATTCGTGAAGCCCTCCTTCCCCGGTTCCCATGAAGGTGCCGATCCGGCTGACTGCTTTGGCAATCGCAGTTTGTGCATTCAGGCTGATGGCACCATAACTCATATGCCCGACCATGATCGGTGTCTCTATCTGGAGATTTGGCGAGAGTTTTGTTAACAGTTCAACAGTGCCATCCGCTGACTCTTTAAGGGAAAGGGACGAGGGTTTTTTGCCAAGATACGTTCGCAATTCCATCGGTTCCCGGAGCGGGTCAATGCTTGGGTTGGTGACCTGACAGGCATCGAGCACGAGGCGGTCGAAAATAATCGGATAGGGGAGTGCATTTCCCATCCCGGCAAGGATGATCTTCCCGGTCTTTGCCTGGTTGAAGACAGCCTCCCGGATTTCCCGGGTCCAGACCGGGTGACTCCGGTAATCCGTGGGTTTCTCGTAGATACTTATAGCATCCCTGGGGCAGAAGGCCGAACAACGATGACATGCGACACAGTTCCGGGAGTTCACACGAATAGCGTCCCCCTCTTTACGAAACACGCCATATGAACAGTTTTCAACACAGCGTCCGCAAAGCATGCACTGGTCAGGATCGATCTCCACTTTGAACCTGAGAGGGATACTCCCTATGGTCATGCGATGACCCTCCCAATAACCGGTTCGCCAGCTTTTGGCATGGAGATATTATCAACATCCGGTTCCATCCTGCGGATTGCGGCTTCCTCGCTGGAGATATAGAGCCGGTCGCCAAGTTCACCGGTGACAAGGGGGCGCAGTTTGATCCTGTCGGTAAATCCCACAAGTGTGTTTTCATTGGCAACGCAGATGGCAAACGGTCCGTTCATGAGTGCAGATCCATAGGCCAGCCGGATCGCGCGATTGAGTTCCTGTTCCTTATCAGGCATCCGGTCAATATCTTCCCAGAACGGGGGGGCAAGTGCCCGGACTGCCATTCTTTCAGAGAGACCGTGTTTACGGATAAGAAGGTCCACGAGGTAGGCTACCACTTCGGTGTCAGTAAACATGGTGCACTTATACCCGTAACTTTCAATGTAACGACGGTTTGTACCGTAGGAGGTTATCTCGCCGTTATGGACAACACTCCAGTTCAGGAGATTGAACGGGTGTGCTCCTCCCCACCAGCCGGGAGTATTGGTCGGGTACCGGTTATGTGCCAGCCAGAGATATCCCTGGTAATCCTGGATCCGGTAGAAATCGGCAACATCCTCGGGCCAGCCTGCAGCCTTGAATACCCCCAGATTTTTACCGGATGAGAAGATGAGGGCCCCGTTCTTTTCAGCGTTGATTTTCATGACAAGGTGGGTGACAATATCTTCATCGGGCGTGGTACTTTTGGGCATCAGGCTCCTGTCAGGACGAAAGAAATAACGCCACGGGGTGTGGACTTTCCGGATATTGGGCTGTTCGTACGTTTTGATCTGTTCATCGTGGACGATGGTACCCCATTTTTCCAGGAGCGTATCGAGTGCGGTCTTGTTTTCACGGATATTGTCAAAAAAAACATGCAGCGCAAAATAATCCTTGTATTCAGGATAGATCCCATACGCTACGTAACCGGCTCCTTCGCCACTCCCCCGCTCGTTCATCATGGAGAGTGCCTCTTTGATTTTTGCACCATCCACGCTCCCGCGGCGCTTATCCAGGACACCTATAATACCACACATATTATCACAATACAGAATGATGTTGTACTGATGAACATATGTTCATTGCACAAGGGAACATTCGTTCAATCAGATTGGTTGAATAAGTATAAATACAAATGGGTGGAACATGTCTTCCAATATGTCAGCAGATGTAACAAAACTCCTCAAAAAAATTGAGGCGGACAAGGTAAAATTCATCCGACTTCAGTTTACTGACATCCAGGGTCAGCCGAAAAACGTCTCGATTCCTGTTATTCAGGCAGAAAAAGCCCTTACTGAGGGTATCTGGTTTGATGGCTCATCCATAGAAGGATTTGCCCGCATTGAAGAATCCGACATGATGCTCAAACCGGACCCGTCTACGTATGCGGTCCTTCCCTGGAGACCCCAGGAGGGGAAGGTTGCCCGGTTTATTTGTGACGTCCAGACCTATGGTAATAAACCGTTTGACGGAGATCCGCGTTACATCCTGCGAAAAACCATTGCTGAAGCAGCAAAGATGGGATTCACGTTTAATACCGGTCCCGAACTCGAGTTTTTCCTCTTTAAAATGTATGAGGGAGTCCCGACAACAGAATTTGAAGATCGCGGGGGGTATTTTGATCTCGCCCCTACCGATTCTGCAGAGGATGTCCGACGCGATGTTGTCCTTGCGTTAAGTGATATGGGATTCGAGATAGAAGCGTCCCATCATGAAGTCGCTGACAGCCAGCATGAAATTGACTTTAAATATGGGGATGCACTCGTTACTGCGGATCGGGTTATTACCTTCAAATTTGCAACCAAGTCGATCGCGCTGCAGTACGGTTTACACGCGAGCTTTATGGCAAAGCCGATCGCAGGCATCAATGGCAGCGGCATGCACACCCATGGATCGCTGGCCAGAAACGGGAAAAATGCATTCTATGATCCCAATGGAGAAAATCAGCTCTCCGATACCGCAATGTATTATATCGGAGGTATCCTGAAACACGCCAAGGCGATCACCCGTGTTGCAAACCCGACCATCAACTCCTACAAGCGCCTTGTCCCCGGTTATGAAGCCCCCTGTTACATCTCCTGGAGTGCAGCCAACCGTTCCGCGCTGGTTCGCGTTCCGGCAGCAAGGGGTAACAGCACCCGGGCAGAGTTCCGAAGCCCGGACCCGATGTGCAACCCGTATCTTACCTTTGCCTGTATGCTTGCAGCCGGACTTGATGGTATCAGGAACAAGGTTATGCCACCTGAAAGCACGAATACCAATATCTATCATCTCGATGAAAAAGCCCGGAAACGACTCCATATCGATATGCTCCCGGGCAGCCTTATGGAATCCAATGCAATGCTCGTCAAGGATGAAGTGCTGTGTAAGACACTCGGCGAACATGTTGTATCGAATCTTTCAAGTATTGCCCAGATGGAAACCGATTCCTTCCGGCTTGCAGTTCACCCATGGGAACTTGACAGGTATCTTGCAACATACTGATCAAAAAATTTTTACTATAAATTATCGGCAATGTACGGACTTGTAATCCGGTAAACATACTGTCGATCATTCTGGCACAGTTAAAAGGTTGGATGACCGTAAGGTATCAAAACGTACCCGGGTCCGTGGAACACGGTACATTCCAGACCACGGGCGGATTGGTCCAACTTCCGGAGTGACGCCAGTACATAAAAAGCTGTCAACGGTGAAAATAATGGCTTTGGATACCGGTGTTACGACCTGGCTTATGGTCTCTGCAATCCTGGTGATGCTGATGACCCCTGGTGTCGGGTTTTTTTATGGCGGATTGGTACGGAAGAAGAATTTCATCTCGATGATTGCCCTCTCGTTCGTGGTGCTTGCACTCGTAAGTGTGCACTGGATCCTGATCGGGTATTCTCTTGCCTTTGGTCAGGATATCGGGGGGGTTATCGGTAACCTCGATTTTGTAGGGCTTAACGGGGTCAGTGCAGATGCAGGATCGGGGGCCTATCCCCCACTCGTCTTCATGGTGTTCCAGCTCTTTTTTGCTGCAGTTACGGTAACCATCGTGACATCGGCAGTTGCCGAACGGATCAAGTTCTCCTCGTTTATTGTATTTGTTCTCATATGGCTCACCCTTGTATATTGTCCGCTTGCACACTGGGCATGGGGTGGCGGATGGGCATCGAAGCTGGGACTCATTGATTTTGCCGGGGGGACCGTAGTCGAGATCTGTTCAGGTTTTGGCGCTCTTGCTCTTGCCCTGGTGATAAAAAACCGGGCAGGATTCGGGGAGTACGCACTGGAGCCCCATAATATCCCCATGGCTCTTCTCGGCGCTGCCCTGTTATGGTTTGGCTGGTTTGGTTTTAATGCGGGAAGTGCTCTTGCAGTAAACAGTGTTGCCGTCAACGCATTCGTCACAACAAACACGGCAGCCGCTGCCGGTGCTCTGGCATGGATGTTTGCGGGGTGGTATCATGGCAAACCCAGTTCACTGGGTATGGTAAGCGGCGCCATAGCCGGCATGGTGGCAATAACTCCGGCTGCCGGGTTTGTCACCCCACTGGTTTCGCTTCTTATCGGGGGTGTCGCGGGTGTTATCTGTTATGGTATGATGCTTGTGCGGGTCAGGAAAAAATGTGATGAAAGTCTGGATGCCTGGGCAATTCATGGAATGGGAGGTCTCTGGGGTACCGTTGCTACGGGCATTTTTGCGGCGGCAGCGATTGGCGGAATTTCCGGACTGGTTGAAGGCAATGCCTGGCAGTTTGCAGTAAATACCGTATGCGCAGTTGCAGCACTCATATTTGCTTTTGTGATGACCTATTGCATTGCGTTTGTTATCGATCGAACCCTGGGGATGAGGGTCACTGAAGATGAAGAGTATGTCGGCCTCGATATCTGTCAGCATGGTGAGCGTGCCTGAACATTACTCAATTTTGATTTTTTTTTCGATATGGTTAAATTTATAAGTATAGGAATGCAACTTCCTTCCAACAAAACAAAATGATTGTGCCACCTGGACCGCGTATCTGATGCTGATTTCCCGGACTTTTCATCCGGCATCGGGATCTGGGAGCGGTGCACAGGTGACCGGATTGGAAAAACACACATAAAAACGGCATTCCGAATCCAAAAGGTCAAATGCATCACAGTTCCCAATGCAGATCTAAAAAAAAGCAGGTGTACAATGGCAATTGATTCTGGAGCAACAGCATGGATCCTCGCCTCAACGGCACTTGTCATGATCATGACGCCGGGAGTTGGATTCTTTTATGGCGGACTCGTTCGCAGGAAAAATTTCATTTCGATGATAACCCTGTCGTTCGTCGCCTTCGCACTGGTCAGTATTCAATGGGTCTTGTTTGGGTACTCACTCGCATTCGGTTCTGATGTTGGCGGGTTCATCGGGAACCTGCAGTATCTGGGCCTGAACAACGTAGGGATGGAGCCGGGTCCGTTCAGCACTGCGATACCCGGGCTGTTGTATATGGTATTCCAGCTCGTTTTCGCTACGGTAACGATGGCAATAGTGACATCAGGATTCGCTGAACGAATAAAATTCAGTGCATACCTGGTATTCGCCCTTCTCTGGACAACGATCGTCTATGACCCGCTTGCTCACTGGGTCTGGGGCGGGGGATGGGCAGCACAGTTCGGTGCACTTGATTTTGCCGGGGGGACCGTTGTTCATATCAGTTCCGGGTTCGCTGCCCTCGCCCTTGCACTGGTGATCGGAAAACGTGTCGGCTTTGGCAAGTATGCAATGGAACCTCATAACATTCCCCTGACTATCCTTGGTGCTGCACTCCTCTGGTTTGGCTGGTTCGGTTTCAATGCGGGAAGCGCAATCGGTGCCAATGGTCTTGCAGCCAGTGCGTTCGTAACAACCAACACAGCAGCCGCAGCAGGTGCAATGGCCTGGCTTCTGGTCAGCTGGATACATGGAAAACCGAGCTCGCTGGGATTTGTCAGCGGGGCAGTGGCCGGGCTTGTTGCAATCACACCGGGAGCGGGTTATGTAACACCCATGGCAGCACTCCTGATTGGTGCAATTGGCGGGGTGCTCTGTTATGGCATGCTGCTCTTCCGTATCAGGAAAGGACTTGATGAAAGCCTTGATGCCTGGGCTATCCATGGCATGGGAGGATTATGGGGTGCAATCGCAACTGGTATCTTTGCGATTGCGGCAGTGAACGGTGCATCCGGCCTGCTTGAGGGCAATGTTCATCAGTTCATAGCAAACGCAATCGGGGCATTTGCAGCAGTAATCTATGCGTTTGTGGTCACCTACATCCTTGCAGTCATCATTGACAAAACGATCGGCCTGCGGGTCACAGAGGAAGAAGAGTATGTCGGTCTTGACATCTCCCAGCACGGAGAACGGTGTTAACCGGAGGAAAATCATGAAAATGGTAAAAGCAATTATCAAACCTGAACGTTTCGAATTCGTGAAAAAAGCCCTGGAAGACAAAGGATTCATCGGGATGACGATATCAGAAGTAAAGGGGCGGGGGGAACAAAAAGGCATTGCCCTTCAGTACCGGGGAGGGGTGATGATTGTTGATCTCCTGCCAAAAATCCAGCTGGAAATTGTCGTCAGGGACTCAGATGTAGATACTATTGTTGTAACAATAACAGAAGCAGCCAGGACCGGAAAGATCGGTGATGGCAAGATATTCATCCTGCCGGTAGAAAAATCGATCAGGATTCGGACAGGTGAAATGGAAAGCTGATTTTAGGAAAATCAACCCGATTATTTTTTCGGATGCCGGTGATTTACCTGATTCTTAAAAGATCCTGAATGGAGGTTGTTCACAAAAGCGATGAAATCAACAAACGCTGAAACGTACATGCGGCCAGCAACACAATTTTCCTCACAATTATTTCTCTTTTTCATCAGGTCTTCGAAACGTTGTCGCATTTCTCCGGCAGGAGTATCTGATATACGTGTGGCAATATCCTCAAAATTGCCACTCTCACATGCTCCTTCCACCAGCAGGATTGTCGCTTTTTCTTCCGGTGTTTTTGTAGAAATGCTCAGAGTATTCAACCCGTTACTCGCAGTATGGAGGCGGTTGACGGTCTCGAAATACCATTCAGCGGTCCGATTACGTCCATCTTGTCGGATAGAGCGTGCGCAGCAGGCTCTTTCCAATAGATTTTTCAGAGTATTTTCCGATTCTTCCGGAATCCAGATCAGGATACGATTAGCAATACCGGTCTCAAGAGCTGCCTTTGCCGCTTTTGTCACCGGTCCGTCATTCTGGTTGCCTCTCATCACCATTCAGTCACCCCCAGTACATATTCATCATCAGTCCGGATCTACCTCGTACTACTGAAAAATGGATTAATCGTATAAAACACGCAGCTTTTGTTCAATATGCGGCGAGATCGGGTAATACCCCGGTAAGGAAAAGGAACCGGTATCCAGCCGGACGGACTCTTCAATGTCGTCATCACTGATGCCATGCCTGCTGTGATCCACCAGCTCGTGGAAAAAAACCTTGCCCCCACCGTGAACGATTCGGCACAGGCAACAGCGATCATCCCCGGCTTTGATATAATAATATGAGGCGCCGATCAACGATTGGCGATAGTCCTGCAGCTGTTCCAGAATAAGCTCGTATTCAGGTTCCGAAGCATCCGGCATTATATATTGCGGCAGCGGAGCCATGCCGGTTATTTTCTTAACTTTTGGCATTTTCCAAGACCCCCTCGATTTTCCTTTCTCCCCTTGTCATGTGTCTTCACACATACTAAGGGTACGAAGGCAATATCTTTCTATGCTATATATAACTATCTATGAAACAAAAACAGATTGTTATTTACAATCATGACAGAAGATCTATACTGTATCATGATTCCGTGGCTCTCTCTCAATTTCAGAAGTTTTAAGCCAAATGCAGCCATCGCACTCAATGCCACGCGTCATATGAACAAGATCGAACGAAAAAAACTATTCTCACCGGATATTGAACCGATGCGAACTGCTGAAGGACGGTGGTTCGAAGCAATTGTATACGAGATGTTCCTCGATATTTCAAGAAAATCGGACCGGATCAAATATCTTGCGCGAAAAGGTGCAGATGCCCCAAGAAAACGAGAGGATGTAAAACTCGGCCAGAACGGCCTTTTCTATTCAAAATACGGGGATATTACCATTCGGGGGAATGGGCAGGATCTCGCGGAATTCGATATGCTCCTGGTTGATGCGGATAACCACATAGCATTTGCTGAGGTTGTGACATCCCCTTCCGATCTAAAAGAATTTGAAGAGGAGATCGCATTCAAAAAGCGCCTGCTCGGGTATCTTTACGGTCAGAATATCACCCCCTTTCTCCTCATTTCATCCTTTGACCTGTCCAACTATTCGGTGGTTAAACGGCTTGCCAAAGATAAAACCAATGCGATTATCCATACTACTTCCTGTGAGGAAATCAAGTCAGTCCTGAAGCATTATCGTCCAAGGATTATCTATAACAACCCGGAAAATCATCCCAAGCTGGTTTCAGCAACCACGTTCCCGATGAAAAACCCGTTTGATTACAAGCGCTACCATGACGAAGTACGCACCCGTATTTTCACTGAGGTATCCAAAGGAGGGGGAAGAAAACATCCCGAAATCACAACCCAGACAGGCCAGATCGTCAAAAAGGTACTTTATGGCGGCTTGTTTCCGCAGTCCATCAGATTACTGGGTGATACCTATGGATTGTCAGTGAAAAGTAAGAAAATCGAATCTGAAGATTTTTCAAAGTATTATTCAAAGGCAGTCATAGCAACCGATCTTCCCGGCTATGAACTGATCATCTACCTTCGTTCACGACAGAAGAAGGAATATCATAAGATGATCCAGGCAAAAGATGGTCATTTCAAATTTGAACGCCCGACCCCGCCGAAGGTAGGTTTTTTTCTCTGGCTCGAAGCCATCCAGCCGACTCTCGGGACGCAGATTACCCATCAGATTCTGGAGTCGTTTACCATAGTCGGACAGAAAGGAAGATAACGTTTACACGGGGGCATGTTCTGAAATGCCACAAGTATCATATCCCTGAAAAGACATCCGATTGTGCATTTTATTGCCTCCCCATACAATTTCCCTCGGAGAATGGTTTTTTAATTATCGATGATAACACAAAACAAACGAGAGACCTGCTCTCATCCATTCGCCGACAACCGGGTAAAACAGTTCTGTTATCTGATTTTAAAAAAAAAATGCCGGGGGATTTCCCCCGTTGCAGATGCATACCTGACGTTTATTTTCAGTCAAGCAGAGTGCTCATGGCTTCATCATGCCTGGCACTCATGACATAATCAATACCTGACACTTCTGAAGCCTCTGGAGTGAGTGCCATCAGGTCATCCCGTGACATCGTCGAGAGACGGAAATTCCGGCTCCCCGCCATAATCTGCTGGAGACCGGTTTTGAATTTCTGTGAATAGGTATAGATACCAACTGCACCCATCGGGATCTCCTTAATACGGGAACCAAATTTCTCTTTGAGTTCCTCGTAGCAGACGAATATCTCTTCGATTGTATTGCCGTACTTGGAGACAGACTTGGGAAGGTCGCCTTCTTTGATCCATTTCTCAATATTCTTTCCCACCATACCGGGGATCATGAGCCCTCTGCCCATGCAGACTGCCTTGAAATAGGGGCTTCCCATTGCGAGTGCTTTAAATGCCCCCGGTTCATCGGAAATTCCGCCTGCCATCGCCAGATCCGGCACACGGTAGCCTTTTTTGTCCAGTTTGCAGGCAAATTCATATGCAAGTGACTGCAGGTAGAACGTGGGAATACCCCACTCGTTCATCATTGGCCACGGGCTCATACCGGTCCCGCCACCTGCTCCATCAATGGTGAGGAGATCAATTTTGGCTTCGGCACTGTAGCGGATTGCCATGGCGAGTTCGACCATGGAGTACGCTCCGGTTTTCAGCGTTACGCGTTTAAACCCGATATCACGGAGACGATCCACCTCTTCCAAAAATCCCTCTTTGGTAACAAAACCAAGCCGGGAGTGCCGCTCAAACTCCTTGATGGCTCCTGCCTTGTAGGCTTCCTGGTTTTCATGCAGGGTCGGGTCTGGTAATACAATGTAACCTCTTTTCTTAAGCTCGATTGCCCGTTCAAGGGACTTGACCTTGATCTCGCCCCCGATGCACTTTGCCCCCTGACCCCACTTGAGTTCAATGGTATCAAGATTGTGCTTGCTTGCCACATATTCTGCAGTTCCAAGCCGGGTATCTTCGACATTCATCTGGACAAGCATCTCACCATAGCCATCATAGAATTTTTTATAGATGTTGATGCGGCGATCCATCTCGGGAGACTCGATTACCTTTCCTTTTGCATCTCGTTTCAGTCCTGGATCAATACCGCAGACATTTTCACCGCAGACTATCGTAATACCGGAGATCGCTGCACCGATGGCGAAGTGCTCCCAGTTTACCCGGGCAATCTCAGTTGATCCAAGGGCGCCGGTGAAGATAGGCAGGCGCATCCTGACTTTCTTGTCCCATCCATACTCAGTTTCGGTATCAACCTTCGAAAAGAGCGCTGTATCCGGACCGGCTTCAACTCCTTCAGGAAGTCCTTGTGCACCAACTGCGTATCCCTGTATGCTGAGGTGGGAGTAATCAATCGGGTAGTTCTTATCGGCACCTGCTGTCAACTCACCGAATGGGCCCGGGTACAAAACCTCCCTTCCCCGGAAGGTGGATAACCAGATCTCGCAACTGCCCTTACACCCGTCAAGGCACCGGGTACAGATACCCGATGACGGAGATACAGACCTTGAACGGTTCACCGTTCCGGTTGCCTCGTTTGCGTTTGGTTGTCTGAGATTCATGAATAAAAACTCCAAATAAACTGCATTATCTTCGATCTGAACAAACACGGTTTGAGATGATCTCAACCTACTTGATTTAATACTCGTTCGCTAATAAGCGCTTGCTTTCCATCCTCTTTTAAGCTTTGTGGTTTGAACTCGGGATTGCACTCTATTTCTATCTTATTTTTTCATTAAAATATGCTAAAACTGAAAAAATACTCAATTTTTTTATACATTGGGCTCTGTTGAAACAGGCATGAACAGAGTGTTCGCACCCAAACCATGAAAATCATTAAACCATGCAATTTCAAGAGGATCCCCTGCCTCAGGGCCTCTCCGAGGCACGGCGGGGCAGTGCGGTGTTT
>Ga0209592_1000585_pt1 | contig 11215 bp, 17 predicted proteins | sample PPLLak2March2015_2_FD_187251 | JGI IMG/M metagenome (GOLD analysis project Ga0209592, IMG submission 187251) | Freshwater sediment microbial communities from Prairie Pothole Lake near Jamestown, North Dakota, USA - PPLs Lake P8 Core (3) Depth... | ecosystem: Environmental > Aquatic > Freshwater... | reverse complement strand
CCCAGACAGATCATCTCTCGTAAGTGCCGAATAAACACTGAGACGAGTGTCAACCCGGACGGAAATCACCCAGTTCTGGATAGCGGCGTAGAAGAACAGTGCGGCAAAAATGGCAGCGACGCCAAGCGCCAGACCGAACCACAGAGTCAGGCGCCATCGGATCGACACGCCTCTACTCCTTCAGGACGTAACCCACACCGCGGACCGTATGAATCAGCCTGGGCTGGCCGCTGGCCTCCAGTTTTGAGCGGAGGTAGCGCATGTAGACCTCTATGACGTTGGATTCGCCGCCGAAGTCATAGCCCCACACTTTCTCATAGATCATGTCTCTTCTGAGCACTTGCCGCGGATGGCGCAGGAAGAGCTCCAGAAGATCGAACTCCTGGGCAGTGAGCTGAATGACATCATCCCCGCGCTTGACTTCCCTGGTGGACGGATCCAGTGAAAGGTCCATGAACCGCAGGACTTCTCCCTCTGTAGGCTGGCTGCGTCTCAGCAAGGCCCGTACCCGGGCCAGGAGTTCGTCAAAAGAAAAGGGCTTGACCAGGTAGTCATCCGCACCGCTGTTAAGCCCTTTGACCCTGTCAGCCACCGTGCCCTTGGCAGTAAGCATGAGGATGGGAATGCTGCTCGCTTGGCGCAGCCGCTTGCTTACCTCCATGCCGTCCATGCCGGGCATCATGACATCGAGTATGACCAAATTGGGCTCTGCGTCACGAGCCTTGGCCAGTGCCTCTGTGCCGTCACCGGCGGTGTCCACGGTGTAGCCTTCGTATGTCAGTCCTCGTTTGAGGAAACTGACAATCTCGGGATCGTCGTCAACAACTAGAATGCGCATGTTCCGATCCAGTTGTGCCGCGCATGTCTGATGTGTCTCGCCATTGGGGCAATCATAAGCCACGATAGTATCCAGGTCAAACAGCCGTGACCGGCTGAAGCGCTATCTCAGCGCAGCAGCTCGGACACGAAGGGGATCCATAGGTGCGTCACTGGCGCCGAGGACCAGTTGGGGTCTTGTGGCGCGCCGCTCCGAAGCTCGGCAGCCTCCCTGCTTGTATTGCCCTGTTAGCGGCACGCCCATGCATCCAATCAGGCGATCGGCAAGGTCCTGACAATTATCGATGAACTCGCAGCCGTGGCAGTCGCCATGCTCTCTGCTGCAGGCTTGAGCCCAACGTTCGATTACTGTATCGTCATGTTTCTTGACATGCCATCTGGCCGACCGTCGTGGTCTCTGTGATTTCCCCCCTATTGTGCGCATGGGTCTCTCCTTCCAAGAGGTACTGGTGGGAGTTGCCTCTAGTCCAGAACCGAGGGTGGAACCCTCTCTGCGTTTCCTATGATACGCAGGGTAGCTTAAGGCCAGATGAGGGAAACCTTAGAAAACGGTGAGAATCCCGAATAGAGAATGGTGCCGAGGATCAGAGTCGAACTGATGACACGCGGATTTTCAGTCCGCTGCTCTACCACCTGAGCTACCTCGGCAGCCAAAGCGAACAAACGAGCGCTCGAAAGCGCTCGTCGAGTCTACTGAGATAGTATATTGGCGTGGTTGGCGGGTGTCAATTTGAGTGAAGCAGGAGCCATCCGCGTTTACCGCTTACGTGGCCTGTGCTAAAATCATTCAGTTAGGGCCGATGGAAGAGTGGCGGTTGCGGCGGGCGTGAAATGCCCCAGGCCCGACTGCTCTTGGCTGAGGCGAAGGCGCTCTTCATTTTGGGAGGATAGCATGCCCATATATGAGTACCGGTGCAAGAACTGTCGGCGGAAGGTGTCTGTGCTCGTGAGAGGTTTCTCCGGGCCGGGTGAAGTCACCTGCAACTTCTGTGGCGGCAAGGAGCTGACTCGCCTGTTCTCGACGTTCGCCACGGTCAGGACGGATCAGGACATCTACGGAGACATTCTGGATGACTCTACCCTAGTCAACCGGATGATGCACAATGACCCGACGGCTATGGTGGAGTGGTCCCGGAGGATGGGAGGTACCGAGGGGGAGAAGGCACCGGAATACCAGGAGATGGTGGAAAGGCTGGAAAGGGGCGAGAGCTACGAGAGCGTGATGCCGGAGATGCAGAAGAGGATTCTGGGAGAAGAACCTGCGTCCGGGGCCGGTACGGAGTCTGCCTCGGGAGGAGAGGACTAGACCATCATGCCGGTCTACGAATATCGCTGCGCTTCATGCCAGAAGAAGACGAGCTTCTTTGTGAAGAGCGTCAATGACCCCCTGTCGCCGGTGTGTTCTTCTTGCGGCAGCAGCGAGATGAATCGGCTCTTTTCCAGCTTTGCCTACCACAAGTCGCTGGCCACCATTCACGAGGAGTCGGGTGATCCGGACAAGCCTGGCGAGGGCTACTACAATGACCCGCGCAACATCGGCCGATGGACCGAGAAGAAATTCCAGGACTTGGGCATGGAGATGCCTTCACAGGTTCAGGACATGATTGAGGCGGCACGTGACGGGCAGATGCCTGAGTCGGTGAAGGATCTTCAGCCCGGCGTGACCGAGGTCTAGTGCTGCGACTTGTCGATGCCAACCTGGACCGTCTCGAGGAAGGACTGAGGGTACTGGAAGACGTATCTCGCTTCCTCCTCAATGACGCTATACTGTCCAAACGGCTGAAGGCCATGCGCCACACCCTCGTCAAGGACCTTGGCCCTCTGCAACAGGAGCTTCTCTCGGCTCGCCGGGTGGCTGAAGATGTGGGAGCCCCGACAAGAAGACGCGTGTCCCTGCAGCATCATGACCTGCCGGCCCTGGTAGCGGCCAACTCGAGAAGAGTGCAGGAATCCTTGCGGGTGCTGGAGGAGTTCAGCCGGTTGTCAGGTGGGCCACTGGCCGGCAAAGCGGGCGGCTTCGAAAGTGCCCGCTTCGAGGTCTACGACCTGGAGCAGCAGTTGGTGGGCCGGCTCCTGAGACATGACAAAGCCGCTCGATTGAAGGGTCTGTATCTTGTTCTTGACACGATGGCTCTGAAGGGGCGTGATGAAGTGGAAGTAGCTGCCGCAGCCATTCGCGGCGGCGTCAGGACGATCCAACTGCGTGACAAGCATCGGGGCAAAGCGGACCTGCTGGCCGTGGCTCGGAGACTCAGAGACCTGTGCGCCGCAAAGGGCGTGTTTTTCATAGTCAACGATCATCTGGACGTTGCCCTGGCCGTGAGCGCCGATGGCCTCCATCTGGGACAAGACGACCTGCCTGCGGTCGAGGCGCGCCGCATTCTTCCCATCAGCATGCTCATCGGCTGTTCCACCCACAGCATGGCTGAGGCTGCTCGAGCTCAAGCCAACGGTGCTGACTACGTTGCTGTGGGGTCAATCTACCCCACGACCTCCAAAGAGAAGTTCAGACTGGTGGGACCGGAAACGCTGCGGCGGACGCGATCCAGAGTGTCCGTGCCGCTGATAGCCATCGGCGGCATCAACCACACCAACGTTCGGGAAGTGATGAAGGCGGGCGCTGATGGTGCAGCGGTGATCAGCGCTGTCATGGGTGCGGATGATGTGGAGAAAGCTGTCAGGAAGCTCGCAGCGAAGATGAAGAGAATCTAGTAGCGGAGTGTGAAGATATGGAGAGAGCAACCTCTAACCTGGAAGCAACGGCGCAAAGGATTCGGGCCAGCTTTGCGGCTGAAGATGCCGCCCGGGAGAAGGCTTTGCGGATGGGCCGCGAAGTCATTCGCCACAGCGCCAATGCCATTCGAGCCATCCACCGTGGCGAGTTTGACTCGGCCCGCGAGTCGCTGGCCTCAGCACGGCAGTTGGTAGAGGAGGCGAAGTCGTCTGTGGCGGATCACTTGGAGATGAAGCATGCGGGCTTCATTCATGACGCGCAGAAAGAATACGCGGAAGGTTCCATAACGCTGGCGCTGGTGCTGAACGACCCTCTGCCAACGCCGGAGGAGTTGGGGGTGGCTTATCCTGCCTACCTCCACGGGCTGGCGGAGGCGGTGGGGGAGATGCGCCGGCACCTTCTGGACATGCTGAGGAAGAACGATACGGATAGTTGCGAGGAATTGCTCTCCTATATGGATGACATCTATGGCATCTTGGTGACGATGGATTTCCCGGATGCCCTGACGTTCGGGCTGAGAAGAGCGACCGATGTACTGCGAAGCATTCTGGAGAAGACCAGGGGCGACCTCACGATTGCCGTGAGGCAGAGGGATCTGGAGGAGAAGCTCGATCGCCTGAACAAATAGTGCGCAGCCGGCGGTGCTGCCCCTCTGGCCCGGAGCAGCAGGTTGTGACGACTGACTGCATTGAGGACTGGACGGCCGGCATATAATCGGACTAAGGGGAGCGAGATGAGAAAGCCCGCGGTAGCCGGGTCCTTCTATCCCGGTTCATTCACCGGCCTCCAGCGCCAGATTGAGGACTGCTTCAAGCATCCGCTCGGGCCTGGTGCCCTTCCTGGCGAAGGCAAATCTGCGGTGCGGCATACCCTGGGGCTGGTCAGTCCTCACGCTGGCTACATCTACTCCGGGCCCGTGGCTGCGAACGGCTTCTCCATGATAGCCGCGGAGAAGAAGCCGGGAACCGTGGTCATCGTGGGCCCCAATCACCGCGGCCTGGGGGCTGCGGTGGCGGTGGGCCGTGAAGGCACTTGGCAGACCCCCCTTGGCTCTGTGGAGGTCGATGTGGGGTTGGGTGAGGCGATCCTTTCGGCGGGGCGTTGGGCCAAGTGGGACGACCTGGCGCACAGCATGGAGCATTCGCTGGAGGTCCAGGTGCCCTTTCTGCAGTACCTTCTTGGGTCCGAACTCAAGATCGTTCCCATTGCTATGCTGAGACAGGAATTGGAGATCGCCCAGGACTTGGGCCGGGCCATTGCCGCCGCGCTCAAAGGGAAGGATGGCCTAGTCATAGCCAGTTCCGACTTCAGCCACTATGAGTCCCAGGCATCCGCCAGCCGGAAGGACCGCTTGGCGCTGGAGGCCATCCTCAATCTGGACCCGGCGCGCCTGGAGGAGACGGTGAACAGCCAGAACATCAGCATGTGTGGCCCGGGGCCGGTAATGGCCATGATCACCGCCTGCAAGGAGTTGGGCGCCAAGAAGGCTAGCCTCCTGCGCTATGCCACGTCCGGGGACATCACCGGCGACTACTCCCAGGTGGTGGGCTATGCCTCAGTGGCCGTAACGCTGTGACCGCGGCTATTATCCACTGACCGCCAAGCCTGCTCCGGCTCTCCCGGCCAGCTGTTGTTAAAGTGCGAAAGCGGAGTGATTTGAACATGGCTCTCCCTTCGGCTATCCTATACTTGGCTACTGAACATAAGGAGGCTCTGCATAGGACCGTCGCCGCAAACAGAGGCTTCTCCGAAGCGCGGACTGATATTCAACATACAGCGGTTCAGCATCCATGATGGCCCCGGCATCAGGACCGTCGTCTTCTTCAAGGGATGTGGACTGCGTTGCCGCTGGTGCTCCAACCCGGAGTCCTGGAATATGTACCAGGAGATAGTAGCCAATGACCTCCGTTGCACCCGGTGCGGCCGCTGTCAGAAGGTGTGCCCGGTGAACGCTATTGCCGTTGATCAGACGGCCAGGAAGCTGGACCGGGGGCTGTGCAATCGGTGTCTGAAGTGCGCGGATGTCTGCCCCACCGGGGCGCTGGCAGTGACAGGACAATGGATGACCGTAGAGGATGTCATGCAGGAAGTGGCCGCTGACGGCCTGTTCTACCAGAACTCCGGGGGCGGAGTGACCCTTTCCGGCGGTGAGCCCCTCCAGCAATGGGAATTCGCTGTTGATCTGCTCAAGACCTGCAGGGAAAGAGGCTTTCATACAGCTATCGAGACTTCCGGTTTCGCGGAGTGGGCCATTCTGGAGAGAGTCCTGGAGTACACTGATCTGGTTCTGTACGATGTGAAACACATGGATTCGGCGAAACACCGCGAAGGGACTGGAAAGACCAACGAGCTGATCTTGGAGAATGGCCGAAAGGCGGCGGCCAAGAGAAGGCTCTGGGTCAGGGTGCCGCTGATTCCAGGATACAACGACTCAGAGGAGAACCTGAAGGCGACGGCCAGGTTCGCCAAAGAGATCGGCGCCGCCAAGGTCTCGCTCCTTCCCTACCACATCTGGGGAATGTCCAAGTTCGGGAAGCTGGGCCGGCGGTTCACCATGGAAGAGGTCCCCACCCCCACGAGTGAGCATGTTGAGCGTTGCCGCAAGATAGTCCAGGATGCCGGGCTGATGACGGCCGTCGGCAGATAATCCTCGCCGGTGATCTCTATGCCATCCGACTCTGAGTCCCCGGGGCGACCGCCAACCATCTCCATTGAGGAGTTGAGAAGGACCTTCTCCAAGGAGGCGGTTGATCACATCTCGAACCCGCGCAACATGGGCGGATTCCGGAGCCCCGATGGCCTTGGCCGCGCTTCCATTGCGTGCGGCGACTCGATGCAGATCGGGCTCAGAGTCGGCAATGAGCGGATTATCGAGGCCAGGTTCATGACCGACGGCTGCGGACCGGTCATCGCCTGCGGCAGCATGGCCACCGAGCTAGTCAAAGGGAGAACGATCAGCGAAGCCATGGCGCTGAGTGAGGATGACATAATGACTGGCCTAGACAGCCTGCCTGATTCTGAGACTCACTGCGCCACGCTGGCCGTCAACGCTTTGAAGCAGGCTCTGACAGAGTATCTCGCCCTTCGACGCGAACCGTGGAAGAAAACGTACCGCCAGGTCGCCCCCTTCACCCCGGGCAAGTAGTCAGAGAAGCTCCTGCAGTTTGGCGCGGAGTGTTTTCTCAGAGACGCCGCCCACAGTCTGTTCTACCAACTGGCCCTTCTTGAAGAAGACCAGCGTCGGTATGCTCATAACGTGATACTTGGCGGCTGTGTCGTGGTTCTCATCCACGTTCACCTTGCAGAAACTCAGCTTGCCCTTGTACTCTTCGGATAGCTTGTCCACTATCGGCGCGATCTGTCGGCAAGGGCCACACCATGGGGCCCAGAAGTCGACTACAACCGGCAAACTGGCCCTCAGCACTTCCTGGTCGAAGTCCTGGTCTTTGATTTCTTTCACCATTTCCCCTCTTCTCCTTCCTGTGCTTCGCGTAGTCTCTTAGAAAACGGGAACCCGTGGTGGTAAAATGGGCTGGCTCTGGCTGGAGCCGCAGCCATTATAGGCCGACACGAAGCTGGCGACAACCTTGACTGGAGCTGCTGTCCAGGTCAATATAGCGGAGAAGAAGGAGCGGAGGGACGAAGGAGTTTCGCTGGAAATGGGTGGAGCACAAAGGCCGCAAGATCCTGTATGTTGACTATCGGGAACTGGGATCAGGGGAAGTCCTCCAGCCTATCAGTGGGACTATTGATGTGGTGATAGCCTCGCTTGGCCCTGTTCGGCTTCTGGGCAACATCGGCGATGCGTGGGTGTCGCCGGCGGTCATGAAGGAGATGAAGAAGCTGGGGGGCATCATCCTGCGACAGAAACTGGAGAGGACCGCAGTAGTTGGCGTCACTGGAGTTAATGAACGTGTTCTTCAATGCATATGTCGCGGTAGCTGGCAAAGACACGGTGTGGAAGTTAGCGGGGGAGAAGGAAGCCTTGGACTGGCTGGCGGAGTAATCGGACTCCGTACTGAGCTTGGAGAGGGGTCGTGATAACAGAAGGATTGGATCGCAGCTCTGGGGAAGCCAGGGGGAGGCGTTGGAAGTGGATGGACCACCAAGGCAAGAGAATCCTCTACGTCGACTACCGCGAAATGAAGCCAAAGGAGATCATGCCGCTGATGAAGGAGACTAATGACGCGGTGGCAGCTTCGCGGGGCAAGGTGCTGATTCTGGGCCATGTCAAGGGTGCGGTTGTGACCAGGGAGGTGATGGATTATCTCAAGAGGTCGGCGAGCATGGTCCTCCGCCATAGGGCGGAGAAGATAGCTGTCGTTGGCGCCACGGGCTTGATGGCCGTGTTCTTCGATTCCTTCGTCGTGGCACTGGAAAGAGACAACGCCCGAAAATTCGGCACGGAAGAGGAAGCGTTGAAGTGGCTGTCTGAGTAGTGGCGCATTGAGTGAAGGCTCAGTGGGTACGTCGAGCCTGCAACGCGTTGGAGAGGAGGACCCGATGCCCGCGAAGTGGATGGATAGTAAGGGGAAGAGAATCCTCTACGTGGATTTCCGAAAACTCAGTTCACAGGAAATCCTGCTGCAGATGAAGGAAAGCGATGACATGGTGGTGGCATCACCGACCAAAGTCCTTTATCTTGGCAACATCGAAGGTGCTGCAGTGACGCGAGAAGTCATGGGGCAACTCAGGCAGTATGCCGACAAGTCCGTCCGCAAGAAGTTCGAGAAACTGGCCGTGGTAGGTGTCACCGGAGTGAAGAAGGTATTCTTTGACGCATTCGTGATCATGCTGGACAAGAGTGGTGTCCAGGTCAAGTCATTCAGAACCGAGGAAGAGGCATTGAAGTGGCTGGTGGAGTGAGGCACCCGGAGTCGGCTGACCAAGCCCCTGCGAATGAACTCTGATTGGAGAGCCATAGCGAACATCATCACCTTGATCATAGACAACCGAAAGGTCCGGGCCAGAGAAGGCGAGAAGCTCCTTTGGGTGGCGCTTGACCATGGCATCTACATCCCCAACCTTTGCGCCATGCGCGAGGCGGATTTGCCGTTTGGTGGCTGCCGGATGTGCCTCGTTGAGATCGATGGAAAGAAGGCGCCGGTGGCCGCCTGCAGCCAGCCTGTGGAGAAGGGAATGGTGGTGCGCACAGATACCCCCCAGGTCAAACGGCTGCGCCGCACGGCTTTTGAACTCCTTCTTTCACATCACCATCTTGACTGCGCCCATTGCCCCAAGAACAAGAAGTGCGAACTGCAGAGAATCGCAGCCCACCAGGGATTCAAGCTCAAGCTGGAGAGACTTCGGCGGATACCCCGTGACCTGCCGGTCGACTCCAGCCACCCCCTCTTCACCTATGACCCCAACAAATGTGTTATCTGCGGAAAGTGCGTGTGGCTCTGCCAGCGCCATGGCGTTGGCACCATAGATTTCGCCTACAGAGGTTTGGATACCAGGGTCAGTACTTTCGACAACATGCCAATGGTGGATGCCAAGTGCGACTCGTGCCTGGAGTGCGTGAGAGTCTGCCCCGTGGGGGCTTTGACAGAGAGGAATGAAGCGGCTTGACCGGAGTTTCACGGGTATCCGAATCACTGCATGGTCGAGGAAGGATTGACGCGGGCAGACCGCTGAGATTGCCTAAGGCGGCTCTTGTGCTTCTAGCTGTTGCTCTTGTCTTGGTGGGTGCAGTTGGCTGCAGAAGCAGCGTAGAGACCAAGGTCAACTTCCTCCGCGACTGGGAAGCAGCCAGGGATCAGGCGGCCAGCGACAACAAGCCAATCATGATCAACTTCTATACCGATACGTGACCTTGGTGCAGTCGGCTGGATGCCGACGTGTTCTCGAACGACGAGGTGAGTGCGTTCATAAACGGGAAGCTCGTGCCTGTGAAGAACAAGGCGGGGAAAGGCACGCTGTACAAGGAGTATTCAGTAAACGCTGTTCCTCAGACTGTCTTCACTGACGCGTCCGGAGTGAAGATTGGCGTGATTGCGGGATACAAGGCTCCGGCGCAGTTCCTGGAGCAGATGCAATCGATATTGACAGGCTACGTGAGCTGACCTTGGACATCTGCTTTGTTGCCAGTCGCGCGGTGACCCATGAGAAGCCTTAGCCTTCCGATCATCCGCTTGGTACTGCTGCTGCTGTGCATTGGCTTCGTGGCCGGGTTCGCGGTGAGCCAGTATGAACTGGTGCGCAGCCTGGTGACCGTCCTTTGTCTCTCTTGCATAGGGATCGGCTGACGAGAAGCGTATGAGCAAGCTGAGGTGGACCATCCAGTTCATAGCCCTGGCAATAGCCAACCTCGGGCTGTTCAGGGTCTTGGAGACTGGCATCCCCTGTCCCTTCTTCTATTGCTACGCCTGTCCGGCGGCGGCCTTCGCCTGCCCCATCGGGGTCTTTCAGAACTACGCCATCCTGGAGCAAGTCCCCTTCTATGCCATCGGCGTCGTGGGCTTGTTCGGCCTGGCCTTGGGGAGGTTTTGGTGTGGGTGGGCCTGTCCCTTCGGCCTGGTGCAGGACCTTGTCTCCCTGACCAGAGGGCGTCGAGCGAGGAACAAGATCCGGCTCCCCCGCGTTGCCTGGACCAAGTTCGTCGTTCTCTTAGCCGTGCTGATCGTGGCTTGGGCTGCGGCGGAGACCCTGTTCTGCAAGATATGCCCGGCGGGCAGCCTGTTTGCGGCCATTCCACAGCGGTTTGTGTCAACCGAGTTCCACTTTGGGACGTTCTTCTATGTTCACCTGGTGACACTGGCCATAGCGCTGGTTCTCTTCGTACTTGTGGGGCGGTTCTGGTGCCGTTTCCTCTGTCCCATGGGGGCGGTACTGGGCCTGTTCAATCCAGTGAGCATTCTCAAGGTGCGGGTGGACTTCGACAAGTGCAGCCACTGTGAGGACTGCCTCAGCGTCTGCCCGGCGAAGATAGAGAAACTGGAGGACATCGAGAGTTGCACCGACTGCACCCGGTGCGGAAGGTGCATCGAGTCCTGTGGAGCTGACGCGATCAAGATATCGGCGGCGCTGAGGCGGTAGTGCGTTGGGCTTGCAGTGAACGTGCGGCAGCAAACTCCGTGTTTGATGCGAAGGGCATAGAAATGCTTCTGGATTCCCGCCTGTGCAGGAATGATGGAACAGGTGCAGCAGAATGCTGCCGGGGTCTGGGGTGGCCCCAGATTTCTCCTATCTCCCCCCAAGAGTGGGGGTCAGGGGGTTGACAACACTCAGTCTGGCGAAGGAGGTTCAAGATGGCGGTCGCCGAGATAAGCATTGTGCCCATAGGCACCAAGAGCACTTCAGTCAGCAAGCACGTGGTCACTGCGCTCAAAGTGCTGCGGAAAGAGAAGAAGGTGGTGTATGAGCTGACCTCCATGGGGACGATCCTGGAAGGGGAACTGGACGATGTCCTCAAAGCGGCCAGGAAGATGCACGAGGCGGTTCTGGATGGGGGCATCCGCAGGGTGGTGACCACCATCAAGATTGATGACCGCCGCGACAAGCCTCTGACTATGAGTGGCAAAGTGGAGTCGGTGGTGCGGAAGCTGCAGCGATAGAAACTGGGCGCCGCAGGGTGGGCGCAATGAGCTACATGTTGCCCCTCTGCGGCCCGCCAAAACGGCCAGCTTCTTGAAACACTGCTGG
>Ga0209592_1000580_pt1 | contig 11255 bp, 10 predicted proteins | sample PPLLak2March2015_2_FD_187251 | JGI IMG/M metagenome (GOLD analysis project Ga0209592, IMG submission 187251) | Freshwater sediment microbial communities from Prairie Pothole Lake near Jamestown, North Dakota, USA - PPLs Lake P8 Core (3) Depth... | ecosystem: Environmental > Aquatic > Freshwater... | reverse complement strand
AGTTTTTCATGGATGATCGGAGCCCCAGGAGACATGGCCTCCATGGCACTGAAGACGGGTTTCAAAGGTTCGTACTCCACCCTGATCAGGTCAAGAGCTTTGACTGCAATCTCTTCACTCGTTGCAGCCACAGCCGCGACCGCATCCCCGAGATATCTAACCTTGTCTCTGGCAAAGACCAACTGGTCTTTCAGGTCTACCCCGAAATAGCCTTCCGGAACTTCTTTGCCTGTCACCGCAGCCAGAACACCCTCGAGCTTCTCTGCCTCCTTCGTATCGATACGTTTGATCCGCGCATGGGCATACTTGCTTCTGAGTACCTTGCCGTAAACCATGTTGGACCTGCAGATATCAGCACCGAAGAGAGAGACTCCCCTCACATGCTCTGAGGCATCGGTCCGGTAGAAGTCTCGACCGATGTTCGACTCTCCTTCATCCAGCCAAGGAAGGGTTTTAAACGCCTCTGGAGAGAGATGAAGATCTTCCCCAGTGCCCGATTCTCCCTCCTCCTTAACCACAGCTTCAATGGCATCGATAATCTTCTTATACCCCGTACACCGGCAGAGGTTGCCGGAGATCGCTTCTTTGATCTCTGCGCGGGTAGGCCTCGGATGATGATCAAGTAAGTTCTTTGCGGTCATGAGCATTCCGGGAGTGCAAAAACCACATTGAACAGCCCCGTGTCTGATAAAGGATTCCTGCAAGGGATGAAGCCTGTGTCGATCCGTCGCCAACCCCTCGATCGTTGTAATATTTGCTCCGTCACAATCAGCAGTCAATATGAGACAGGAGTTCACGGCCCGATCATTTAGGATAACGATGCAGGCACCACACTCCCCTGTACCGCACCCTTCTTTGGTTCCGGTCAGCCCCAATCTCTCTCTCAACGTTCGAAGCAACCTTTCGTCAGGAGAGACTTCCAAAGCATAGTTTTGGTTGTTGACGGTTAGAGAAATCTTCTGTCTACTCAACCCTTTTCCTCCACGAATCAGCCAACCCGCGCAAGGGCTGAAACCATTTTCTTCACTAGAAAATGAACCATTTTTTTTCTATAGTCTGCCGAGGCACGGATATCAGAGATGGGTTTCGTCTCTTCAACGGCAGCCTCCGCACACTTTTGGATAAGCTCAGGTGTGACCCTCTTATCCTTAAGGATGGACTCCGCCTTTTCTGCTCGGATGGGTGTGGGTGCAACCGCCCCAAGCACAATCCTTATTCCAGAACAATTCCTCTTTTCATCCATTGCCATAGCCACACATACATTAACAATCGCTATCTCCATCGCTTTTCTCAGTCCGAGTTTTTGATAATCGGCAACCCACCCTGATTTGGGTCGTAACAAAAATCCTTTCAGAATTTCTCCCCTCTTGAGTATATTTGTTGAAGGCCCCGTAAAAAAGTCCTCTATGTCAATAGCCTTTTCGCCTGAAGGGCTCACGATGATTGTCTTTGCCTCATAAGCCAGGAGAGGTGGTGCCGTATCTGCAGAAGGAGAAGCATTGCAAATGTTTCCTCCAATTGTGGCTAGACTTCGAATAGAAGGAGAGCCTACCCAATGAGAGGCTTTGGCCAAGGCAGGAAAATACTGATTCACCACGGGAGACTGAGCGACCTCTGCATGTTTCACCATTGCTCCTACAAAGATCTCCCCCCCCGCTGTCTGCTTAATCTGCCTCAGTTCTTCTATACTTATTAAGGATAGGACGACGATCTCGGGGCTCGATTCGAGACCCTCTTGAATCAAAAGATCTGTGCCACCAGCAAGGATCTTTGCTGATCCCGAATAAGAGGTTAATAGGTCAAACGTTTCCTTTAGGCTAGCAGGGCGAAGGTATGCTTTGATTGGCATTTTTACTTTTCTAATATCCCATCAACAGCCTGGGCAAAACGAGCGAAAACCAAGGAACATAAGTCACGACGAGCAAGAACCCGATCATGGTCAAGATATAAGGGAGAATAGGTGTGATGATCGAACTCATCGGCACTTTTGCGATCCCTGAGGCAATGAACAGCGAAAGGCCATACGGTGGCGTCGTAAACCCTATGCCAAGATTCATCACAACAAACGTGCCAAAGTGAACTGGATCCACCCCAAGTTTCACAGCTACTGGAAAGAGAATAGGAACCAGGATGACTACCGAAAGAGAGGCATCGAAAAACATTCCCATGATTAAGAGAAGAACATTGACTGCAAGCAGGAAGGCCAGTTTTCCTCCGGGGAGGGTGAGCATAAAATTCGCCAGTTTGACGGGTATCTGTTCTTTTGCCATCACCCAACCGAACCCATAAGAAATCCCAACGACCAGCATGACCACACCGGAAACGACAGAAGCATCCCAAAGGATTTTAGGAAGTTGAGAAAGCTTAATCTCCCGATACAATACCACCGATAGAAAAAAGCCATAGACCACAGCCACTGCTGCGGCTTCGGTAGCAGTAAAGATACCCAACAGAATACCTCCCAGAATAATGACTCCCATAAACAAGGAGAGGGTTGCTCTCTTCGAGGCCCTTAAGAACTGCCCGAAGGTAGCCCTCTCTTCCCGGGGGAAATTGTTCCTGCGGGCAATGATGTACGTCAGCAGCATCAGGATGATTCCCATGCTGATACCAGGAACGAAACCGGCCAAAAACAGAGCCCCGATCGAGGTGTTCGTCAAACTCCCAAAGACGACCATGGTCAGGCACGGAGGGATCAGGACGCCCATGCCCCCTGCAGCAGTAACCAGGGCAGCAGAAAAGTTGGGAGCGTAGCCCCTCTTTTTCATGGTAGGAATCATAATGCTACCAATGGCCGCTGTATCAGCCGCGGAGGATCCCGAGATATCGGAAAAGAAGATGGTCGCCACCATGACCACCATCCCTAAACCGCCCCGAATATGCCCGACCATCGCATTCGAAAGTTCAACAATGCGCTTCGAGATCCCCCCGGTCTCCATGAGCATACCGGCCAGAACAAACAGAGGAACAGCAAGATAGGGAAAATGAGCTAAACCAGAGAATAATTTCTGCGGTAAAAGTTCGAGGGGAATACCCCCTACAAGAAGAGCGAAGGTCGTCCCTACTCCAATCGCAAAGACAATCGGAGCACCCAGCAGGAGAAGAACAAAAAAGATCGCAAAGAGAACAATGGACATCATTTTTTTGTCTCCTGATCCTTTGCCAGGAATAATTCGACCGTTTGGATAGCAAGATGGATAAACATGATGGCTGCTGAAACTGGGAGGACGGCGTAGACAAAGGATACAGAATATTGCAGGGCTGCGGTCAGCTGGGATTTCATGGTGACTGTTAGCTTCGTGCCATAAATAAAAAGAACGGCCAGCAAAAACAGAATTGCCAGATTGTACAATCCCGTAATCGTTTTCTGCGTCTTAGAAGGGAAAAGATTGACGATGAGATCGAGACGGGGATGCTCACTTCTCTTCAAACCGATGCTCGCGCCCAGGAGAGACATCCAGACAAAGGCGAAGCTGCCAAGCTCTTCAGACCAGTCCAGAGGATGGTTGAGAACGTATCGAAATAAGACCTGTAAGAAGACGATGATGGTCATGGACGCTAGCAAGACCGCGGCCAGATATTTGACCACCTCATTAAGCCTATTGCTGATGCGATCCAGAAGACTCGCTTCCATTTCCCACCTGATCCGATGACAAAAAAATCCAGAATGCTTTTCTGGACCTAAAAGAGATGAAACCGGGAGGGAAGGAAGGCGCTTCCTAAGAACCTTCCCTCCGCTCCAATTGATCGACGTCTATTTTACAGCCTTAATCTTATCAATGACGTCCTTCCCTAGCTTCTGGGAATATTTGTCGCTGACCGCCTTGGATGCCGTCCTGAAGGCCTCGATATCGGCGGTGTTAAATCGAACCTTGTTTTCTCTCACAAGTTTCCCAATGATCTTGTAGTCGATGTCCTTGGTAATCTGAACTGCCTCTGGAATCAAGGCTTTCGCGGTATCCAGAATTACCGGCTGCACGTCCTTTGGCAGAGCATCGAATTTCTTCTTGGACATTGTGAGTACGAAGGACTGATACATGTGGTTTGTAACGGAAAAAATTGGGGCCACTTCGTAATGTTTCATGATGTCATAGGAATAGGGCTCCAGACCGGCTGCATCGATGACCCCTTGCTGAAGCGCTGTGTAAACCTCTCCAAAATTCATGGGGGTTGCTTTAGCCCCCCAGGAGTTCACTAGATCGATATAGAGAGGGTTCTGGATGCACCGGTACTTCATCCCTGCCATATCGGCAGGTTTGAAAATGGGTTTCTTACGGTTGTAAACATCCCGAAACCCCAGATTCATACAGGCCAGAACCATAATACCGTGAGCCTCCATCTTCTTATTGATCGATTCACCGATGGGCCCGTTCATGACCTTGATCGCATGATCTATGCTTCGATAAAGAAATGGAATATCAATATAGACCATCTGTGGTTCCCACAGAGCCAGAAGCGAGCTCTGGACAATAGCCATATCCACCGTGCCGATCTTCTCTCCTTCGATGGTATCCTTTTCGCCTCCGAGTTGCCCTGAATGGAAAATCTTAATGGAGACTTTGTCCCCAGCCTTTGCCTCCACCATCTTTTTGAACCTCTCAGAAACGATGGTATAGACGAAGAAGGGTGGCGCCTCGTTGGCCAAAGAAAGCTCAACCTTTTGGGCAAAGGCTGGATGGGGAGAGAGAATGAAAATCCCTCCCACTAAAAACAGAAAAGACAATAGACTCGACAATACTTTTTTCTTAAATTCCATAATCTCTCCTCCTTATCATTTGGTTTTTGTTAGAATCAAGTTCTTCAAAAAATATTTTCCCCCCTTTCTCCTTTTGATGCATTGACTGCTGTATCTGAAAAATTTCACATTTTAATTAACAATATTAGTGTCTGTTGTCAACATAAGATTAACGAATGCCCGCCCACAATATTTGTCAATCAAGTGTCCGTCAACCCCATTGGCATCAAGGATGCAAAGTGTTACCATAGGGTGAACTCTAGCCAAATATATTTGAAATTTTCCCCTCACCCTTCCCCTCTCCCCAGCGGGGAGAGGGAGGGGGTGAGGGGGCACAAAGTGTTAGAAGAAAATTCTCAGATATTCAGTATAAGAATCTAAAATTATGAGAACCCAAAAAGGAGGGACCTAAATGGCTCACCCCATTGATCAAACATCTTATCACTTGGGAGTCATCTTTGCTTTTGCGGAAATGGTGGCTGCCGATCTAAAAAAGATGGCATTGAGTCTACCCTTTTTACCCAACGACTACAAACGTCTTGCTAGGGATGCGAAGAGAATTGCCAGGGAAGAGGGCGTTAGAATAAGATTGGAGAAACATCTTCTCACGACGGATCTTTTCCCGGAAGAATTCACAAGAGGGAAGTGGGTTTTGATTATCTATAAATACCCGGAAGTTCTGAAAAGATATTTTTCTCTGAAATCGAGGAAAGAACGGTTGATCCGCGAGAATCACTATTCAGGAAAAGGAAGAGAGGCCATTGCCGTCGGATTTGGGGACTTGTTAAGCTATCGAAAAGACGTGATCAAGAGGAAATTGAAGGGAAAATAAATGGAAGACTGGTTGGAGATCAAGAAGGCGAAGTTCGAAGGGGTGGAAAGGCTTCCCCTATCCCATCTGCCAACTCCCCTGGAATATGCCTCCCGTTTGACAAAGGCCTTGGGAGGGCCAGAGATCTGGATCAAGAGGGATGACTTGACGGGCCTCGCCCTTGGCGGCAACAAATCGAGGAAGCTCGACTTCTTCATGGCAGACGCCCTTCGCCAAGATACCGATTGCATTGTCACAATGGGACCTCTTCAATCAAACCACGTAAGGCTCACGGCAGCCGCTTCGAGAGCTTGTGGCCTTGACTGCTATGCGGTTCTCCTTGGGGATCGGCCTCAATCGATCAAGGGCAATTTCCTGCTGGATCAGATGCTGGGATTGAACTGCATCCATGTGAGTGGCTCAATGAACCAGGTGCCCTTCGATTTTGTGGAGCGGAAGATTAAGGAGACAATCACCCATCTGAAAAAAGAAGGAAGGAGGCCATATCTTGTACCCACGGGTGGGATTGGACCCTTGGGGGAGCTCGGATACTGCCTGGCGGTTGAAGAGATGGTTGAGCAGACCCAGAGGCTCGGGATTCCTTTCGAGCACGTGGTCGTAACGGTGGGCTCGAGAGGAACAGTCGCTGGCCTCCTGCTCGGGATTGCCAGGTTGAATCTCAGGACAAAGGTCACAGGGATTTCCGCAAACATTGAAGGAACCTGTGAATCATTCGGAATACCACGGCCCGATGAAATGGCTGCCGAGGCAGGAAAACTAATTGGGCTAGATCTTAAGGTACCCATGGCCAATTACAGAATCTTCTATGATTATGTTGGCAAATGGTACGGCGTCCCTACGGACTCAGGGATTGAAGCCATCAAACTGGCCGCAAGGACTGAGGCGCTCCTTCTTGACCCGGTCTATACTGGAAAGGCCATGGCGGGTCTGGCTGACTTGATTCGCAAGGGATATTTTACAAAGAAGGAGTCTGTAATCTTCATCCATACCGGAGGCACGCCGGGTCTATTTCTTGACTTGATTCAAACTTTTGATTAGAATTTCACCACGGTGATTCAATCTTAATAGGAAAAGGAGGAAATACGATGGGTCAGCGAAAAGTTACAACGAACAGGTTTATTTTGATCAGCTTTCTCGTTCTCTTCGTTTTTGCCTTCGGTTGGGGGGTCCAACCCGCAGAAAGCCAAATCAGAGTGAAGGTCGCCCAGGGTGCAGAGCCGACTCGATTGGACCCGGATATGCATCGAGAAAATGTCTCCACGAATGCGATTCTCCATGTCTACGATGCCCTTCTTGAACGAAACCGCGAAGGGGATATACGGCTTGATTTAGCAGAGTCCTGGCGTTTCTTGAGTGAAACCAACCTTGAATTCAAACTTCGAAGGGGAATTAAATTCTCAAACGGTGAACCTTTCAATGCCCAGGTCGTTAAATACAATATCGAACGGGTGGCAGGGCTTTTACCCGGCGCCAAGAAGACCCTCAACCCACCCGGCTGGGAAAGTGTCAAGGAAGTGAAGGTTCTAGATGATTATACGGTGCAGATCATCACCAAGTACCCCAACCCCTTACTTCTGTCCCTGGCTGCTCAAAAATATATGGTCCCCATAGAGTACACCAAGAAGGACAATTTCGAGAGCCTTGCGACCAAACCCATTGGCACAGGTCCCTATGTTTTGAAGAGCTGGATGAAAGGCGGTGAGCTCGTCCTGACCGCGAAAAAGGATTACTGGAAGGGGGCACCTAAAATCGGCGAGGTGATCTTCCGGCCCATCCCGGACGATGCCACCCGGATCGCTGAGCTGAAGGTAGGCAATGTTGACATCATCTCAAACCTGAAACCAGATAATATTAAAGAGATTGAGGCTGAAAAACAGTTGACGGTCAAATACGCACCCAGTGCGCGAACCGCCATGATCTTCATCAACACTGAAATAGAGAAGATGAAAGACGTCCGGGTCCGAAAAGCGATTAACCATGCCATGGATGTCCCTTCTCTGATCAAGAATGTCATGGGTGGGAACGCCTACAGAGTTTCGACACTCTGTCCAAGAAATTTCGTGGGATGGGACCCTCAAGAGAAGTTCTATGACTACAATCCTGCAAAGGCAAAACAGCTCCTTGCTGAAGCGGGCTTTCCCAACGGCATGGATATCTCCATCCTCACCCCAAGGGGCCGATACTTGAATGATGTGCAGGCCTGCGAAGCGATTGCCGGGATGCTGACGGCTGTGGGCATTCGAACAAAAGTCAATGCCGTAGAGTTCGGGGTATTTGCGAAGCAAACCCAGGCCCATCAGATTCCAGAGTTAATGTACGCAGCTTGGGGCAACCCCCATTTTAATGTGCTTTATACTGTCCAGGCCGTCCTCAGAAGCGGCGAAATGTTTTCTTGGTACACCAATAAGCAGATGGACGATTTGATCGACGCAGCCAAGCAAACGGTCGACCTAAAAAAGCATGAGGATTTGTTGCGCAGGCTCCTTCGCCTGATGTATGATGATCCTCCCTTTGGTTTTCTTTACAACCAGAGAGATATCTATGGTGTCAACAAAAGGCTGATTTGGGAACCTCGTCCCGATGAGGATCTCAATCTCTACGGAGCCACTCTGAGATAAAAATAATTGGAAAGGGGAAAGAGGGGGGTTGAAACATAACCTCCCTCTTTTTTTGCTTCGATGTCCGGTTACCTGACCAGGAGATTCCTTCATTCGATTATCATCATCATTGGCATTTCCATGGCGGTCTTTGTCATCTCGCGCTTCACAGGAGATCCTGTCAGTATCATGGTCGGTCCTGACACCTCGCAAGCAGACCGCGCCGCTATCAGGAAAGAACTGGGGCTGGATCGGCCCATCCCAATTCAGTATCTTTTCTTCATGAAAGGAGCCCTCCAGGGCAATTTCGGGAAATCGATCCGGTATGAAGAGCCCGCGTTTCGTCTCGTTGTACAAAGAATCCCTGCAACGGGTCGCCTCATCCTCTTTACTCTGCTTTGGGCCCTCGTCTTTTCAATCCCCATTGGCATCCTCTCCGCCATCAAGCGGAACAGCTTCTTTGATGTGGTTGGCATGACCTTTACTTTTCTCGGACAGTCGATCCCCAGTTTCTGGCTGGGGATCATGCTGATCATGACCGTGGGTGTCTATTTTCGTCTCCTCCCCATCTCCGGGTATGGCGATGGGGACATCGCACACATCATCCTGCCCTCTCTCACCCTGGGAGCTTTCGAGATGGCCTCTTTTGCGAGGATCACACGGTCGAGCATGTTGGAGGTCCTGAATATGGATTACGTCCAGACAGCCCGGGCAAAAGGGCTTAGCGAATTGATCGTTGTGGTCAAGCATTCACTCAGGAATGCCCTCATCCCGATTGTGACGATTCTGGGTCTCCACATCGCCCACCTGATGGGCGGTGCCGTCATCACCGAGCAAATCTTTGCCTACCCGGGAATCGGCTGGTTGTCCGTCCAGTCCATCTACAACCGAGATTTCCCCGTGATTCAGGCCATCGTGATGACCGTCTCGATCGGGATTGTCGCAACCAATTTTTTATTGGACATCATTTACACGTTTATCGATCCGAGGATCCGGTATGTTCGAGAGAAGTAACGTCTTCAGAAAGATGCGCAAGAATAAGATGATCCTCTTCAGCAGCATCCTGCTGGCGATCACCATTTTTTGCGGCGCCTTTGCAAATCTGATCGCACCCTTTAGCCCTTATGAACAGGTGCTTGAAAATAAACTCAAGCCTCCCCTCTCAAAAAGCAGCGATCAACGGATCCATCTGCTGGGGACGGATCACTTAGGTCGTGATGTTCTGACTCGCATCCTCTATGGGATCCGGCTGTCTCTGATCATCGGAATTCTTGCCGTAACCATCTCTGCCTGTTTCGGCGTCATCCTCGGCCTCATCGCAGGTTATTACGGTGGGGCCTTCGATGATGTCATCATGCGTATGGCTGATGTCCAGCTCGCAATCCCTCTCATTCTTTTGGCCATATTGATCATCGTCGTTCTCGGGAGCAGCATCAACGTGCTCATCCTAGTCATTGGATTCACCCAGTGGATGGCCTATGCTCGCGTGGTGAGAGGAGAGACGCTCTCCTTGCGGGAGAAGGATTTTATCACCTCCGCCCGTGCCATCGGTGCCCGTGATCTGAGGATTATTGTCCACTACATCTTCCCGAATACGCTTTCCTCGCTCATGGTGTTGATCACCTTGAATATCGCCACCGTGATCGTCCTTGAGGCCGGGCTGAGCTTCCTGGGGCTGGGGGTTCAGCCTCCAGACCCTTCCCTCGGCACCATGCTGAGCGAGAGCAAGGACTACCTGAACCGGGCATGGTGGTTCAACACCTTTCCGGGTCTGACCATTATGATGATCATCCTGGCCATCAATCTTTTCGGAGATGGGTTGAGGGACGTCCTCGATCCACGTTTGGAAAACTATTAGAAACTCACCACTCTAGTTCTATGAACGCCGAAGACCCTGACATGAATGCTTCGGAACCTTTACAATGCGGACTTCCCTCACCCTCCCCTCTCCCCATTGGGGAGAGGGATGGGGTGAGGGGAAATACATAAAAAGGAGTTTACTCATGAGCGAAACGGTTTTAATGGAAGAAATGACTTGGAGAGAGATTCAAGAGGCAATCCAGCACGGTAAGGATACGGCCATTCTTGTCTCCGGCTCTATTGAGCAGCATGGTCCTCACCTGCCCACGGCCACAGATACGATCATCGGCTATGCGACGGGCGAAGCTGTCGCGAGGAAATTGGGGAACGCCCTGGTGGCGCCCCTGATTCGACCCGCTCTGTCCAGACATCACATTGATTTCCCAGGAACCATTGCCCTCCGCCTGGAGACCTTCGTAAAGGTCCTGGAAGAATACTGCTTCTGCCTCCGCGCCCATGGGTTCAGGAAGATTGTCCTCTTCGTGTCTCATGGAGGAAACTCCGACGCCTTGAGGGCCTTTGTGCCGAGCATCGCCAAGAAAGTCGGCCCGGACCTCCAACTCCTGGCCGTTCAGTCCGTCGAGAAGCATATTAAGGCTTTTCAGGATTTCTTGAAAACGAAAGGGATCACGATCCAGCGGGCAGGCGTCCATGCAGCCTTCAGCGAGACTTCGGTGATGCTCGCGCTTCGACCCGATCTGGTCGCCATGGATAAAGCCAAGCCCGGGTTAACGGAGGAAGCGTTCTATCGACCCGAGAATCTTGAAAAGTCTAAAATCGCCTCCTTTATTCATGGCGTGAAGTCCCAATCTAGCATCGGAGTGCTGGGAGACCCGACCGGATCCAATGCAGCCGTGGGGAAGGAGATTCTAGAGCGGCATGTCAATGATATCGTCGAAGAAATAAAGAACAATCTGGCATAGAAGGAGGATCTTGTGGAAGAGAAAGTCTTAATGGAAGAGATGAGTTGGGTTGAGATAAAGGATGCCATCGAGAGAGGAAAGACCACGGTATTGGTCATATCCGGTTCCATAGAACAGCATGGACCCCATCTTCCGACAGGGACGGATACTTACTTAGCGTACGAGGTCGGCCAGCGGGCTGCGCGGCGGCTCGGCTATGCTCTCGTGGCTCCTGTCATTCGCCCCGCCCTTTCTGAACATCATATGGGCTTTCCCGGATCCTTCACCCTGACCTGGGAGACCTACAAGGACGTGCTGCAAGATTATTG
>Ga0209592_1000577_pt1 | contig 11260 bp, 8 predicted proteins | sample PPLLak2March2015_2_FD_187251 | JGI IMG/M metagenome (GOLD analysis project Ga0209592, IMG submission 187251) | Freshwater sediment microbial communities from Prairie Pothole Lake near Jamestown, North Dakota, USA - PPLs Lake P8 Core (3) Depth... | ecosystem: Environmental > Aquatic > Freshwater >... | reverse complement strand
GACCGGTTTCTGGCTGCGATCCAGATCGGGATTACAGGGGTGGGCGTGCTCGCCTCTGCGGTGGGTGGTGCGGCAGCCATCAAGGCCATCAAGCCTGCCCTTCAGGCGGTTCCCATCAAAGCCCTTTCCCTTGCCGCTGAGCCCATTTCCATCGGGATCGTTGTGGTCGTGATTACCTATTTTTCGGTCATCTTTGGAGAGCTGGTCCCCAAGTCCATTGCCTTGATGCACCCTGAAACCATTGGCCTCCTGACGGCAAGGACCATTGATACCTTTGCAAAGATCAATTCCATTTTTGTCAAAGTGCTCACCTTCAGCACTGCTCTCGTGCTCAGACCCTTCGGCAGGAGGCCCTTTACGGAGCGGGCGTATATTACCGAGGAAGAGGTGAAACTCTTAATAAGGGAGGGAGGAAAGCACGGGGTCTTTGAGCCGGCGGAAGAAAGGATTCTTCAGAGCGTTTTTGAGTTCACGGACATGTCCGTAAAAGAAGTGATGGTTCCCGACACGAAGATGGTGGCGATCCAGATCGATCGGACACCCCAGGAGGTCCTTTCGATCATCGAGGAAGAACAATTCTCCCGATATCCGGTCTTCGGGAGAGGGCTGAATGACATCAGGGGAATCCTCAATGCAAAAGACTTTCTGACCCTTTTCGGAAAAACAGGCCAGGTGGACATCCGAAAGATCATCCGATCCCCTTTCTTCATCCCCGAGACCATGAAGATCAGTCTCCTCTTAAGGGAGATGCAAAGGAAAAGAATTCATATGGTCTTGGTGGTCGATGAATATGGCGGGGTCGCAGGACTGGTCACCATGGAGGATCTGGTGGAAGAGATTATCGGAGAGATCAGAGACGAGCATGATACCGAAAGCCCTGTGACCCAGCTTTCGGATGGAACCATGCTGATCGATGCATCGATCAGTCTAAAGGATTTAAAAGAAGATTATCATGTCCCCCTCCCGGAGTCTCCTGAATATGAAACCGTGGGGGGTTTCTTGATGACGACGCTACAAAAGATTCCCCAAGCCGGTGATAGGGTAGAAGTTGAAGGGAAGCAGATAAGAATCGTGGAAATGGTGGGACAGAGAATTTCAAAAGTCAAACTGGAAAAACTGCCCGAACCCGCCGAAGAGCCGCCCAGCGCATAGCAACAAGTGTAGCGTTCCGTTAAAAAACGGAACACTCGAGATCGAAATCGGAGAGAAAAGCAATGGATTGGAAGATTTTTCTTACCACTTTCGGAACGATTTTTCTTGCCGAACTGGGTGACAAGACCCAGTTGGCCGCCATCATGATGACTTCCAAGACAAAACTTCCCTGGTCGGTATTTACAGGGGCATCTCTCGCTTTGTGCCTCGTCACCCTGGTTGGAGTGCTCTTCGGTGAGGGCCTGATCGCCGTCATCCCCCAGCATATTCTTAAGAAGGGAGCAGCGTTAGCCTTCGTCGTCATCGGGGTGTGGATGTTCTTCGGCAAGTAGCCATCCTCCCTTATCGGGTAGAACAGCATCTTTTCACCCGATCCCCCCATCTCCTCACTCAGGAAGTCTCTTGCTGTCCTCCGACGACCAATTCCGGAATTCTCAGGGTGGGCTGGGCGTCGGAGACCGGAACGCCCTGGCCGTCCTTTCCGCAGGTTCCGATCCCGAACCCGAGATCGTTCCCGAGCATATCGATGTCTTTCAGAACCTTGGGTCCGTTGCCGATCAGCGTTGCGCCGCGGACCGGCTCTCCAATACTCCCTTTTTCTATCAGATACCCCTCATTGACCTCAAAAATGAAATCGCCGTTGACCGTATTGACCTGTCCCCCGCCCATCTTCTTTACAAACAATCCCTTTTCAACGGAATGAACAATTTCTTCAGGCTTCCTCTTCCCGGGAAGGATCATCGTGTTGCTCATCCTGGGAATGGGTTTATCCTGATAGGACTCTCTTCTTCCATTCCCGCTTGATTCCACCCCGTCTTTCAACGCGGTCAGCCGGTCATAAAGATACCCTTTCAAAACTCCTCCCTCCACCAGGATCGTTCTTCGAGAAGCCACTCCTTCATCATCGAACGAATAGGACCCTCTTCGCTGTGGAAGAGTGGGATCGTCCACGACGGTGATTAAAGGGGAAGCCACGGTTTCTCCGACTTTCTTGGAATAAACAGACAGCCCTTGCTGGGCAAGATCTGCCTCCAGCCCATGGCCGATCGCTTCGTGGATCATCGTTCCTCCTGCATCGCTCGATAAGATCACCGCCATTTTCCCCATCGGAGCCTTTCTGGCAGAAAGCATCAGGAGAGATCTCTTGGCGGCCACCTGAGCCACGTCTTCCGGAGGATGAAGGTCAAAGAGTTCAAAACCCATCGTTCCTCCCGCCGGTTCATAGCCGGTTTGAACCACATCCCCTTTTGCAGAAACGACCTGAACAGAGAAGACCGTTCCCACTCTCTCCCCTTCTATCAAGAGCCCCTCTGAATTCGAAATGGAAATTTTCTGACTCACATCCCGATAGAGGACCTTTACCTGTTGAACGTGGGGATCGAATCTCCGGGCCGCTTCGTTGGCTCGTTTCACCACGGAAATCCTTTCTTCGATCGAGAGTTTCTCGGGATGCTTCCGGATCGAAGAAAGAGATCTGGAAACCGGAAGAGACGAAAGTGCAGACGGAGAGAACCGGGAGCCTCCTTTTCCCTCTTCCCCTTTGCCTTCCCTGGCAGACCGGCTGATCCTTCTGGCTAAACGAAGGAGGGATTCCTTGGAGAGTTCCGTTGTAAAACCATAAAACGTCTTTCTGTCGAAAAGGAGTCGAAGCCCCACCCCGATATCCAAACCTGAGACCACTTTTTCAATCCGATCCTCTTCGCAAATGATGACCACCGAATGGGTCTGCTCAAAAAAGAGATCTGCGAACTCCCCTCCCTCTCGAAGGGCCTCGCGCAGTATTTCTTGGTATGGAAGTTCCACACTCATTCTGTTTCCCCCGCCTGTCACCTTTGGATTTCAAATCCCAAATCACAAATTCCAAATCCCAATTAAATTCCAAATTTCAATTCCAAATGACCGAAACGATCCTGTTTGAAATTTAGAATTTTGAACATTGAAGTCTATCTGGAATTTGGTGCTTGTTATTTGATGCTTAGACAGAACACCGATTACCAACAAACCGCTAGAGAGTTGGCAAAGGTTCAACGGTCATTTCCTTCCGCAGCCCTTCCAACACCTCCTCCAAGTCTTTTTCCCATCCCGGAGCGACCATCAACTCCACTGTCGCCTCGTATGGATTTTTCGTTCTGACAACAGCCATTCCCTCATAGGATTCAATGATGAATTTGAAATATGCGATATCTTCCCGGCGCAATCTGAAATATTTCGATTGAGTGTCCATTACCTTTATTAATACAAACGCATTAAATTTCATTACATCCGTTGGTATCGCCCCTCACCCTATCCCTCTCCCCAGCGGGGAGAGGGGAGGGTGAGGGGGCCCATTGTCAAAAAACTAAACGCGTTTGTATTAGTATACTCCTGTTCCGAGTTTTCGCAACCCCTATTGCAGTGCTTCTCCAAATCAGACGCTGGACTTCAGACGCCAGACTTTATTATCTTGTGAGAGCACAAGTTGCCCATAGGGGTTACACCTTACACCTCAAAACTGACGCCTTCAGATACGAAATATCCGGTCTGAAGTCTGAAGTCTATAGTCTTACTGTCTGAATCACGGTACCTCTCCCATCTTGACACCTTTGGCCTTTTGAATGAACAATGAATAAATATGGATGATTGGACCCCAGGAAATGTCCCTTCGATCGTTTCGTGGTTCGACTCCGAATCATGGAAGAAGGGGAACCCTATCGGATTGACGCGCCTTGCAGGTTCTTCCAGGGCCTATTTCTTGTCTCATTGGAGAGAAAAAGTGGGGGGGCGTTTGCTGGTGGTGGTCCCGCATCTCAGGGATGTGGAGACGCTTCTCGAAGATCTCCGATTTTTTATGAAAGGGTCGGAAGTTCCCTTCTTTCCCTTTCCCCAATGGGAAACCCTTCCCTATGATGAAATTCCCCCTCATCCCGAAATCATCAGGGAACGGGTGAGAACCCTTTATTCCCTTCTAAAAGGAGAGGAAGGGGTGATCGTCTCTTCCGTCAAAGCTCTGATGCAAAAAGTCCTGGCTCCGGACAATTTAAGAGGGTCTGTTTTTCCTCTCTCCGCTGGACAAGAGACAGACCGCGATCAATTGATCCGTTTCCTTCAAGGGGGAGGGTATACCTCAGCGAGGATCGTGGAGGAAAGAGGAGATTTTAGCGTCCGGGGAGCGATCATCGATATCCATACACCTTTTTATGAAGAGCCCCTTCGACTGGAATTTGATGGAGACCGCGTTACATCCATCCGCCGGTTCGAGACAGAGACTCAGCGGTCCCTTCCGCAGGGGATGATGGAAAACGCCATCCTCCTCCCGGCGAGGGATATTTCAGCCGACGCAACGATCCAACCCCTGAAGACCCTTTTGGATTACTTGAAGAGGAATGAGGTCATCTTTATTGATGAAGGGGACGAAGTGGAGAAAGAGGCCCAGGCTTTTTCCCATCTGATCGAGGAGCATTATGAAAAGGCCTCGTCAAAAAAGGGGTCCGTGCCCCCGCCGGAGGCCGCTTATCTCCGTGATGAAGAGGTCTCGCTTTGCCTCGAAAGATTTCGAAGAGTTTATCTCCAGGGAGGGCCTCTGGCTCCTTCCCAGTGTCGACAAGTTTTTTCTTTCGAGATGGAAACCAATGAAAATCTCCAGAGGGAGATGAAGGCCTTCCTCTCCGCGAAAACCGGCTCCCCGGAAACTTCTCCTTTCTCAATCCTCCTGAAGAACCTTCATGATTGGCAGGAAAAACGGATGAGAGTGTTTATTGTTTCTCATACCCAGGGTCAGGCCGAGCGATTGAGAGACCTTCTCTCGGAACACGGGGTGGAGCCAAGACTGGAAAAAACGGAAGGATTCAGAGAAACCCTGGACCAAACCAAAGAAGGCCTTGTCCTCCTGACCGGCTCCCTCTCCTCAGGATTTCGAAACCCGGGGGAGGGCTGGGTGATTCTGACGGAAGAGGAAATTTTTGGCGAGCGCAGGAGGCTTCCTGAAGGAAGGGTCCGGACTTCCGTCACCTCCACTTCGTGGCAGAGAGGGAGTCCAGGCGTCTCTTCTTACCGAGAACTTCGAGAAGACGATTACATCGTCCATATCGACTACGGAGTGGGTCATTACAGAGGGTTGAGGCATTTGAAGATCTGGGGGGTCTCGAACGACTACCTTCTCCTGGAGTATCAAGACGGGGATAAACTCTATCTTCCCGTGGACCGGCTGAATCTAATCCAACGCTATATCGGAGGGGATGGAAAACCCCCCAGACTGGATAAACTGGGAAGCCATTCATGGGAGAGGGCGAAGAAAAGGGCGAAGGCCGCCGTTGCGGAGATGGTGAAAGAACTCGTCGACCTCTATGCGGCCCGACAGGTTTTCGAAGGGTTCAAATTTCCTCAGGCGGATCAGTTCTATAAAGAGTTTGAAGCTGCGTTTGAATATGAAGAGACCCCGGATCAGATGCAGGCGATTGGCGAGGTGATGAGAGACATGGACAAGCCCAAGCCCATGGATCGGCTGATCTGCGGCGACGTTGGATATGGAAAGACAGAGGTGGCCATCCGGGCGGCCTATCGTGCCGTGATGAGCGGGAAGCAGGTTGCGATTTTAGTCCCGACGACGGTGCTGGCCCAGCAGCATTCCCAGACCTTCAGCGAACGATTCAAGATGTATCCGGTGGCGATCGAGGCTTTGAGCCGGTTCAAAAGTCCCCGGGAGCAAAAAGAGATCCTTGAACGGCTGAAGGGCGGCAAGGTGGACATTATCATCGGGACACACCGGCTTTTGCAGAAAGACGTCTCCTTCCGGGACTTGGGATTGGTGGTGATTGATGAGGAGCATCGATTTGGCGTCTCCCACAAAGAAAAATTGAAGCAGATGAGAAAATTAGTGGATGTGATCACCCTCACGGCGACCCCCATTCCGAGGACACTTCAGATGGCCGTCTCCGGAATTCGGGACCTCAGCCTCATCCAGACTCCCCCTGAAAATCGCCTCTCGATCCGGACGTTTGTGATCCGCTACGACGAGGAGGTCATCCGGGACGCCATCCGGAGGGAGTTCCAACGAGGGGGTCAAGTCTTTTTTGTCCACCATCGGGTCCAAAACATCCATACGATCGCGAACCATCTGAAGCGTCTCGTTCCAGAGGCTTCTTTGGCCGTTGCCCACGGGCAAATGGGAGAAAAGGAATTGGAGAAGGCGATGCTCCAATTCGTCGGGAAGGAAGTGAATCTTCTCGTCTGCACCAGCATTATCGAATCGGGTTTGGACATTCCGGCCGCCAACACCATCCTGATCAATCACGCCGAGCGTTTTGGCCTGGCGGACCTCTATCAGATCCGTGGTCGAGTGGGCCGGGGAAGCCATCAGGCCTATGCTTATCTCATCATTCCCGGGGAGCTGACCCTTTCCAAGGATGCCATGAGAAGGCTTCGGGCGATTCAGGAATTGAGCGAGCTGGGATCCGGATTCAAACTCGCCATTCAGGATTTGGAGATCCGGGGGGCGGGAAACCTTCTCGGGCCCTCTCAGTCCGGGCACATCGCCGCCCTGGGGTTTGAACTCTATACCCAGCTGATGGAGAAAGCGGTCAAGGAATTAAAAGGAGAGGAGATCATCGAAGAGATCACTCCAGAGATTCACTTTCATCTTCCCGCTTTCATTCCGGAGACCTATGTGGGGGACCCTGGAGAACGGTTGAGTCTTTATCGAAGGCTTTCCCTTTCACGGTCTGACGAGGAAGTGGAAAGGATACGGGGGGAACTGATCGACCGATTTGGGAAGAACCCCAAAGAGGTGGATCATCTCTTGGAAGTGATCAAGGTTAAAATCCTCCTGACGAGATTATCGATCAAGAAATTTGAGGAGACACCCGCTCAATTCGTCCTCACCTTCGATGAAAGCACCCCGGTTTCTCCTCAAAGGGTCGTCGATTTTGTGCATCAAGGGGGTGGAAAATATCGATTTACCCCAGACTCGAAACTGGTTATCCAAGAATGGCCCGGGGGAAAAGAAGACCCCTTCGGGGCGGCCAAAAAGCTATTGCAAGCATTGACTTGATATGGTAAATATCATCGTGGTGTCTCTTCTTACAAAGGGCGAAAAGTTCGTTTACAGATAGGTCCATAGGGTGAAGACGATGGGAAACAGATTGATTTTATTATGGGTTTTGTTCCTTCTGACTTTTTTGATTTCAGGCTGCCAGAAGCCAAGAGAGAACGGGCTGGGGGAAAAAGACCTGGTGAGGATCAACGATGTTTCTCTCTCCCTGGGAGAGTTCCAGGACATGTTGGAAAGACAACCCTTGGAAGGGAAGATGAAGCTGTTGAGCCAAAAGGGAACGAGAGATTTTCTTGAAAATTACGTCATCCCCCGAGAGGTGCTTTATCAGGAGGCAAAGAAGAAAGGCTTGGATAAGAAGAAAGAGATCCTGGCCAAGATCGAGGATGCAGGAAGGGCCATGCTCATCGATGCGCTTCTCGAAGAGGTATTGAGAGGAAGAGGGGAAGTTTCAGAGGAGGAGATTCAACGATACTATAAAGAGAACCCAACCCTCTTTAAGGAACCTCAGGAAATAAAGATCCGCCACATTGTCGTCAACACGGAGCCCACTCTGAAAGAGGTGGTGACGAAACTCTCGCAGGGTGAACCTTTTGAAAAGCTGGCCTCCGCATACAATGTTGGTAATTTCAAAGAGGATGGGGGAAATTTAGGCTACATTCGCCGGGGGCAATTGGCCCCTCCCTTTGCTCAGTTTGAAGAAGCGGCCTTTTCCCTCAGAAAAAGGGGGGCGATCAGTGAAGTCGTCAGCACGCCCTATGGATATCATATCCTGCGTTTGGAAGATATGCGGGGTAGCACCTTGAAGCCCTTGAATCAAGTCAAGGAAAGAATCCGGTTCTTCCTCCAGCCGAAAAAGAAGCAGGAAGCCTATCTTGAATATGTGAAAGAAGCAAAATCGAAAGCCAACGTCCTCATCAATGAGAAGCTGTGGGCTGAAGAAGAAAAAAGGGAGGCGAAGCCGGAGGACGGGAAGAAATGAGGAAACTTTCTGCCCTCATCGTCTTGGTCGTCCTCCTGTCCTTCCTGGGGGGATGCAATCCGTGGGGAACGGGATTGCCCGAGCATATGATCGCTCAGGTCAATGAGGAGCAGATCCCCGTTGAGCAATTTAACCGGGAGTTTAGGGAGTTGATCTTAGAATCGGATAAAGACGCAAAAGAAACGGATCTCGGAAACCTGAGGCGGGTTTGTCTCGATCAGGTGATCGAGCGCAAGATTCTCGTCCAAGAGGCCCGACGCTCGGGCATCAAGGTTTCTCCCGAGGAGCTGAATCAGGCCATTTCTGATATAGAAAAAGATTACCCCGGAGAGGGGTTTGGAGAGAAATTGGGTCTCAAGGGAATCACCTTGGAGGAGTGGAAGATTCGACTGGAAGAAAGATTGTTGGCGGAGAAAGTCATCCGGGGTGCGTTCCACCCGCGAGAAAAAATCGACGAAAAGGAAGCCCTTCAGTATTATGAGGATCACCCCTCCTCATTTCAGATTGACCAGAAGGTGAGGGTACGTCAGATCGTTGTGGCAGACGGGGAAGAAGCGATTCAGATCCTGAAACGACTGAAAAAAGGAGAGGCCTTTGAGAAGCTGGCCACGGAAAAATCCTTGGGGCCCGAAAAGGTCCAGGGAGGGGATCTAGGCTATTTCAGCCCGGGAGAGAGACCCACTGAATTCAACCATGTCTTTAATATGGAGGTCGGGGGAGTCAGTGAAGTGATCAAAAGTCCTTACGGGTACCATATTTTTAAATTGGAGGAGAAAATCGAGCCCAGGCACGTTCCCTTCGGAGAGGCCAAGTTAGGAATTCTCGAAGCGCTTGAGCAGAAGAAAGATGAGGAGGGCTATCAGAAGTGGCTTAAAGACCTCAAAGGGAAGGCGAAGGTGAAGATCAACAAGAAATGGCTCAGATGAGAAAGGGAATTGTGAGGACGTGAAAAAGCTCTTTGCCCTATTTGGATGCATTCTCTTTTTTTATGGATCGACCCCGTTGAGCGAAGCCGTCGTTGACCGCGTCGTGGCTGTGGTCAACCAAGAAATCATCACTCTCTCCGAAGTCGAAAAGTGGGTCGGCCCCCAGAAAGAAGAGATCGCGGCCGAGGATCGTTTGGAGAAGCAGGAACAAATAGAGGCGCTTTATCGAAAGGTGCTGGACAGGCTCATTGAGGAGAAATTGATTGACCAAGAAGCGAAGAAGTCCGGAGTCAAAATTTCCAGCAAAGAAGTAGAGGCCACGGTGGAGGAAGTCAAGCGCCGGAATGCGATCACCCAAGAGGGTTTAGAAAAAGCGCTCGCTGCCGAAAGCCTGACGCTAGAGGCTTATAAGAAGCAGATTGAGAAGAACCTCCAGCGCCAGAGGCTCATCCATTGGTCGGTGAAGGTTGAAGAGAAAGCTGGAGAAAGAGAGCTCAGGGAATTCTATCAGGAGAATACCAGTCGCTATCGAACCAACGAAACCTATCGACCCGGCCAGATCCTCTTCATCATTCGGAAAGGGGCGACCCCCGAGGAAATTCGGGAGATCCGGAAAAAGTGTCAGAGCGTCTTAGAAAAGATTAAAAAGGGAGAGGATTTTGGGGAAATGGCTCTTCTCTACTCGGAAGATGGCTCGAACAAGGTTCGTGGGGATTTGGGCTATTTTAGGAAAGGGGAACTCCTTCCGGTCTTTGAGAGAGAAGCGCTGCGCCTTAAGGTCGGAGAGGTGAGCGGAGTCATTCGAACAGAATTTGGTTTCCATATTATTAAACTTCTGGATCGAAAAGGAGCGGACCCTCTCCCTTTTGAGGAGGTGACCGAAAGGGTGAAGGCAGATTATCATAACGCGGAAATGGAGAAGGCCTTTCGACAATTTCTCAGTAAGCTGAGAGAAAAGGCCGTCATCGAAATCAAGCTTTAGATTTGAACCCCCCATTCCTCGAGGCCGGAGGGGCTATTCCAATTTCTTTTCGTACTCGTCTTGCTTTCGATTTACTTGAACAGCATAGTCCAAATTCGGATTCGTCGCATTCTCACCGTTATTGTAATCCGTCAGAGTCTTGGACATTCTAACCTTATAATCCGTTATATGCGTATATTGATTATAGAAATCCTTGAGGATCTCACATCCTACCGTTATATTCATCAACGGATCGGTCATCGCCCTCCGGTCAACATTCAGATTGAGCTTGACCACATACGCGTCCCATTTAAAAGGCATGATCTGCATCAGGCCTTGAGCGCCCTTGGACGATCTGGCGTTAGGATAAAATTCGGATTCCTGGTGGATCACGGCCATAATCAGTGACAACGGTAGCTCCAGCTCTTTTGATTTCTTGACGATCGCCTCCGCAATATCAAGCCCCTGGCCAAGACTGTAGCCTTTGGTTCTCAGGATTCCGTAAAGCTTATCTTTGATGCGATACTCCTCGATGATCTGCGCGGTATCGGAGAAAGAAGGAATCGTTTTCTTTTCCTCAATGATCACCATCGATAGACCAGCGATGACGAGGAGGTAGATCAAATTGGCCAGAGTGAATCGAAGAATCCACTTTCTCCGAAACGCCACAAACGTTTCTTTTAAAACGACCCCGGAAATGAATTTACTTGTCATGGCTTAGCGCTCCTAAAGAGATTCCTTGCAGCACACACTTGCTAGCCCAAGAAACCCGGTCGACACAATTCCTTTTTCAACCCAGCGATGGAAATAAGGATCCTTGTTGATTGAAAGACCCCTCGATGCAGTGATAAGTTACAAGTTCCGTGCCAGTAACGCATCTTTACATGAACTCAGCCCGTTTACCCACATTTCTATCGAAAGGCATAAAGGGCTCTCATGAGAAGGAAACACTTTTCTCTTTTTTCCTGCTGCGTTTCCACATTTTCCGTCGAAGAGCCGAACCCCTATCATCCAAGAAATGGTCCCTCGGCGCTGCCTTCGTTTAAGAGAAGCCGAAATCGTGTAGAAGAGTGAATCAATTTCGTTGGTAACAAGTTTTGGGTTACGAGCGAGGAGATTTACAGGGGAGAACCAAAGGCGGAACCGCGGCTAAACCAAGATCTGTCTTTCGTTGCCTAGTAGAAAAGGCTGCTGAAAAAAAAACCTGCCTACCG
>Ga0209592_1000576_pt1 | contig 11262 bp, 7 predicted proteins | sample PPLLak2March2015_2_FD_187251 | JGI IMG/M metagenome (GOLD analysis project Ga0209592, IMG submission 187251) | Freshwater sediment microbial communities from Prairie Pothole Lake near Jamestown, North Dakota, USA - PPLs Lake P8 Core (3) Depth... | ecosystem: Environmental > Aquatic > Freshwater >... | reverse complement strand
CACCAGCGGGTGATTGCAGTTGACCGTGTTGCCGCAACCGGTGTAGTCCCGGTAGCGGCGCCGGTCGCCGGCGTCGAGGTGGTAGAAGATCTCGTTCGCCAGACCCTTGAAGTTGATCACTGGCCCGTGCGCGCCGCCTTCCGCAGTGTGATTGAACACTACATCGAGCAGCACGCCGATCCCCGCTTCGTGCAAGGCATCGGTGAGCGTACGGAACTCCCGGTCGGCCTGCGCCGGATCGACGCAGTAGCCCGGATGCGGGCTGTAGAAGCTGTGCGTGCTGTAGCCCCAGTAGTTGCACAACCCGCGCGCAACGGCCGCGGCGGGCACGTCCTGCTGGTCGAAGGCCATCACCGGCAGCAGCTCCACGTGCGTAACGCCGAGCTCGCGCAGGTAGGGGATCTGTTCGATCAGGCCGGCGAAGGTCCCGGGATGCTTCACCCCGCTCGCAGCGTGACGCGTGAAGCCGCCGACGTGCAGCTCGTAGATGATCGCAGCGTCCAGCCCGCGCGGCGCAACCGGGTCGCGAGGTCGCGCCGGCTCCGTCACGATCGCGCGAAGCGACGCGTGCCCGGCGTCGTGGGGGTCTGCGGCTCGGCGCCGGTCCCACAAAGCGTCGGCCACGGCCCGCGCCCAGGGATCGAGCAGCTCCTTGCGGGGATTGAACGCCCGCCCAGTGTGCTGCGTGTCCGTTGGGCCGTCGGCACGCCAGGTGTAGTAGACACCAGGCGACAATCCCTCCACGAACACATGCCAGAAGAAAAACGTGCGGTTGCGCTCCGGCGCGAGCGTGATCAGCTGGAAAGGCTCGGCGCTGTCCGCTGCCGCATAGAGTAGAAGCTCGACGCGCGTGGCATGGCGGCTGAAGACGCAGAAGTTGACGCCGCCGGCCATTGCGGTCGCCCCCGGCGGGAAACGCGATCCGGGGCGCGTCGCGTACACTGCCTCCGCGGTTTGGTTCTCGCTCACGCGTGATCCTGGCTGTTGACGTGACGTGCACTCGCCGCGGCTGCTTCGATCACGGGGCGGCAGTTGGAGGGCGATCAGTCGAGCACGATCCTCACCGGCCGCACATTCCAGATCTTGTCGCAGTACTCCCGGATCGCCCGATCGGAGGAGAACTTGCCGGCGCGCGCGGTGTTGAGGATCGACATGCGGGTCCAGCGTTCGGGATCGCGGAATGCGCGTTCGACTTCGCTCTGGGCGTCGACATAGGCGCGGTAGTCGGCCAGCACCAGGTATTCGTCGTGCTCGAGCAGGTGATCGAGCAGCGGGCGAAACAGATTCGGGTCGCCCCTGGAGAAGGCACCGCTGCCGATTAGATCGAGCGCGCCGCGCAGCTCCGCATCGCGCGCGTAGTAATCGCGCGGCCGGTAGCCGCCAGCCTTGAGCGCTGCCACCTCCTCGGCCGTCAGGCCGAACAGGAAGAAGTTCTCCGCACCGGCCTCCTCGCGGATCTCGACGTTGGCGCCGTCCAGGGTGCCGATGGTGAGCGCGCCGTTCAGCATGAACTTCATGTTTCCCGTCCCCGAGGCCTCCTTCCCGGCGGTCGAGATTTGTTCGGAGAGGTCCGCGGCCGGGTAGATGGTATGCGCGTTCTTGACGTTGAAGTCGGGGAAGAACACGACTTTCAGCCGGTCGCCCACGGTCGGGTCGTTGTTCACCACCTCGGCTACGCCGTTGATCAAGCGGATGATGAGTTTAGCCATGTGGTAGCCGGGGGCAGCCTTGCCGCCGAAGATGAAGCAGCGCGGCACGATAGTGAGCTGCGGGTTCTGGCGCAGGCGCTGATAGAGGGTGACGATGTGCAGGACGTTCAGGTGCTGGCGCTTGTACTCGTGGATGCGCTTGACCTGGATGTCGAACAGCGCACCGGGATCGACCACTACACCGGTCCGTTCGCGAATGCGCTGCCCCAGGGCCTCTTTGTTCACCCGCTTGATCCGGCGCCAGTGCTCCTGGAATGCCTCATCGCTCGCCCGTGTCTCGAGCGCTCTCAGCCGCGACGGATCGGTGACCGAGCTCTCGCCGACGGTCTCGCTAAGCAGCCCCGCAAGCCCCGGGTTGCTCAGCACCACGAACCGGCGCGGGGTGACGCCATTGGTGACATTGCAGAAGCGCTCGAGCCATAGCTCGGCGAAGTCCCGCAGCACGGTCTGCTTCAGGAGCATCGAGTGCAGCGCCGCCACGCCGTTGACGGCGTGACTGCCGACGGTGGCGAGGTTCGCCATGCGCACCCGCTTCTCGCCGCCTTCGTCGATCAGCGACAGCCGCGCCACGCGCGCATCGTCGCCCGGATAGCGTTGCCGGACTTCGTCGAGGAAACGGCGGTTGATCTCGTAGATGATCTCGAGCGGTCGCGGCAGCAGACTGCGAAATAGCGGTAGCCCCCAGGTCTCGAGAGCCTCGGGCAGCAGCGTGTGGTTGGTGTAGGCGAGCGTGCGCCTGGTGATGTCCCAGGCGTCGTTCCATGGCAGCTGCCGCACGTCCACCAGCAGCCGCATCAGCTCGGCCACGGCGACCGACGGGTGCGTATCGTTGAGCTGCGCCGCGAACAGATCGGGCAGCCGCGCCGTGGTCTCGCCCTTCACGTCGAGCAGGCGCAGCATGTCCTGCAGCGAGCAGGACACGAAGAAGTACTGCTGCGCGAGGCGCAGGCGCTTGCCGATCTCCGGCTCGTCGTTCGGGTACAGCACCTTGGAGAGCGTCGGGGCGGACGATCTCCCAGGGGTTGCCCTTCTGCAGCCACTTGTCGGTGACTTCCACCTGCCAGCCGTCGCGGATCTCCTGGTCGAAGATGCCGAACTCGTAGCGGATGCCGTAGCCGATGGCCGGGACTTCGAGCGTGGCGAGCGAATCCAGATAGCAGGCCGCCAGCCGACCGAGGCCGCCGTTGCCCAGGCCCGGCTCCTCTTCGAGCGCGAGCAACGCGTCGAGGTCCTGGCCGAGAGAGCGCATTGCTTCGCGCGCGTTCCTCTCGATACCGAGGTTGACCAGGTTGTTGCCCAGTTGCGGCCCGATCAGGAACTCGGCCGACAGGTAGCAGGCCACCTTGACATCGTGCGCGGCATAGGCCTGCACTGTCCTCACCCAGCGCGCGAGCATCCGGTCGCGCACGCTGTAGGCGAGCGCCATGTACCAGTCGTGGGGGGTAGCGATGCCGGGGAAACGCGCCTGCAGACACGCAAGGTTGTCGAGCACCGCGCGCCGCAGTGTCTCGGCCGCGAGGCCGGTGCGGGTCGGTTCGGGAGTCACGCCGGATTGCCCTGTGCGGCGTGCCAGCGCTCGTGCTGCTCGCGGATGATCGCGATGGCCTCATCGGCACCGTCCACGCAGTTGGGGATCTTCATGTCCTCGGCGTTGGCCAGCTCGAAGCCGGGGCGCAGCATCTGCGCGCTTGCCCAGTCCACCAGTCCCTGCCACATCCGTCCGGCGAAGATCAGCGGCGTGTCGTGCAGATGCCGCACCTGCAGCAGCTGCCAGATCATCATCGACTCCAGCACCGTGCCGATGCCGCCCGGGGCGACGATGTAGCCCGGGCCGCCGCCGGTGACGATGTCGCAACCCATGACGCTCAACCCCGCAGACATGCGTTTGACCTCCTGGTACACCCAGTGCCCGGGCTGGGTGCGCGCCGAGGCGAAGATCGTGACGCGGTAGCGCTCGCGCCCGGATGGGCGCAGACGCGAGAGGTTGTTGACCGTGGCCCACAACCCGAACAGGGTGTCGCTGAGGATGCGCTTGACGGCCTCCTCATCGGCGAGGCTCACTGTAGTCGGGGAGGGGGCCGCGGGTGGATCGGTGCTCATAGCCGCGAGGATTCTTCGTCGAAGGCGCGGTCTCGATGTGTCCCTTGGCTCTCAGGAGGGATTGCCCTCTCTCTTCCAGCTGCTGTCCGGATCGAACCGCTTCATCCCGCGCACCCGGTCCACTGTCTGCCGGCCGAGGTCCTTTTCGTACACCACACCGCCGTGATTGACCATGAAGGTCATCACGCCCGTCTCGCCGTACGTCACGGGCCATGCCACAACCGCGAACCCGCCGATCATGTGCCCCCTGACCAGATAGTCGAAAGCGCCCCCGGGCGCGTGCCGCCCCTGGGCAGTGAGGATGCGATACCGGTAACCGTGGTAGCCGCTTCCGCGAGCCCCACCCTTGGCCTGTGCCTCCGCGACCAGCTCCCCGAGCGGACTTGGGTCTTCTCCCGGGCCCGTTGGCCAGTACAGACCATCCTTCTTGCCTGGCGCGCTGGCGAGCTTGGGCGCGTAGTCCAACAACCCATCCCCGTCCGTGTCCCGAGACGCATACTCGCGCTGCGCATCGAAAATGGCCAGGACCACTTGCCTGGCTGCAAGCTCGTTGCGGCCGATGCGGCGCACCCGCATTTCCTCGGCGCCGGCCTTTGTGTCGAAGCGCCAGCCTGCTCCAGCCTTGACAATCGGGATCGGCAAAGTCCATCCGTCGGCGCCAACCTCGAGCAGCGCCTTGTTCTCGCCCGCGGACACGACCCGGTGAGACTTCGCCCATGCCTCGAGAAAGCGCAGCGTGATCTCCTGGTCCGGCTGCGGGATGTACCGGCGCAAATCGGAGCCCAGAATTGCCCTCATGGCGTCGGAGTCGCTGGTCATAACGGCACTCCCGAAGGCTTCGGCCGCCTCCTCGGGGGACGCAAAGCGCTGTTGCTCGCTCGCCAAGGCTGCGGGCGCCACGAGCGCCAAGGCCAGCGCTGCTGCCAAGCAGCATCTCACAAGTTCAAGTCCGGCCGGCCGTGCAGCGGCTCGATACGGCATGCTTATGCTGGATCGGTCCATCGTGTTCTCCTCTGTTAGCGGCGACGCCCGCCGCCACCGCCACGCGCTCCCCCGGCAGGCCGTGGCAGGCCGGGAGGCGCCCCCCGATGGCCGAGTTGCAGGGGATGGCCGGGCTGCGGGGCTGGCGCGAGTGGCGGCTGACGATTGCGCGCTCGCCCTTCCGCGGTCTGCGTCGCGCCGTGTCTCCGCGCCGGCGCCCACGCCGGCAAATGCACCGCCCGCGTCGGCACGCTGATCAGGGCGCGCGCCGGCCGGCCCCGCCGGCATCGTGCTCGCGCTGGGGCCTCGGTCGTCGCGACGGGCCCCGCCCCCCGCCTGCGGCTGCCCACCCCCGCCCGCGTGGCCCCGGTAATCGCGCCGCGCATCCGCGCCGGGCGCTCCGGCCGCGTACTTGTCGCGCGTCGCCGGATCGCGATAGGCCACACCCTTGCGATGCGAAGGGTCGTGCTGCCAGTTCGCCCTGCCGCCCTCCCCAACCGGGCGGTTGGAAGTGAAATTGCGGTCGATGTTGACGGCCTTGTTCACGTCGATGTCGATATCGTTGCGACCCCAGTCGCAGCCGCCGAAGATCGCGCCTACCGTCACGACGCCGAGACCGAAGGCGAAGCCGGCAGCGAGGTATCCGCCCGGATAGTAGGCCGGCGGGGGCGGCCAGTAGTAGGGTGGGTAGGCAGGATAGGGCCAGGCGCCGTACACGACCGTCGGGTTGTAGGCCGGGACGTAGATGACCAGGGGGTCGGCCTGCTCCACCTTGATCACCGTCTGCTCACCCGCGGGCGCCTGCTCGACGACGACCTTCTGCTGTTCGTTCGACTCGAGATTGCCGGCCTTCTGCGCCTGCTGCCGGAGCCGCTGGGCCGCCGCCATGACGTCGGCCTTCTGTGACAGGAAGGCGTCGCCCAGCTTCTGGGTCCAGTCGAGCTTCTCGTTCATCGGCATGAGGATCTGCGGGAAGGCTACCAGCGACTTTACGCTGACGTCCCAGGCTTCCTTCTCGACTGCCTTGACAGCCGCGTCGCCCGTAACCTTGGGATTGGCTTGCACCCATCGCGCCGCTTGCACGATTTCCAGCGGATAGGTGGAGGCCATCAGCACCTGCGACAGCAGAGAGTCGGGATAGAGTGCGATCGGCGCCACCAGCGCCTCGATCTCTTCCGGCTTGAGCGGAGCCTTCTCTTGCGTTTGCCCGACGGCAGCGACCGGGGCAAGCAGCGCCACCAGCACGAGCCATCCCGCCATACGATGAGTAATGCTCATACGAATCTCCTCTGCACGGTTCACGCCGCGCGGATTAATACGGCCACACCCAGTTGGTGATCTCGGTCCTGTCGGTGCCGTGCTCGTGCGCATAGCTCAGGTTGAGGATGATCTCGTTCTTCATGCGCTCCTTCAGGTGCGCGGCCTTGGTCTGCAGTCGGGGCACCCGGTCGATCACGTCGATCACCAGGTCGAAGCGGTCCACCTGGTTGAGGATAGCCAGCTCCAGCGGGGTGTTGATGTTGCCCTTCTCCTTATACCCGCGCACGTGCATGTTGTCATGGTTGCGGAAGCGATAGGCGAGCTTGTGGATCAGCCAGGGGTAGCCGTGGAAGTTGAAGATCACCGGCTTGTCGGTGGTGAACAGGCTGTCGAACTCGCGCTCGGTCGAGCCGTGCGGATGCTCGCTGGCCGGCTGCAGCTTGAACAGGTCCACCACGTTCACGAAGCGCACTTTCAGATCGGGCAGATGCTCGCGCAGGATAGCGGTCGCGGCCAGCGCCTCCTGCGTGGCCACGTCGCCGCAGGAGGCGATCACCACGTCGGGCTCCTCGCCCGCGTCGTTGCTCGCCCGCACCCAGATGCCGATGCCCTTGGCGCAGTGCACGACGGCCTCGTCGATGGTGCTGAACTGCAGGTGCTTCTGCTTGTCGGCGACGATCACGTTGATGCAGTCGGTCGAGCGCAGGCACTGATCGGCGACCGCGAGCAGCGTGTTGGCGTCCGGCGGCAGGTACACGCGCGTGACGGTGGGGCTCTTGTTGGTCACCAGGTCGATGAAGCCCGGGTCCTGGTGCGAGAAGCCGTTGTGGTCCTGGCGCCAGACGGTGGACGACAGCAGGATGTTCTGCGACGCCACCGAGGCGCGCCACGGCACGTAGTTCTTGGAGATGTCGAGCCACTTCGCGTGCTGGTTGAACATCGAGTCCACCACGTGGGCGAAGGCCTCGTAGGTGTGGAAGAAGCCGTGGCGCCCGGTGAGGAGATAACCTTCGAGCCAGCCGATCAGGGTGTGCTCGGAGAGCATCTCCATCACCCGCCCGTCGCGCGACAGCTCGCCGCCGTCGGCGTCCTCGGGCAGCAGGTCCGCCATCCACACTTTCTTGCTCACTTCGTAGATGGCCTGCAGGCGGTTCGACGCGGTCTCGTCCGGGCCGAACACGCGAAAACTGGTCATGTTGTTGCGCATCACGTCGCGCAGAAATTCCCCCAGAGGCTTGGTGTTCTCGTGCAGCACCTTGCCGGCATGAGCCACGTCCACCGCGTAGCTTCGGAAATCCGGCAGCTTCAGGTCCTTGCGCAGGAGCCCGCCGTTGGCGTGCGGATTGGCGCTCATGCGCCGCTGTCCGACTGGAGCCAGCGCCTTCAGCTCCGGCACCAACCGGCCGTTCGCGTCGAACAGCTCCTCGGGTTTGTAGCTGCGCAGCCAGCCCTCGAGCAGCTTCATGTTGGCGGGGTTGCCGCGGACATCCGAGAACGGCACCTGGTGCGAGCGCCACGAGCCTTCGGCCTTGTGGCCGCCGATCTCCTTCGGCCCGGTCCAGCCCTTCGGCGTGCGCAGGACGATCATCGGCCAGCGCGGGCGCTCCGGCTTGCCGCCCGCGCGCGCTGCCTTCTGCACGGCGCGAATCTCGGCGATGGCCTGATCCAGCGTCGCGGCCATTTTCTGGTGCACCTGCGCGGGCTCGGAGCCTTCGACGAAGTACGGCTTGTAGCCGTAGCCCACGAACAGCGCCTCCAGCTCCTCGTGGCTGATGCGCGCGAAGATCGTTGGATTGGCGATCTTGTAGCCGTTGAGATTGAGGATCGGCAGCACGGCGCCGTCGCGCGCCGGGTTGATGAACTTGTTGGAGTGCCACGCGGTGGCGAGCGGCCCGGTCTCCGCCTCGCCGTCGCCCACCACACAGGCGACGATGAGGTCCGGGTTGTCGAGGCACGCACCGTAGGCATGCGAGAGGCTGTAGCCGAGCTCACCGCCCTCGTGGATGGAGCCCGGCGTTTCGGGGGTGACGTGCGAGCCGATGTGGCCGGGGAAGGAGAACTGCTTGAAGAACTTCTGCATCCCCTCCCGGTCCTCGCTCTTGTCGGGATAGACCTCGGAGTAGGTGCCTTCGAGGTAGGTTGGGCCCAGCACGCCAGGGGCGCCGTGACCGGGCCCCGCCACGAAGATCATGTCGAGGCCGTCGCGCTTGATGAGGCGGTTGAGATGCGCCCAGACGAAGGACAGCGCCGGGCTCGCACCCCAGTGGCCGAGCAGGCGATGCTTGATGTGCTCGGGCGCAAGCGGCTCCTCGAGAAGCGGGTTGTCCTTGAGGTAGATCATTCCTACCGAGAGGTAGTTGCACGCGCGCCACCAGGCGTCGATCAGGCGCAGCTCCTCGCTGGTGAGCGGGCTCTGTGGCGAGCTGTGCGAAGTTTGGGGCTTAGCCATTACTCAGGCCTCCTCTAGATGCAGTTGACATAGGTCAGGTTGTCGGCGTTTCCGGTGACGGGCGCTGCGGACGGATCTCGATCTGCAGCGACTTCAGGAACCGGTGCACCGTGCTCGACGTGCGGACCGGAATCGGGTTGAAGAAGTAGGCCTCCACCGGCCGCCACAGCATCACCCAGCCGATGACGTTGAAGCCTTCCCCGAGCGTGCTGTTGATCAGCGGGGGCAGAAACGTGATGGCTTCGCTGTTGAACACGGACGACAGTCCCATGCAGACCAGCAGGATCACTATTCCGCGCAGCAGCAGGCGGCCCGCCTCGCGCCGCATCGACCGCAGCTGCGCGTCGTTGTCCTCGAGCTTGAGCGTGCAATAGCGCACCAGCGCCGCGCGAGCACGCTCGGCCAGACCCGGCTCGATCTTGTCGCCCGGCATCAGCACGACGAGCCTGCGCGCGCCGCTCATGCTGCGCGCCGCCATCAGCCGTCGGACAACGCGCAGCAGAGCGGGTTCGCCCATGACTTCACCCTCGTGCTGCGCCAGTGGGTCGGTGTCAGGAGCAGCGAAGAGATCCCTGATCTCGTGCACCTGCACCACGAGCTCCTGGACGGGCTCGGCATCGGCCGTCGCATGCATAGGCTCTCCTTCCCTTCGAGACATAGCAGCCGTGCTGCGGCGGCGTGCTCGACCGTCCGTCAGGCGGATCGATTTCTCGCGCTGCGCGTGCTCTTCCCCGTGGGTCGCGCAAGCATGCTTATCTTCTCCTCGCCCCCGCATGGGGTGTGGGACGGGGTGGCGGCATCGGGCGTGCGATCGGCTGGGAAGGACGCGGTGGGCGCGCACCCCCCGGGGGCTGGGTCGGGGGTGGCTTGCCAGACGGTGGAGCCGAACTGCTGGGCGGCGGCCCGACGTAGATCGGGCCGTCGTAGTACATGTCGTTTCCCCACCCGCTGCCGTAGTACACACCGTAACTGTAACCCACGCTGCCGGAAACGCTGCCGTCGCCGGCACAGCCGGCTGCAAGAGCAGCCGCAGCGCCCGCCGCCAGCGCGAGCGCGGTGCGCAGCATCCCTGTTGAGTTGCCGTGACCGCGACTCATTCTGCCTCCGCTTCGATGAGCTGAGCCAGCCCCAACGGCGCGCCGGTGGGATCGACGATCAGCGCCACTCGCCCCGCCCGGATCCCGGCACTGGGCGGTACGGCGACCCGTGCACCGGCCTGCTCGGCCTGCGCCACTGCTGCCTTCACGTCGTCCACCCGCAGGTAGGGCAGCCAGGCCGGCGCAAACGCGGGCGCGGGCGACGGGATGATGGCGCAGCGCGTGTATCCGCCCGAGGCGAGGAAGTAGCCCAGGCTGCCGTCCGGCCGTTCCACCGGATCGATCTCGTACCCGGCCAGTCCGCTGTAGAACTGCGCCATCGCTTTCGGGTCCCTGGCCCACAGCTCGATCCACACCCATTGCCGATCTTCGGCCAGATAGTCTGGAGGATCTCCGGCCGCGGAGCGGATCACGCCGAACGGCGTGCCCTCCGGATCCGCGAGCAGCGCGACCTCGCCGCGGCCCGGGAGAAATCGCGGCGGAGCGACCACCTTGCCGCCATGATCTGCTGCGTAGCGCGCCGCCGCCTTGACGTCCGCCACCGAAATCATGCCGAGCCATCGGCTGCCTCGCTCCTTATGGTAAGCATGCTCGCGCTCGAGCATGCCGCCGACCGGTTCGCCGTCGGCGAGCGCCAACCTGTAACCCGGGCCGCGTTGGGACGGGAAGTCCTGAAAAGACCAGCCGAAGGTCTTGCCGTAGAACTGGACCGCTGCCCGTGCGTCTTCGGTGAACAGCTCGGCCCACACCCACTTGCCGGGCACGTAGCGAGATGTCGGCGGCTCGGTGATGGCTGGCCACGTCGGGCCGGCCGCCGCGCACGGCGATGCGGCGATCAGGGCGAGCATGAGCACGCAGGCCGGCAGTACGGCCGTGCGCAGGCGCTCCCGGACTAAGTCGATCATTGTTCCGTTCCTCCAGTACCCCGCGTGAGGCGAGGTGCAAGCCACGGTGTGGACCGGGTCACCCCTTGTTCAAGTCCGCATCCTTCCAGTATTTGGTGCCCTTCACCGTCGCTTCCAGGGCGAGCCCTTTGTCAGTGAGCTGGTACATCCACACCCCGGGAGAAACCGACAGCGCATGTCGTTCCCCCCTTCACTTTGAATGATCATGTTGCCGAGCGCCACCCGGACTGGGATGTAGCAGTCGACCGGCGCAGTCTGATGCAAAGCTTGCCAGAGATGTTTGAGATAGATCACACGGAAGCATATTGCCTGGGCGGCGGTTGCCCAGGCTTGATAATTCTGGACAGCACAATGAGGCCGGCGAGGACCACGGTCAGTCAGGCGTGTACCCAGCCCGTCTGGCGGGTTCGCCTACCTGCCGGCCGGACCCGTCGCGAGCGCTTCATCGACACAGGCTTTGACTGCCGCCGGGCCTTCTCCGCCTTTCTGTGCCCGGCATCTCGCGACGAGCGCTGCATGCTGCTCGCCAAATTCCGTCAATGCAGCGCTCGCCTCCATGTCGTACTCGACGCATGCCTTGACCTCGGTCCATCCGCTGCGCTTCCAGCGCTCGGTGCAGCGCGCCACGCTGGCTCCGGCCCGAGCACGGTACTCCAAGACCGCCTCCAGGGCGGCGACCTCGCGTTTCACGCAGATCTCCACCATGTCGGTGCCCCACTCGCCCACCGCGAGTATGCAGGTGGGAACGATCTCCGCCCTAA
>Ga0209592_1000575_pt1 | contig 11275 bp, 6 predicted proteins | sample PPLLak2March2015_2_FD_187251 | JGI IMG/M metagenome (GOLD analysis project Ga0209592, IMG submission 187251) | Freshwater sediment microbial communities from Prairie Pothole Lake near Jamestown, North Dakota, USA - PPLs Lake P8 Core (3) Depth... | ecosystem: Environmental > Aquatic > Freshwater >... | reverse complement strand
GATATATCTGAGGTTGGCTGAGACGTACCTTTTAAAAGCTGAGGCACAGCTGGCCCTGGATGACAGGATCGGAGCGGCTGTAACTCTTAATATAATCAGGGTCCGGTCAAATGCGAGTCCGATAACCGAGGCCGATGTTGACATTGATTTTATTCTTGATGAACGCTCACGTGAACTGCTTTGTGAAGAACAACGAAGATGCACACTCTTAAGGACCGGAAAATGGCTTGAAAGGGTCAGAGCATACAATCATAACGGAGGTGAAACTGCCAGGGATATAGATACCCTCTTTGCGATTCCACAGGATGTGATCGATGCCAACCTGACATTAAAGATGGAAAATAACCCGGGCTTTTAATTAAGTTTAATTTATTAAAAAATTTAATTTTCCAGGAATTCAGAGTCTCAGCAAAATGAGGCTCTGAATTATCCGGCTTACATGTTTTTACAACCCATAACAATGGGTACTTTTAGACATTATTTAGGTATCCGGTATGCCAGGGAGATGTTAAAACTAAAACAATTCTGAATCTAAAGTTATGAAATTCAATCAATTCTTTTTAAGTTTCCTTTTCCCTGTCAGTCTGTTTTTTGGATGTACGCTGACCGGTAATTCTACTGCCAGGGAATATAATGAAATAAAATTCTTTGTGAAAACGACTTCTGATTTTCTTTTTATTGATATTATCGAAACAGAGAATTTTATTAATCCGGAATTAAACGTTTCCATTCGGAACAAAAAGGATGATCAGATTTTATGGGAAGGATTGCTTAAAAGTGAAAAAGCTGAGGGTAAAATTAAGTTTCGAACTGCAAAGTTAAATCCGGAATTGTGGTCCCCCTCAAGTCCGGTTTTGTATCAGTTAAACCTGTCCCTGACCGAAAATGGGACAGAAATCACAACATATTCAAGCCGGGTTGGCTTCCGTGATTTTGGATCAAAAGGAGGTCAGATTTACCTTAATGATCATCCCATTTTTCTGAGAGGTATTGCCATCAATCCCCCGGGCCGGGGTATTCCAGCCGAAGTTGAAACCAGCAGGGTATTTGCTGAGGATTATATTGCTTTTATGAAAAGCATAAATGTCAATATAATTCGTATTCCCGACAATCAAACCTGGTACGATGTATGCGATGAACTGGGGATGATGGTTTTTGGCGGAAATTATTCAGCGATGGTTGCGGGTGAAAATCCACCAAAAAATTACGCCGACGGTGTTTCCTGGTATGAAAACGAAAAGTTTCAACCCCTCATGCACCACCCGTCCCTGATGATTTATGCTCTTACCAATGAAGTTCCTTACACTGGAGAAATTGCAAAGAAATGGCAGGATTTTTTAAATTATGCATATAAGCAGCTAAAAAAATGGGATGATACAAGGTTATATATCGGGAATGCAGGTTACGGTTACGGCCGTGGAGGTGATATCTGCGACCTGCACAGGTACTGGGGATGGTATTATGCATCACCTTTTACATTCTTAAATATCCGGGATTACGACAGGATAACTTCTCCTGAAACAATGCAACCTCTGACTTTCACTGAATGTGTTGGAAATTATACTGGTCCTGATGGCCGGTACAATCTGACACCTAATCATAAAAACCCGGTTTCGCAGTTAAACTGGACCGGTCATGCTCCAATGAATGAACAGGCTCAACTGGCTGACCATCATCAGAGTTTTGTATTTAAACAGGCCACAGAACTTATGCGTAGATTACGCAGGATAAACCCTGAATCGTCCGGGGTATTCCCTTTTACAATACTCTTTCTTAACTGGCATACAGTTAAGACTTTTTCTGACATGGACCCAAAACCTGTTGCATGGCAGGCCAGGATCTCATATCAGCCGGTATTGCTGAGCTGGGAGAACTGGCAATCCCAGGTCTATAGTGGGACAACCATACATCCTATTGCTCATGTAATAAACGATTCTGAGAATTTTTCCGGACTTGTAAAGGTCAGCCTGGTTGTCCGTCTGCTTGACAAGGCATATACCCAATGGTTATCAGATACAATAAATCTGCCGGATATTCCCTATTACGATATACATTCAGAAAAAATCAATATCAGACTTCCGGATAATCTTTTTTCAGGTTATTACAAACTGGAAGGACTTGTTTTGGCAAATGGAAAAGAAGTATCACGAAACTCCGAATCTCTTTATATCGGAAGACCTGAACATGGAGAAATAACTGGTAATGGGAAGGTTTTACTTTATGACTTGCAGGGGGCTTCCCATAAAGCTTTGAATAACAATCAAATTAATGCTACACTAATCAAAAGTTTTTCGGGATTGAAACAAACTGAATGTCTGGTGATTGGAGAAAATTCAGCCAATGAAACAGTGGGGAAGTCATCCACGTTAATAATGGATTTCGTGCATAAAGGAGGTCGTTTGATAATCCTGAGGCAGGATTCAGTCCATCAACAATTTTTGAAGCAGATCTTACCTGTTAAAGTGGGATTTCCTAAAATGGATATTGACGATCCGTCTTATCCTCCACCTCCCCGTCCATCAGGAAATTCATTCAATGTAAATCCTGAAAGGCCAGGTCATCCGGTTTTTTCCGGGATTACACGTGCAGCACTAAGAGAATGGTCAGATTATACACAGTGGGATGAAACGAAAAAAGGTTTTCCGGCGATTTATCCGGTTACTAACGGATTTATACTGGAAAATAAAACTGATATAGATAAAACGGCAATCCTTGCCAATTATAGTGTAGGACTTGAAGGAATTACGCTGGCTGAAATTTTTCACGGGAAAGGCTCAATACTTCTTTCAGGTTTTGATATCTCAAACCGGGCAGGAATTGATCCGGTTGCAGACCGGTTATTATCAAACATGGTTAAATATATGGTAAGCCAAATACCACATGAGAAGTATGTTTATATTGATTCACCTATCCTCTGGGGTGACTATGAAACAGAAAAAGGATTACTGACCGGAATAAACAGTGGTTTTATGCTGAATTCAAAACCGGCATTGTTTGGTTCGTACGAAGGCCTTCCCCTCATCCTGCTCAAAGATGGGCATCTGTTCGGTGAAAAGGGAGGTGGCTGGAATAATGCGGCAGGTAAAGAATATGTCCCGTATGGAAGGCGTATGTTTGGCCCTTATATTCATCGTGATTTTGGCGGGGTTCCTTCTCCGATTTACATAGACAGCAGCCAGGGGGAAGGAGTATTCTGGTGCCGTATTCCAGCAGGGGTAAACACAATGGAGACCATTGTATGGAATCCATCGGAACAGGAATTAGCCGTTAAAATAGAAATAAACGAGACAGAATTAACCAATGAAACTGTAAAGAAAGGTGAGTACAAGGTAATTCAAACTGAGATAAAACCAGGTTCTTCCAGCCTGAAGATCGCCCTGAAAGGGGATCGCAGACTGGTTATTCTTGAGACCTCATTTAACTAAACTAATTAACTATGAAAAGAACCTCAGAAATTGTGGCTGGAATTGTATATATCTTTCTCCTCTTAACCGGAATTTCTTCTTGCCTGGATCAAGAGGAATCTACGCAGATTAACCTTAAAGTGGCAGGGAAAATAATCCCTAAGCGATCAAGCGAAATCACATCTTCCCCCTTCGGTATTCAGGCGGGTACTCTTGACCCGAGTCTGGTTGCAAAAGCAGCAGATATTGGTGTGAAATGGACCCGGCTGGGTGCATCATGGTCCTCTGTCGAAAAAGAAAAGGGTGTCTATTCCTGGGAAAATCCCGACCAGGCATTTGAGGTGGCCCTAAAAAATGGGATTACACCTTTCATTACTCTTGGTGATGGCAATAAGCTTTATTCCAGACTCACCACTTACGACAATCCGGAGGAAGCTGAAATCTACGGGTATAAACCTGAGCCACCCATTAAGGATCCTGTGGCAATGGAGGCTTATTTGAATTACATCCGGGCAACTGTTGAACGGTATAAAGATAAAATCGATTACTGGGAAGTATGGAACGAACCAAACCACAGGAATTACTGGGGCAGCGTTCCCGATGGAAAAGAATATGGCCGGTTGCTGGTGGAAACAGCAAAGCTGATTAAGGAACTCGATCCGGAGTCTAAAGTCATTGGTGGCTCAATGGCAGGTATAAATCCACAGTTTGCCGATGATTTTCTAAGTGTTGGAAGTGATGAATTCATTGATATAATTTCGTACCACAATTATGGAGCAGTTCCTGAGGAACGGGTTTATGCAGCTATTGAATTGTGGAATGTAATCAATAGATACAATCCATCAATAGAATTATGGCAGGGTGAATGCGGCTATCCCTCACACAGCAGCACCCGCGATTACCGGGGACGGGCTCCATGGGGTTTAAATATTCAGGCAAAATGGTTATTGCGGCAAAGTTTTGTGGATACCTATTTTTGCAGAGCTACTCTTAGCAACTACTTCAAATTGGTTCATACATCCGGTAAAGGCGATAAACCAACGCGTACCAATTTAAGGCCCATTGATGAAATCTTTGGCTATCCGGAAAGGGGCGGCTCAAGGGTAAAAACAAAAGGGGTAAATGAAAAATGTCTGTTAACCAATCCCGAACTGACTGAAAAACCGGCTTTTCATGCTTATCAAAACCTGTGTGCAATCTGGCAACCCTCTTATAAACCACATGAAAAAAGATATCAGGTTGACGTTTTGGACCAGGGTATTTTTTACGGCATAGGAGAGGAGGACGATGCTTTTCCTTCCGTTCCTCTGGTTGCTTCTTACTCTGATAATTCAGGTAATAACCTGGTTGCGTGGTGGCTTCCCTGGAATGCCCAGGAAGACCTGTCCAAACTGGCATTGATTAACCTCCGGCTTAAAGGGATTTTATTTGATGATCCGGTGCTCATTGATCTGCTAACTGGAAATGTATTTGAATTTAAATCATTTAAAAAGGAAGAAGGAATGCTGATCTGCAATAACTTACCACTAGCTGATTACCCATTGATATTGGCAGAACGTAAAACGGTTAATTTTAAGTAATCCTTGCATATGAAACCCACATCCCGCTTAAGCGGGACAAGCACTTATAAATTAATTCTATTAACATGTGGGTTCCATCATACAATTTAAATCAATATTATACGATGATGAAAAAGTATATCTGGTTTATTTCTCTCCTTAATATTATTTATCTTACATCATTCTCACAAACTACCTGTTATATTGACGATATTTCAGGTAATGATTCAAACAGTGGCATAAGCTCTTCTTTAGCATGGAGAAGCCTGAAGAACATTAACAATATTACATTAAAGGGGGGTGATTCCATTCTTTTTCGCAGAGGGGGGAAATGGAAAGGTAATCTCTTTCCAACAGGGTCGGGGAAAGTGGGGATGCCTATCGTTTTTAGTGCATATGGCAATGGGCCACTTCCAGAAATTGATGCGGCTGGGGTAATTGCTACCGGAGAAACAGCTTCATATACTGTCAGGTTATTTAACCAGGAGTACATTGAATTCAGGAATCTGAAAATTAAAAACTACAAACCGTTTGAAGTTCCGGTACCTGTAAAAAGTGGAGTGAAGGCAGCTTATGCCTGTTCCGAAAAAACCGGCATTTATGTAGAAGCCAAAGATGTCGGTACACTTCACCACATTTGGTTCGCAGGACTGGAACTTTGTGATATTAACGGTTCTATGGCCACAAAAGACAACGGTGGAATTTTTATGGAAGTTACCTGGAATAATGACGAAAGCCTGCGTAAACCTACAAATTTTGAAGATATTTGTCTCATTGGGTGTTACATCCACGATGTTGATCGTACGGGGTTTTCAAACACTTCGGTGTGGTGGAATCGATCACTTTACAGCCTGTGGGGGGAACCATTCGGAGACCAAAAAACCGATAACTGGTTTCCATCAAAAGCTATTATCATCCGTAATAACAGATTTGAACGGACCGGAGCTAATGCCTTAATAGTGAGGGTGGCTGAGAGTCCGCTGATAGAATATAATCATTTTAACCAATGTGCCTTGAAAGGAAGCGGAAATGCCTCATTCCCGTTCAATTGCAACAATGCCTTGTTTCAATACAACGAAGCCTGTTATACAGTTTACAATACGGAAGCTGATAGCTGGGATGGGAAAAAAGATGCTGATGCCGGAGGGTTTGACGGCGACTGGAATTGTAAAAATACAGTAATACAGTACAATTACAGCCATCATAATGGATTTGGCGGAATATTGTTCTGTCTTAGCGGAGGTGGAAATAACTTTAATGATGGAACCGTAATAAGGTATAATATTTTTGAAGACAATAAGAACCATGTAATTCGCGGGTCAGGTCCAACGACGAATACCAGGGTCTATAACAACCTTATTTATTCAGGTCTGGGAATTGATTCTATTAAGTTTATTTTCCATAAAAGCTGGGGTGGATATTCCGATTCGACATTGTACCAAAACAATATTTTTGTTTCAAAAGGGCAGAATAATTTTTTCGATTTAGGAAAAAGCTCGCGGAATTATTTTCATGCTAATCTGTTTTATGGGATGATGAAAAGCAAGCCTGCCGATCCGGAAGAAATTATTGGTGACCCTTTATTTATTGACGAAACAGGAGTTTCAGGTTGGAATCCCTGGCTACGGTTTATTCTTCAGGGAAATTCACCGGCAATAGATAAGGGCATACCCTTAAATGATCATCAGGAGTATGACATGAGAGGTGCCAAAATACATGGGAAACCCGATATAGGCCCGATTGAGCACATCTTTTAGCCTGTTGAGAGATAAATTGCAGCCACAATCAACCATATTTCTCCGACAGATTGTATGATCACTATATACCTCGGTTCAGGAAAATTTCTCTTTTCCTTTCCTCCTTTTTTTATATCTTGTCAATCATAAAAATTAACATGATTATCGGGAATCAGGAATATGAATTCATTGATTTTCTTCGTTTACCCCGACCCCATGGGGAGCGAAGAAAATCAATTTACTCCCCTCTTCGCTTTCGCGTAGCTTCAGCGAAGCAAAGTGGGGCTGGGGTAAATAAATTGATTTTCAAGCTATTTATGATCCTATATTTCTGATTCCTGATACTCATAAAAAATAGTACCATTGAAACAAGCATTAAAAAAACCATTATTTTTTGCACAAACAAGAATGATTATATCTTTAATGCGGTTCCATCCGACAATTAAAAATAAAAAAATATACGTATGAAAACCCAGTTCAAATCCAGCCTCATACTTTTTTTTCTACTCTTAGTACCGGTAAAGTCTCTTTTTGCCGATCCCGACCTTGAAACTCTCAGGAAAAGAGTTAAAGCCCAAATGATGCAAGGTACCGTTAATGAGGACCGTGTCAGGGATCTGATGGCTAATATTAAGGCTGACGGAAGCTGGCCCGATATTAATTATATCGATGTATCAAACACCGGATTCCAGCATAGCGAACATATACGCAACCTGACAGAAATGGGACGCGCATTCAAAAAACCGGGATCAAAACTGAAAGGGAACAAAAAACTGAAAGCTGTGATCTATTCAGCTCTCGATTTCTGGCTGAAGAATGATTTCATCTGTGATAACTGGTGGTATAACCAGATGGGTGTACCCGGTTCATTTACGACATTTTTGTACGTTATGGATGAAGATCTTACAAAGGAGCAGATAACAAAAATCATGGCAATTACCGGTCGGGCCAACCTTGAAGCTTCAGGTGCACGAGTCAGCGGCGATCGCATCAGAATAGCTGAGATACTCGCCCAGAACGCTCTTTTCAAGCACGATGAAACACAATTCAGTGAGGTAAATAAAGTGATTGAGGGTGAGATTAAATTCACAACCGGCAGGGGTATGCAGTATGACTACAGTTTCCACCACCGGGACGACAGGGTTACCTCGACTCTTTCATACGGATTGCAGTATGCTGATGTTTTTGCCGAATGGGCGGCTCTTGTTGCGGGTACTAAATTTAGATTCAGTGCTCCTTCAATTAATCAGCTAATCGATTATTACCTCGACGGTATATGTCAGACCATGGTCTTTGGAAAGTACCCTGACCCAGCAGCAAAAAACCGGGCCATAACCGGTTCCGGAGCATTGAGGCCTTCAGGTCCTGCCGCACCGGAACGATTGATGACCATTTCATCCTACAGGAAAGATGAGCTGGAGAAAATTGCAAAGATCCGCAGAGGCGAGGTTAAGCCTGATATGTCCAAGGAGTGGTTTTACTGGGATTCGGAATACTTCAGCCACCAGAGGCCTGACTATTTTACTTCTGTACGCATGTTCTCGACAAGGAACCATAGCATGGAGATGCCTTATAACGGCGAAGGACTGATGAATCATCACTATGCCGATGGCTCAAATTTCATATCGAGAACAGGTACGGATTATACCGGAATCTTTCCCGTATTCGACTGGCAGAAGATTCCAGGAACTACAGTAGTACAGAAACCTGCCTTACCTTCTGAGAATGAAATCCAGAAAAGAGGTCTCACCGATTTTGTCGGAGCAGTGACTGACGGCAAATACGGTGCTGCTGTATTTGATTTTAAAAGCCCTCTTGATCCTCTGTCTGCAAAAAAAGCATGGTTCTTTTTTGATAAGGAATATGTTTGCATGGGTGCAGGAATCAACTCAACTGTAAACATGTCTGTAGCAACAACAGTAAACCAGTGCCTGCTCAAAGGTGATGTGACTGTAATGAGTGACAATAAAAAGACAGTAATTGAATCCGGTGAGAGGGAATTGAAAAATGTCAGATGGGTATACCATGATAGTGTAGGATATCTATTTCCGGAACCTGTATCGGTCAATTTATCAAATCAGACGGCAACGGGGAACTGGTTCAGGATAAACCGTCAGATAAGAAGCTCAAAAGAGGAGATCAGTCTGGATGTTTTCAAGCTATGGTTAGATCATGGCCGGCGTCCGGCAAGAGCTTCTTACCTTTATATTGTCATCCCTGCCGTGAGCATGTCTGAAATGGCCGGGATCAATGATAACAGGAATATCGGGGTATTATCAAATACCACAGACCTGCAGGCTGTCAGACACTCCGGACTCAACATCTGCCAGGCTGTATTCTACAGGAGCGGCACAGTTCAGGCTGCTCCGGGAATAACGATCGGACTTGACGGACCGGGTGTGGTTATGGTCAAAACCGAAGGCAAGGCAATTAAGTCGATCTCGGTTTCTGATCCTTCAAGGAAATCCGGGAGGATCCATCTGATCACATCAATGAGGATTGAAAAGAGCGGGGATAACTTTAAGGCTCTCTGGGATGAGAAGAAAGGAGTAACTGAAATATCCATCGATTTGCCGCCGGAACCCTATGCTGGTAAAAGCGTCACAGTCAATCTGAACTGATATGAAAACACTTGGTTGTTTCATTGGCTTTCTGTTTCTTTTACCGTCTCTTATATACTGCGACCGGGATAAAGATCCGAAAAATGTGATAATCGATGAGTCGGACCAGACGGAATCTGTCATAAGTTTTATTAAGATTGACAGTGTCTGGGCAGGGCATCCTGTCGGATTCTCGCTTTTGACTAACAGGGACCGGCAATATATCGCATATTACAACGCGGAGCGGCATATGGTGGTAGGGCAGAGGAACCTGAGTGATGAAAGTTACACCCTTCACGAAATGACCCCAACTTTCCGTGAAACATCAAAAGGTACAAGTACAGTCCTGGGATGGGACAGTCACAATTCAGTGACAATAGCAATTGACAAGGATGGATTCATTCATTTATCGGGAAATATGCATGTTCATCCGCTTACGTATTTTAAAAGCAGAGTGCCGGAGGACATTCTCACTTTAGAGCAGGTCTGGTCCATGACGGGAGCAAATGAGGATCGCTGCACATATCCGAGATTTACAAAAACCAGGGAGGGAGAGTTGCTTTTTCATTACCGTGACGGCGCCAGCGGCAGCGGCAATGAGATCTACAATATCTACTCCTGCGAAACGAATCAATGGTCACGTCTGCTTGATACTCCTCTGACCGACGGCAAGGGATTGATGAACGCCTACCAGTCGGAACCGGTTTTGATGGCTGACGGATGGTATCATGTTTATTGGGTCTGGCGCGATACTCCCGACTGTGCGACCAACCATGACCTTTCATATATGAAGAGTCCTGATTTGAAAAACTGGTATAACGCTGATGGAAAACCTGTTACGCTTCCCGCAACTATTGATGATAAATCGATCATTGTAGATCCGATACCAGTTAAAGGCGGTATCATCAACCTGGCTGCAAAACTTTGTTTTGATGAAAAGAACAATCCTTATTTTGCATACCACAAATATGATCTGAACGGTAACCTTCAGTTTTATGTAGCCAGAATAGTTGATGAGATGTGGGTTTCGATAAAGGTAACTGACTGGGATTACCGGTGGGAATTTTCAGGGGGAGGGAGTATTAATGTCGAGGTAAGGCTGAATGATTTTAAAAAGAGGAATGATGGTTACTTTGAACTGTCTTACTGGCATATCAAATACGGTAGCGGTACTCTGTTGTTGAATGATAAATTTGAAATATGCGGAACTGTAAGGAAACCAAACTCTTTTACCTCAGTTATTGAAAAAGAAGGAACATTTCCCGGCCTGGAGATCAGAACAGCCGGTGATATTGGAAAACCTGCTGAAGATGGAGTAAGGTATGTCCTTAAGTGGGAGACGCTTTCAGCAAATCGTGACAGGGCACGTCCAGAGCCCTGGCCTGAACCCAGTCAACTTTATTTATATAAGCTGAAAACTGTAAAATGAAAATCAGTTTAAAAGTACTAATCATAAATTATCATGAAAACAAGATTCTTTCTAATCATCTGTATCATTCTGTTCATATTCCCGGTTTCAAACGCCCAGAATTTTCCAAAGCTCGATGAATCGTTCCGGTTGAAAAGGCTGGAACCCCCCAAAGGGAAAGTCAGGATGGTGCTTGACACAGACACTTACAACGAGATTGATGACCAGTTTGCATTATGCTATGCCTTCCTTTCAAAAGAAAAACTGCAGATGGAAGCGGTCTATGCGGCTCCCTATTTTAATAGCCGCTCCACAAGTGCCGGCGATGGGATGGAGAAGAGCTATCAGGAGATTCTGAGGCTTCTTAAGATGCTCGGCAAATCTCCTGAAGGATTCGCCTTCCGCGGATCAGACAGATACCTTGAGGATATATCACGACCGGTTCGCAGTGATGCTGCACTCGACCTTGTTAAAAAGGCGATGGCATCTTCACCGGAAAATCCGCTTTATGTCGTAACGGTGGGCTGTATAACCAATATTTCTTCGGCTCTTTTAATCGAGCCAAAAA
>Ga0209592_1000574_pt1 | contig 11282 bp, 8 predicted proteins | sample PPLLak2March2015_2_FD_187251 | JGI IMG/M metagenome (GOLD analysis project Ga0209592, IMG submission 187251) | Freshwater sediment microbial communities from Prairie Pothole Lake near Jamestown, North Dakota, USA - PPLs Lake P8 Core (3) Depth... | ecosystem: Environmental > Aquatic > Freshwater >... | reverse complement strand
AAATTGCTGAATTGTTTTTTATTACTTTTTCTTTGTCTATTTCTTCTATGAATAAAATGTAGGCAGGAATCTTTTCTGCCAGAAGAGGAGAGATAAATATCACCATACTTTTCAGAGAAAATTCATCTCTTATTCGTTTCAATACATAATGTATGTGATTATCATTAAGTTTCTCTCCTGTAATGTCGCACACTACATCTGTTTTACCAAGAAATTTTAGTGAAGGAATATTTCTGTAAAACCCTGAAACCTCAACAATGTCATTCAGTGAATACCTGTAAAATCCACCGCCGGTGGTTATTATGATCTCATATTTTACATTTTTTCTAAGTTCATGAATCTGGTAAATCTCCTGATCATCAATCCCTTTAAATTCAAAAAAATGTGAGTTGATGGCAGGTAAATATAGTAACTCAGAACTGTTTGAGTATTTCAATGGAATTGTAACAACTGCTTCAGTAGCCAGAAGCCCCTTGCCCTGAATTGGTATATTCGGAAAGAATTCATTTAATCTCATAGCGAATTGTGATGCCCATGAATCTGCCCAGCAACTGATTAATGCCAGCCTGGGCCATAATTTTGATGTTAATATGAAAGATTCACCATTGATATCCGGGTTTTGAAAAATATTTCTCAGCCGCATTGCTTCTTCAGGCTCGGGCTTCAGGTATTTTTTAAAGATTAATTCATCCTGGTCAGACATCCTGACAGGGAATGACAAAGTTCCATTTTCGGTATCAGTGATAAGGTTACTGCTGTATTGGATAATCTTGCTGATAATAATAAGTAGTACCAACGGATTCCAGACAGATATTAATCTTAAATTCCTTTCTTTTATCAGGAACCAGGATATGACATAGTAATAGTTTTCACTATTGTTCAGATGGCTTACCTCATCAGGAACCGCCATCACTTTCCGTATGAGATTTTTTTGTATGTACCCAAAGTAACTGCTATCCTCCTCAAAACCAACAGGAATCCTGGAGTCAGGATAGTTTGTCTGAGTTATTGGAGTTACTATCCAAAAGGATTTTCCAAACAGAACTGCAGGGAAATTCCTGATAATATTGTTCAACCAGACAGAGATAGCCCGCCGGAACTCTTTTTTTAATTCATTATTAAAAGGTACCAGTTTACTTGAGGAGCTCGTTCCGCTGGATAAGCAGAACCTTGAAATGGTCGATTTTGTTAATATATTCTTTTGACCATCCAGCAATAGTTTATGATAAGGCCAATAATCTTCATATTTTGAAATCGGCACCTTTTCCTGATAATTTTTGATAGATAAAATTTTATCAAAGGAATTATTAGTTCCAAATTCAGTCCTTCTGTTTTTTTTCAGTAGAGATTTAAGTATTCTCTCCTGTCTCCCGGAAGGATTTCTTAAACTGTTCCGGTAAAAGAAATCATCCTTCAGATTAATAATGAACCAGACACTGTTATATAGAAATAAGAATATTCTTTCCATTATTTCAGATTGGAGAAGTTTAAACTTATATCTAATTGCAACACCTTTATTAAGACCCTCTTGATAAAAGGACGTAAATTGTCAAATGATAATTGTGTCAGACAAACCAATTCATCCCCATGCACATAACCAGGGTTAAGGGTGAAAAAAATGTTAAGATCCGCATTACCGGTCTGGTTTGATTGCTGAAATTCTTCACGCAGATACTGCCCCTCAGGTAAAGCCCTGATCACTCCGTTCTCCTGATCATACTGCGCTGGGTACATATCAGATGCTATAGTATCCATTATTAGTTTGACAGGCCCGGGGGTTACCGTTCCATACCTGGGGAAATATTCAATGAAATATGCAGGTAAAAACTTAAATGTACGTACACCTTTGGAAATAAGCATCCAGTAGAACTCCTTATCAGGATGTTTAAGTATTGAATCTGCCATAAGCTTACCGAATGCAATGCTGAGTTGGAGACTTCCCCAATAATCCTTGCGGATAATTGTATCTCCGGAGAAAAGCACCATTATCACTTTTTCACCGATTCTGTACGGGAATATTTTTTGAGTTGAGAATCCAACCAGCTCTCCACTTTTTCCATCTGAGAGCATAATTACATCTGTTTTGCCGTTCAAATCATTTATAAATACGTCATGGATTGTATTAGAATAGTGAAAATCCATCAGCTGAAACATCTCCATTCTTTTCTCAGAATTTATCTCTTCCGGTTTTACAATCTGGTATTTCAGGTCCATTTGTCAGGGTGTTATTTAGTTGTGAATTTGTTCCATAATCTGGTATCGGAGTTAGAAAAGGTATGGTAATTATTAACATATTGTAAATCACAAACCTCCTGTTTCAAGATAAATTTCTCCTGGTATTATGGATGAGACCATTGCCTCATCTTCTTTCCAGTACGTGAAGTATAGCCGACTTTTCAAATCGATGTTTGGTAAAGGGAAGTTTCGAAGAAACGGACTACTCTCATGCATTGAATAAGCTATATATACCTTATTGCTCTTTGATAAACTGTTCATATGGTATTGCAGTAACCGGTTAAATACCTTGTGATCGTTATTCCTGATGCAAACGAGGGCCAGGTTCCTGTAGTCAAATGGTTTATTTGAGGGTGGTAAAAGAGGTTTTTTCTTCAACCGGGAATATATGTTTATCAGAGGTTTTATCAGTTTAAGTCTGAATGAGTAAGCATAAATTTTCCATCTCCTGAATTCATTCTGATCCCACAGACCCATTACTCCTGAAAGCTCACCATTACAAAATGCCAGTGCAATATCTTTCATTTTGAGATTCTTAAGTAAACCACGATCTGAGTTAAAATGGTTTTCCCTGTAGACCGGAAAAAAGGTTTTATCTTTTCCTGTTTCTTTTAAAAAATCAGTAATCATCGGGATATCTTCAAAATTTGCTGATCGAATATCCGTATATGAACGTTGCTTTTCTTTTTCATTCCTGATCACTGGTTTAAAGATCAGAGTATGGATCTGACCAAGATCTTTCATAGAAGGTAACCTTCCCTTACCCGACAGAAGATTTTTTTTTGCAACCGAATTGTCTTCAAAAATTGTCATTAAAGAGATTTTTCGTCCTCTTTCCAGCTGGTGACGATAGAAAGCTTTTGCATAAAATCCCAGAAGACGATTCCGGTATTGTTCTGCAAGACGGAGGGATGAAATATAACCCATTGAGGTTTCCTTTGCATTAATAAAACATTCCTTTTCGCTGCTTATTAATGCACCAATGATCTCCCGGGAACAGATCCTGCGCATTACAAATATCTCAGGTTCATTCCCCTCAACCTCAATGGCTTCAAAGAAATCGGGTTCCCTTGAAATAGAAAAATGGAAATCACCGAGGGTGGGAAGGTCTTCATAAAACCGACGTATTGACCTCTCTTCTGGTTTGTCAAGTACAATATATTCAAAATTTGACATCAGAATTTACCTTCATTAATTCCGATTTATCGCCAGGGTCACCCATTGATATCTTCATGCGTTGAGAGGCATCCTTTCTCAGAAGGAAATTGATAATCAGGTACATTACTGTCATAAATGGATTTCGGGTGTTTACCCTGTTTCCAAAGCGTTTAAGAATGGAAGGAATGCTGTAAAACTTTTTCCTTGATTGTCTGGCAACAGTTTCGACTTCCAAAACCGGTAAAACCGTCTTGAATGGGATTTTGCCATAAAGATATTCAGGATCGAGCCACCACTTATCATAAAGCAGTCTTTTTTCAGATTCCAGTTTACGGTACAACCCGGTACCGGGGAATGGTGTAATATGATTAAATCCAACCATAAAAAACCTGTTATCCATGCAGAAATCAAGGGCAGATGTTATTGTCTCCTCTGTATCAAAATCATTTCCAAAGAGGAATGTTGCATATATTCTTAATCCCGACTCATGTATCCTTTTAACGGCCATTGCCGGTCCTTCAGGTAAAACATTGAAACTTTTATTGATGGACTTCAGGTTATCAGGTTCAAGACTTTCAAATCCTATTAATACACCCTGACATCCGCTTTCAGCCATCAGTCTTAGCAATTCCTTATCGTTTGAAATAGTTAAATCTGCCTGTCCCACCCATCGGATCTTTAATGGGATCAATGCCCTGAAAAGTTCTTTTGCCCCTGAGTGACTCGCTGTAATATTATCATCTACGAAAAAGAATAGCCGTTTATTTGTCCTGATCTGATTTATTTCCCTGGTAATAACAGCAATATCCCTGTAGCTGTGATGCCTGTTATAGAATTTCTGGATCGCACAAAAATTACAACTGTAATTACATCCTCTTCCCGCCTCTATCAGGTTGATTTTTAAATAATCTTTATTACGATATATGGAGCGATCGGGTATTATTTTACTTTCTGACAGATTCACCTCTTCGGTATAAATCCTCTTCAGGCTTCCATTAATAAAGTCATTGAGCAGTTTATCCCAGCAATTCTCTGCCTGTCCGATAACGATAGCATCCGCAAATTCCAGAACCTCTTCAGGATTTAATGTTGCATGAAATCCCCCCATAACAATGGGAACCTTTCTTTTTCTATATTCGGAAGCGATCTGATATGCCCTGCGGGCAGTATAGGTCTCAATACTTATTGCAACCAGATCTGCAGGCTTTTCAAATGGGATTTCCTCCATCCGGTCATCCCAGAACTCTATATTGATATATCCGGGCGTGAGTGCAGCAATCTGAGCTATAGGTAATGGTTCCATCTGCCAGGCTCTCAGATATTTTTTACCAGGATAATAACCTACTCTTGGTTGGATAAGAGTCAGCTTCATTATTTTGTTTGCTCTGATATCCATTATCATTGAAAATAATGTGAATAAAAATTGCCTGTCAGATCCATTTTTTCTTTATATCGCTACAGTACTGAGTTAGTTCATCAGCTGTAATATGCCCGGGGGTGAAGGAAGCAAGTTTAATGGATTACAGTACAAAGTTATACCCGCAAAAAGCTGAAGTCAACTTTATTTTTGATCCATTCTATTTGTAATTAATATATAGGTAATATAAGAGCAGATATCTTCAGCGGGTGTTTTTCCCTGGCTTGAACCAATTCATTTCCTTTTTTCAGCCAGATAAGGTCCATATTTTTCCCTGATCTTTTCGAGCCACCATCTTATTCCGGGATCATTGCTACTCCCATAACCGCCAGGACGATGATTCGGACCTTCCGGCGGAACACACTGCAGCCATGTTGATGCAAGCATATAACCTTCACCCCGGTCAAGGTGTTCAAATGTTGCCTCCAGTTGTGATACTTTCATCTCTTCATTATATACTCCAATGTTTATATACTGGTAGAGGTCAGGTCCGTTATTCCACTCCTTACCTTGTTTGCTGTATGCTCCCCAGTAGCCTCCGGTCATTCCCGGCGGAGAGGCTTCTGTTTCAGCATAGGGCTTGCCGCTACTCCTGTTGCTGTGATGTATGGTTATATCAGCTTCCGGCGGCGGGATGCCTCTGTAGTTCGTTGCAAATATATAAGTACTGTCAACCGCTTTCCCTGAAAGCACCATCTCCCTGTTGTCGAAATTTTTTGCCTTTCTGGCCATACCTTCATTATCTACATCTATAAAAACATTACGGTAATTGTGCTCTCTCAGCCATATTACTGTATTGGCAACAGCTTTGTTTGCGTCGGTCTGTGTCCAGCTTTCCCATAGCGCCCGTGAGTCTCCCCAGTAGAGGCATCCGACCAGTACAACAAATCCCTTTTCATCTGCAGCCTCAATTATATGAGAAAGTCTCGATCCATAGACAGATTCCACAGAACAGTCTTCCCTGTAACCCTTAATATCACCAAACCGTGAGCCCTGAAGGTAAATGCTGAATGAGTTCAGGCCGTAATAAGCAAAGGTATCGAGGTGTGCAATCAGCTCGTCTGTGGCGCTATCGGAGATCAGGGCATTCGATAACCTTAATCCTTTCAGGAGGATCTCCTTATCATTCAGGTATGTTTTTTCGCCTTTTACTGAAAAAATATACCTGGACTTATAGTTATCTCCCTTTTCTACATTGCATGATACAAATAACAGAACCGGGATAATCAGAAAAAGAAAGCAATTCCTCATGGATCAAAATTTTATTCAGGTAAAATTACGAAAGACCAGGCAAATATATTTGACTTCAGTTCTTTACGGTTGAAACTCTGGTATTCGATATTATAAGCATCAAAAGTGTGTTTATGCAGGGATATAAATATCATTTCCGGGTATAGTGTCTGTATCTGAATTGCCAGGGAAAAACTTTCAATTTCCGGGTATCAACTTAAAAATCAGATAGTGTTATAGAAAATTTTGACAAATCCGCTCTAAACATTCGGATTTTTAGTTCTATATTTGTAGTAATAAGGCCGGCACTCTCAGAACTTGACGAATAATTGACTAACACACTATTGTTCCAATCATAAGACACGTGCCGGCCTTTATTATCTGACCGGTTTACAGACGAGGCAAAATTACTTAAAAAAAATTGCCCTGCGAAAAATGACCTAAGTAAATACAACATTTGTTAATAAGAAAAATTCTGCTTCCCGGCAACTTCTGTATTTGCCTTTAAAGATATATTTTACGTTTTTATTGCGGGCCCGACAGATTAATAAATTTTCAATTAAGATACAGAATTGATTTAATCAGGAAGGCCTTCTTTCTTTTTGAAAATTGTCCGATTACGGGCAATGAAATCCTTTTTTTGCCAGTAAAACCCTGAAATGTAACAATTAGAACAATCTTTGGGACAAAAAGAATAATTTTCGTCCTTTAATTAACAGAACTTTGTAGTTGCCAGCATCTTCTACCCTGTCTTAAACATACCAGGTTAGGTGTAACTCAAAGATCTCAGGAAATAGAATTAATCGATTATTCAGATAGAGGGTGCTGGTTTCATTTGGCATGTAATTTTATGAACCTTAATGATCTGTTTTATTTCATGTTATTGGATTGCCTGATAAAATATTTATGGCCAGCACCCTGCTTTATCAGAAAAAGGGAGCCGATTTGTTACTATTCAGGGTATTGTGCTTATTAAGGGTGCTGGCTTTTTTCTTTTTCCAGGGAACCGGAACAATTCCATTTTATATCTCCAGCAATCCCGGATAGTTCAGGAGTTTCATCTGTTTTCTTCTCTTCAGGATAAGATCCCTTAATTCGATCGCCATATTCAGGTTTACCTCCTGTGCCATAGGCAGGACATATTTTTCAGTCTGGTCGAGGTATTCGCACATTTTCTTTTTGGAATACTGGTCGCGGTGAAGATCAGTAAGGTTGCTTATCCTGTCGGCCGATTTTAATATTTTGGCATTTTGTGATCCCTGTTCGAGAATTCCCTTCAGGAAATTTGCCTTGGACATATTTTTAGGTTTGGTGACCTCCAGCACAAGATCCACAACCTGATTTGCCTGTTCGTCCAAGTTTCTTAATTCAAACTCGTTTGTTTCAGGGACATCTTCCAGCAGGTCGTGGATAACTGAAGCCTTGAGAAGAACATAATTATCGAAAAGTTTATAATCCAGAAGGATAGCCATGGTCGCCAGGGCATGACGAAACTGATTGCCTCCGACTTCCCTTTGTTTTCCGATCAGAGCCGTTGCTTTAATAATGTAAGGTGCGAGGACAAGATTCCTTAGTTTTTCAGTTTCGTTCATAGGGTTCAGGCTAATACTGGTCTAAAATTATTACAGATTTTCGTAATATGTGATATCTTTAAAAATATAAATTACGGGCAGATTAAAATTATGCTATATAATTCGAGAAATTATGTCTAAACATATTGGAATAGTAGCGTGCAGCGCAGAGGGTGCTGCATTATGTTACAGGACATTATGCATGGAAGCGCCCGCACTGATGGGCGAACACATGCACCCGGAAGTGTCGATGCATACCCATCCGCTTGGGGAATATATGAAATACATAAGGTCGGGTAATTGGGGCGAAGTAGCCCGACTTATGCTCTCTTCTGTCCGCAAACTGGCAGATACCGGTGCAGAGTTCGCTATATGCCCCGACAATACAATCCATCAGGCATTTGATCAGGTGGTTAAGGATTCACCAATTCCCTGGCTTCATATCGCGGATTCTGTTGCCATAGCTGCAAAAAAAAGAGGATTCAAAAAGCTGGCAATCCTTGGGACCAAATATCTGATGACCGGCCCTGTTTATTCTGAAGTCCTGAGTAAACATGGCATCCCCAGTTTGATACCGGATGAAGATGACCGGAATAGGATCGATACGATTATCTTCAGAGAACTCGTTAACGGAGTTTTCCCGGAAACTTCGAGACTCTATATAAATAAGGTAATTCAGAGCCTGAAGGAGAGGAGTTGCGATTCAGTGGTCCTTGGATGTACAGAGATACCGCTCCTTATTGATCCTGATGATTGTCCGTTACCAACGCTGGATTCAACCCGCCTGCTTGCAAGAGCAGCATTGGAAGAATCTTTAAATGGAGGTTAGTCAGCGAAGTATCAGCTGTCAAAGCAGATTTTTTCGGCAACAACTAAAGCCGCAGTATTTCAATTATTTCCGTTATTGCTGCAACATCAGCAATATCCCTGATTGGGGATAATCCTGCCAGTGCCCTGGTTTTATTAAGCTCATGCACTGAAACATAATCCTTGCCGGCAAGCACCTGATACAGGATAGCCGATTTAAGTGTATTGGCCTTGACCCTTATTGAATGAGGGCTCGATCGTGCAGGGAAAAAATGGACATACCTCTTTTCGTGTTCATAATATTTAAATGCCCATTGTGAATCGTCGGAAAGCCGGACAATCCTGAAATTATTGTTACCTGTTCCTGCCCACTTCATATATGCCTTCCTGCCGGTTATTTCATTAAATTCAAGGAAACTGATTGATTCGTTAAAGATCTCTCCTGCAGAAAGTTCTCCGGTATAGATATCCATAACTCGTGTTCCGATGTGCCTGAGTTCCCTTATGAAGGTCTTTGATCCAGGATAATTTTCCTCCTCGATTTTTATATTTACATATTCCCTGATAAATGGGAGATAATGCTTCAGAGGATTAAACATAAGAGGTTCAGGTATCTGCACTCCGAAATCCATTTACAGACAAAAATATTAAGATACAAAATAAATGTGAATTAAACAATCCGGCGATTGACATATTTTCAGAATGCTTAACTTTATAAACCTCAAACAATATAAAATATTTGTTATGCCCTCATTATCAAGGGAAAATTTTAAAAAGACAATTGACCACCAACAGCCTGAACGCGTTGTGGTTGATTTTGGATCCACTGCAGTTACGGGTATTCATGTGGTCATAGTGGAAAAACTGCGTGAATACTATGGTCTCGGGAAGCGACCGGTAAAAGTAATTGAACCTTATCAGATGCTGGGAGAGATTGATACGGAGCTGATCCGGGAAATGAATATTGATGTTATCGGACTCTTCGGGGAGAAAAATATGTTTGGCATCAGGAACAGCGACTGGAAGGTTCACAGAACCCTCTGGGGCCAGGAGGTTATGTTTCCCGGCGATTTTAATTACACTTACAATGACAACGGCGATATTCTGATCTATCCTGAAGGCGACACTTCCGTTCCACCAAGTGCCATGATGCCAAAGTCAGGCTATTTCTTTGATGCCCTGAACCGGCAGGAACCTGTCGATGATTCGAAACTAAAGCTGGAGGATAACCTCGAAGAATTCGGTGTTATCACGGATCACGAACTGGATTACTGGAAGACGCAGGTTAAGTCTGTTGAAAAAAGTGGTAAAGCTGTTATGGCTTCACTGGGCGGAACTGCACTTGGCGATATTGCACTTGTACCGGCGATCCAGTTAAAACATCCTAAAGGGATCAGGGGTGTTGAAGAGTGGTACATCTCCACTTTAATGAGGGAAGATTTTGTTAAGGATCTTTATGACAGACAGACCGATATCGCCCTGGAAAACCTTAAAAGGATTTACGGTGCGATCGGCAACGGTATAGATGTTGTATTTATCTGCGGAACCGATTTCGGTACGCAGAATTCAACATTCTGCTCTCCCGAAACCTACGGAAGGGTGTGGCTTCCTTATTATAAGAAAGTAAACGGCTGGATACATGAGAACACAGGCTGGAAGACTTTCAAACACTCATGCGGTTCCATAGAGACGTTAATTGATCTATTCATAGAATCCGGATTTGATATTATCAATCCTGTTCAGATTAATGCCGCAGGCATGAACCCGCAACTACTTAAAAAGAAGTACGGCGACAGAATAATATTCTGGGGTGGTGGTGTTGATACCCAGGGAGCTTTCGCTTTCGGAACGCCGCAACAGGTCAGGGAACAGGTAAAGATGCAATGTGAAATTCTGAATGAAAACGGAGGATTTGTATTTAATACGGTTCATAATATCCAGGCAAATGTTCCTTTTGAAAATGTGGTTGCAATGTTGGAGGCAATCAGGGAACTCTGATGAAAGAACAAAATTTTAATTGGAATTTCCTGCTTGGTATATCCCTTGTATCTGCCATGGGGGGCCTCCTTTTCGGGTACGACTGGGTTGTTATCGGTGGGGCAAAACCATTCTATGAACCTTTTTTTAATATTACCGGCTCGCCTGCTATGCAGGGATGGGTAATGAGCTGTGCTCTTATTGGTTGTCTTCTGGGCGCTGTTCTGTCAGGGTGGCTGAGTGACCGTTTCGGAAGGAAAAGACTCCTTATATTATCTGCAGCGCTTTTTGTTGTTGCATCACTTGGTACAGGATCTGCCGGATCATTAGCAATATTTATAGCTTTCAGGATGCTTGGCGGGGTGGGAATCGGTCTGGCCTCAAATCTGTCACCAATGTATATTGCCGAAGTGACTCCGGGAAATGTGAGGGGAAGATTTGTGTCTATCAACCAGCTTACAATAGTTATTGGAATTCTCGCCGCGCAGCTTATCAACTGGAGGATTGCACAGCCCGTTCCCACTGAGGCCACAACAGCTGATATCCTGGCATCATGGAACGGACAGACGGGCTGGCGATGGATGTTTTACGCATGTACCGTACCTGCAGGTTTTTTCTTCGTTCTCATGTGGTTCGTACCGGAGAGTCCAAGATGGCTGGCAAAGAAAATTGACAACCAACAGAAAGTGAAAAGCATTCTTGCAAAGATTGGAGGTGAGGAGTATGCTGTTACTGAACTTGTTTCTATTGAAGAAACCCTTAAAGCAACGTCTGAAAAGACGAATTTCCGTGTCCTCTTCCAGCCCGGACTGGTGAAGTTGCTTGTTCTGGGAATTGTCCTCGCAGTCTTCCAGCAATGGTGCGGGATTAATGTCATTTTCAATTAT
>Ga0209592_1000568_pt1 | contig 11301 bp, 9 predicted proteins | sample PPLLak2March2015_2_FD_187251 | JGI IMG/M metagenome (GOLD analysis project Ga0209592, IMG submission 187251) | Freshwater sediment microbial communities from Prairie Pothole Lake near Jamestown, North Dakota, USA - PPLs Lake P8 Core (3) Depth... | ecosystem: Environmental > Aquatic > Freshwater >... | reverse complement strand
TGTATATGCCGGCCCGATGATTGCTCCACTGCATGGTGACACGGCGATCATGGATATGCCCGAATCGTGGATCCCCGGATGCAAGACACAGGAAGAGATCATCCAATACCGCCTCAGCCTGATTCGGGGAAAGCACAGGGTAAACGCATCGGACCTTGATAACCGGTTTGTAGAAAAACTCCAGGAGATCTCCTTATCAGCAAGTTCAGTGGAAAGTGAAGTCTCGTTTGCGGTTCAGCCCCGCGGGATGTCATTTTCTGAAGAACACACCCCGTTTGGACCCAGTGCACCTATAGAACGGTTCGAGATCGAGGGTGGGAAATGGAACCGGGACCTGGAAAAAGTATACTATGATTCCGATCTCAGATCCGTAGAGGCTGTTCCCGACCTCCACAAAAAGGGCGTCCCGTTCTCCAGTATCCAGAAGGCATTTTCTGTTGGTATCATGGGAAAGGATATCAGAAGGCATCTCGTCCCGACCCGCTGGTCCATCACTGCCTGTGATACCATAATCGGCGACCATCTGCTGGCGGAAGTAAAAAAATTCCCGGTGATCGATACCTGGCGGGTGCATGAGTTCTCAAGTCTGCATAATAATTATGCAGTCATCCTGATGCCGTCCGGGTGGCAGTATGAATGGTCGGAAGCATTTCTTCATGTCATGGGCAATGAAGAGCTGGTCTTTTCCGACCATGAAGGAAACAAGAAAAAGACAGAATACTCCCCGCTTGGTGGGTGCTACTATACCTGCAAGATGGCAGTACTTGAAGCTCTTGCGCAGGAGAAGAAGCAGGCAGGGGCGATCATTCTCCGGGAGGCACTCCGCGGGTATGTACCGATGGGAGTTTTCAATGTCCGGGAGAACGTGCGGAACGCAATGCACCAACCGGTACAGGAATTTGAAGACATCCGTTCGGCCCTTTCCCACATCTCAGCAAAATTCACACTTCCCATGCAGCGGTTCATCGAAGAGGGTGCGCTGTTGCGGAACGCTATCCGCGAACGGCAGTGTACTTTCAGTGATTTCGCATCCCCCGCTCCACCTCATGAGACAAATTACGGAATGTGAAACGAGGTTATAGAATGGGACCGGATCCCCACAGGACATCGCCACGGATTATCGTCCATATCGATATGGATAGTTTTTATGCATCCGTAGAAATGCAGAAACGCCCGGAAATCCGTGGAAAACCTGTGGTGATTGGTGCCGACCCGAAGAACGGGAAAGGACGGGGTGTCGTCGCTACATGCTCGTATGAGGCCCGGGCGTTTGGAATCCGGTCGGCAATGCCGATATCACAGGCATTTTCCCTGTGCCCGCACGCTGTTTTCCTCCCCCCCGATTTTTCCCTGTATGCCAGGACTTCGTCAGAAATAATGACCTGTCTCCGCGGCTATGGGTTCCCGTTCCAGCAGGTCAGCATCGATGAAGCATTTCTCGACCTGAGTTCCCTTGGGAGTTTTTCTGCAGCCTGTGGTCTTGCCAAAGAAATCAAGATTTCGATCAGGATATCTACAGGTCTATCCTGTTCGGTGGGAATAGCATCGACAAAGATCGTAGCCAAGATCGCCTCGGACTTTCAAAAACCCGATGGCCTGACGGTCGTGGAAGAGGGGCAGGTCGTCTCATTCCTGGCTCCACTGCCGGTAAGAAAAATCCCGGGTATCGGAAAAAAGTCTGAACAGGAGCTGAACGGCATTGGGATCAAGTGTATCAGGGACCTTGCGGCTTATGATGTTCAAAGGCTTATTACAAGGTTTGGACGTAGCGGGATTGCCCTGCACGAGATCGCGCTCGGAATTGACGAAAGTGAAGTAAAAGAGCGGGATGGGATGAAATCAGTATCACGGGAGACTACATTTGAACAGGATACTGACGATCTCACAACCCTTGTTGTTGTAATGGACTCCCTGGTCGAAGATGTACACAGGGATCTTGTTGGTGAAGAGCTCCGGTTCAGAACCGTGACGGTGAAGATACGATACGAGGGTTTTGTGACTAAGACCCGGGCAAAAACCCTGATGCATTATACCGACAGCAAACGCACACTTCACAGTAGTGCGCAGGATCTGCTCAGGATGTCATGGGGAGGCGGCAGGATCCGGCTGATCGGGTTGCGGGTTTCCTCACTTGAAAAGAACGATGCCTGCCAGACAACCCTGGACATTTCTGGTAGTCAGGAGCCTTTTTCATAAATGCATGATAAGAAGATTATTACTGGATTACACGTTGTGTTTTTTTCGTGAATCTGATCCGATCGAAACATTGCAAGGGGAGAAAAAGAGAGGGATTATTGATGGTGACAAGCTGCCGGCAGGAAACTTACCTGCCATTAAAATCCGATCGCCACATCGTCCTCCGAAGAAGTAATGGAGTGATATATGGAGCGTTTTCGTTTCAAAAAAATAGATGCGTTCGTTGAAGGACAATCGAACGGGAATCCGGCGGGGTGCGTGTATCTGCCGGGCCCGGATTTCCTTTCTGGTGATGCAATGCAGCAGATCGCCCGCGAGCTTGGCGGCTTTGTCAGTGAGGTGGTCTTCGTGTATTCAGATGAAGGCTATACCGCTCTCCGCTATTTTTCCCCGGAACGCGAAATGGCATTCTGCGGGCATTGCACCATCGCCGTGATGTATGATCTCATAAAAAACGACCCAGAACTTGCCCGTAACCCGATCATCCGCGTTCATGTGGCGGGGCGTGAACTTCTCGTCAGAAACGATATTGCATCAACAGATTCAGTTTTTATCAGCACACCCCTGCCACAGTTCCTCACCACCACCCTTGATCGGGATGATGTTGCGGCAGCCCTGAAAATCCCGCCTGGTGAAATACCCGAGAAAAACCGGATTATGCTGGTCAATACAGGTCTTACAACCCTGATTGTCCCCCTTGTTTCCCTTGATACGCTCCTGGCACTCCGCCCGGACCAGAAGAACCTGAGGGAATTCTGTATGAGAAATGGCATCGAACTTATTCTGGTTTTTTCAGATGAGGTCTCCTCGAAAGACAATTCCTACCGCACCCGAGTGTTTGCTCCTGTCTTCGGGTATCTTGAAGATCCTGCAACTGGCTCTGGCAACGCTGCGCTGGGATATTACATGCTGAATGCCAATATCTGGGACGGTCATATGCTCAGGATTGAGCAAGGCAGGTCAAGGGAGCATCCCAGTATAATCAGGCTTATGAGCGACGCTTCGATGTTACAGCGTACTGTATTTTTCGGGGGCAATGCACGGGTGAGAATTGAGGGGGACTATCTCCACTATCCCTGACAGCAGAACCCGGTACTGTCAGCACTGCATTGCAGAGAAAAACCATTCGAGCCGGAACACCGGTCCGTCCAGATATCGCATGGGCAGATTAAAAAGCAGGTTGAACAAAGTGCAAGGACAGATCTGCACTGATAAGCGTGCTGGTATCTGTTTCTTGTATAATGGAACGAAACGCTAATAACAACCAGGGTGTTGTGTTGATGAAAGGGGGAGAATTTATCCGGATACCGGAAAATCATACAGAGGCAGACACCACGTTCCGACAGGTTGCAGCCCGGCTCTGTGCAGCCCGGACCAAAGGAGAGCTCGCGAAAATCCTCTCCCGTGAGATTCAGGAATATTCGATGTTCGACCTCCAGATCATCGGGGGGAGGTTGAACAACGAGATCGAGAAACTTCCTTCACCCTACCGGGAATCAATCCGCCCTTATTTCCGCGAGCAGCTTTTTGGCAAACACCACCAGCTCCTCACGATGCATCACAGCGGAGCATTTGACCGGATGACTGCCCTTGTACGGGACCCGGAAACATTCCTGAAATTCTGCGAAATGCTTCCTGAAGGCTGTTTCGCGTGGGATGACGCAAGCGAACGTAACCCGTATTTCCGAAGTCCGAAGAACCGTATCTTCTATTACCTGATAGCCGCTTTCACAATGTTTGTCCTTGATGAACCAGGACACCCTGTCGGTATGCCGTTTCCCGGTGGTTTTTCTGTTGAACAGCGTGGAAAGGATTATTATTGCCTGATCCGGGACAAAGAAAAAGAGGTATTCTATTCGATCTGCAATTTTTGCCCGGCTCACCAGAGTGAGGAAAGCTGAGTATATGGGAATTTATTTTAACTTTCTTACACTGCAAATCTAAATAAGATCTGTTTGTCATGATCAAACCGATCAGGTTGTTACCACTCAGACACAATATCAGGTATACCGATGAAAACACAAACCAGGAGCATCATGTCCCCCGAAAGAATCCCCCCCACCAGCACGAGGACGAGAAACGGATAAGGGTGATCAAAACCGGTCCTTACATCGTTTCAGGTGGTAATCCTCTCTTAAATAAAAGAGATCCGAAACGATGCAGAGGGATACTGCAGTACATGGAGTGATGTCAAGACCTTCCCCTTGCAGGAACAGTATGCCCTGTGCTGGTGCGGACATTCGAAAAATAAACCCTTCTGCGACGGCAGCCATACACCGATCACTTTGACAGTACCGAGACGGCTGAAGATGAACCGTATCTTGACCGGGCGGACAGGATTAACGGGCCCACCCTGTCATTGACGGATGCTGAACATATATGCGTACATGCCAGGTTTTGCATGCGTGCCGGTGGGATCTGGAACCTTACACGGCAATCAGACAATCGTGAGGCCAGGGATATTGCTATTGAAGAGGCAGGTAACTGTCCGTCCGGGCGCCTCGTTATGGGATAAAAAAACAGGAATGGAACTTGAACCGGAATTTGAAAAATCCATTGTTGTCATCGGGGACCCTCCCCGAAGTGAACATGGCCCGCTTTGGGTCCGTGGTGGCATTCCGGTTTGGTCGTCTGATGGTCATGTCTATGAAATCCGGAACCGGATGACCTTGTGCCGTTGTGGAAAATCATACAACAAACCGTTTTGTGACGGGAGCCATGTCGATCGATAAAAGTTCCTGTAAAGTATTTTTATACAATTCAGCCCGGCATTGCACTAAAAAATTCAGAATCCTTCCTGGTCCACTGAATCCCAGCGGATCTTCGCTTTCTGCACCAGCAGCCTGGTGGGGATGACAAGGATGACTGACGAGAGTGCAAAGTAGGGATTCGCAAAAGCAATCGCGGTGAAGATCGCCAGGACGATGCCGACAAGGATGAGGTACACAAAGAGTACTTTTACATCATACACCAGCACGTTAGGGAACAGCCCGCAGAGCCAGGCCATGATACCCACTGCATAAAACGAGACTGAGATCCCGAGCACAACAGCAGGGATGAGATATGCGACCTCCCCTGAGAGGATCGCAACAGCAATAATAAAGGTGGCCGGTATTACCTGGAGGACCGCAAACGTGGTGAGTTTGCTCGCTATCAGGGTACTTACAGCAACGGGCAGGCAGGCGTACGGCCCGAAGGTGTCGAACATCGTTACCCATGTATACATCGTTGAGGCGATTACACCGGTGGTAACGGCAAGTATGAAGAGCAGGCCATGGGGCGGAAAGAACGGACCCAGCAGGGACAAGAAGAACCAGATTACCGCGAGGGGGAGGAGGAACGAAAAGATCGTCTGTCCGACCAGGCTCCCGCTCCGGTACAGGTCGAGAGTATCTTTGGCGGCGAGCGGGGGGTTCGGCAGGAATGAAAACTGCCGCATCAGGGGCGAAAAGGAGTCATTGTACATCTTTTCCGATCCAACCGATTCAGGATTGAACATCACAATAGCAATCCCGAAAAGGAGTGCGAGTATGGTGCATGAGATCAGGAAGTTCACCCATGTGAACACATTGTTAAGGAGAAGCGGCGGAAAAAAGAGCACCGGGTTCGTGGCAGTCATGGATGCAAGACCGCCTGTTCCCCCACAAACAGCCAGCAGGACGAGCCAGAGAACCGGGCGTGAGCGGGCATAGACTGCTGAGAGGAAGAAGACGCCGCAGAGTCCAAAGAGGAACGAGAGCGTCAGGGTGAGCAGCAGAAGCAGGGCACCTGCAAGGGGGACTCCGGTAAACGGCGATGCCAGGATATACCCGAAACCGAAGGGCAGAACCCAGAGGAAGAAGTAATAGACCGTGTCCTTGATGACAAAGTTCAGGAATATGAACTTCTCGGAGAGCGGAAGGCTCCGGGCAGAGTATGCAAGCAGGCTTGCCTGACCGAACCGCCGATTCATTACCTCGTTGCCCAGCAGCCCGAATCCACCGACCATGATCCCGAGCATCAGGTAGTTCGCGTGAACAATCAGCGTCAGGTCGCCTGCAGGGAGGGTGGTCTGCATAAGAGGAATGAGGAACGATCCCATAAATGCGATCCCGAAAATCATGACCGGGAAGAGGGCAAAGGAGAGGCTGCCGAACATCGTGGAATGTACCCGCCACTCCTCTTTCACCATGTTTATGAACAGCTCAAACATGGCGATCCTTCCGGACGAGCGAGAGGAAGAAGGAGGGCAGGTGCTCGCCCATTGCGGTCAATTCGGCAACGGGACCGGTATGGAGCAGTGTGCCCTTATGGAGGATTGCAAATCCCGAACAGATCTCCTCGGCAACCTCGAGAATGTGAGTGGAGATGAAGATCGTCTTACCCTTTTTGACGTATCCCGCGAGGTAATCCTTGACCACGTCCTGCATGATCGGGTCGAAGTTGATCAAGGGCTCGTCGATCAACGCAAGCGCCGGCTCGTGGATGAAGGCCTGCGTGAACATAAGTTTCTGACGGGTGCCCCGCGAGAGGTCCTTGCAGAGTACATTCTTCTTATCGGCAAAATCGAGGAAATCGAACCACCAGTCCGCTTTTTTTTCAATGTCCGGAATTTTCCGGACCGCTGCGACGAACTTGAGGTACTCCATTGCGGTGAGGAAACTGGGCGGTGTTTCCTGCTCCGGAATAATTCCCACTCGTTCCCGTATCCCGATCGGATCCTGTACGACATCAATGTCAAGCACTGTTGCAGACCCGCCGCTCGGCCGTGTCTGCCCGGTCAGCATCTTAATCATTGTCGTCTTTCCGGATCCATTCGGTCCGAGAAGTCCGAATAGTGCCCCCTTCTCCACGGCTAGCGAGACATTGTTGACTGCGGTTACCTCTCCATACCGCTTAATAAGATTTTTTGCTTCAAGTACAACGGGCATTTCCTGCTCCTGCCTGTTATTCTAACGTGCGAACCTCTTCGGGTAAATACCTCTTGGTTTGTCTTTTAAAAAAGAGAAAGAATCCGAAAATTCTACCTGGAGTGCTTCTTCCTTGCTTCCAGACGTTCTGTCAGATCACCCATGACAGAAAGAATTGCCGGCATTATAAAGATCGCACCCATCAGCGAGAACCCAACGGCGATTAGGGTCGTGATACCAAAGTTGCTGATGATGGGGAACGTCGAGAGGCAGAGTGCCGAAAACCCGAAGAACGTTGCAAGTCCGGAGATAGTTATTGCTGTACCGATCTTGTTCACACTTTCCTGAATTGCAGCTACATGGTCATTCAAACGCTCCTGCTCTTCGGCATATCGTTCCATCACGAGTATTGTATATTCAGCAGCAACGCCGATGGTCATCGATCCCAGTGTTGCTGTAAGCGGGGTATATGCGATTCCCAGTGCGTACATTGCCATAGCATTCCACCCGACAATAAAGATAATCGGAACAAGGGGGGTAACTGCATGAAGGTGGCGGTATACTAGTGCGAGGAACGCAAAGACGAGCACGAACCCGAGCAGGGTCATTGCCTCTTTTGAGGATGTGAGCCCGCTGATAAGTGAGGTGAAAAGATAGAATGATCCCACTGGTTCAAGAGTTATTCCGGTTGGCGGGTGCAGGAATGCAATATCTTTTTCCATCTGGACTCTGAGGTCGTTCATACCGCTCATCTCCATCTTGACCGTGGTAAACCGGATGACCCCTTCCATCGAGCCGCTCAGGTAGGATTTTTTAACCGAGTCCGGGATCTTTTCAATCACGGCATTGAGCTGATTCTGGTCTTCAGGCATCACACCCCCGTTATATGCAAGAATGTAGGTGACTATACTCGTTGCTCCGGTAAGGTCAGTGTGATGGGTGAGCTCATAATCCTGGAATTGCTTTAGCCACTTTACGGTGTCGAGATCAGTAACCCGGCTTCCCTGGATAATGAAATCAGCAGTGCTGGTTGAACCAAGAATGCCGGTTACTTTATCCATCTGGACTTTTGCCGGCATATCGCTGGGAACAAATGAGTTCTCGCTGGTTTCGATGGGGATCTGGGGATCGATTTGGAAACCAATGATGGTGACCATGCCGGCAATCAGGAGGATAGGAAAAGGGTTTTTCGCAATCTTTACCGAAATATCGGTCAGGAACCGGCCATAGGACCATGAACTCTTTTTTCGTGCACCTTTAGCTGAAGCACCATTGGTTTGTGAAGGGATATAATCGCAGGCACCCTCTCCAACTGCATAACAGAGTTCAGTTTTTTGTGGTTTGGGTGTATAGTTGAGGAGATGAGCGATTGTCGGGATACCGATAAGCGAAATGACAAAGCAGCTCATGACGCCGATCATCGCCACAAGCCCGAATGAGCGGATCATAGGGACTGTCGAGATAAACATGGCAATGAACCCCATGCAGGTGGCAAGCATTGCGTACATGACGGCAGGACCGGTCCTGGTTACCATCACCGTCACAGCTTTGTCAAGCGAACCCTTCCGGGCTTCTTCATCCAGCCTTGCATGGAACTGGATACCATAATCGATACCAAGTCCGATCATGACCGGGAAGGCACCCATCACTGCCATATTAAGCTTGATTCCGGCAAGCCCCATGAAACCCATGGCGGTTGTCAGGCCAATGCCGACGAAAAGTACCGGGAGGAAACGGTGTCTGGCATAGGCAAACAGGATGCCCATGACAACAACCATCAATACCATCGCGGCGCCTATAAGCACACTGATTGATGATCCCATTTCAGTTTTCATCTGTTCAGCAAATGCGGTGCTTCCGGAGACCGAGATTTTTACACCAGGTGGCGGATTGTTGTTGTCTATGAGTGCTTCAACATTTTTGAAGGTAGCACTTTTTGCATCCTCAGACAACCCTTCAGAGAGGGAAATCTGCACCAGGGTCAGGACATTTGACGGAATTGCAGTCGCTCTTATTTCAGCAGGGATCAGGGCGACAATCCTGTCGATCTCTCCTTTTGACTTTGGCAGTATGCCACCGTTTGCACTCTTCAGGAGATCCACAACACTTGCAGAACCCACAACATTGTCCTGCTGTCTGAGATCACGTTCAAGCTCGTCAATATAGCTGAGAACCTGCGGGTCAAGAGGATCACTGGTTTCAACGATGAGGATGAGCGAGTTTGATGAGAAGGTGTCAGCATAGTGATTATTGAGGATCCCCGCCTTTGAATCCTTCTCCAGATATGTATCGTTCCCTGTTTCCATGGTGATGAGTGTCATCCCGTACAAGGCAATAATAAAAACAATACCGATAATGACAGCCACCCTTCTTGGGTTCAGGTTGATGATTCCTGCAAGTCTTGCGAATATCCGGTCAATCATAGAGAAATCCTACCCGTTTTTGAAAGGAACAGAATTGGTTGAAAGAGAGGGAAAAAATCCTCCCGGTAAAGTATGTGCACCTTTGTCAGGTGTTACCGACATGAGTGCACCTGTCTAGTGCTGCTTCGCTCGCTGCCGATAGATACCGTAACCGATCAGGATAATCGCTGCTGCAATTATGAGAAGCACAACAGGGTTACTGAGCAGGGAGTTATCTTTTTCCACCATAATCTGGACTTTCATCGGGTCTGAGATCAGCGAATTGTCCAGTGCATCACGGAACCGGACTTCGGAGTCAAGTGCGTAGTCCTTGATTGTTGCGGACTTGTCCATGGAGATTTCAAATGCTGCTTTTCCTGTCTCACCTGGTGCAAGTGTTCCGAGAAATGCCGTGTCATCACTGCTGGTGAAGGGATCAACGGCACTGATGCGTGCCTGAACATTATATGCCGTGGCACCACCGGTATTGGAATACGTGACGGTGATCACTTTTTTCTGGCCCGGAGAGATAGTTTCCGGGGCGGATGTGATATTGAAATCAATTTTTTTACCGACCGGCAGACCGATTGTTTCCACGTCTGATGTGACCTGATCCCCCTCGCTATTGTCGTAATTCACCAGAACATCAACCGGATATGTCTGCTCTTCAGCGTCACTGGAAACGGATACCTTAAACCTGCTGTTGACAACCTGATCGACAGCAAAGTCGCCGATATACATACTCCCGGAAACAGGAAGAACCGGGCTCATATCATTACGGACTATCTTGATTATGGCATTTTTACCGTTCTCATGGCCGACGTTTTTCACCGTCAGCGTAATATACCCTTCAGTACCCACATTCAGGTGCTCAGTTTCTGATGAAATAACCTGAATCTTCAGTTCAGGTCTGATTTTTATGGGAAGACTGAATGACTCATTGACGTCTTTGTAATAGTACTGGATAGTATCAAAACCGTATTGTTCAGCCTCATACAGGTATGAATAGTTCAGGATTAGCGGAAGGTTGTAAGACCCCTGTTCAGCATCCGGATCCACCTTCAGAGTGAATATGGCGCTGGCGATGCTGCTCCCCTTCAAATCACCCAGCATCTGTGGATCTGACTTGATCGTCACCGGAGCATCCCCGGAAGCGAGCGATACCGTCAGGAATTTTGCAGTGTTGGGGAGATCATCCCGTTCAATAATACTGGACTGGATAAATTTGAATTCATTCACTCCTTTATTTTCAACAACCACTTTCAGCTGGACCGTATCTCCCGGGTTGATCTCATTTGTCCCGGAAATATATGCAGATAATTCCGGGCTGCCTGCCATGTATTTGGCTGCTGCCTCTGCTGGAGAGATGATAAGCATTGCACAGCTCATGACGACAAGTCCTATGATAAGACTGGTGTGCCAGTTCGATGTGTGCTTTACTTTATTTCGCGTGTTCTGAATCGCAATCATGGATGTCCTCTTGTAAGGATTGCCTAAACCAGTTTCAAAATAATAATATATAAAATTATCGTAGATCGCTTATACACACTTATAATAAAGGACTGGAAGGGATAATGACTCTTCCAAGTAATGAGCGTGAAACTGGCACCAGCATTCTTAATCAATCAATTTCTGGAGTGCTTCTATCCTGTCCCGAAGTGCCCGTTCCCGCTCTGTCGATTCCGTAGTATCGGTCATTGTTATGTAGGTAGTAACAGTATTGTCATACACAGCAGCGGCGACCCGGCTGAGAATACACCGGAGACTGCCATCTTTCCGTTTAATCCGGATAGTCAACCCTTCCGGCTCTTCAG
>Ga0209592_1000565_pt1 | contig 11314 bp, 8 predicted proteins | sample PPLLak2March2015_2_FD_187251 | JGI IMG/M metagenome (GOLD analysis project Ga0209592, IMG submission 187251) | Freshwater sediment microbial communities from Prairie Pothole Lake near Jamestown, North Dakota, USA - PPLs Lake P8 Core (3) Depth... | ecosystem: Environmental > Aquatic > Freshwater >... | reverse complement strand
CGATGGACATGACGTCCGTGATCCCCGCGGCCCGGATGGCGGCGGGGGCGTCGGCGATCACTTCGAGGTCGAGAATCAGCTGGTCTGGAACTTTGGTAGGGAGGTAATAAACACAGCCGCCGCGGCGAATGCCGGAGGCGGCTGTAATGAAGGCGTCCACCGAGAGGGCGGTCGGCAAGACGGTCAGCGGTAAATCCAGCTTTGCGGCCAGATATTTGGCTGCATCTGCGGTCAGGCCCCCACCGACCGCCAAAACGTTATCGAACTGGGCACCCGCATGCGGCTGCAGCAAGCTGTCCCAGTGAGCGGTGGTGGCCGCCGTCGCTTCGACAACCGCAGCCGCGTTCAATCCACGCAGCTTCTCTTTGACGGCATTCCAGGCCGGGGTCGAGGTGACCAGCAATGCCGGGCGTTTTTCGACCAACTCGGCGAATCGGACCAGTTCGACGATGGGAAGGTTGGGAATAGGGTTCATAAGATATCTATCCTCATGCTGGTGGCGCGGTCAAAGAACAGCAGACCTTGAGGGTCTATATCCACTTTAATATGTTCTTTCGGCTTAAGATGCGAAACTCCATTGACCCGGGCAGTAACGCTGCCGCCCTGCCAGTCAACAGTGACATAGGTGAATGGACCAACAGGCTGCACCAACCGGACTGTGGCATCGAAGCCTTTTTGCCCCAGGCTGACAAATTCTGCCCGCACGCCGGCATCAAATGCGGCCTCGGGCAATCTGGTCAAAGTCGGAACAGGGATCTCGGCTTCGCCGACTTTATAACGTAGGCCCTCCTTATCGATAAACTCGCCGGAGAAGAAATCCATTTGCGGCGTGCCGATAAAGCGCGCCACGTACTTGGTGGCTGGCCTCAGGTACACCTCTTCCGGCGAGCCGTATTGTTCAAGACGACCGGCCTGTAAAACCGCAATCCGGTCGGATAAAGACAGCGCCTCTTCCTGGTCGTGGGTCACAAACACGGAAGTCACGCCCAACCGCTGGTGCAGCTCCTTGATTTCACCCCGCGTCTTGATCCGCAAGGCCGCATCCAGATTGGAGAACGGCTCATCGAACAAAAATATGGATGGCTCGCGGATCACGGCCCGCCCAATAGCAACCCGCTGCTGCTGGCCGCCAGATAGCTCACGCGGCAGGCGCTGCATGAGCTTTTCCAGCTCCAGCATTTCCGCAACCCTCTGAACCTTCTCCTGGACCTCGCTTTTGGGGCGTTTTCTTAACCGCAGGGAAAAGCCGATGTTCTCCTCCACCGTCATGTGCGGGTAGAGGGCATAGTTTTGGAATACCATGGCCACGTCCCGCTCAAAGGGGCCCAGCGCGTTGACTGTTTTCCCATTGATTTGGATTGCGCCTGCGGTCACATCCTCCAGCCCGGCGATCATATTGAGGATTGTGGATTTCCCACAGCCCGAGGGGCCCAGCAGGGTCACAAACTCGCCGTCCTCCACCTTCAAGTGAAAGCCGTCCACCGCAGTGACCGCGCCGAACTTCTTGGTAATATCGATCAGCTCAAGGGTGGCCATTATGCTTTGATCGCTCCTTCTACAAAGCCTTCCAGAATGAACCGCCGGAAAATGATTGCCAGGAAAACCACAGGAATGCTGGCAAGTACTGCCGAGGCCAGCATCTGCCCATATAATGTCTGGTACTGCCCCGAGAACTCCGCAATGGCGATCGGGGCGGTCTTCACATTGATGCGGGTAAGGATGATTGCGAAGAAGAACTCATTCCAGGCCTCGATGAAGACGAACACCCCGGTCGCAAATAACGGCGGGAGGGATATGGGCAGTACGATGTGCTGAAAGGTTTGTAAAGGCTGGGCGCCATCCACCGCCGCGGCGCGCTCCAATTCCATGGGGACGCTTTCAAAAAAGGCCTTCAGAATCCAGATGACAATCGGCAGCGTGAAAGACAGATAAACCAGGATAAGTGCGAAGTGCGTATCTACTATGCCCATGCGGCTCATCACCAGGAACAGCGGGATGGCGATGACAATGCCGGGGAACATCTGCGTGGCCAGGATCATCATCAGGATTAAGCTGCTGCCCGGCATGTTCAATCTTGCCAGGGCATAGGCTGCCATTGAGCCGATGACCAACCCTACCGCACTGGTGAAGGTGGCGATGATAAATGAGTTGATCAGTCCAGAGAACAAGCCGCGGCTGCTGTCGAGCACGAGGCCATAATTTTCGAGGGTCATGTTCAGCGGGTTCAGGTCCGGAGGGCGGCTGGTAAGCGCTGTCAGGGGGAGCAAGCTGGTGACCACCGCCCAGATCACAGGCCCGAGAGCAACGCAGGTGAAGATGGCCAATCCCATACGGACAAAGAAACGTGATAGTTGATGCTTGTAGGAGATCACATCAGCCCACCTTTTCTTTGGTTTTGCGCGGCCTCAAAGCGCGAATATACACCAGCGACAGGATGAACATCAGCACAAACAGCACATTGGCGATTGCCGCCCCATAGCCAACATCCAGATTGCTGAATGTTACACGCCATGAGAGATAGTTGAGCAGGACGGTGCTGTCAGCGGGGCTGCCCTTGGTGAGGACGTAGATCAAGTCGAATACCTTCAGTGCCCAAATGCTTTGCAATACAATCGAGATGATGAGCGTAGTTTTGAGTCCTGGCAGGGTGACATGCTGAAATTGCTGCCAGGCGTTAGCGCCATCGAGCCGGGCGGCTTTATATAGATGGGAGGGAATGTTTTGCAGACCTGCCAGAAGCAACAAGGCGATAAAAGGCACAGCTTTCCAGATATCCGCCAGCAAAATCATGTTTAGCGCCAGCACCGGGCTTCCCAGCCAGATAATATTGCGGTCGATAATTCCCAGGCCGATGAGCGCCTGGTTGAGGATGCCGTAGTTGGCGTTGTAGATCCATTTCCACAACACGGCGTTGGCGACGGGGGCCAGCGCCCACGGCACGAGCAGGACCACGCGGAAGAAGGCATGTCGCCCAAGCGGGTGGTTGAGCAGCAGCGCCACGGTCAGCGCCAGGAAGGTCACCACGATGACCTCAACCAGTGTGAAATAGATCGAGCGCAGCAGCGCCTCACGGAACAACTGGTTCGTGAGCAGCTCCGTGTAGTTGGTCAGGCCATAGAACCTGAAGCTCAATCCCTGGCCGGCAAAGTACACGCGCAGGAAGGAAAGCACCCAGGATGCCAGGATGGGGTACGCCAGCACCGTCAGCAGCACGATCACAGCCGGGGCGGAGAACCAGATCCCCATGCGGATGCGCCTGCGGTTGTATTCGCTGATTTGCTGCATAACCAATAATCCTTCACCCCAGCCCCTCCCCTGCCGGGAGAGGGGCTGGGAGCCAGACACTTTATGATCCGCGTTTCTTCACAATCTCTGTCACCTGGTCGGAGGCGTTCTTGATGGCGTCCGCTGCGCTTTCAGACCCAGCCAGCGCCTTTTGCAGCTCCGAGCCAATGGCAGTCGTCACCGCGTTGTAATCCGGCGTGACAAAGCTATCGTAGGGATTCTTGGCCTGTTCGAGAATGACCACCGCATTGGGCGCGGCCGCCTGAACTTCGGGGTCGTTCAACACAGACAGGCGTATCGGCAGCCAGCCTGTGTCGAGCACCTGGCGCTTCTGGACCTCCTTATCCAGGTAGAACTCGATCAGCTGGCGCGCCTTATCGGGGTTGGGGGACAGCTTGGCGATGGTGTAGGCGTCCGTGCCGTCGATAGATGCCGTACCGGCAGGTCCGGCAGGCAGAAGCGCGGAACCCACCTTTCCTACCACTTTGGAAGTGGCTGGGTCATTAGCGGGCTTCCACATGAAAGGCCAGTTCATCATCATCGTAGCCTGGCCTGCTGAGAAGACGTTGGTCGCATCATTGATGCCCACGTAGCTGATGGATCCCGGATCAGTGCTTTCCATCAAATCTACCATGACCTGCAGCGCGTCCACACCGGCCTCATTATTGAAGGCCGGCATGCCGTCCTCGCCGTACAGCTTCCCGCCGGCCTGCTGCAGGAAGCACATCCAGTACGATGCAACCCCGCCGATGCCTTCGGGTGCGCCGTAGTTTAATACCCAGCCGTACCTGCCCCCACCGGTTAGCTGTTTAGCCATCCCCTTAAGCTCGTCCCAATTCTTAGGCGGGTCCGTAATGCCTGCATTGGCAAGATGCTCCTGGTTGTAGAACAGCGTGAGCAAGGAGAGCGTAAATACCACCCCGAGTCTCTTGCCATCCCAGGTGACGGTGCTGAACGAGGAGGCAGGCAGGTCGTCGATCAACTCCTTGGGCAGGTCCTTGACAAAATCGACCAGGTAGCCGGCAAATTCAGGCCCCCAGCCGCAGTTGTACATAATGTCATGCACATACTGTCCAGCCGCCAGGTTGGCAGCCATCTTGTCGTGCAGTTGCGGCCAGGGCGGCGCCTCGTAGACCACTTCGACGTTGTTGTCGGTCTTCCACTTGGCAAAAGCCTCCTCGCTGAATTTAGCGACGCCCGGTGGGGCCGGGTCGGGGGCCGCCGGCACCAGCACGTTGAGTTTCACCGGTCCGCTGGCCCGTTGGGCGCATGCCGCAAGCAGATTGCCTGCTGCCAGGCTGGCGGCGCCCGCTCCCGCCAATTTCAGGAAGTCTCGGCGGGACACACGATTGAAAGTGCGATTTTTATCCATGGTTTCTCCTTTGAATAGCATCAGGTTCCGTTTCTTCACACACGATTGTGTAGATGCCATCTCAAAAATGGTTTGTTGGTGTGTGTGGCGGCTTCGCCACCACACACACCAATATCTCATGTTTTTTAGATAGCCTGTAGATCCTTCAGTCTGTTTTTTGGATGCCTCCTTTTATTTTCCGCCAGATTGCAGCGTTTCGCGCACTGCTGCTCGGATTAGGTCCAGGGATTCGGCCAGCGTCTCTTCCGCGTGCAGGGCGGAGACCGTGAAATCAGTGTGAAAATACAACCCCTTCTCGATGCACTTTTGGAAAAATGCCTTTCGCAAGGCCGGATCCGTCTTTTCGGCGATATCACGATAGCTGCGGACAGGCTGGCGTGTGCCAACGTAAATGCCGAACGAGCAACCTATGCCTTGCAAAATAGCAGGAAAACCCTCCTCATCAAAAATCGCCTGGACTTGTTCGTAAAAGTTATCTGCGCGTGCCAGCCAGGTATCGAAAAAGCCGGGTTGTTCCATAATTCCTAGTGCGGCGATGCCTGCCGCGCATCCAAACAGGTTACCTGAAAAAGTCCCTCCTGCGACGACGGGATGGTGGGGATCCATGATTTTCATCATGATATCTTCCCTGCCGGCAATCGCTGCCAGCGGGACGCCGTTGGTCAGGGCTTTGCCCAGCAGGCACAGGTCGGGGGTCACGCCGTAGTAGCCCTGACCGCACGTGATGCCAGTGCGAAAGCCCGCAAGGATTTCGTCGATAATGAAGACGATGCCGGTCTCGTCGCAGATTTTGCGAATGTCTTCGAGGTATTCTGTGGAAGAGCCGATACAGCCGTTGTTGTAGTCGATTGGGTTCAGCAGGATGGCGGCAATCTCGTGCCCGTGCTCGCGGGCAAGTTTTCTAAAGAGTTCGGCGTTGTTCCATGGGATGACATACAGCGTGTCATCCACTTTCGTGGGCACTCCTGCGCTCGAATGTTTTATTTTCGATAGCCGGTCTCCAGGATTGTCCTGGTCTACAAACTCGGCGAGATTGTTGAGCAGGGCGTAATCGTGCCCGCCGTGGAAGTGACCGTCTATGCGTACAACCTTCTGCCGTCCGGTGAAGCCCCGCGCCAGCCGGATTGCCAGCAGGGTGGCTTCGCTGCCCGAATTGACGTAGCGCACCCGCTGCGCGCACGGGATATGCTGGACGATCTTGCGCGCCAGCTGCACGGTCAGAGGATGGTCGAATTCGGCGAAGAAGCCGATATCGAATACTTTCTGCATCGCTTCACGGATCTCAGGACGGTTATGCCCAAGCGTGCAGGCGCCGTGCCCCATGAAGAAATCGATGTAGCGCCTGCTATCCAAATCGTAGAAGAACGCGCCATCCGCTTTGGAGAGGTACATTGGCCTCCCCGTAAACGGGTTGATGCGAAATGACGAGGACACGCCGCCGACCAGGAATTGTTGCGCTTGTGTCCAATAGGTTGTAAAAGTTGAGTCCATTCTCTTCCTCTCAATGATTGGATAGGATAAACGGTAAATAACTGAACAATGCGCTGCAGTGAGTTGTTGGAATGCGCGTGCTGGCGTTCATTGTTCCTGTGCACCTCCTGAGATAGTTGCAAGTGTCCGGTTGAGAGCGTTGGTGGGCGGCGATTGGCAGCCGCAGGATTCCCGGATAACCAGCTCGGTGGGTAGCAGGGTTAATGGATCCGCCGGCTGGTCATGCAGTAAACGCAGCAACTGGCGGACGGCAGCACGACCCACCTGCTCAATTGGGGAGCGTACGGTTGTCAGCGCCGGGGTCAGATGCTGGGCAAAAGGCACGTCATCAAAACCGACCACCGCCACATCGCCGGGCACATGGGGACCGGATTGCTTTAAGGCGCGCAGCGCTCCGATGGCAGCATCATCATTACCCGCAAAGATAGCGTCCATGTCAACACCTGCGTGCAGCATGTACTGGACAGCCTGATATGCCTCATCTTCATCGAAGCCGCCCATGACGATCAAAGCGGGGTCGAATGGGATTCCGTTCGCATCCAGCGCGTCGCAGTAGCCGCGCTCGCGCCAACGCGAGTCTTCGTGCGCAGGTGGGCCTTGCAAATAGGCTATTCGGCGCCGGTGGTGGACCTTGATCAGGTGATTAACCAGCTTTTTAGCACCAAATTTGTTTTCAACTGTGACAACAGGAATTGAGAGATCCTCCGGCGGGGTATCGTGCAGGAGCACGACCGGAAAACCTTTCCGATAGAGAGCAACCAGCTCATCCTTATGCAGGCTGTCGGTAAAAATAAGCAGGCCATCAGTATTGTGCTCACCCAACACCTGCGGCGAGGAGCTGTCCTGCATGGAGTGGATTAATAACCAATAGCCCGCATGGCGGGCCTCAGATTCGATGCCGCTCAGCATGGGCGGGAAGAAGGATCCGCTGATCTCGGGCAGGATGAGCCCGATGGTGTTGGTCTTGCGGCTGGCCAGCACGCGGGCTGCCGTGCGGGGCACAAATCCCAGCTCGTCGATGGTGGAGCGGACTTTTTCTGCGGTCTGCGGCGCTACGACGGCAGTCAGGTTCAAGACACGGCTGACGGTTGCGATGGAGACGCCAGCCCGTCTTGCGACATCGGAGATCGTGGGCGTTTTATCGACTGGCATAGGATGTAAACGCTTACATGAGTATATGTGAATATTTAATCAGAGTCAAGCATTTATCGGCGAAGGAGTGGCTTGCTCCGTGTTTATCCGTGTACAGCACTCTCTGTGCCTGATAATAGGACACGGATGTTTCTGTTGATACCGGATCTCTATCCGTGATCTCCGTGCTTGTCCGTGTACAAATCCCCCGGCGGTTGGCTGGTTTTTTACAAGTCCTTTCTTGACTTTTTCCTTTTCTTGTCTATAATCTTAATTAGTTTCTTTCAGTTAGAAAGTAAGTCTACGGCGTTCTATGGTCCCGCACCTCCACCCGCAGAGGCAAGGTATGATCCAACGCAGCGCGACCGCCAGGCTGATCCGCCGTTTGAACCGCTCGGCTGTCCTGGATTTAGTCCGGGAACGCAGCCCTATTTCCCGCTCCGAGATCTCTCGCCAGCTGAACATGAGCATGCCCACCGTGATGCGCGTCGTGGATATGCTCCACGACGAGGACCTGGTGCGTTGGTCGGGTGATTCCGAGTCTACTGGCGGGCGACCCGGCAGCCTGCTGGAGTTCAACGCCGAGGGCTACGCTGTACTGGGATTGGACCTGGGCGGCAGTAAGATGTTCGGCACGATCGCCAACCTGGGCGGCAGTATCCAATGCGAGATCTACCGTCCCTGGGAGAGCAACGACCGTGAGCAGGCGCTGGAGCAGGTATGCGTCCTGATCTCCGACCTGCTCCACCGTCCGCGCCCGCCGCGGCAGCAGATCCGCGGCATCGGCGTGGTCACCTGGGCGCCCAGCCTGGGCTGGCGCAATCTGCCGCTCAGGGATATCCTGGCTGAGCGCTTCGCCCTGCCGGTGGTGGTAGAAAATGACGTCAACCTGGCAGCCCTGGGGGAGTACGGTTTTGGGGCGGCGCGGGGTGCTTCCAGCGCAGTTTGCATCGCAGTGGGCACTGGCATCGGGGCCGGCATCATCATCGACCGGAAAATCTACCGCGGCTTCAATCAATCTGCCGGCGAGGTGGGCTACCTGCCGCCGGATGTCTCCTACCTGGGACGGCGCTATGAGGGCTTTGGGGCGCTGGAGAGCATCGCATCGGGCAGCGGGGTGGAGCACCGCGCCCGCCAGGTGCTCCATCAGCACAACCGGCTTGTGCCGGAGCAAGGCTTTTCCGCTGAAGACGTCTTCAAAGCCGCCCGGCTCGGCGAGTCCTGGGCGTTGCAGGTCGTCGCCGAAACAGTGGACTACCTGGCCTTCGCCGTAGCGGTGATCAGCGCCGTGCTGGACCCGCAGGTCATCGTGCTGGGGGGAGGGGTCTCCCGCTCGGCGGATATGCTCATCGACCCCATCTTATCCCGGCTGGAAGGCGTCGTTCCTGCCCGTCCCAACCTGGTGCCGTCCAGCCTGGGTTCCCGCGCCGCCGTGCTGGGAGCCATCATGCTCGTCCTGGACACCACCACCGATTTCGTCACCGTCAAAGGTATATCGTAGGCCCTTACCCGCAGGCATATTCCAGCGTCTGGTCGGATGCCATAATCTATCGATAATGAGAAGGAGAGTCCTATGCAGAAATTAGCTTGCCAGGGCGGCGAGCCGGTCAAGAAAACGCCTTTTGCACCCTGGCCGATCTACGACGAGAGCGAGCGCCAGGCATTGATGCAGGTGCTGGAAAGCCGGGTGTGGTGGCGCACCCCGGGCACGCACACGCTGCAGTTTGAGCAGGAGTTCGCCGCCTACCACCAGGCGCTCTTCGGCATCGCCGTGACTAACGGCACCGCTGCCCTGGAGGTCGCCCTTGCAGCGTTGGGCATCGGCCCAGGCGACGAAGTTATCGTCCCCGATTTCACCTTCGTGGCTACTGCCAGTGCGGTGCTGTTCACCGGCGCCCTGCCGGTCTTCGTGGATGTCACCCCCGACACGTACTGCATCGACCCAGAGCAGGTGGAGGCCGCCATCACGCCCGCCACCAAGGTAATCATTGCTGTGCATATGGGCGGTCATCCGGCAGACCTGGATCGGTTGACCGAGATCGCGCGCAACTACGGGGTCTACCTATTGGAAGACAGCTCGCACGCCCACGGCTCGGAGTGGCGCGGGCGCAAGATTGGCGCCATCGGCGATATCGGTACGTTCAGCTTCCAGGCGTCTAAGCTGATGACCGCGGGCGAGGGCGGCATGATCGTCACCAACAGCCCGGAGTTGGAGCGCTTGGCGCGCTCGGTGCACGACTGCGGGCGCATGCCTGGAGAATGGTTCTACTCGCACTTCATCTACGGCTCCAACTACCGCTTGAGCGAGTGGCAGGGAGCGGTGCTCAGCCAGCAGCTTCGCCGCCTGCCGGATCAGACGAGAACTCGCAGCCGCAACGCCGCTTACCTGGACACAGAGCTGGCCAAGATCGAGGGTATCACCCCGCAGCGCCACGACCCTCGCGCCACGGTCAACGGGCATTATGCATACATCTTTCACTACGACAAAAGTGCCTTTGCCGGCGTGCCAACCGAGCGCTTTATCCAGGCGCTCAACGCCGAGGGCTTCCCCACCCAGGCCTCCTACCCGCCGCTGCACGACCTGGCGGTCTTCAAGAGCGGCGAGTACCGCAAGCGTCTCTCCCCAACGGTAGCTCGGGCAAGGCATGCCTTCCTGCGTGCGACCTTCCCGAATACGCTGCGCGGCGCCTGGGAAACGGTGTGGCTGCCGCAGCCGGTGCTACTCGGCTCGCAGGAGGAGATGTCCCAGGTGGTGCAGGCGATCCGCAAGATCCAGGCGCAAGCGCAGGAGCTGGGGTAGGTGTCTGGTGCGATGCACATTGGAAGTGCATGGCACGTGTCAGTCAGCACCAGTAAACAAGCTGTCAGGGATATAGAGACTTTATTCTTTGGAATAATGAAAGGATGTTTCCAATGGTCGATTTGATGGCTGGCGTAAGCCGGGTGACAATCACCCCACCCGTGGGAATGTACCTGATCGGTATGGAGCGCGGCGAATCGTCTCACGGCTTCCGCGACGACCTCTACGCCACCGCCGTGGCGATCGACGATGGCACGGAAGAAGTGGTTATCGTCAGTATGGATGTGCTCGTCATCCACCCGGATATGGTGCGGCGCGTCCGCCAGGAAGCCGGCGAGCTAACCCGTATTTGCCCTGAAAACATCATGTTCTGCGCTACCCACTGCCATTCCGGGCCTATCATGCACGCTTTCTCGGATAGCGACCCGATGGTCAAAGGCTATCTAGAAAATCTGACGTACTTGTTAGTTGGCTTGATCCGCATGGCGCACGACCAGCTGCAGCCTGCACGCCTGGGTTTTGGCAGCGGCAAAGCGACAATTGCTATGAACCGGCGATACACCCGCCCGGATGGCATTACGGTGATTGCCGCCAACCTGGAGGGACCCATTGACGAAGAGGTCGGTGTGCTACGCATCGACACGCTGGATGGCGTCCCGTTGGCGACTCTGGTCAATTACGCCTGCCACCCGGTGGTGCTGGGCAACGGCAGCAACGTAATCTCTGCCGATTGGGTTGGCGCCATGCGCCGCACAGTGGAAGCTGTGAATAAGAGCAAGGTGCTCTTCCTACAGGGCGCCTCCGCCGATATCAATCCCTGGCCGGGCGTCCCCTGCGATTCCGAAGATGTGCTCGAGCGCTTGGGGATCGAAATTGGCGGCGAAGTGCTCAAGGTCTGGGCGGGCATCGATACTCAGCCACAAGCTACGGTGAAGGCCAATGCCAAAAAGGTATGGCTCCCCCTGCTGCCTATCTCGCAATATGCCAGCAAACTCCCAGAATTTGTAGAGTTGGCTGAATCCGCCAGCGGGATGACTTTTGAACAATTGCAAGCCTGGCTGGACGCATACATGCCCTGGAGCGTTGAACTCTCCGGCAAGGGAGATGATGTCAAAGCAGCTTTGGAGATGCAATGTATCCGCGTTGGTGATACAGCCCTGGCATCGGCTGGCGCGGAGATTTTTGTAAAGACCGGATTAGAGGTCAAACAACGCTCGCCATTGGCGAATACCCTC
>Ga0209592_1000560_pt1 | contig 11347 bp, 9 predicted proteins | sample PPLLak2March2015_2_FD_187251 | JGI IMG/M metagenome (GOLD analysis project Ga0209592, IMG submission 187251) | Freshwater sediment microbial communities from Prairie Pothole Lake near Jamestown, North Dakota, USA - PPLs Lake P8 Core (3) Depth... | ecosystem: Environmental > Aquatic > Freshwater >... | reverse complement strand
CCCGGACATAGGAGGCGCCATTTTTCGCAATGGAATGGAGTCGGAGGGAGAGCATCCCCTGTCCCTTCATGGACTGATAGGCATTATTGATCAAGTTGGAGAAAACCTGCCTTAGTTGATGGTAATCCCCATGGATTTGGGGAATCTCTTCAGGGAATTCTTTGACAAGTTTGACCCCTCCCGCATCGATTCTACTCTGGGTCATTGATAGGCTGTCCTCAAGAATTTTTCGGAGATCACATTCTTTAAAGGCAATGGATTCATCATGTGTGTAGTTGAAGATATCCGTGAGGATCTTCTCAAGCCGGGCAACTTCAACCATGATGGTTTGGGTATATCGTTTTTCCATGGCGTCATCGGGTATGACTCGATAGAGGCGACGTGCAAACCCGCCAATGGAGACCAGAGGGTTTTTAATCTCGTGAGCAATGGAGTTGGAGAGTTCTCCCAAGGCGACCATCTTTTCCCGGTGGATAAGAAGGTTCTGTGTCTCCTTGAGTTCCTGATGAACTTCCTCCAGGTTTCGATAGAGAATCGCATTCTCAATGGCCAGCCCTGCCTGATTGGAAAACATGCTGAGAATTTGAATGTCCTCTTCAGTAATTGGATTCTGGTTGTAGAGGTTGTCCACCAAAATCACACCGATGATCCCTCCTTTCCCCATGAGAGGAACCGTGGCAAAAGAATAGACCTTGGGATCTCGGCTGAGATGTTCACCGACGTAGCATCCCACCTCAGAACTTAAATGGCAACCCCTTTCGCATTGAGTTCGTATCCCCCCCCCTTTTGATTGAGAAGATTGAATGTTAAACGGTTTTCCTTCGAGGACAGTTCTTGAAAGAATGCATTGTTTCTGTTCCAAAGAGATTTGAATTCCTTTGACGATTACGTTTAAAGCAGAGTAGCCCTGAGGATTGAGTTGGGTAATTTGATCCGAAAGGGTTCCTTTTCTCTGGGATAGGGCAGCCCATATCCTCCCTGCCTCTTCCGCACTATCCGGACCTACCGCCATGGCCCCTTCTAATGTTCGATTTTTCTCATTGACCAGGAAGAGCATCGCCCTATTGAACTTCAATCCCTCTCCAATCGTGATAGCCGTCAAGGTTAACTGGAGGATCCGTTCAAAATTCACCGTAGTCAGAAGGGCCTTGTTGAATTCCCAAAGGGAGGAAAGCTGGGCTACCCTCTTCTCATTTTCCTGGGCCATATTTGAAATTTCATAATGGGTCAAGGCATTCTCAATGGCAAAGGACAACTGGTTTGTGATCATCAACAGCAGTTGAAAATCCCTCTCATTAAATTTTGAAGAATCAGAATCCTTATCATAGAAGGCCAAGGTTCCCAAAATCTTTCCCTTTGAGAGAAAGGGGGCGCAGAGCATGGAGAAGGAAGGGTTTTCTTCTCCGGGGGGATTGAAGGAGAGAGGAGTCTGGGTGTAGAATACTCTTTTGGCTATTTTTTCATCGAGAGGGGATTGATGATAATCTCCCACACTCCATTTGACTTCCAACTCTCTCGTCTTTTTATCCTCGACTCTCAGCACCCCTCCCTTCGCTTTTAGAATTTTTAGACCGGTTGTGACGATTAACTGAAAGAGGTTTCCGAGTTTTAATGTAGAGGCCACCGCTTTTCCCATTTCATAGAGAGCGGTCAATTCCGAAATCGTTTCTTCTGCCTTTTGATGAAGATGGTCATTTCGAATCGCCCCCACCATCGCCTCCCCCATCAGGAGGAGAAGTTCTACTTCTTGAGGAGAGAAGTGATAGGGCTTTGATAAACCGATATAAAGCATTCCTTGGAAGGAGGTCCCATCATACAGAGGAATACAAGCAAAGGTTGGGCAAAGGAGACCTTCCTCTTCTGGGAGGACATTCTCTTTTCGGAAAGACGATCCTTCCTCTACCCATAAGGGTTTTTTTTCGGAGGCCAGACGAGAAAGAAATCCATTTTCAATAATCTTTTCCGGCCTCAGCAGGAGACATCGATCTAATTGAAAAGCTGCGGAAATGGATTGAAGCATTCGGTCCAGTCTGACATGGGTGGGGAGCGGTGTCGTGGAGAGTTGGACGATCGACTTCAGAAGATCGGTGGGATAAAGTGGGTTGACCATATCGAATTACTTCGCCTCTCTCATATACTCGGTTGCTTCCTCGGGAGGGGTAGGGTTGATATAGAATCCTGTCCCCCATTCGAATCCAGCCACCTTGGTCAACTTCGGCATGATCTCAAAATGCCAATGGTAGTAATCCCTGTCCACCTCCGGGAAAGAGGAGGTGTGAATGACATAATTAAAAGGAGGGTCGGTCAGCACTCGGTTCATTCTCTGGAGTGTATCAGAGAGAATTTGAGCTGCCTGTTCATATTGAGAAGGGTCCATATGCTCGAAGCTGGGGTGATGGGTTTTAGGAAGAATCCATGTTTCAAATGGAAATCTGGAAGCAAAGGGAGCAATGGAGAGAAAGGATTTGTTTTCAAGGATGACACGGACTTTCTGCTGGAGTTCTTGCCGAATGATATCACAGAAGACACATCGATCTTTATAATTAAAATAGGTTTTAGCTCCTTCAATCTCTTCGCTCACCCTTTTCGGGACGATGGGAAGGGCGATAATTTGAGAATGGGAGTGTTCCAAAGAGGCTCCTGCCGCCACCCCATGGTTTTTAAAGACGAGGACATATCGAAGACGCTGGTCACGCCTTAGATCGATAATCCGCTCGCGGTAGGCCAACAAGACATTCTCGATACCTTTTAATGGCAAGGTGATTAAGGTCTCTTCATGCCGAGGCGTTTCGATCACTACCTCGTGGGCGCCAATTCCATTCATCTTATCATAGATCCCCTCGCCCTCTCGGTCCAATTCTCCTTCTATTCGAAGAGCGGGGAACTTATTGGGGACGACGCGGAGTGTCCAACCAGGAGTATTAGGAAGTGTTCCATTATCTCGAAAGGCAATGATTTCAGGAGGGGTCCTATCTTCGTTGCCTTCACAGAGGGGGCAGAATCCACCCACAGGCCGTCGCTCCTCCGGAGTAAAATCAGAGGGCCTTCGACTCCTCTCAGTGGAGATGATCACCCATCTTCCATGAATGGGATCTTTTCTCAATTCGGGCATAAAGGTTTTTCTTCTTAGGGGAGTTCAAGTCTAAGAGGGGAAACTTCTTTTAACCTTTGTCCCCCTTTGCCTTTCCATCCGTTCTTGATTCTCTCCCTCGGTTTTGCATTCAATGCACAGCGTGGTGACTGGTCTCGCCATAAGCCTTTTTTCAGAAATAGACCTTCCACAGGATTCGCAAATCCCAAACGTCCCGTTATCAATCCGATCCATTGCTTCCTTGACTTTCGTGATCAACTTCCTTTCACGATCCTTAATCCTCAAAAGAAAATTTCGGTCTGATTCCAGTGAGGCTCGGTCGGTGGGGTCGGGGAAGTCCCCTTTGCTATCCTGGCGCATGTCGCTACATGTCTTCCCAGCCTCCACTAATAGGTCATGGAGCATTCCCTCAAGCAGTCCTTTAAAATAGAGAAGCTTTTCTTGATCCATTCACACTTTCCTTAAGGATAACTCAGGCTCCTTAAAAAAGGAGGCCTCATATAAACTTAATCTCTTTATCATAATATCTTTTAAAAAAAAATCAAATGATAAATGGCTTTTTGAACTGCTTAGAGAACAAAATGGCAGGCGACGAGGTGATCTTCTCCTTCGTCCATGAGCAGGGGTTCTTCGGTTTGACACTTTTCTTTGAAATGGGGGCATCGTGGCTGGAACAGACATCCTCGATTCGAAGGCAAGAGATGCTGTTCCTCTTTCAAAAGAGTTTCTTCTCTTTTTTGGGAGGGATCCAATTTTGGGATGGCCTTGAGCAAGACCTGGGTGTAGGGGTGTAGGGGTCGTTTGAAAAGATCCTCACTATTGGCCATCTCTATGATCTTTCCCATATACATCACTGCTATTCGTTCGCTGATATGCTTAACAATACGGAGGTCGTGGGAGATGAAGAGATAGGTGAGACCCAGTTGATCCCGCAGGTCCATCAGAAGGTTAAGAATCTGGGCCTGGATGGATACATCCAGAGCAGAGACGGGTTCATCCGCAACGATCAGTTCAGGATTGAGGGAGATGGCCCTGGCAATTCCAATCCTCTGGCGCTGTCCACCGCTGAACTCGTGGGCGTAACGAAGGGCATCCTGTGGATGGAGGCCCACTTTTTCGAGAAGTTCTGAAACCTTTTGGATTTTTTCTTTCCCTAAAGCCAATCCATGAACCTCCAAACCCTCACCTATGATCTGTCCTACCTTCATCCTCGGGTTGAGAGATTCATAAGGATCCTGAAAAATGAATTGCATACGGGGTCTCAGTTTTCTCATGGCTTCCCGATCAAGATGGAGGATGTCCTGTCCTTTAAAGAAGATCTGGCCAGAGGTCGGTTCGATCAGTCTTAAGATTGATTTGCCCGCTGTGGTCTTTCCACAGCCACTTTCTCCCACCAATCCCAGTGTCTCTCCTTTTCGAATGGAAAAGGAGATGCTATCTACCGCACGGATAGGTTTCTTATCTGTAGAGAAGAGGCCTTCTTTGTAAAAATACTTTTTTAAATCTTGAACCTGGATCAGAAAGTTATTTTGGGACATCATCGGGAATTCCAAATTCCAAAATCCCTGCCTTCGCCGAAGCGGCTTCGCGCAGGCAGGCAAATGTCAAATGAATGTCAAATTTCAAAATTAAGAATTTTTGACATTTGAGCTTTGGATTTTATTTGAACTTTGACATTGTTTTTCTAACAGCACTCCTTCCATCGGATGCAACGGCTGAAGTGATCTCCATTAATCTGGAAGAGGGGAGGCTCTTCTTTCTTACAGTCTTCGATCACCAGATAACATCTCGGGTTGAACTTACACCCAACGGGCAGGTCCATGGGATCAGGGACTTGGCCCGGAATGGCATTGAGCCTGCTTCTCTTCTCGGTCAGTTGAGGGATGGAGTGCATTAGCCCACGGGTGTAAGGATTGCGCATCTTACCAAAGATGGGTTCGATGGGACCGTATTCAAAGATCCTTCCCGCATACATCACGGCCACCCGATCAGCTATTTCTGAGACCACTCCCAGATCATGAGTAATCAGCATGACCGACATCCCCATGTCCCTTTGGATCTCTTTCAACAGTTGAAGGACCTGAGCCTGAATGGTCACATCCAAGGCCGTTGTAGGTTCATCGGCAATGAGAAGTTTGGGTTGACAGGAGAGAGCCATGGCAATCATCGCTCTCTGCCTCATGCCTCCGCTCAACTGGTGGGGATAGGAATCGATCGTTTTATCAGGAGAAGGGATCTTCACCCGATCAAGCATTTCAATTGCTCTTTTTCTCGCCTCTTTTTTATCCAATCCCTGATGGAGGATGATTGCTTCCATGATCTGGTCTCCGATCGTAAAGACTGGATTGAGGGAGGTCATGGGTTCCTGAAAGATCATCGAGATATCATTTCCCCTTACCTTCTCCATCTCCTTTTCTTCTAAATTCAATACGCTCCTTCCCTCGAAAAGGATATCGCCGTTCACGATTCGGCCAGGTGGGATGGGGATGAGCCTTAACAGGGAGAGACCAGTCACACTTTTTCCGCATCCAGATTCGCCCACGAGGCCAAGGATCTCCCCGGGATAAATTTCGAAGCTCACATTTTCTACTGCGCGGACCACTCCCTCTTCGGTGAAGAAATGGATGGTGAGGTTGCGAACCTCCAACAAAGGATTTTTCTGCGAGGGCTGATTCATCAGATTGATCTCTTTAATAAGGAAGTGAAACTTCCTCAACCCAATATTCCATTATTCCAGTCTTCCATCATTCCATATTGCTTCCAGGTTTATCGCCTTCCTCGAAGCCTTGGATCGATGGCATCCCGAAGTCCTTCTCCAAAGAGGTTAAAAGAGAGGACCGTAATAAGAATCGCCAGTCCCGGAAAGACCGTCAACCACCAGGCATCGAAGATATAAGTTCTTCCTTCTGTGAGAATATTGCCCCAACTCGGCGCAGGAGGTTGAACGCCAAAACCGAGGAAGCTAAGGCCAGCTTCTACCAGAATCGCTGAGGCTACCCCCAGGGAGGCAGTGACAAAGACTGGAGCTAATGCATTAGGGAGGATGTGTCGAAAAATGATTCTACGATCTTTTACACCCAGAGCTCGAGCTGCCTGTACATAATCCCTTTCCCTCAAGGAGAGAAATTCAGCCCTGACAAATCGAGCTGTTCCTTCCCAAGAAGTGATGCCAATGACTATCATGACATTATAGATATTGGGCCGTAAAATGGCTACCACCGTAAGGATGAGGAAGAAACTTGGGAAGGAGAGCATGATATCCACGAATCGCATCAGGAGGGAATCAACCCACCCACCCTTATATCCTGCCATCGCACCCACCAGAATCCCAATGAGGATGGAGATCCCGACAGCGACGAATCCTACTGACAAAGAAATCCGGGATCCATACAGCATCCGACTGAAAACGTCCCTGCCCAACTGATCTGTCCCAAGGTAATGTTGAAAGGAAGGAGGCTTCAATTTCAGGGAGACATCGGTCTTTCCGTAATCGTAAGGGGATAGAAAAGGGGCGAAAATAGCGATGAAGAAAACGATGACGATAATGACTAAGCCCCCTACACCCAGTCGATTCTTTTTAAAGTGCCGCCAGAAGTTTTTTATCTGCTGCTTTTCCATTTTTTATTCATATCGGATTCTGGGATCCGCTATCCCATAGAGAATGTCGGCAATAAAATTTCCAACAAGTGTAAGCACGGCTGCGATCGTATTGAGTGTCATTAATACAGGATAGTCCCTGGCAAGGATGGCTTGATAAGCCAATTGTCCAATTCCGGGCCAGGCAAAGACGGTTTCCATAATGATGGATCCGCCAATAAGCCCCGGGATCATAAATCCAAAGATGGTGATAGTAGGAAGCAATGCGTTCCGGAGGCCATGCTTGTAATAAACCGTTTCCTCTGAAGCCCCCTTCGCCTTTGCTGTTCGAATATAATCTTGGCGGATCACTTCAAGCATGCTTGAGCGGGTGTATCGTGAAAGACTTGCAATGCCGTGAATCGCCATAATGATGGAAGGAAGCATCAGGTGCCAGATACGGTCAAGGACGATTTCAGTAGTGGTGAAATCTTCCGTCACAAAAGACCTCATTCCAAGAACGGGGTAACCGAATAGTAATACCGTTCCCAGTATAAGGAGATAGGCTAGCCAGAAACTGGGTGCGGAAACACCCAAATACGCTCCGAATGTCCCGAGGTTGTCCAGAAAGCTGTACTGTCGCTTGGCTGAGAAGACACCCAGGGGAATCGCTAAGGAAAAGATGATGATGGTAGCGACCAGGTTGAGGAGAAGGGTATTCCAAATTCGCTCGTTGATTTTTTGCATCACAGGCCTTCCGTCCTTGAAGGAATAAAGTTTGCCAGTGAAAAGCTTTTTGAGCCACAGGTAGTATTGCTGATAAATGGGTTTATCAAGGTCGTAATTCTTCATCATCTGTTCAATAATCTTAGGTGATGCCTTTGGATCGAGAGTCAAACCAATTGGGCCCCCGGGTGCCAAGGTGATGATTACCCATGAAATGATGCTAATCCCGACAAGCGTAACGAACATTTGAGCAAGACGTCGGAGGATAAAAGAGGCCATGCTTTATTTCTCCAAAAGGATTCCTTTCGGGACATACCACTTCGTGAGGTCGTACTCCAAGCCCGCCTTCTCCATTTTAATTTCGCGAAGAGTTTCTCTGCCTGTTTGATCCTTTTCCATAAGATAAAATTTCCTTTGGAGGGCGGAGTTGCCCAAAGGCACATAAAGAAATGTATAAGGCTGGTCTTCAGCCATCAATTCATGAATCCGCCAGTAAATCTGTTTTCTTTTCTCGACGTCGTATTCCCTTCTTCCTTCTTCCCAGAGGAGGTCCACCTCAGGATTTTTATACGAGACGAAGTTAAAGCCTTTTTCAATCTGGCTGGAATGCCAGATCTGGTAATCATCGGGGTCCGGTGAAAGCCCCCATCCCAGGATACACGCATCAAAAGCCTTTGCATTGATGAAATTTTTTAGGAAGACACTCCATTCGTAAAGTTCGAATTTGACATCAATTCCAACTTCCCGGAGTTGCCTCTGAACCAAAACCCCCACATCTTTTCGAATCTCATTCCCACTATTCGTAATCAATCTAAACTGAAAAGGTTTTCCGTCTTTATCCAGAATACCATCCCCATCTGTATCCTTCCATCCTGCCTCAGCAAGAAGTTGACGGGCTTTTTGGGGATCATACGGAATGGGTTTCACCTTTGGATTGGAATACCAGAGATGATTGGGAAATGGGCCGGTGGCTACCGTTCCTAGACCATAGAGGACATACTGCACAATCTCCTCCCTGTTTGTGGCATAAGTGAGGGCTTGGCGAACACGTTTGTCCTGGAAAAGAGGGTTTTTTAAATTATATCCAATATAGGTATAACTAAGAGTTGGTTGGGAATACATTTTCAAGAAGGGGACCTCTTTCATTCGTCGTAATTGGTGGGGAAAGACGCTATAGTAATCCACCCCCTGGGTGAGGAGTTCCATTTCACTCAGAGAGGGTTCTGGAATAATCCGATAGATGATACGATCCAGGTTTGGTCTTCCTTCCAAATATTTGGGATTGGCTTCAACAACAATTTTCTCATCACTCACCCACTCTATGAATCGGAAGGGGCCTGTTCCAACGGGCCTGCGGTTGAATTTGGTGGTGTTGATGTCTTCCTCCTCGAGGAGATGTTTTGGAATGATTCCCATTCCCCAGGTGGCCAGACCTGGGGAGAAGGGCTGTTTGTAGGTGACTCGAAAAGTATAAGGATCCAATACCTCGGCAGTCTTTACCAGTTCATAGTCGCTTCGTCGGACTGTATTGGTTTTCTCATCCATAATTTTATCATAAGTGAATTTCACATCTTCGGCAGTGAACTCCTTGCCGTCGTGCCAGAGAACACCTTTCCTCAGATAGAAGGTGATGACAGGTTCAGAGCCTTTCTCAACCTTCCAGGATTCTGCTAATACTCCAACAAAACCCTGGAGGTCTCTATCATACTTGATCAATCCATTGAAGACAAAAGAGTTGATTTCGCTGGAGGCCGAATCCTGAGAAAGGATAGGATTGAGAAAGGAGGCATCGCCTATTGAACTGATGACCAATTGATTGACTTTTTGGGGAGGCCTGGAACCGACGAAGACAATGTTGATCCCTAAAAGGATAAGGAAGAGAATGGGAGAGATAAAGAGAACAGTCTTGATTCTCAGAAGGAGTTTCCTTTTAATGGATAATTTTTAAACATTATAGAGAAAAAGTCGCTTCTTCTCAATAGAACAATTGATATTTCTCGTTGTTTTTAGTCTGTTGTCTGTTGTTAATCTTTTCTCCGAACTCCGAACTTTTCTATTAAATCTACCTGCTGGTCACCAAAACCTTAAAGCCCATCTGGGAAAGTTTTTCGGCGATGACCAGAGCTGATTCCCTTGTTTCGAATTGCCCCACTCTCACCCGATGATATTTCTGTGTCAGTGATTCAACAGTGGTCACAAAGACATTCTCAAAAGTTTTTCTAAGTTGTTCAGCAAATTTCTGGGCGCTGGGTTCATCAGCGAAGGAACCCACCTGAAGAGTAAATCGCTGAACCGGTTCGATCCCAGGAGTGACCACCTCCACTTTAACGAAGGCGGTTCCTTTTTCCCACATCCCGAGCATTTGAGCAGCGGCATAGGAGACATCAAGGATTCTCTCCTTCGCAAAAGGACCCCGATCATTGACTTTTAACTCAAGAGATCTTCCATTCTCTAAATTAGTTACCATCACGACCGTGCCCAGAGGGAGGGTGTTGTGGGCGCAGGTCAGCTGGTACATATCATAGATCTCGCCGCTCGAAGTGGGTCTCCCGTGAAACTCCCCTCCATACCAGGAGGCGACTCCATGTTGAACTTCACGGCTCTCCCTCTTTTCGATCTTTGCCTCCGGAACGGGTTTCTCCTTCCTTACTTCCTGTTTTTCAGGGGGAGGAGTTCTTCTATCAGTCACAACATGTCTGGGTCCACAGGCGGCTATGAGAAAGAAGGGGACTAACAAAAAGACTTTCCACATATTACTGTTTACTCCTTGGCAGTATGGTAAGAAACAATGAGGCGGCCTCATTGTTAAAGTTGTAGAATTATAACGGAAAATTGTTTGATTTCAAAGACTTTTCAATAAAAAGTTCGTTGACAAGCCCTCTTTGCTAACTATAAAATGATGACATAAATAGAATAAGCTTAAAAAATAAGTTCGGCGGGGCATACGCTCATTGGCTCTGGGTCAATCATCTGGGAAATCGGAAATGCCTTCTCGGCTATGCTGAACAAAAAGATGGAGACGGCGCGTGTAAAACCGCGCGTTTCATCCGTGTCGTTCGACCATAGAAAGGAACAACCATGAAAGGGAATCCCTACAAACGGTTCCAGCATAAGGAGCTTATATTGCGCGATGAACTCGCTATTGACCGCACCCTCCTGGCGAATGAGCGAACCGTCTTGGCGTATCTTCGCGGGGCGCTGACCCTCTTCATTGCTGGGGTGACTTTTCTCCATTTTTTTTACACAGGCATGCTTTTCTACATCGGGATTTTTTGCATCCTCCTTGGTCTCGCCATTGGGATCTTGGGTGTCTTAAGATACCTCAAGATGAATAAGTCCATCCGCATCATACGTGAATCTCTCAGCCGGCATGAAGATGTACGAGAACAGGGCAAGCAACCAAGTCAAGGCAACGGGATGACCTAAACGCCTCACCCATGACGTGATCGGCATCCTTTTAGAAACCCCCCCAAACATTTTCTAAAAAACAAGAGATTTTCTATGGATTGAGATCTCTCCTTCCTGGGTTTGAAGGCCAAGGTAACCTCTTGGCAACTCCTGTCTCCCTTCAATTAAGATCTCTCTAAGTTTGAAATGCTGCATCAGCTTTAAAATATTTTCATTCCTCTGGCCTCGCAGGTTCGAGAACTCTTTGGGGTGACAAAAGAATATGGCTTGCCCCTCTTTTTGAGAAGTTTTGAGAAGGGAGGTCGCCATATCAAAAAGAAACGTTGAATCTATCAGCTGACGCAGAGCTGGATGATAGGGCCCTGCGAGATAATCTCTTTCCAACTCCCGGGTTGGCTGAAGGCCAATCCGAGACACAGAGATGGATGATTTTTCCAATTTATGCATGCCTTTTTTAAGCCACTGAATCGCCTCATCCAACGGCAAAGGTGAATACCCTCCACTTCTCCAAAGGGTTTCAAGGGGGGCGCCTTTGAGGACGAGTGT
>Ga0209592_1000559_pt1 | contig 11359 bp, 11 predicted proteins | sample PPLLak2March2015_2_FD_187251 | JGI IMG/M metagenome (GOLD analysis project Ga0209592, IMG submission 187251) | Freshwater sediment microbial communities from Prairie Pothole Lake near Jamestown, North Dakota, USA - PPLs Lake P8 Core (3) Depth... | ecosystem: Environmental > Aquatic > Freshwater... | reverse complement strand
ATCCCTTCCATTTTCTTTTTGTAGTGGATGATCCGGGACCCCTTCACCTCTTCATCGGCCTGGGTCCAGTATCGGGAATCCGTTAGAAAGAAGGATTCCCTTTGGGTCATGACGAAGGCACCGTCACTTCCCGAAAAGCCACAAAGATAGTGAATGTTTTCAAGACTGGTAAAGAGGATTCCGTCCAAATGGTGAGAATCCAGAATCTTTCTGGAATTCTCTCGCCGGGTCTCATAAAACGAGTCTCCCATCAGTTGGGTCTCCTTTTCCGAATATTGTCCAGCCATCTTTCGAGATGACGTATCTTTTCTTCCCTCGATAGGGGGGAGGGGAGGTTGGGAGCAGGGGAAGGATGTAATTTTTCTCTCAATTCATCCAGCCGATTCTGTATCTCCGCGTCAAAGGGATCTTTCTCCGCCAGGGTTTCATAAATTTCGTAAGCCTCCTGAAGGTGACCCTGTTGGAGATAGATCTCAGCAAGTGTCTTCGTCGTCAAGCGATCCATCGGCGATCCCGGTCTGAAGAGCCTTTCTTAAAAATTAGAGAATAATTCTTCAAAAGTCAACCCCTTCGGCTCCCCTTCGCCTCTCATCTTGGTTAGGAATTCAGCGTGGTTCAAAAAAACAGAGAGTATTGACATAGAGAGGAATATCAAATAATATTATTTGGTTTTTCTCATTTGAAAGGAATCAACTATGGAAAAGAAATATTTGTTCTCCCCTGGACCGACCATGCTTCCTCCGGAGGTGCTTCTCAAGATGGCAGAGCCCATCATGCATCACCGGGAACCGGAGTTTGAAAAAATCTATGCCGAAATCAGAGAGGGATTGAAGGATCTCTTCCAGACGAAAAATGAGGTGATGATTTTCACCTCCTCCGGGACCGGTGCCATGGAGGGGGCGGTTTCCAACCTCCTTTCTCAAAGGGATAAAGCGATCGTTGTTCGAGGAGGAAAGTTTGGCGAAAGATGGGGAGAGATCTGCAAGGCTTATGGCATTGAGTTTATTCCCATCGATGTCGAATGGGGAAAGGCGGTGGATCCCAAAAGGATCAAAGAGCTTCTGGAATCGGATCCTTCCATTCGTGCGGTTTATACGCAGGCGAGCGAAACGTCAACCGGGGTGAGACACCCCATCCAGGCGATCGCGGATCTTGTTAAAAAGTACGAAGATAAGGTGATCGTCGTCGATGCCATTACAGGGATCGGCGTCTTCAATATCCCAACGGATGCGTGGGGACTCGACGTGGTGATCAGCGGATCTCAGAAAGCCTTGATGCTGCCGCCGGGGCTTTCCTTTGCCACCTTGAGTGACAAGGCGTGGAAGCTTGCCGAGAAGTCGACCTTGCCGAAGTACTATTTTGACTTCAAAAAGGAGCTCAAAAATACGAAGAAAAATCAGAGTTCCTATACTCCCGCCATCTCCCTTTATGTCGGTTTAAGGGAGGCCCTCCGTATGATTCGAAACGAGGGACTGGAGGCTGTCTTTCACCGGCATGAAAAACTGGCGGAAGCCACCCGTCGGGCCGTGAAAGCCTTAGGCCTTGAACTCTATGCCCCTGATTCACCGAGCGATGCGGTGACGGCAGTGAAAATTCCAGGGGGGATCGACGGGGAGAAATTGAAGGATCTGTTTTTTGAAAAATTTGGAATCACAGTGGCGGAAGGGCAGGATCGGGCAAAGGGTAAGATTATTCGAATTGCCCATCTGGGATACTATGAGCGGCTGGATATGGTGATGGTCATTTCAGCCCTGGAGATGCTCTTAAAGGAGATGGGCTATCCCTTTGAACTGGGAACAGGAGTGAAGGCGGCTGAAGAGATCTTGATGAAATGACGGGGTGTCTGGGCGGCTTGTGAGGATGTGAAATGGAAGAGATAAAGAGAGTTTTAGTCAGCGACCCTTTGTCGAAGAGGGGGTTGGACATATTGGAGAGGGCGAAGAACCTGAAAGTTGACCTTAAGCCCGGCCTCTCTCCGGAAGAGTTAATGAAAATTATTCCGGATTATGATGGGATCATTATCCGGAGCGAGACCAAATTAAAGGGGGATCTGATCGAGGCGGGGAAACGTTTGAAGGTGATCGGAAGGGCAGGAATCGGATTGGACAATGTCGATCTTCCTGTGGCAACGAAGAAGGGTGTCGTGGTGATGAATACTCCTCAGGAAAATGCCATTGCCGCGGCGGAGCACACGATTGCCATGATCCTTTCCATTTCGAGGAAGATTCCCCAGGCCACGGCTTCGATGAAGGCGGGCAAGTGGGAAAAGAAAAAGTTTATGGGAGTAGAACTCTATAATAAGACCCTTGGACTGATCGGCATTGGGGTCATCGGGACGATTGTCGCCGATCGGGCAAGAGGCTTGAAGATGAAGGTGATTGGTTATGACCCTTATCTTTCAAAAGAGGTAGCGGAGAAGAAAGGGGTGGACGTGGTGTCACTCGATGAGCTGCTGGGCCGTTCTGATTTCATCAGCGTTCACACTCCATTGACGGATGAAACACGCAATCTCATCGATAAAAGGGCCTTCCCCAAGATGAAAAAGGGCGTCATCCTGGTCAATTGTGCCCGGGGAGGGATCATCAATGAGAAGGACCTCTCTGACGCCATTCAGGCAGGGAAGGTGGCGGGTGCAGCCCTGGATGTTTTTGAGAAGGAGCCTGCCGTTGGAAATCCGCTGCTGGAATTGGAGGCGGTGATCAGCACCCCCCATCTGGGGGCAGCCACAGAGGAAGCTCAGGAGAACGTCGCAATTGCTATTTCGCAGCAGGTCGTCGATTTTTTCCTTTCAGGAGAGGCTCGAAATGCTGTCAACATGCCGGCGGTCAGCCCGGATCTCCTTCCTTTCTTAAGGCCCTATCTCCGGCTTGGAGAACAGCTGGGCAGCTTTCTGGGTCAAATTTCAAACTACGCCATTGAGGAGGTGCTGATCGAATATCGGGGCGAGGTCGGCGAGCACGGGACAAAGCCGATGACCACTTCGGTCTTGAAGGGCCTCCTGACACCCTTCGTGGGCGAGACCGTGAACTTTGTGAACGCCCCGGTCATGGCCAAAGAGAGGGGAATCAAGATCACGGAGTCTACCAGCGCAGCGGCAGAAGATTTCGCGAGCCTCATCGCCCTCACAACCCGGTCGAAGATGGAACAGAACTATATTGCAGGGACCCTCTTTGGGAGGAAAGAGCTGCGAATCGTCAAACTGAACGATTTCTTCATTGAAGCGATTCCAGAAGGATATATTCTGCTGGTCAACAATTATGACAAACCCGGGGTGATCGGCAATATCGGGAATGCCCTGGGAAGTCAGAAAATTAATATCGCCACCATGCAATTTGGACGCGATCGGATGGGCGGCAATGCTATTTCACTGCTCCACCTGGATATCCCCTTGCCGCCGGGTGTGGTGGGAGAGATTTTGAGGTTGCCGAACATTATCTCGGTTCGCCAGATTCAACTTTAATCGGTTGACCATAAATGAAGCTCCCCGCCCACCCCGTTAGGACGGGGCAGGCACGGCGGGGCCGTTCGATAAAGCTCACGGCCCTGAGTACGTCGAATGGGCTTCCCGGGCACGCCGGTGGCGAACAGAATGTGAGCAAAGGAAGTTTCGCTCGTATGATGCCCCTTGACCCCGCCTACACGGCGGGGCTTACGGGGCACGTTCCGGTCAAAAAAGTTTGAGGCCCTGCACCCCTCCGGTTGCAGGGCGGAGCCCTGAACTCCTTACGGTTCAGGGATGAGGGTGGATATGACTAGCGTCGTGGTTGTCGGAGCTCAGTGGGGGGATGAGGGAAAAGGGAAGATTGTCGATTTGTTGACCCGGTATGCCGATCTCGTCGTGAGGTTCCAGGGGGGGAACAATGCGGGACACACGATTATTTTAAAGGGTGAAAAATTTGTTTTTCATCTTATTCCCTCGGGCATTCTTTACAAAAATAAGAAGTGCATGATTGGGAATGGAGTGGTGCTGGACCCCGCGGTATTAATCGACGAGATTGATATGATTAAGAAAAGGGGATATTTGAAGAATGACTCGCAGTTGATGATCAGCGAAGAAACCCACCTCATCCTCCCCTATCATCGGAGGATCGATGCGGCGAGAGAGAAGATCTTCAAGATCGGCACCACCGGCAGGGGGATTGGGCCCGCCTATGAAGATAAGGTGGCTCGTTGCGGGATTCGGGTAGCTGACCTCATGGATGAAAGGGTGTTTCGAGAAAAGTTGGAATCAAACCTCATCCAGAAAAATGTCTATTTGACTCAAGTGCTCAAGGAGGACGGTTTTGATTTCGCAGGGATTTTTGATGAGTATCTTCGATATAAGAGCCGGCTTGAGAGATATGTGACGAATACTTCGTTCGCCCTCTATCAGGCAATTGAGAAGGGGAAAAACGTCCTGTTCGAAGGCGCGCAGGGAGCCCTGCTGGATCTGGATCACGGCACCTATCCTTACGTCACTTCTTCGAATACGCTGGCGGGAAATGCCTGTGCGGGCTCGGGAATTGGCCCGACGATGATCCATGCGGTCATCGGGGTTGCAAAGGCCTATACCACCCGCGTGGGAGAGGGCCCCTTTCCCACGGAGCTCGAAGATGAGTGGGGAGAAAAAATTCGTGAGAAGGGAGGGGAGTACGGCGCCACGACCGGGAGGCCGAGAAGATGTGGTTGGTTCGATGCGGTCGTGGTCAACCATGCGATTCGTGTCAACGGCATCCGGAAGATAGTGATGACCAAGCTGGATGTCTTAAATGATTTCGATACGATCAAGGTTTGTGTGGGGTATCGGGCGGAGGGGAAGGTTTTTCACCATGTGCCCCCCAATCTCGAGAAGCTGAAACATTCCGAACCCGTGTACGAAGAGTTGAAGGGATGGAAAACTGAAATCAAGGGTGCGAGAAATTTTAAAGACCTTCCCCCCAATGCGAGGCGTTATATCCGGAGAATTGAAGAGTTAATTCATACAAGAATTCCGATGATTTCCGTCGGCGGAGAAAGAGGCGAGACGGTAGGGGTGAAGAATCCTTTTTAGCAGGCTGCTGAAAAACGGCCATCTGCTTCGTTTCCCTCATCCTTCGTTATTGCGGCGTACGTCAAAGTACGCCTCATTCCTCAGGATTTCGGGAGCCTTGCATCTGGGCATTTTTGAGCAGCCTGAGAAAAGATTACTTTTTCAGCGATCTGCCAGATTTTGCTTGACAATTTGATAGGTTTTTCCTTACCTTGAATAGAGAGGGGGCCGTTAACTCAGAAGGTAGAGTATCTGCCTTTTAAGCAGAGAGTCGTGGGTTCGAGTCCCGCACGGCCCACCATTTACAATGCGGAATTCGGAGTGCGAAATTCGGATTTTTTTTAGATTCTAATTCCGCAATCCGCATTCTGCATTCCGCAATTAAACTAAGGGTCCCCATCGTCTAGCCGGCCAAGGACACCGGCCTTTCACGTCGGTAACAGGGGTTCGAATCCCCTTGGGGACGCCAAACAATCCGGGAGGCCCTGATTCGCTCAGGGCCTTTTTTTCGGCCAAGGACACCCCGATCTTCATCGGGATAACAGGGGTGAGCTTGTCCTGAGCGGCGTCGAAGGGAATCCCCTTGGGGACGCCGAGAGACTTTGAGACGAAGGGGGGAATGGTAATGCTTGATCTCGGTCGCGTTAAAGAGCGGCTTTTTTTCTTCCTTTACTCCCATATGTTTTTATGTTATTGAAATGTAACAAAATTCCCTTACGGTTGAGTGACTCTGATTTATGACGATGTCCTTCTGGACAAAGTGGAAATGGGTATTGTTTTTATTCATTTTAGCAGGCATTGCTTTTCTTATCGTCTATCAATACAATTCTCAGTTATGGAATCAAATCGTTAAAACTTATGATTTGCTTCACGATCGTCAACAGCTAAAAGGATTCATCCGTTCCTTCGGGCCGTATTCGCCTCTGGCTTATATCCTCCTGCAAATTTTACAGGTAGTTATCGCCCCCATACCTGGGGGAGCGGTAGAATTCTTAGGGGGCTACCTGTTCGGGGTGAAGGCGGGGTTCGTCTATTCTATGATCGGGCTGATATTAGGGTCTTGGTTTGCTTTCAGTTTGGCCAGGATTTTTGAGAAAATAGCCGTTGAAAAGTTTGTTTCGGAACAGACCAGAAAAAAATTCGATTATTTGGTTGAACATGAAGGAGCCATTCTCAGTTTCATCCTTTTTCTGCTCCCGGGTTTTCCAAAGGATGCGCTTTGTTACATTTTGGGTCTGACTCCAATGCATTTGGGAATTTTTCTGATCATTTCTACCATCGGGAGGATCCCCGGGACATTGATGGCGATTCTTCAGGGAGCGAAGGCATTCGAACACGAATATTACACTTTTGGGATGCTTTTGGGGGGATCTGCCTTGGTGATTTTGGTCTTTTATATTTATCACGAGGAGATTCATTCCCTGATAAAGAAATTAAAAGAGGGAAAGAAGGGAAGTTTGGGGGGGGAGCATGACACCGGCCAGGAAGGAAGATAAGAGGGGAAAATGGTCCTCTGATCTCGTTTTAGATCTCTATTCGAATCTTTTGGCGGAGATCTGGGAACTGGTATCGGCCTTGATTGGCGAAGCTATCTTGGCATTTCTTTTCACCTTGGCTGTTCGAAAACTTGGAGGGAAATATCCGTTTTTGAATTCTCTCACCGTCTCTGAAGATGGGATCTCCCTAGAAGAGATGAAAGGGGATTGCCGAAGCGTTGCCCCGGGGGACCTCCATCGGGGTTTTCAAAGTCTGATTAATCAGCTCTCGCATTTGTTTTCGGTTCTGGCAGAAGGCGTGATCAATAAGGAATTGTTCCCGAAGGTTTTCCCGAAGGTGAAGGAAGCCGAGCGAATCATTTCTCCAAAGTAGGGGGGAAACGCGGATGCGATTGGTCTTTAAGAATCTGAACGTTCTTCGTTCGACCATCAATGCGATCAGCACGAGTGTTGAGATCCAGGAGATCGTCGAATCAGCCGGGAATAACCTTCCCAATCTATTTGATTTTTCTTCCTTTGGAGTATTTTGGAAAGAGGAACTCCTTCTCTTCCTCTATCAGGAAGAATCTTGTCCCCCTTCTTTCACCCAAGAGGTTGTGAACAACATGATCAAAGTTTTTTCAGTCTTGGGAGAGGAGTCTGTCGATGCCGACCGAATTGTTCTGCGTACGGAAAAAAGGAAGCTGAGACCCAAACAGATGATCATGGGTCCGAAGGCTGCCTTGAAGTCCTACCTCACGTTGCCCCTCGCCGTGGAAGGGGAGATCCTGGGATGCATTTCCCTCAACAGTGACCAACCCAATGCCTTTGACGCTCAAGATCTACAATTTTTCTCCGTCATCGGATACCAAATGGCAGCCACCTTAAGACATTTTCAGAGATTCAGTTCGGTTAAGAACATGGCCATTTATGATACCTTGACCGGTCTTCATAATCGGAGATACTTTGAGGAGAGGCTCGAGGTGGAGGCCCAAAAATGTTTTGTCAGCAACATCCCTCTTACGTTGGTGATGGTGGATATTGACTTTTTTAAGAAAGTGAATGATACCTTTGGACATACCGAGGGAGATCAAGTCCTTTGCAAAGTAGCTTCCTTGCTAAAAACTTCAGTTCGTAAGAAGGATACGGTCGCTCGTTATGGAGGCGAGGAGTTTATCTTGATATTGCCAGAGACCCGGTTGGAGGAATCATTTGTGATTGCAGAGCGGATTCGACGCTTGGTTGAAAGCACCCTCTTTGATGTGGGGAAGGCCCAGGTCAATTTGACTCTGAGCATGGGGATCTCCAATTTTCCGAGTCATCGAGTGAAGTCGAAAGAGGAGTTGACGGAGATGGCAGACCAAGCGCTCTATGATGCCAAGAGGGGCGGACGTAACAGGGTTTGTATTTTTACGGGAAAGTTTGCCCGGCAGACTGTCCCGACTTAGCTGGAAAGTGGAGCCCCGCGGGCTTTGCCTGTAGCCCCTATCAACGACCGAGCGGGGCGACATCCCCCGCTGAACTCGGGACAAGCCGGCCAAAAGTTGGCGCATTCACCCACGGCCCGAAGGTCGTTGATTTCTGCTGTCAGGGTAAAAAAAAGGCACACCTAGAAGGTGTGCCTTTTCGATGCGACCGATTCCCCATCATATTTTGTATTACTTCTTTGCTTTCGGCGAAGCCTTTGGGGCGGCCGCCTTGATTGTAGCAGCGATCAATTTGTCCCCATCCTTTTTATACTCGATGGTGACATTCATTCCCGCCTTCAGATCCTCAAATTTGAGAGCCTCCTTGCCTTTGGCAATCTTCGTATCAGCGGCGACTGCAAAGCTTTTCTCCACCTTCTCCTTGGCAACGACAATGCTTTTTGCCATAGCATCCACATTCTTAACCTCACCGCTGAACTTTTCCATCTTCGCAGGCGCGGTGGTGGCTGGGGCTGCTGGAGCAGGAGCAGGCGTTGCTGCTTTTGGAGGAGCTGCTGCAACGGCTCCGGACACAAAAGCTACCAAAGTAAGCACAACCACTAACAGAATCGTCTTTTTCATTCAATTCACCTCCTTTCTTATTCACTCTATGGTTGGAATAGCAAAAGAGATGCCAAGGAGAGGCATCGGACGATAAAATTTAAGCGCTTGAAATAATTAAACAAATGTTTTTGAGGAGGGATTTCTCGGGAAAGAGGTGTTATAAAATTCAACACCACCCCGGGAGGTGTTGCAAAACTCTACAACTCTTCTTTTTCCAATATCCTGTAGAGGGTCACCCGATCAATACCCAGAATTTCGGAGGCCTTCTTCTTATTTCCTCCGGTCTCCTGAAGCACCTTCAACGCATATCTTTTTTCCAGCTCTCTCAAGGATAATGGTTTTTCAGGGATGAGGATCTCCGGGGGTTTGGTTTCTTCGAACAATTTTCTCGGAAGGTCCTCCGGAAGGATCATCGGATGAATTGAAAAAATGACTGCTCTTTCTACGGTGTGCTCCAGTTCCCGGACATTCCCCGGCCAGGAATATCGATTGAGTATTTCGAGAGCCTCCGGCGAGAGGTGAGATATGTTCTTATGATTTTCTTCGGAGAATTTCTGTAGAAAATGGTTCGCCAGGAATGGAATGTCTTCTTTCCTTTCCCTCAAGGGAGGGAGGGTGATCGTGACCACATTGAGTCGGTCAAAGAGGTCTTCCCTGAATTTCCCGCTTTTGATGAGGGGCTCCAAGGGTTGATTGGTCGCCGCAATGATTCGAACATCCACCTTGATACTTTCTGTCCCGCCCACTCTTTTGATTTCGTGCTCCTGCAGAAATCTCAAAAGCTTCGATTGCATTGAAAGGTTGAGATTACCCACTTCATCCAGAAAGAGCGTTCCACCCTCGGCCTCTTCAAAGAGCCCTTTTTTGGCAGAGGAGGCTCCTGTGAAGGCTCCTCGGACGTGGCCGAATAACTCACTTTCGATGAGCGTTTCTACCAGCGAAGCGCAGTCGACGGGGATAAAGGTTCGGTTATTTCTTTGGCTGTTGTAGTGAATCGAGCGAGCGATCAGTTCTTTCCCCGTGCCTCTCTCTCCGCAGAGAAGCACCGTGGACTTCGTATCCGCCACTTTGGCGATGGTTTTATAGACTTGAAACATCTGGGGGGTTCGCCCGATGACATTTTTGAATTGGTACTTGTCCAGAAGTTCGCGCCGATAATGTTTGTTTTCCTGGACGAGCCTTCTCTGTTCCAGGGCTCGCTGGATGGTAAATTTGATCTCATCCAGCTTGAAAGGCTTGCTGATGTAGTCGTAGGCTCCTTCCCGGATGGCCTCGATGGCGGTCTCAATCGATCCGAAGGCGGTGATCATAATCACCGTGGTGTCCGGTGCGTTCCTTTTGAAGAATCGGAGCACTTCCATCCCGTCTTTCTCTCCCATCCGCACATCGGTGATGACGATGTCGAAAAAGTGATCCACCGCCTGGGCGATGGCTTCTTCGCCGCTTAAGGCAGTGGAGACGTCATGCCCTTCTTTGGAAAGCACCTCGTGGAGCAGGTCGATGGTGACGGGATCATCATCAACCACCAAGAGATGAGCGGATGCCTTGTTCATCGGTTTCATTCCTTTCAAGGACGGGGAGGGATATCAAAAACGTGCTTCCCTTCCCCACTTCACTTTCAATCTCGATCCTTCCGGAGTGGTCTTTGATAATCTTCTCACAGATTGCCAGTCCCAATCCCGTGCCTTCCCCCATCTTTTTCGTAGTGAAAAAGGGTTCGAAAATTCTCTTCTTTGACTCTTCCGTAATGCCAATGCCCGTATCGGTCATGGCGATTTCCAACCATCTCTCCTCCTTTGGAGAAGGGGAAGGAAGGCGCTGCCGGGTTTTGATTGTCAGGACTCCGCCTTTGGGCATAGCATCTAACGCATTCGTGATCAGGTTGAGAAAGAGGGTTTGGAGATGGGTGGGGTCCCCCAAGATGGAAGGAAGGTTCGGGGACAGGTGTTTTGCGAGTTTCACGTTTCGGGCAAGAAACCAGGGCTCGCTCAAATGAATCAATTCTTCCAAGACTTCATTCACCTCCAGAGACTTCAATTGGGGTTTCGGTTGCCGGGTAAAGGAGAGGAGGTTCTTCACCGAATCGGCCAGCCGGTCGAGTTGCGATTCGATGATTTTGAGTCGACCTTGGTCTTTGGATTGAAGATTCCCATCCTGGAGAATGAGCTGAAGATAGCCGGAGATCGAGTTCAGGGGGGTTCCGATTTGGTGGGCCATGGCTGCGGTGACCTGTCCCACCGCGGCAAGTTTCTCAGATTGGCTCAATTGCCTCTGGGATTCAAACAAGGCTTCGTTAAGAAGTCTCAGCTGTTCGTTCCTTTTGGCCAGTTCCGAAGTGGCGGCCTCGATTCTCCCGGTCAGCTCCTCGTTGAACTGACTGACCTGTCTTAAGAGTTGAATGTTCTGTTCATGGGTCTCTCGGATCCTCCTGAGCATGCGATTAAAATTTCTCCCCAATTGTCCCAGCTCATCTTCACCTTGAATGTGCGCTTCCGTCTCCAGGTCGCCTTTTTCCGCACGCGACATCGCTTCCACCAACTTCTGGATGGGATCTCCGACCAGCTTCCCAAAGAAGATCGTGAGCGTGGTCAAGATGACGAGAATGCTCAAGAAAGTCAGGATGACTGCCCGGTCTCTCTTCTTGCCCAGAAAAGCCTGGGCTTCCTCCAAAGAACTGACCAATCGAATTCCCCCGATCACTTTCGTCCCCTGATGGAGGGGAACCGTTACCTCCAGCCGTTTCTCCTCCCCTACATCATGAAGGGAGGAAAGGTCCTTGTCCGTCTTCAATCGATTGATTTGATCTTTGGACAGGGTCAAGGGCGTCCGGCGGGTGTCCCTGGAAT
>Ga0209592_1000556_pt1 | contig 11384 bp, 12 predicted proteins | sample PPLLak2March2015_2_FD_187251 | JGI IMG/M metagenome (GOLD analysis project Ga0209592, IMG submission 187251) | Freshwater sediment microbial communities from Prairie Pothole Lake near Jamestown, North Dakota, USA - PPLs Lake P8 Core (3) Depth... | ecosystem: Environmental > Aquatic > Freshwater... | reverse complement strand
AGCCGGACCCCAACCTTTATGCCGAGATCGATGGGAAGACGGTGCAAGATACCTTTCCGGATGACCAATCCCTGATCCTGGATAGCGAGAAAGGACTCATCCTGATTCTCGGATGTGCCCACTCGGGAATGATCAATATCATCCATCATGTCATGGACCAAACCGGGAAAGAGACATTTTACGCCATTCTGGGCGGAACCCATTTAGATTTTTTGACTCCTGAGCAATTGGAGGGATCGATCACATTTCTGAAGAAGTTGAAGGTTGAAAAGATTGGCGTCTCCCATTGCACCGGTATGAAAGCGGCCTGCCGACTTCACCAGGAGTTTGGGGACAGATTTTCCTATGGATATGTGGGGAGCGTGCTTGAGATTTGAAGGAGGAGCACTCCCTTCACGCATCACGAACACGAGACACCATGGGGCAGCTATGATCACGATAGATATCCCCGGCTGGGGAAACATGGACATTGAAAATATTCTCCTCGATCTGAACGGAACCCTTGCCACCGACGGAAAAATTCCAACGGAGGTGAGAGGGAAGATCAATGCTCTCTCGGACAGGGTGACCGTTTATATTTTGGCTGCCGATACCCAGGGAACGGCCGATGAAGAGATGAGAGACCTGAAGGCAAGGCTGATCAAGTTGCCGGTGGAAGGTAGTAAAAATGGGAAATTTGAATTCATAAGAGACCTTGAAATCGAGAAGACGGTCGTCGTTGGAAATGGGAACAATGACCAGCTCATCTTGAAAGAGGCGGGTCTCGGCATTGCTGTTTTGGGAGATGAAGGGATGTCTGTTTCAGCAATGAAGAATGCCGATATTGTCGTGAAGAGTATTTTTGATGCCTTGGATCTATTTTTAAAGCCTAAAAGGCTCTTAGCCACCTTGAGCGAGTGAGATGGGGTCTGCCAGACAAACTTATTATGACCTTTTTTCATTGATCTACGACTTCATCATCCGGTTACATTCGCGGGATACAGGAGGCTCGCTTAGAAAATTTATTACCCATAAGGCAAATCTATCCAAAGGAGACAAGGCCCTGGACCTCTGCACTGGGACCGGTTCTGTAGCCATCGAGTTGGCTAAAGAGGTGGGAGAAAAGGGACTGGTTGTGGGTCTCGATTTTTCGCAAGGAATGCTCGAGAAGGCCCAGAAGAAAGCCAAGAATTCGAGAATAGACCAACTCCATCTGGTGCGGGCAAATGCCAGTCAGCTCCCTTTCAAGAAATCTTCCTTTCATGCGGTTACCTGCTCGCATGCCTTTTATGAATTGAAAGGATATGAAAGGGCAGAGGCAGTCAAGGAAGTGGCAAGGGTTTTAATGGGTGGCGGCAGATTCTGTCTGATGGAGCATGCAAAACCCCAAAGACGGATTGCTCGTTTTTTCTTCTATGTTCGAATCCTTTTTCTCGGAGCCCGGGACGTCAGGGAGTTCCTGGAACAGGAGGAATCGATTTTTGGCGATCGATTCAAATCCATCACAAGGGAGATAAGCCCCACGGGACAGTCCAAACTGATTTATGGGGAGAAGGAAGGGTGAAACGAGATTGAAAATTTTGGACGATCTAATCGTGAGCCTTCGTAAAAATGATTTTCAAGTCAAGAGTGTTCACACCTGTGTCTTCTGGACAGCGGTCGTCACAAAACAGTGCGGTCTCTCTTCAACTTTTAGGGATGAAGGCGTTCCCCACGACCGGCGTGTGCGTGACGTAGGAAACCTTACCCGGAAAACCGCATTGGAATTGGCCGAATATGCCAAATCGAAAAATCTGCTGGAGGCATCCATTGGAATGGCAACCGTCAATTCACTGATCGATATCGATGAATCGAAATGCATCGAGAAGAATGCTTTTGAAATATTACTCGAAAAAGGAAAAGAGGGGAATGTGGCAGTGGTTGGTCATTTTCCATGGATTCCAAAGCTAAGAGAGAAGGTCCAAAACCTATGGGTTCTGGAAGAGAGACTTCGTGAGGGTGATCTACCTTCAAAGGATGCAGGTCGGATCTTACCTCAGTGTGATGTGGTGGGGATCACCGGAACTTCTTTCATCAATCACACCCTGGAAGGCCTGCTCGCTCTTTGTGAAAGGGCTTTCGTCGTTTTGATCGGTCTCACTTCGCCCCTCTCCTCTATTCTCTTTGACTACGGAATTGATGCCATCTGTGGCTCAAAGGTGGTGGAGGGAGATAAGGTCATTCAGTCCATCAGCCAGGGAGCAACCTTTAAAGAAGTGATGGGAGTGAAGCGGGTCACTTTAACAAGATGAATAAGGGAGAGAGATGCCAGTAAGTCCCAAAGTTAACGATATTGTCAGCAAGGTATTCGACGGGCATTCCCTTACAAGGGACGAGATTGTCTATCTTCTGAGCATCAACCATAAGCCTTCGGGTGTCGGATTTATAATGAATGCTGCCAATGTCGTCAATCGAATTGCCTCGAAAGGGAAGGCTGAAGTCCATGCCCAGATCGGGCTGAATCTTTCTCCCTGCCCGAAAAGCTGTTCTTTTTGCGCATTCAGTGCTCAAAATAAAGTCTTCACCGAGAGAAAGGAACTCGGGGTTGAAGAGATTGTTCGACTCGCCCTTAAAGCTGAGGTCGATGGAGCCAACGCCCTATTTTTTATGACGACTCACGACTATCCGTTTGGAAAGTATGTGGAAACATCGAAAGAGGTTAGAGATAGACTCAAGCCTGAAACGGTGATGATTGCCAATATAGGAGATTTCGGGCACGGAGAGGCGAAGCAATTAAAAGACGCGGGTTATACCGGGGTTTATCACGCTGTCAGGATGGGTGAGGGGAGAGACACTCAGATCGATCCAAAGGTTCGATTGCATACCATTCGGGCGGCACGGGAGGCTGGTTTGTTGATCGGGACATGTGTGGAGCCGATCGGTCCGGAACACTCGACTGAAGAGATTACAGACAAAATCCTCATCGGGAGAGAAATGGGGCCCTGTTTTAGCGGTGCGATGAGGAGAATTAACATTCCCGGTTCACCGCTGGATAGACATGGAATGATCAGCGAATACCGTCTCGCTTTTCTGGTTGCGGTGGTCCGACTGGCGATGGGCAGAGAGGTCATTGGAAACTGCACGCACGAACCTAACTTACTGGGAGCAGCAGCAGGAGCAAATCTTTTTTGGGCTGAGGTAGGTACGAACCCGCGCGACACTGAAGCGGAGACCTCTAAGGGGAGGGGAATGGGCGTCAAATCCTGTATGGAGCTTTTCAGACAGGCGGATTTTGACATCCTCCGAGGTCCTTCAGTGATCTATAGGGAAAACTACTACGTGCAGTAATCATCTTTGCCGTAGAAAGGGAAAATAAGAAACGAGCGTAGAACCAAGATTAGAGGAGTAAGGAGAAGAAATTGCTTTACGCATTTGATGGGAGAAAGCCAGAGATCGGCAGAGATGTTTACATCAGTGACCAAGCTGTCGTCATCGGTGACGTGAAGATTGGGGATGGTTGTTATGTGGGACCTGGGGCGATCTTAAGAGGAGATTACGGCACGATTGAGATCGGCTCCGGCACCGCCGTTGAAGAAAATGTAACCATCCATGCGCCCCCTCAGCGAGTTTGTCAGATTGGAAAGAAAGTTACTCTAGGACATGGGGCAATTATCCACTCGAGTACCGTCGGGGATCTGGCTGTCGTCGGAATGGGAGCCGTGTTAAGCCTGGGAGTCGAGGTCGGGGAAAAAGCTATCGTTGCAGAGGGCGCAGTGGTGAGGATGAGCCAGAAAGTGCCGGCAGGTGTTGTCGTCGCAGGGAACCCTGCGACGGTCATTCGAAACGTTACCCCTGAAGAAGAGGAGCGGTGGAAAAGCGGGAAGCAACTCTACATCAATCTTGCCAAGAAATATCTTAAAATTGGCTTACAGCCTATCAGCAAAAGTGGTTCAGCGGCTTTAAGATCTCCATCACGAAGACGATTGAAAAAAGTAAAATGATTAGATAGATGAATGTCCGTGAATTTAATTTTATAATTTAACTTAGCTCCTTGATCGCAGGCTTCCTCGGATCCTTGACAAGCCTAAACGTGTAGACAGCGTTCAATGTTTCAAGGAGACCAGTGTTCAGAGCATCACGGGAATGGTGGTGATTGATTTGGACGTTAGGGGAAAGAGCAATGTTATAGTCGGTAATGGGTGTGCCGGGGCGGAGTGTATTAAAGCCTTGCGGCAAAGCGGTTACAGGGGGGAAATTCATCTTTTAACAGACAGTAGATGGCCCATCTACAACCCAATGCTTACCACTTATTACGTGGCCGGAAAAATTGGTTTTGAAGGGCTTTTCTCTTATGGGGCAGGCCAGGAATTTTATTTGAAGTATGGGGTGGATGTATATCCTGAGTCAGTTGTGGTCGCCCTGGATGCTAAACAGAAAGTGGTGCGCGCCAAATCGGGGCTGGAAATCAGATACGATCAGTGCCTGGTCGCTACTGGCGCTACGCCGGTTTTGCCTCTGATCGAAGGCATGGGCTCAGACCGGGTGTACACCCTGAGGACAGTGGAAGATGCCATTCGTCTCAAAAAGGCCATGACCCAGGCGCCCAAGAAAGTCCTGGTCATCGGTGCTTCGATGGTTGGGATAAAGGTGATGGAACTTTTTTATAAAGTAGGGGTGGAGGTCTGTCTGGCCGACCTGGCTGAGCACATCTTTCCCCTATCTGCTCATCCTGAATGTGCCCGGATCGTTGAAGAACGTTTGGAGCAAAGGGGAATCAAACTGCGATTTGGCGCCGGAATAGAAAAAGTCGAAGAGACTTCCCGCGGGGTAAGGGCCTATTTTAAAGGCGGCACGGAAAGCGAAGAAGCCGATCTCTTAGTCATTTGCATCGGGGTTAAGGCAAATACCGGTTTTATCGATCGGAAGCAGGTGGCGATCGACCGGGGGATATTGGTCGATGAACACATGAGAACGAGTATACCCGGACTCTATGCAGCCGGCGATGTGGCTCAGGGGAAGAACCTTCTCTCCGGAGAATCAGAGATGATCGGCTTATGGAGCAACGCCCGGTCCCAGGGGCGAACTGCAGGAAGAAACATGGCCGGGGAAAACGAGTCCTTCCGGGGAAACATTCCCCACAATATTACTCACTTCATGGGGATGGATTTTGTAGGGATAGGCGCTGTGAACGACCATGACAGAATGGAGAAAAAATATGACGGGAAGACGTATCTTCAACTCTTCTGGAAAGATGGGCTTCTTGCCGGAGCCAACTTTCTGGACAATTATACAGGATCAGGTGTTGTTAAGAACGCTCTGATGAAAGGACTGAGGCACGACGGATCTTCCTTATCGGATTCGGTGCCTGTTATTCAGAACCAGTTAATAAAAAATATTCTAAAGGAGGTTCAGAGAGCGTGAAAGATGTCGAGAAATTGTTGCGGGGAAAAATTCCCGGCCCGGACACGGGCATCGAAATCAGAAAGTCCATCTGCACGATCTGCGATCCCACCACCCAGTGTGGGCTGGATCTTTATGTGAAAGACGGGAAAATTATCAAAGTCGAAGGAAGCACGGAACACCCATACAGCGTGGGGACGCTCTGTGCCAAAGGGGCGGCAAGCCGCCAGTACGTGTACAGCGAAGACCGCCTGAAGACTCCTCTGAAGAGGACCGGCGCCAGGGGCTCGGGGAAATTCGAACCGATATCCTGGGATGAAGCCCTAGACGCCATTGCTGCTAAATTTAACGAAATCAAGAAGCAGAATGGACCGGAATCTGTGGCTTTCTTTTCCGGTTATACCAAATACTTCAGGCCTTATCTCAAACGGCTGGCTCATTCTTTTAGCTCACCAAATTATTTGACAGAATCGAGCACTTGCCACCAGGCAATGGCCATGGCTCAGAAGCTCACTTTTGGCCTGCCGGGTGGACCGGACCTGAAAAACACCCAATGTCTTCTTGTCTGGAGCGCCAACCCGTTCTATAGCAATCCGGGCAACGCCAGGGCCATCCTGAAAGGAAAGGAAAGAGGGATGACGCTCATCGTTGTGGATCCGAGACAGACTCCAACGACCGCTCTGGCTGATCTTCACCTTCAGGTTAGACCCGGGTCCGACGGAGCACTGGCTTTGGCCATGGCCAATGTCATCATCAACGAGAATCTCTATGACCATGATTTCGTCAGCAGCCATACGTACGGTTTTGAAGAATACCGGCAGTATGTTCAGCAGTTTACCCCCGAGAGGGGTGAAGAGATGACAGGAGTGCCTGCCGATAAGATTACAAGGGCGGCCCGGATGTATGCCTCCGTAAAACCGGCAGCCATCATGCCAAGCGCTTCGCCGGTGGTGCACCATACCAACGGCGTTCAGAACTACCGTGCTGTATTTGCCTTGGTTGGGCTGACGGGAAATTATGACATCCCCGGCGGCAACTTCGTTGTTCCTCCGAGCTTTATTCATATCCCCGGCCTGATTCCGACCCGGGAGCATGAGTTTATCCAATGCAAGCCCTGGAGTGAAATGGCTCCGAGAATCGGAGCAGACCGGTTTCCCGTCTGGCTCGATGTTGTCGACGAAGAGGCCCAGGCCATGCACCTGCCGTTCCAGATTCGGTCCGGCAAGCCTTATCCGATTAAAGCGTTGATCGGTTTCGGGATGAACTATCGGATGTGGCCGGACTCCAACGGGCTTTTAGAAGCTGTAAAAAAGCTGGATTTCTTTGTAAACGTGGACATTTTCATGACAGATACATGTAAATATGCGGACATTGTTCTGCCGGCCTGCACCTCCGTCGAGCGGAGCGAGCTCCGCTGTTACCCTATGGGTTATATTATCTTTACCCAACCAGCCATTTCGCCTCTTTATGATTCGCGTTCTGACGTAGAAATTATCTATGAACTGGCATCAAGACTTGGTTTAAAAGATCCGCTTTTTGAAGCTGGCTATGAGGCCGGTGTGGACTGGATTCTTGAGCCCAGCGGCCTGTCTGTCGCTGAACTCAAAAAATATCCAGGCGGCATGTTTGTGCCGAACCCGATGAAACTGCCCGAGAAGAAATACCTGAAAAACGGCTTTAAGACACCCTCAGGGAAGATGGAATTCAAATCCAAAGTTCTTGAGAAATACGGAGAAAAGCCCGGTTTTGAAGCGCTCCCGGTCTATACACCTCCCAAACACAGTAGAGAATCGACTCCGGAGCTGGCGCAAGAATTCCCGTTCATTCTCAACACCGGCTCCAGGCTCCCCATGTATGTTCATACCCGGACCTTCCGACTGAGCTGGACGAACAGCCTGCGGCCAAACCATCCGGCTGCAGATATCAACCCTACCGACGCGGCTCGCCTGGGTATGAAGCAAGACGATGCCATTCGCATCTCTACGCCCAAAGGCGCGATTGTCGTAAAAGCCAATCTCACGCAGATGGTCCAACCGGGGGTGATCCACATGTACCACGGCCATTCGGATGCTGATGTCAACGTGCTTTTTGAAGGCGACTACCTGGATCCGCTTTCCGGCTACCCGGGTTTCAAGTCTGCTCTCTGCAAGATTGAGAAAGTCTGAGGAAGGGGGATGTCATTAATGGATAAAACGATTTATCTCGACTTAGAGCTTTGTGTGGGCTGCGGCGCATGTGTGGTCGCCTGTATGGATCAGAATGATATTTATCCTGAAAAAGGGCAGCCTGCTTTTAGGAGGATTTACAAGGTTGAAGGAGGGGAGTTCCCCGATGCCAGCATCCAGCATCTCTCTGCCGGCTGCGTGCATTGCGAGGATAGCCCTTGTGTGATTGGCTGTCCCACCGGGGCCGCGACCAGGGATGACCGGACCGGGGCGATCGTGGTGAATAAAACACTCTGCATCGGATGCCATAGTTGCGCCCTCGCATGTCCCTTCGGGGTACCCAGGTATGATCGGGATGATAAAATGCAGAAATGTAATCTGTGCATAGAAAGGGTTGAAGTCGGTCTGGAGCCTGCCTGCGTGCGCGTCTGCCCCGTAAGGGCATTGAAGTTTGAGTCTCCCAACAAACTCCAGGAACTGAAGGAATCTAAGTTTATCGGTAACATCGTGAACGCTGTCCACAGGGCTGCGACCAGGAAGTAGAGTGAAAGCCGGCAGGGCGGGGTTGAAAAAAAGGCGGGAGAAGAGCAGAGATGTCATACTCTTGTGCAAAATGTGACAGACAAATAGAAAAACAACAAGGATATGAACATAAGGGCAAGCTGTTTTGTGAAGACTGTTATATGGACACCCTATCTCCCCCCAAGGCCTGCGATCCATGGGCGGTTCATTCAGCTCAAACTTTTTTGAAGGGCAAAGATAAACTTTCAACACTAACGCCTCTGCAATCTAAGATCGTCAATTATATTAAAGAAAAAGGAGAAGCCACCGCTGAGGAGATGATAAGGAATCTTTGTCTCACTGAAGAAGAATTGAGAAGAGAATTCGCTGTATTGAGGCACATGGAGGTCTTAAGGGCTACGAAAAAAGGGGAAAAAATCTTGTATGTATTATTTTAAAAACCACTCCAACGTTTCGATGAAGCCTGTCTCCTGCCGTTTATATCATTTTATGCCATTGCCAAAAAACCTATAGGGAAACATGCCAACCACTCTGGATCAGATTTATGAAAATAGGAAAGCCAAGGTCATCGATATTCAGGGAGGTGCAGGAATAAGACAGCGTCTTTCGCAGATGGGCATCCATCCCGGAGACATGATAACGATGGTGCGATATGGGGCTCTTCGCGGTCCCCTTTTGATCGAAATCCATGGAAGCCAAGTGGCTCTTGGCAGGGGGATTGCTTCAAAGATCATCGTAGAGGAAACGGAATGAGGATTGCCCTGGCCGGTCAACCGAATTGCGGCAAGAGTACGATATTTAATAGCATCGCCGGGTACAAGGCAATCACCTCCAATTTTCCGGGAACCACCGTTAAGTACACTGGGACTCGAACCCATGTTTTCGGCTACACCTGTGATTGTATCGATCTCCCCGGAACTTATTCCCTCACGGCCGGAGATCTGGCAGAGTTGGAAGCACGAAGGCACCTTCTCTCCGGAGAAGTGGATGTCATTCTTAACGTGGTCGATGCCTCGCTCCTGATCCGAAGTCTCGAACTGACTCTCCAGCTTCTGGAACTCGAAGTCCCCATGGTCCTTTGCCTGAACATGATGGATGAGGCCCAGAGAAAGGGGATTCAGATCGATGTCCAGAAACTCTCGAACCTCCTTGGCATCCCTGCCGTTCCAGCCATCGCCACCACGGGAAAAGGACTCAGGGAATTATTCACCGAGGTGTTGAACGTTTATGGAGAGAAGAGAAAGGGAAAGACTCTCAAATTCAGCAAAGACATTGAAGCGATCATAGATGACTTAACTCCGCTCCTGCATTCAGAACCATCGGGAGGTGAGAACATCCCCTCCCGATTCCATGCTATTAAACTGCTTGAAAACGACGAGTTTTTCGTGAAGGAAATCAAAAGCATCGATTTCTTGAACCGGACAAAATCTTTCCAGGAAAAATTGGAGCAAATCCACGGCTTCCCATCTGATGAAGTCATCTCTTCCGAGCGCCATGCCCTGTCCATGAACCTGTTTGAACGGGCTTCTACTGTCATTCATCCCCCGAAGAAGGACATTCGCATTGCCATCGATCGTTGGGTGATGCACAAATTCCTTGGTTACCTGATCCTGGCTGCGGTCTTTTATGGGTTCTTTAATCTTATCTTCAGGGTAGGAGGATACATAGAAGAACCGCTCATGGAGTTTTTTAATTACTGGACGGCTCAGTTCGGGCGCGTTTTTGGCGAAGGGAGTTTACCGTTTTTCCTCTCCCGGGGGGTCCTCCAGGGGATTGCTGGAGGGATTGCCATCGTTCTCCCGTACCTCGTCCCTTTTCTCGTCGGTCTCTCCGTTCTTGAGGATATCGGATATCTTCCGAGAGTGGCCTTCCTCATGGACGTCTTCATGCACAGGATTGGCCTCCACGGTAAATCGATCATCCCATTCATCCTGGGATACGGTTGCAGCGTTCCTGCTGTTATGGCCACCCGGATCCTGGAATTCCCTCAACACCGGTTCATTGTCTCCATCCTGACGACGATGATTCCCTGCGCGGCTCGCATCACGATCATCTTTGCGCTCGTTGCCTTTCTCATCGGTCCGAACGCTGCTCTAGCCATATTTGCCCTTAACATTCTGGTGGTGGGTATTTCCGGGAAGATCCTCACGCTCCTATTCCCGTATCCGGAAGCGAACCTTGGATTGATTCTCGAAATCCCGGCTTATCAGTTACCTCCTCTAAAGAATACCTTAAAGAAATCCTGGTACCGGATACGAGAATTCATTGTGATTGCGTGGCCCATTCTCATTGTCGGCAGTGCACTCCTCGGCCTGATGGAGTATGGAGGGTTAGAAAAGCCCATCAACTGGATCCTCTCTCCCCTGACAAATCCGCTTGGCCTACCCGATTCTGTAGGAACCACACTCATATTTGGCTTAATGCGAAAAGAGCTGTCCATGATCATGCTCACCCAGGCATTGGGAACGACGGAGGTTCTAACGGCGATGACCAAAACCCAGATTCTGGTCTTCACCGTCTTTGTCATTTTTTACGTCCCCTGTCTGGCTACGGTTGCTGCCCTCTGGAAGGAGATTGGAAAAAAGGGAGCAGTCCTGGCGGTCCTTTTCACTCTATCTGTGGCCATCCTCTTGGGCCTTGCGACTCGACTCTTTTTGAATATTTTTCTGTAAAGGACCTTTTCCCTTTTCTAAAGGAGGGTTGGGAGGGTTTAAGATCAAAAAGTCACTCTTTGTTTTGTCGTCAAGATTGAAAGGCCTTTCAAAAACTCTCAGGGAAATCCTATATGGAATGACGGTCCACGAGATGGATCTTGAACTGAGGAGGGAAAGAGGCGATTTAGATCACCTTTTTATGCTGGTGGTCTTTGGAGATCTTGTGGGATTGCCACTTCTTCCTCCTTACTATTCGATGAGGCTTCTGCCGTATATTATCCCATCCCTAGAAACCTGGAAAAGAAGCCTTTTGAGGGAGAGAGACCTGACCGACTTTGCTTCGATGGATATTTAACCATGTCTTTTGCCAAAACGTGTGGGGAGGAACGAAATCGACCCATTCGACTTCCTGGTCTGAAACCGGGGGATGCTCAGGGTTGATACTGAGCCGCGCTTTTTACCCCGATCCAAAATCGAGGTTTGGCGCTGTTGAACATATCAAGAGAGGAGGACATTGAATGAGTGAAAAAGAGCTGCTTGAAGAAATCTTTGAATTGGCCCTCCAAAACAATATGAATTACCTTGGGTGAACGCAATCCGTTCTTGCAGCTTTGCAGGAAAAAATGAATGTGGGAAGCAAAGAAGTCTTTAAGGCGGGAAGTGCTCTTGCCGCAGGGGTCGCCAA
>Ga0209592_1000555_pt1 | contig 11409 bp, 8 predicted proteins | sample PPLLak2March2015_2_FD_187251 | JGI IMG/M metagenome (GOLD analysis project Ga0209592, IMG submission 187251) | Freshwater sediment microbial communities from Prairie Pothole Lake near Jamestown, North Dakota, USA - PPLs Lake P8 Core (3) Depth... | ecosystem: Environmental > Aquatic > Freshwater >... | reverse complement strand
AAATATAATTCAGAGGAAAATGACGATGCTGAAGTAAGATTCAGAGTGAGCAGAGATGCCCGTGTTAGTATTGTTCAGTTCAATCATCGGGTTACATTAAGAGAATCGTTTGATGAATTCGCCTCTCAATTTGCAAATTTTCCAAATGATCCGATGTTCAATCAGCAATGGGGATTACACAACACAGGTCAAACTGGCGGTGTACCAGATGCAGATATAGACGCACCTGAAGCCTGGGATATCGCAACGGGAGGTGTAACTGCACTTGGTGATTCGATAGTTGTAGCGATCGTTGATGGAGGCTGTCAGCTCAATCATCCCGATCTCAATTACTGGTACAACTGGAATGAAATTCCTGGCAACTCAATTGATGACGATGGAAACGGATACATAGATGATTTCAGAGGTTGGAATGCTTATAACAATACACCGAATGTTCCCAGCAATGGGCACGGAACTCACGTATCAGGAATCTCCGGTGCAAAAGGGAATAATAATCTTGGTGTTTCCGGTGTAAACTGGAATGTGAAGGTAATGCCGATTGCAGGATCGTCTTCAACTGAAGCTACAGTTGTTGCTGCCTATGCTTATGCTCTTGAGCTTCGGGCACAATACAATGAGACTAACGGTGCACTTGGTGCTTTTGTAGTTGCAACCAATTCATCTTTTGGTGTTGATTACGGTCAGCCAATAAATTATCCTATATGGTGTGCGATGTACGATTCACTCGGCGTTCAAGGAATATTAAGCTGTGGTGCAACTGCCAACCTTAATATAAATATTGATATAATGGGTGACATTCCAACTGCCTGCCCAAGTGACTATATGATTGCAGTAACAAATACCACACACAATGATGTTAAAAATAACGGCGCTGCTTACGGACTTACAACGATAGATCTTGGTGCGCCAGGAACGAGTATCCTTAGTACTTATCCTACAAGCAACTACTCGACATTAACCGGTACTTCAATGGCAACACCAATGGTCACGGGTGCGATAGCTTTATTGTTTGCAGCTGCTGATATATCACGAATCAGTTTTTATAAATCTGATCTTCCCGCCGGAACAATAATGTTTAGAGATGTTCTCTTTGATGGAGTCGATGTAATTCCGGCACTCCAGGGAATTACAGTAACAGGCGGAAGACTTAATGTAAATAATGCTGTTTTAGAAATTTCAACTCCCATTGTTCCTGTTGAACTTATTTCATTCAGTGCGGTAGCTAATAGTAATTCAGTTGAATTAAATTGGTCAACTGCAACGGAAATTAACAACTCTGGTTTTTCCGTTGAAAGAATTTCAATCTCTAATTCGAATTGGATAGAGATAGGTTTTATTCCTGGATTTGGTACCACGGCGGAACCTAAGTCCTATTCTTTTACAGATGAAGATATTTCCTCAGGATTTTACAGCTACCGGCTAAAGCAAATTGATTTTGATGGATCAATGGTTTACTCAAATGTAATTGATGTTGAGGTAGCAGCTCCAAATAAATTTTCATTAGAGCAGAATTATCCAAATCCATTCAACCCGGCAACCAAAATAAAATTTACAATCCCAGCAGTAGAGACGAGACATGCCGCATCTCTACAAATGGTAACGATGAAAGTCTTTGACATTTTAGGAAATGAAGTCGCAACGCTAGTGAATGAAGAACTTCCTGCCGGAGAATATGAAGTTGAGTTTGACTCTGCGACACTATCGGGCTCCGTTTCCGCCAAAGGCGGATACGCCTCTGGCGTATATTTCTATAAACTCATTGCCGGTTCATTTTCTGAGACAAGAAAGATGATTTTGGCGAAATGATGATATTAATTTCGATTAAGGTTGATATTATTAAAAAAAATAAGCAAATTGCTTTTTGAAAACATAATTCTTAACTCAAAAAAAGAGAGGTTGTATATGAAAAAAATATTTACGTTACTTTGTTTGCTGTCAGTTGTTCTTGTGTTCACATCAGAAAACAAAGCTCAGTCTGGCAACCCTGTCATAAATCCATATCTGCAGGTAGTATTACTTGATGCCGGCAGCAATGATATGATTGATGTTTATGCTACACTGAAAGAGCAGTATTCTTTTAATGATTTGAAACAGCAGACTTCTTTTCTTCCAAAGAAAGAGAGACAACAGGAAGTTGTAAGAATTTTGCGTTCATTTGCATCTGAAAAACAGGAAGCTGTTCTGGGTTTTCTTGAGAGCGCAAAACAGCAGAATCTTGTTAGTAGGATTGATATTCTCTGGGCAGCAAACACAATAGTATTTTCTGCTGTGCCGGAAGTCATTTACTATCTTGCAGAAAATTTTGATGAAATTGCAGAGATTAGATATGACGTAAAGTATGATGAGAGTTTAGTAATTGATCCTACTGAAAATTCACAAACTTATTATCCGCCCAATCCGGTTGATAATCCTCCTCCACCTCAAATTGGATTAACTTTAATTAATGCGCCAGCTGTTTGGGCTGCTGGTGATAGTGGACAGGGAGTTCTCGCTGCAAACCATGATTCTGGATGCGACTGGGACCATCCTGATTTAATTAATAATATCTGGAATAATCTTGGCGAAGATGTAAATAGTAATGGTAGAACTGTTATCTGGAATGGTTCGGCTTGGGTTTTTGATCCCGGTGACATAAATGGTATTGATAATGACTTAAATGGTTATGTAGATGATTTTATCGGATGGGATTTTAGCGGTAATGACAATAATCCATATAATCCTTCTGAGACGCATGGTACTTGCACTGCAGGAATCGTTTGTGGTGATGGAACAAATGGAACACAAACCGGTGTTGCGCCAAAAGCCAAGCTGATAAATTGCCAGCTTGGGGGTGAGTCAACTTCCTGGCTTGCAATCCAGTACTCAGTTGCAGCAGGAGTTGATGTAATAACAAGTTCACATAGTTATAAATGGTATTTCAGTCCACAGCCGAACTATCCAATGCACAGGCAGTTGAATGACTTTGAATTAGCTGCCGGGATAGTTCATACTAACTCAACAAGCAATGATGGTAATAGTGTAGGTATTCCTTTTAATATTTCAGCTCCGGGAAATACTCCACCATCTTGGATCCATCCTGACCAAACTTTAGTTGGTGGCTTGAGCTCTGTAATTGGAGTCGGAAATGTCACCGCTCAAACGGATGTTATTGCTAGCAGCTCACCTTGGGGTCCGACAACTTGGGAAGAACTACAAGTTAATCACCCAAGTTATCCTTATCCAATGCCGATTGAATACGAGGATTATCCATATGAAACCTCACCCGGTTCAATGGGATTAATAAAACCAGATGTTTCTGCGCCGGGCAATGGAACTACTTCAACTACAAATGGCGGCGGATATACATCATTCAGTGGTACGTCTGGTGCAACACCACACGCTTGTGGTACTGTGGCTCTAGTTTTATCGGCAAATCCAAATCTAACTCCGTCTGAGGTAAGTATGATACTTCAGACTACTGCTGTAGAAAAAGGCGCTCCCGGAAAAGATAACAGATATGGAGCAGGAAGAATTGATGCATACCAGGCATACCTATTAGCTGTTGCCATGATACCTGTTGAGCTTGAATCTTTCACAGCATCAGCAAATGAAAATTCTGTAACGTTAAACTGGTTAACTGCTACAGAGAAAAACAACTCCGGTTTTTCTGTTGAAAGAAAAACTTCTCTTGATGAAAGATGGATAGAAGTTGGTTTTGTTCCCGGCTTCGGAACGACAACTGAAAGAATGAGTTATTCTTTTACAGACGCTAATCTTAGCATGGCTTCTTATAGTTATAGGCTGAAACAAATTGATTTTGATGGAACAGTTGAATACAGCAATGAAATTTTTGCAGAAGTAAGTGCACCAAAGAATTTTGCACTCATGCAGAACTACCCCAATCCATTTAATCCATCAACAACAATTGAGTTCTCAATTCCGCAGACCAGCAACGTATCAATTGAAATTTATAACGTGATTGGTGAGAATGTTGCTCGTCTTGTTAACCAGACTCTTGAAGCTGGATATCATCGCTTTAATTTTGATGCAGGCAGCCTCCCTTCAGGAACTTATGTTTATCAATTAAAAGCTAATGGACAGAACGGAACTTTTGTTGATACAAAGAAGATGTTATTGATGAAATAAAAATTATTTTCCGTAGCACAGATTAATAATCTGTGTTACAATATATTTTATTGGAAGGCGATTCAAACGAGTCGCCTTTTATATTTAAGAGATGACATCTTTTAAAAAGTATTATGCAAAGATGTCATCACTTTTTTAATTTTCAGATCGACAAAAAATTATTGTATATATTTATACAGCTAAATTTTATTTAATGAGGTTACTATGCGACTTAAAATAATAGTTCTTTCAATTCTCTTTTTATTAGTTGCTATCATTGCTTCTCAAAACACCATTACCACAGAACTTAAGTTTTTATTGTGGTCTGTTCAGGCACCTTTAATAGTGATGATTGTGGTTATTTTTATCCTGGGATTAGTTATTGGTTTAATCTTTAGCAGCAATTATGAAAGGATGAAAAAGAAGAAAGAATCAGGAATTCAGAAGAAAACAGCAGAAAAAGAAAACACTTCCGATAAGCCTATAATGAAATAGGGTATGAATTAAGCTTCTTTGGTAATTGCTTAAATAAGCTTATCTTTGAGTGTCTTTATTCGCCCTTTTTGGGCGATTTTTGTTTCTATGAATCAGAATTTTGAAAATATCCGTGAAATTGCTCAGCAAGTTGCCGAACAGAATAATCTTTTTCTTATTGATTTGATTGTTCGTGGTTCAGACTCCAGCAGAGTGATAGAAGTTTTTATTGACGGTGAAATAAATATTACAGCTGACGAATGTGCGTTGGTCAGCAGAGAAATTAGCAAGCAAATTGATGAGAAGGAGTTACTAAAATCTTATCGTTTGGATGTTTCATCACCGGGAGTGGAAAGGCCATTAATCTATTTGAAGCAATATCAAAAACATTTGAATAGATTATTTGAAATAGAGTTTAATGTTTCGGACTTGCCAACAACATTCAAAGGAAAGCTAATTTCAATTGAAGATGAAGTTCTGACTTTTCAATCAAACAAAGAAATAAAAATAAAATTTCAGGACATAGTAAAAGCAAAAGTATTAGTAAGTTTTAATTAAAGGAGATCTACTTAAATGAATCGCGAAATAGTTGAATCTTTCGCCGATATAGTAAAAATGAAGGGCATTGATAAAGATGTGCTTGCTGGCATTCTTGAAGAGGTATTTACTCTTTTAGTAAGGAAGAAATACGGCGAAGAAGCACGATGTGATGTTGTTTTTAATACGGACCGCGGCGATATAGAAATGTATCTGGAAAGACAAATAGTTGATGAAGTAACTGACCCTGGTACGCAGATAAGTATTGAGGAAGTTAATCGAAAAGGAAACGAAGATCAACTTGAAGTTGGTGAAGACTACGTTGAAAAGATTCAACTTGTTTCACTTGGCAGAAGGTTAATAACGCTTGCAAAACAACTCCTTAATCAAAAAATCAGGGAGCTGGAAAAAGACATTATATATAACGAGTACAAAGAACTGGTTGGCGAAATTGTGGTCGGTGATATTTATCAAATCAGGAAGAACGATGTTCTTATTAATCATAACAAAAATGAGTTGATGCTTCCCCGTGATGAGCAGATTCCTTACGAAAAATATAAAAAGGGAGAAACTATCAGGGCAATTGTTAAGGAGGTAAGGAAATCAGGAAGCGGTCCGCAGATAATAGTTTCAAGAGCCGATAATATGTTCTTGAGGAGATTATTTGAAATTGAAATACCTGAAATCTATGATGGAATTATTGAGATTAAAGGAATTGCGCGCGAACCCGGTGAAAGAGCAAAGATAGCAGTTGAATCGCAGGATTCACGTATCGATGCGGTCGGAGCTTGTGTTGGTATGAAAGGAGTAAGAATTCACGCAATAGTCAGAGAGTTGAGTAACGAAAATATAGACGTAGTGAATTTCACTGATGACCCGACTTTATACATTCAAAGATCATTAGCGCCGGCAAAAATTAAGCAGGTAGAAGTTGACGAAGAAGCTAAGAAAGCAACCGTCAGCGCCGATTCTGATCAGGTATCATTGATTGTTGGAAGGAACGGTGTTAACATTCGTCTTGCAATGAAACTAACCGGTTTTGAAATTGATGTCCTCCGGGAAGAAAAAGCATTTGAAGAGTACGATGAGGATATTGAACTTATAGATTTGAAGGAAGAACTTGGCGAAGAAGTTTACAATAAATTAATCAATAATCGTTATGATACTGCACTGGAAGTATTAACAGCAGGTGCTGAGAAATTAATGGAAATTGAAGGCTTTGATGAAGAAAAAGCTAACGGCATAATTGAACTTCTTAAAGCTGAATTTGAGGAAGAAGAATAATAACACCCAACTACATTTATGGCTGATATTAAAGAAAAAAAGACCAGAATTTATAAACTTGCTACCGAGTACAATCTTTCTGCTGACTCTCTCGTTGAGTTTCTGAACAGTAAAGGTTTTAAGGTGAAGAACCATATGTCTCTGCTTGAAGATGATATGATTGCAGCTATAAATGCGCATTATAAAAAGGATATCGAAAAGGCGGAAAATCATTATAAAAAGTTAGCTGAGTTTCAAAAGAAACGAGCTGAAAGAGCTATTAAGGATGCTAAGGAAGATGGTAAAGAAGTTGAAGTGCCGGAAACTCTTCCGGAATCAGAATCTGTTGAGCCTGAATCCATTTTAAAAGCTACCGAAAAAGCAGTTGAAGAAGTTGCTCAGATAGAATCTGAAAAACAGGTTCAGCAGCCATTGGGTGAAAAGGCAGCAGAAAGCGTGGAATCAGTTTCAGAATTAAAAGATGATAAGGATAAGGAAGGCAGGATACCAAAAGCAAAAGGATTAAAAGTAATCGGCAGGATGGATCTTGATGAAAAGAAAAAGAAGGAAGAGCCTACAAAAGCCGATGGAACCAAACCGGAGGGTGAAAAAGAAGAGGCTGCTAAAAAGAAACGCAAACCAAGAGTAAGAAAGAAAAAAGCTGCAGGTGTTGTTGAAGAAACACCGGAAGCCAAAAAGAAGAAAAGAGTCAGACGCTTTGAAGTGGATGAACGTGAAGTAAAGGAAGCCATCAGAAAAACACTGATGAGTATGGATGATGCATCAGCACCCGGTCGTGCAAGTGCAAGAAAAAGAAAAAGGAGAGAGAGAGAAGCCCTGGAGGAAAAACGGCTTGAGGAAAAATCCATTGCCGGTAAATTATTAAAGGTGAATGAGTATATATCCGTCAGCGAGCTTGCAAATCTTATGAATGTGCCTGTCAGTGATGTTATTACCAAATGTATAGAACTCGGATTGATGGTATCCATTAATCAAAGACTTGATGTTGAAACTATTACTCTTGTTGCAGATGAATTTGAATTTGATATTGAACTCCAGGAAGAGTATACATCTGATGCTGTTGAAGATTCCGAAGACGAGGTTGAAGAGTTGCAGTCCCGCTCCCCCGTTGTTACAATAATGGGTCATGTTGATCATGGAAAAACTTCTCTTCTTGATTATATAAGAAGAACAAATGTTGTTGCAGGCGAGTCCGGTGGAATTACACAGCATATTGGTGCATACAAAGTTATCCTCGATAATGGACGCTCAATAACTTTTCTTGATACTCCCGGTCACGAAGCTTTTACTGCAATGCGTGCGCGGGGTGCTCAGCTAACAGATATTGTTGTGCTCGTGGTTGCTGCCGATGATGCAGTAATGCCGCAGACGATAGAGGCTATTAACCACGCACAGGCTGCAGGTGTTCCAATTATTGTTGCGATTAATAAAATAGATAAGCCAGGCGCTAATCCTGAAAGATTAAAACAGCAGCTTGCGGACAGAAACATTCTTGTTGAAGAATGGGGCGGCAAGTATCAGTCTGTAGAAATATCAGCAAAGCTCGGGACAAAAGTAGATCAGCTTTTAGAAAAGATTGTACTTGAAGCAGAAATTCTGGACCTTAAAGCAAATCCTGATAGATTAGCTCGTGGTGTTGTGGTTGAATCTGAACTTGATAAAGGAAAGGGAATAACCGGGACAATTTTAGTTCAGAAGGGCACTTTAAAAATTGGCGATCCTTTTATAGCAGGTATTTACCAGGGCAAGGTTCGTGCGATGTTTGATGAAAGAGGAAATAAAGTAGTTGAAGCTCCACCAGCAACACCGGTGATGGTACTTGGTTTTGAAGGTCCACCGCAAGCAGGCGATTCTTTTGTTGTTGTAGAAACTGAAAGAGTTGCAAGAGATATTGGAATAAAAAGACAACAGTTGAAACGTGAACAGGATCAAAAGCAAATTCATCATCTTACACTTGATGAAGTTGCTAAACAGATTAGCATTGGTGGAGTTAAAGAACTTCCTTTAATTGTAAAAGGGGATGTTGACGGATCCGTAGAAGCTTTGTCGGATTCTTTACTTAAACTTTCAACCGAGGAAGTCAAAATTAACGTAATTCATAAAGGAGTTGGAGGAATATCAGAAAGCGATGTTCTTCTGGCTGATGCTTCAAGGGCAATCATTATTGGTTTTCACGTAAGACCAAATCTTAATGCAAGAAAGCTTGCTGAAAAACAGCTGGTGGATATTCGTCTTTACAGCGTAATTTATAATGCAATCAATGAAGTTAAATCTGCTTTAGAAGGATTGTTATCTCCTATTATTTCTGAAGAAGTTACAGCCACACTTGAAGTTAGAGACATATTCAAAGTGCCAAAATTTGGAACAGTTGCAGGCTGCTATGTCCTTGAAGGAAAGATAGCACGAAGCAATAAAATACGCTTAATCAGAGAAGGAATTGTAATCTACGAAGGTGATATAGGAACACTAAAGCGATTTAAAGATGATGTTCGCGAGGTTGATGCTGGTTACGAGTGCGGATTGAATGTTGCAAATTATAACGATGTTAAAGTCAGTGATATAATAGAAGCCTATAAATTAATTGAAACAAAGAAAACATTATCTTAAGAAATTTTCATTCTAATAAAACCAGCGCATAATCATGTCTTCGCATAGAGTTGATAAAGTTGAACAGTTAATTAAGAAAGAAATTAGTTACATACTCCTGCACAAGCTGCAGGATGAAGATCTTGGTTTTATTACTGTAACAGATGTGAAGGTAAGCGCCGATTTAAAAATTGCAAAAATTTATCTTTCGGTTCTTCAAAAAGAAAGGAGAGATTTTGTTCTTAACAAGATTAACCAGCGGCTTGGTCATATAAGAAGTGAACTTGCTCACAGGATAAGAATTAAATTTGTGCCCGAGCTGAAATTTTTTATTGATGACACACTCGATTACGTTGAAAAGATCGAGGGATTGATTAATGAAATTCACAAAAAGAATAATAACCAATCAAACACTTAATCTTTCCGATGCAGATTTCTCAGAGGGTGAAATAATTCTGATTGATAAACCTTCCGGTCCTACATCTTTCCAGGTTGTAAGCAAGATTAGAAAAATTACAGGTGTGAAGAAGGTTGGTCATTCAGGAACACTGGATCCTAAAGCAAGCGGGTTAATGATTGTTTGTACCGGAAAAAAAACAAAAGAGATGGATCGATTTATAAATCTAAATAAAACATATACGGGAATTATCAGATTAGGCTTAACATCTCCTTCGATGGATACTGAAACTAAATGTACCGAACTTCCTTTGCCAAAATATCTCGATGAGAAAAAAATTCTTGAAGTGCGTGATAATTTTTTGGGCGAAATTGAGCAAATACCACCGATGTATTCGGCGGTTAAAGTTGATGGGAAAAAACTTTATAATCTTGCACGAAAGGGAAAAACGATTGAACGTCAACCCAGGAAAGTTTTTATAGAGAAATTCGAAATTGAAAAAATTGATCTGCCTGATATTCATTTCACAATCACATGTTCAAAAGGAACTTTTATAAGAGTTATTGCCGATGACTTCGGAAAAAAACTTAATTGCGGCGGAATTTTATTAGAATTAAGAAGGACTGTAATAGGTGAGTTTCGGGTTGATGAAGCCATAAAAATGGATCAGTTATCTTCACAAATTTTCAGTAATTCGGTTTCATACGAATGGAATGTTCATTAATCAAACATGGCTTCATAACTTTTATTTCGGGGTTGATTAATATAAATTTACATCCTTTTGAAAAAGCTATTTAAGATGAAGATAATAAAGGATTTAGCGGAAATTAAGCGGGATGAAAAAAGCGTAATTACGCTCGGCACATTTGATGGTCTTCATCTCGGACACCAGCAGATTGTAGAGACTGTTATTCAAAAGGCTCAACAGTCTGGCGGAAGAAGTTTCCTGCTAACTTTTGACCCTCATCCAAGGAAGGTTATTCCGGGTAGAAATGATGTCAAAATTTTAAGCACTCTTGAAGAGAAAGAAATAATTTTAGCACAACTTGGTCTGGAAAATTTATTTGTAATTAATTTCACAACAGAATTTTCCAGACAGAGTCCTGAAGATTTTGTAAAAAAATATCTTGTTGATGGCATCGGTTTGAAGGAAATTGTTATCGGTCACGATCATCATTTTGGAAAAGAAAGAGACGGAAACTTTGAGCTGCTACAGAATTTGGGACGTAAGTTCAATTTTGCCGTTACCTTGATTCCTGAATATTCTGTTGAAGGTGAAACAGTAAGCAGTACAAAGATTAGAAATTCTCTTCTTGCGGGTGATGTGGTTAAAGCTGGCATAATGCTCGGCAGAAATTATTCATTCAAAGGAAAAATTGTTCGGGGAGATGGCAGAGGAAGGAAACTTGGTTTTCCAACCGCAAATCTTTCTGTTGAAAAAGAAGATAAGCTTATTCCGGCAAAAGCAATTTATGCGGCTGAATGTATTGTGGAAAATGAAAAGCATTTTGGTTTGTTAAGTCTTGGAAGCAGACCTACATTTCATAAAGATGGAGATATAATTCCTGAATTTTACATCTTTGATTTTGATAGAGATATTTATGATGAAATTATGCAAGTGAATCTGGTCAAAAAAATCAGAGATGAAGAAAAATTTAATTCGGTGGAAGATTTAATCATCCAAATGAAAAAAGACGAAGAAACAGGGAAAGAAATTTTAAGTAAACTAATTAATTAATCCTGGTTTATCTGCCTTCAGGTAGATACCTTCTGGGATTATATCGTATAAATAATAATAAGGATTAAATAAAATGACAAAAGACGAAAAAGCCGAAATCATAAAGAAGTACGGCGGAAACGAAAAAGATTCGGGCAAAACCGAAGTACAAATCGCGCTTCTTACAAAGAGAATCAACGATCTGACAGAGCATTTCAATGCTCATCCTAAAGATCATCATTCAAGAAGAGGATTGATGATGATGGTTGGTAAAAGAAGAAGGCTCCTTGATTATCTAACGAAAAAA
>Ga0209592_1000551_pt1 | contig 11434 bp, 7 predicted proteins | sample PPLLak2March2015_2_FD_187251 | JGI IMG/M metagenome (GOLD analysis project Ga0209592, IMG submission 187251) | Freshwater sediment microbial communities from Prairie Pothole Lake near Jamestown, North Dakota, USA - PPLs Lake P8 Core (3) Depth... | ecosystem: Environmental > Aquatic > Freshwater >... | reverse complement strand
CAACTATTCCACCTGCAATGGCACTCTGTTCCTTGTCATTGGAGAGTCCTTTCCCCGCCCAGAAAGCAGCACCTCCGTTGGAAAATTGTATTATTACCGGAGAATTAACAACCTTGGCGGCTTCCATGACCGCATTTACGGAGTTTGTGCTAACCACATTAACAGCTGGAATCGCAAATTCATTTTCCTTTGCGATCCGGAATAATTCCTGAACATTATTGCCGGTTAAAACACCAGCTTTCAGCTTTCCTGAAATTTTAGCTTGCATTTTGTTCTGATTTAAAGATTTACATTATTCAAAGCATACATTTAATTGTGCAAAGTTATGACAATTAGACTTAAATTAAACTATCAGCTGTTAATTTTGTTTTAATTACGCTATATAAAGCATGGAGCATGGAGCATGGGGCATGGTGATATAATTAAAATTTGAAACAGGTCATCCCGGGGGAATGAAACGACCGAGGGATGACAATGGTATCAGAAGGGATACCCTATCGCCAGATGAAGAGTGGTAAAATATCTGAAATTGTATTCCGGTCCTTCAGGTTTATTGAAAATTACCCACCGGGGTCCGCCCAGTTCTGATGGGATTGACGGATCCCTCGCTTTCAGTCCAAGATCGAACCGGAAAATAAAAAAGGAAAAATTCATCCTTAATCCGAAGCCTGTACCGACCGCTATCTGTTTGTAAAAAGTATCCCATCTGAAAACTGAGCCCTTACGTTCATCTTCATCACTGATCGCCCAGATATTTCCTGCATCAACAAACAGTGCTCCCTCCAGTATCCATAGTAATTTGAACCGGTATTCGAAGTTCCCTTCAAGTTTTATGTCCGCGGTTGCATTGGGATAGACACTCCTTGTTTCCAGGTAAGTCCCCGGACCAAGGTTCCTGACAGGCCAGGCTCTTATCCCGTTAGCCCCGCCTGTAAAATACTGTTTTTCAAAAGGTATTGCAATTGAATTGCCATAAGGCCATGCGATGCCTGCAAAGAAACGGTAAATGATACTTGTTTCATCATCTCTGATACTGTAATGCCTGATATCGAAATCAAATTTTAAAAACTGTGCAAATTCATTTCCTGCCAATTCATAATTTCCATTTTCATTTGCTTCACCAAAAAGATTGTATACACCTGCGAGTACAAAGCCCGATTGCTCGGAATTAATTCTGAGGTAGGTATAACTGCCCAGTCTCTTGATATCCTGATTGTTATAAATAAAGCTGTAATTGGTTGATGTGATAAGTCGATCCTCATAGCTATGCTGGAGATAAGTATCCCGGATATCTTCAAGGAAGATGGAATCAACCCTCAGCATTTTAACATAATTGATTTCCAGCGGATTAATAATATGGGATATAAACGGGAAATTGCTCCATGTATAACCAAAGCCGGCGTTTGTAAATCTTCGCGTATAATCCGGCCGCTGCTGCTGGTTGAAAGCAAGAGAGACCCTCGTCTTTGGATTATACTTCCTGATAAAATTGTCAGTCCGGAAAGGCAATAAAAACTGCGGCAGGGTGATCCTTGTATCAATCCCTGCTTCATATACGAGTTCTATACCCTTCAGATTCTGAATGCTGGATGTATTAAGTTTCCTGAGGATTTCAATCGATCCCTTGAGCCTGATGTTAAGATTCTCCGCTCCTCCAAAAAGGTTCCTGTGCTGATAACTAATATTGCTGGCTGCACCAAAATTACCGGAAGAATTGGTCCCTTCCAGTTCGAAAGAATATGATTGCAGCGTAGCCGGAGTAAGCTGTATGTAACAATTCAAGGGATAATCTTCCTGCAGATATGGATTTTCCGGATCTTCTTCCTCAAAAAAAATATTAACCGTCTTGAATATCCTCAGTGAGGAAAGGTGCTGATAGGTTTGATTGACATCCTTAATATTATAAAGACTTCCTGGAATAATGTAAATAGATTGAGTTATTATACCCGGATCAATCTTTAATCTGTCACGGTAGAGGAATCTGTAGTCGTTAAAATTTTTTTCAGTCAGGCTTATTAAATATTCCTTGTAATCAACCAGAGCATCTTTCTGATTGAAATCTGACAGGACATAAACATTGGTTATCCTGTATTTTCTGTTCGGGACATATTTTGTATAGTAGTCATCCTGATTTTTGAGCTGATATTCATCAAATATTACGGTTAAGTCAACATTCATGTTACCGACAGTCGTATCTGCCTCAAAACTGATAAGATCTTTACTGAAATTATAAAAACCCCTGTTCTTAAGATAATTCTCAATCCTGGTCCTTTCATCCTGGATTAAATCAGCATCAAATAATGAACCCGGCTTCAGTAAGGCATTCATAGTATCTGAAAGTATCAGATCCCGGATAGAGGTATCCCGGAACTGATAACTGACTTTATTAATTTTGAAGGGTTCCCCGGAGTCAATTATATATTTCACATTAGCTTTCCTGTTCTTAAATCTTGATGTATCCGCCACATCAGAGTAATAATATCCTTTGTTCCTCATATACAACTTAACCCTTTCCTTATTCTTTTCACTATCGAACTCATTCCATATTACCGGTTCTTCACCTATTTTTTTAAGCCACCTGTTGATCCAGTTATCTTTTGTTCCCGATAAATTATAAAGCCCAAGGTAAAATTTCATTCCCAGTACCCTTTTATTTGGCTTTGGCCGGATATAGCTCTCAATCTCTTTCTCATCAATTTCCCTGTTGTTATTTTCTGTTTTTTGCCGGTTGAGCAGGTATTTATCTTCAGGCACATGTCTTGTACTGCTGCAGGAGAAAAGAAAAAAGGCAATAATGATAATTATGGAAGGAATGGTAAACCTTCCACAGAATAAAGAATTATTTTTTCCGGGAACCAAGTATAGATGTACTAATAAGCAAATATAATTAACTTCAAATTGGTAATTTAGCAGAGTCAATCATAATTTTTTTTTTCAAATGCTGTCTAAATCCCGGATAAGTCTCATAAAATCCCTGAAATTTAAAAAATTCAGAATACTGCATGGATTATTTATTGCAGAAGGTGAAAAAACTGTAAAAGATCTCATCATAGCTACTGAAGATACAAATCATCTGTTCAAAATTCAGGCTGTTTATGCAACATCTGAATGGTTGAGTGATTATAAGATTGTTAAAACTTCAGATTTTGAAATGGTTGAGATTACCGGTGATGAATTAAACAGGATATCCATGCTCACCACTCCCAACAAAGTTTTAGCCCTTGTGAAAATACCTGAATATAGCTATGATGAATCTCTTTTGCAGAATGATTTATCCATTGTGCTGGACGATATCCAGGATCCGGGAAATCTTGGCACCATTATTCGTATTGCCCACTGGTTTGGCATCACCCATATTATTTGTTCGGAGAATTCAACGGATGCATATAATCCAAAAACTGTCCAGTCAGCTATGGGATCTCTCTGGTCAGTCAGGATATTTTATACTGAATTGTCGTCATTCTTAAAATTCTATTATGATAAAACTGATCTGCCGGTTATAGGAACATTTCTGTCAGGTTCCAGTATTTATGACCATCCCCCGTTGCAGAGAGGAATGATTCTATTTGGGAATGAGGCCCGGGGAATTTCAAAGGATCTTGAACAATTCATCCGGACAAGGATTCATATTCCTGCCTGCAATGAAAAATCCAGGCCGGACTCAATAAATGTTGCAATGTCTGTAGCTATAATCTGTTCAGAATTAAGAAGAAATCGACTTAATTTACCTACTCAAAGTGAAAACACAACATAACAACGTAGGAATTCAGGCGGTCAATTGAATTAACATATTGAGGGAATCCCGAAGAAGGTTCAGAAACAAGGATATTCCTTAATCCTGTTGAAAGCTTCAGTTCAGGAGAAAATTTAAAATATTGCAGATAAATATCGATTCCAAATCCAAACTCAAAATACAGATCCAGGGGCTTAAGCCTTACATATATGTTGGAGTCCTCTTCGTATTCCTTTCTTGCTGCGAGGTCATACCGGATATTTCCCCCGGCAATAAAATAGGGAGCATAATTATTAACCCTTTTTGATTTATACTTAACCAGAAGGGGAAAATCGATGAAATTTGATTCCAGTTCCATCTTTCTGTCAAACAAATAGTTATTTGCCGAATCAATCCTGTAAAAATAAAGTGCCCTCTGTCCGAATGTAATCCCGGGAAGGAACCTGAGTGAAAAATACTCTGCCAGTCGCAGGTCTGATACTATGCTGACCTGGAATCCGGGAGAAATTCTGCTTACATCAGCATGTAAAAGATCATCTCCCAAAACGGGTCGCCTGATTCCAAAATCCATTGTATTCAGCCCGACCGTAAAACCAAAATGAAGCCGTTTATAATCATAACCCGGATCATTCTGGACCTTTTTGACCTGACTAAATAATGGATTAAGAATGAAAAGGAATACTATGAGAACTGGGATTTTTTTCAAAAGGATTATTTCTTTTTATGAATCTAACGTCTTCTTAAGGGCATTATTATGACATTATACTTTTTTAGGCTTCGATAATTTTATCAAGTGCACAACAATATGCTTTCTTAATATCACTTATAAACCCGAATGAGAGATCATCAATCCTCAGCTCACCTTTTGTAACATGACCAAGCGCAGAAAACGGGATTTTCAGATTCATCAAAAAATCTATGAAGTCAGTTTCTTTTGACTCAGTAACTGACACAACTATTCTTCCCTGGGATTCTCCGAACAGAAATGCATCTTTACGGATTTCAGCAGGGGATGTGATATCAAAACCAAGGTCCCTTGGCATGGCTGATTCTGCAAGAGCGACAAATAATCCGCCATCTGAGACATCGTGAGCAGACCGGATCAGATGTTTAATTATCAATCCCTTGACAGCTTGCTGGATCCTGAATTCAAAATCCAGGTCAAATTCAGGGACCGGACTTTTCCTTATCTTATGCCATGAATACAGGTATTCTGAACAGGAAATATCATTAACAGACTCTCCTATCAGGTATACCATATCTCCCTTATCCTTGAAAGCCATCGTCATCTGGTGGTTTTTATCCCTCAGAATACCAAGCATACCAATAACTGGAGTTGGATGGATGGGTATTGTCTTATTATCTATAGTCGACTGATTATAAAAACTTACATTGCCACCCGTCACAGGGGTGTCAAATTTACGGCATGCTTCACTCATACCCTTAATTGTCTGGACAAACTGCCAGTAAACCTCAGAATTATAAGGATTGCCAAAATTCAGGCAATTGGTAATTGCTATTGGTTCTGCTCCGCTGCATACTATGTTCCTGGCGGCTTCTGCAACTGCTATCATTGTACCGATCCGCGGATCAGCATATACAAATCGGCTGTTGCAGTCTGTGGTGAGAGCGAGTGCGGAATTTGTTTCTTTTATATTTACTATTCCCGCATCCGCCGGGAAATTTGTCGACATATTATTTGTCCGCACCATCGTATCATACTGTTCATAAACCCATTTCTTTGATGCAATATTGGGATGATTTATGAGAAAGCATGCGACCTCTTTCAGGTCAACAGGTTCAGGCACCTGATCGATATTAAATGATTGTAATTCTTTAAAGTACGATGGTTCCCTGTAATCCCGTTCATATTGCGGAGCACCTCCTCCAAGAACCAGGGTGGAAGCAGGTACATCGGCCATCAGATTTCCGTTCATCCAGAACTCAACTTTATCTTCCTTTATTACCTCTCCTATTATCTGACAATTTAGATCCCATTTTTCAAAAACCTTTTCTACCTCCTTTTCTCTGCCTTTTTCAATTACCACCAGCATTCTTTCCTGAGATTCGGATAGCAGAATTTCCCATGCTTCCATATTAGTCTGGCGAAGCGGAACTGTCCCAAGATCAATCCGCATCCCGCATCCTCCCTTAGCCGACATTTCAGAAGAAGAACATATTATACCGGCAGCTCCCATATCCTGCATCCCAACAACCGCTCCTGTTTTATTCAGCTCAAGCGAGGCCTCCAGCAGAAGCTTTTCCATAAAAGGATCACCGACCTGAATAGACGGGATATCTTTTGCTGATTCCTCAGTAATATCAGCTGAGGCGAACGTAGCGCCATGAATGCCATCTTTCCCGGTTGATGAACCTACAATATAAACAGGATTGCCAATCCCTGCTGCTGTTGCAGAGATCAGATCCTCCTGTTTCATTAATCCTACCGACATTGCATTTACAAGCGGATTTGTGTTATAGCATTCATCAAAAAAGACCTCACCCCCGGCAACCGGCACCCCGAAAGAATTACCGTAATCTCCGATCCCTTTCACCACACCACGTATCAACCATTTGGTACGGTCAAGTTCAGGGCTGCCAAATCTCAGAGAATTAAGCTGGGCTACCGGACGTGCTCCCATAGTAAATATATCCCTGTTTATGCCTCCAACACCCGTGGCGGCACCCTGGTAAGGCTCTATAGCACAGGGATGGTTATGGGATTCTATCTTGAAGGCGCATGACAGTCCGTTCCCAACATCCACAAGCCCGGCATTTTCTTCACCTGCTTTGACCAGAAGATTTTTCCCTTCACGGGGCAATGTCTTGATCCACTTGATAGAATTCTTATATGAAGCATGCTCTGACCACATTACTGAATAAATTGATAGTTCGGTGAAATTCGGGACGCGACCCAGAATCTGCTTTATCATCTCAAATTCTTCAGCTAATAAACCCAAATCCTGTGCTGTTTTGACAGTGATATCCATTGTATTGAATGATCAGAATTGATGACCTGCAAATATAGTTTTATTTTAAAGAATTCAGTTTTTTTATATTTGCAGTTGTTAAACGGTCGTGAATATTTTTATTATAATTTGTCAGGTAGCGTTTTTTGTTGTACCGTTTCTGTTATTTTAGATTTGTTAATATATATACCATTATAATATATTTCAGAAAATTGGGATGAAAAGCAAGAATTTATATCTGGCCTTTCTCTTGTTGACATTAATGTCAAAGGGCCTGGAAGCTAATGTACAATCTGAAATATACTTTGCTTACATAAATAACAGGATGGAGCTATGGAAAAGTATCATAGATAGTATGAATGCTGTGCAGGGTAAAAGTAATGATATGTTGCTTGAACTTATCAATTATCAATATGGTTATGTTGGATATTGTATCGGATTTAACAGGCAGGAGGAAGCTGGTTCATATCTTTATCTTGCCTTAAAGAATATTGAATATCTTGAAAAGGAAAACTATGAATCTTCGACTATATATGCTTATAAATCTGCCTTTTACGGTTTCAAAATAATTTTAAATAAGCTTTGTGCACCTATTATTGGGTTGAAAAGTATTGAAGCTGCAAGGTCATCCATTGAACTCGATAAGGAAAATTACTTAGGCTATGTTCAGCTGGGCAATATTGAGTTTTATATGCCATCAGCCTTCGGCGGATCAAAAAAAGAAGCTCTGGAATTCTACCTTAAAGCCAGAGAAATTATCGAGAAAAAACCTGAAAACATCCATGAAAATTGGAATTATCTGAGCCTTCTGGTAGTTATTGGACAATCTCATTATTATCTAAATGAATATGATTCAGCTAAATCGGTTTATGACAGGATCCTTGAACTTGAACCTGGCTTTTTATATGTGAAGAATGAACTCTATCCCCAGCTGTTGAAAAAAATGGAAATTTTATAACACCTGGGAAATTTCTAAAGCTTTCATGTATCCTGCCTGCAAAATTTCACCTGTCAGAAAGCCTGTTAATTGATCTTTTGGTAAAAAACTTGCTTAACAACATCAGCCCTGGATTTTATTATACGTATTTTTATAATCATGAAAAAAATCGCATTAATTACCGGAGCAACAAGTGGAATAGGTGAAGCTACAGCCATTCTGCTGGCAAAAAATGATTTTAATGTAATCATTACAGGGCGCCGCAGGAACCTGCTTAAAAAGCTCAGAGAGAAAATCGAATCTGAAACTAATTCCAATGTACTGGATCTCTGCTTTGATATCAGAGAACATTCTGAGATCCTGAAGACATTGGACACCATTCCGGACACCTGGAAAAAAATTGATGTCCTTGTTAATAATGCCGGACTTGCTGCCGGACTTGATCGTATCCAGGAGGGGAGCGTGGATGACTGGGATCAGATGATCGATACCAATATAAAAGGATTGATCTACATTAGCAGGGAGATATCCAGATGGATGATCGGACATGGTTCAGGCCATATTATAAATATTGGATCGATTGCAGGTAAGCAGGTATACGAAAAAGGAAATGTATATTGTGCAACAAAGTTTGCAGTGGATGCATTGTCCAGGGGAATGAGAATAGACCTGGTTCAGCATAATATTAAAGTGACCTGCATTGCACCCGGAATGGTGGCAACGGAGTTTTCACTGGTTCGTTTTAAAGGGGACAGCAAACGGGCCGGGAAAATTTATGAAGGACTCACACCGCTGTATGCAGAAGATATAGCCGAAGCTATATTATTTGCTGTTACAAGGCCACCGCATGTCAATATTGATGAAATATTGATTATGCCAACAGCCCAGGCAAGTGCAACCGTTGTAAATAGAAAAACTCCCGTAAAATAATAGGAGTTTTTATACCTGAATTTATTAAGAATACAGATTAGTCTAAGAACAGAATATTTTTTAGTATTTTAACCAATAAATTTATTTTTATGTACGATTACAAGTATCTCGAAAAATTTATCAGATCACTTTTTGAAAGTGCTGGCTGCAGTAAAGACTCTGCCCTTCAGGTATCAAAAATTCTTCTTGCGGCCGAATTAAGGGGTATTCCTTCTCATGGTGTCATCCGGATTAAAGATTATTATCATCATTGTAAAATTGGAAGGATAAATACGAATCCACATGTAAAAATCGTGCATGATAGTCCCGGTACTGCAGTTGTGGATGGTGACAATGCCATAGGCGTAGTACCTGCTGTATATTCAATGAACCTTGCTATTGAAAAAGCAAAAAAATGCGGTACAGGATGGGTTGCAACGAAGAACTCAAATCATTTTGGCATTGCCGGATTTTATGCCATGATGGCCCTCGAACATGATATGATAGGGATATCGCTAACCAATGCCAATCCTACTGTAGCACCTACCTTCTCTGTAGAAAGGTTGCTTGGAACGAATCCCATAGCAGTGGCAATACCAGCTCTGAAACAGCCTCCTTTTGTTGCTGATCTGGCGACTACTCCTGTTGCAAGGGGAAAGCTGACAGTAGCCCAGAAAAAAGGTGAGGGCATTCCTGTTGGCTGGGCTCAGGATAAAGATGGAAATCCAACTGAGGATGCAGGAATTATTGAAAAGGGAGGTGCTATGCTTCCGCTTGGAGGAGACAGACTGCATGGAAGCCATAAAGGTTACTGCCTGGGAGCAATTGTTGATATACTGTCCGCAGTGCTTTCAGGTGCCAATTTCGGGCCATGGGTACCCCCATCTGTTGCATTCCTTCCCCTGCTTGATGAAACGGTAGGAGAAGGAACAGGCCATTTTTTCGGAGCTATCAGGATCGATGGTTTCATGAAAACTGAAGAATTTAAGGCCAGGATGGACCATTGGATTGAGACAATGCGCAATTCAAAGACTGTTAAGGGCCAGCCTCATGTTTTGATCCCCGGCGATCCGGAAAGAGAGAATGAAAAGCGTATAATGAAATCAGGGATCAGTATAATCCCTGCAGTGGCAAAAGATCTTAAGGCAATTGCTGATGCAACCGGCCTGGAATTCGAAATCAAGTAGCTTTAATTATCAGACACCTGCTGTAATACTCTTAAGGCATCAGCAATGGTCCTCAGGATTCAGAATCGCTGGATATAGCCAATATGGACTTTTGCATTACCGATATTGATGGGATTGTCAAATTGCCTGCCCATAGCCCAGCTTATGGTAAATATTCCCGCCCTTGTCTGCAGGTTCATACCTGCGCCAAAGCCCAGGGGAGTGTCCTCAGTTACCCTTGTCGGAATATTTTTTTGCCAGTAGCCTCCGTCGAAAAACAGGAAGAGATTGGATTGTTCTTCAAAGAGATATCTGAATTCCAGGCTGCCAATAATATAGGATGATGCTGTGACAGAATTTTCATCCATACCCCTGAGATTTTGTATGCCTCCCAGCCTGAATAATTCATTCTCAAAAAGATTTTCATTGAACATGTAACCATTCAGGTTCCTGATGTGTACGACAAAATTCCTGCCCAAAGGCATATATGCATATATCCCGCTGGTAAATACCGTTTTTGTAGTTGATAGATCAAGATCTGCATAAACATCACTATTGATTTCCGGATCCTTTTTAATTTTTTTTGATCCTATCGACAGGTCTCCCCTGACATAAATTCCACTCCTGGGATTATACAGATAATCAAGCTTGCTGAATTTTATTCCTGCTCCGTACAGGGATGCTTTGTATTCGGCAACTGGCGGCAATGTGGTGATATCGTCTGTTCCCCTGTTACCTGATAATGACGAAACCTGGCTCATATAGAAGATCTTGAGCCAGTTTGATCCGCTGAAAAAATACTGTAATTCAACTTCGGGTTCTGCTCTGAAATAAGTAGTATCCTGTTTTAGCAGGAATAAATTCAAACCGATCCCTACAGATGAATTGAAAATATAGGGAAATGATCCGCTTACATTTAATTCCTGCGTCAGCGGCTCCAGTTTTTTCCAGTCCATATTGAACAATATACCCCTTCCAAAAGGATTAGCCAGGTTGAAGCTTACTTCGCCGGTCAGAAGAAGTTTTCCTGTAGTATTATTATTTGGTATGATGCCAATAATCCCGTTAAACTGATTCGCCCTGTTTTTATCCAGATATGTGTAAATATCAGCTGAATTTTCCCGGAATTCAATCTCAAAAGGTTTTATCTCACGAAGAAAAGTCGTTTCCCTGATTCTGTCACTTATCGCAATTATTTTGTTTTCCTGGTAGAGATCATATTTATCCAGTCCGATTTGTTTCGTCAGGTATTTATGAGATATCCGTGCATTGCCTTTTACAATAAGGCTGTCAATTCTGACCAGCGGACCTTTGTCAAGAAATACAATACCCTCAGCCATATTGCCTTCAAAACTCATTTCAGCCATCCTCACAGATGCAAACGGATAACCAGTATTTTCCAGGATGCTGATCAGTTTCGTCTGGTCTTTTATAAGCCGCTGAGGATCAATTTGTTTATTATGATAATTTCTCCCCCTGATCCCGGCTTTGCTCAATACTTTAGGATCAATAGAGTCAAATGAAACTTTCATCCATTTGAACTGGTCACCTTTATGACAGAATGCTGTAACCCCGGCATTCCCAAAATTGATGCTGTCGACACTGGCAGCCAGGTATCCTTCCTCACGCATATCATCAAGCGCTTCACCCAGATATTTTATGATGATCAGTGAATCAGGCTGAACTGAACCTCTTACAGCAATTTCCTGAACCGGCTGAA